>Ga0066187_1000001_pt1 | contig 215215 bp, 202 predicted proteins | sample WorMetexBAHAMAS1_FD_58706 | JGI IMG/M metagenome (GOLD analysis project Ga0066187, IMG submission 58706) | Marine gutless worms symbiont microbial communities from Max Planck institute for Marine Microbiology, Germany - Inanidrilus exumae... | ecosystem: Host-associated > Annelida > Digestive...
CGTCCCCCCCGCGCAACAGATCGTCGCCAATGCCGCCGCGCAGGTGATCCCAGCCATCGCCACCGGAAAGGCCGTCGTTTCCGGCACCGCCAGAGAGCAGGTCGCGGCCGTCCTCGCCAAAGAGCCAGTCGTCGCCTTCATTGCCGAAGAGGTAGTCGCCGCGGTCGCCGCCCTCGATCCTGTCGTCGCCGTAGCTCCCGAACAGGCGATCCGCGCCGTCACCACCCTCGATCCTGTCGTCGTCGAAGCTGCCGATGATCTTTTGATCCTTCCGGCCGAGGTCGTTGATCTCCTCGAGAAACTGCAGTGCCGCATCGGCCTGGATGACGCCGGCGCCTGAGTCGAAGTCGGCGCCGCGCGGCAGCACCGCGTCCAGGTCGGGCCGGCTGAACAGAAACCCTTCCCGGGAGATTACATCGCTCGCCGTTTCCTCGAGCGCGGTCAGCGCTTCGGTCCGTTCCAGACCGTCGACGAACTGAACCATCAAGGCGGCCACGCCGGCAGCGTTCGCCACCGCTGCCGATGTCCCAAAGAAGGTCTCGAAGCCGGGCACGGTGGTCGATGTGCCGTCGGCCGAGGTGATCTGCGGCGTGTTGCGCAGCTCAGGCGCGTCGAGCCGGTTCCCGGCGGCGTCGAACAGGATCTCCTGCGGTCCGGCACTGGAGAAGAAGTTGATCGCGGGCACCACGATACCGATAGCTTCCGGCGGAAAACCGAAGGAGGCTTCGAAATCCCCGGCCGAGTTCAACGGGAAGAACGAGGCCCCGGTAGCGATGGCGCCGCGCGCCGCGGCATGGCCGCTCGCCGTGCCGCTCGCGGTGTCGAACGTGTCGATGGTGACGGTGCCGTTGTCGAACAGTTGATAGACCAGCCTTCCCGGCTCGTTGTTCGCCGGATCGTCACGGAACAGGAGCTGCACATCGATCTGCAGCTCGGCGTCGAAGGGATTGGCGATTCCGGCGATCTCCACAGGGTCGCCTGTCGCCAGGTTGTTCGCTGCCGAGCCGCCGACGATGGCGCCATTTGGCAAGCCGAAGTCCGCGCCGTTGGCGATGCGGAAGATCACGTCCATTTCGGTATCATTGGCCGCTTGGCCACCGGTGTTCGAGAAGAAGGGATCGTCCCACTGAAAGCTCATGGTGAATGCGGTTGGGTTTTCTGGGACGAGGCTTGGCGCCAATGTGATCCGCTGGGTGGTCACCGTGCTGTCGGGGTCCGGGTCGAAGTCGTGGGCGAAGCCGTTAACGATCTCGTCTTCGCGCAGATATTGAATGCTGATGCCGCTGTTTCTAAAGGCGGAGTCGTAGCCCAGGCGGCCTAGGTTGCCCGCGGCGGAGAAGTAGAGCGCACCGTCCTCCACCACTTGGTCCACCGCCTGGGCGATGACGCCGTCGCTGAAGATCGGCTCGGCAAGGTAGCGAACATCATCGACGATGATGTCGGACCCCGCGGCACGCAGGTCGAGGATGCCCTGGGCGAAATTGGCAATGCCCAAATCTGGTATGTCAGCGAACGCCGTGTGGAACTGAAGATCGGCACCGGGCGCAATGTCGTGCACCAGCTGCGCGATGGCGCGCCCCTCGTCGGTCCCCACTGGATCTTCCTCGTCCTCAGGGGGGCGGAAACTCCTCCAGCACCAGGACATCCGGCGGCAGGTCACCTGTTTCGATGTCCTTTGCGTAGCCGCCAAGGAAATCGAAGCTGTCGGACAGGAGGCCGATGGTCACGCCGGTTCCGTCGACGCCGAATTGAGCAACGGCATCGTCCACGTCCAGGCTTTGGACCGCTTCATTCTCCGCCAGACCGACGCTGAAATGAGTGGGCGAGGCCTGGGCCGAGCGCAGCATCACCAGGCCGTCGAGTGCGGGCAGCATCTCAACCGGCAGCAGGCCCGAGACATAGGCCCCCGCTGTCGCGCCGTGGACCAGACCGAGGTCCTGAAGCTCCGGCAGCAAGTCGGCGCCGGATCCGCTGGCCGAGACCGCGTCGATCACGATGTGACCGTCGACCAAATTGACCGAGCCAAGCAGGGCCGCCTCGCCGGCCCCGGCTGTCCCGTTACTCAGCTTCAGATGCGCATCCCAGACGGCCTGCAGCGAGCCGGTCCTGCTCGCGCCGCTGCTGTGAAACGTGGCAAACCCACCGGTCGTGATCAGCGTATTCTCGGTCATGGTCGTCTCCCGCTGTCGTTGTCTGTGTCAGAAAGCGGCCACAAGACCCTTGAACAGCTCGGCGGAGCCGGTCGGACAAGCGGCCCCGCAGAGCCGTATGACGCGACACAACCTTAGACTGATATTCCTACCAGTCTAACGACTACTTACAATTGTATTCGACGGTCTTGGAAATCAGGCGACCTGCATATCGCCCGGGTAAGACACAGCAGCACAGCCCGGGTTACGAGCGATGGTTCGACGGTCCCAATCGGATCGTGCGTATTGAACCGCAATCGCTTCGCGGACGTAGAAATGTCAGTGGTTCATGGGGAGGTTGCGATGAGAATTGCCGCGCTATCGATGATCTTCGTCTTTCTGGCATCGCCGACTTATGCTGACATCCAGGTCCGCTTTGACGAAGGTGCGCCGAAGGATCGGTTCACGATCACCAACACCGGGAGCTGTGCCCTCGGCCCGACCGCGGTGACCATCGACCTAAGCGGATCGCCCTATGGGCTGATCTTCGACGTTACCGGGCGCGGTGCCGGTGTTGAAGTGTATCAACCTTTTGAACTGGCCTCGGGCGGCGATCGTCTGAAAACGAACCCGCAAGTATCGGATGGCGACAACCGGCTGACCCTTGATTTGGTCGGCCTGGCCGCGGGCGAATCGGTATCCTTTACAATCGATGTGGATGACACCGCCAACAGCCGCGAGATCACGGTATCTGACCAGGAAATTGTCGGCGCCAAGGTCGTCGCACAGAGCGCGTCGGGCAGGTCAGAGGCGTTCTTTCAGAACGACGCCGTCGCCACAGTCGAATTGTCGGGTTGCACATCGTAACGAGCCCCAAGCGGATCATACCGAATCGCTGGGCCCTTTTTGTGCGACTGGCCTTTATTGACTTCCTAAGCGCCGCCATGAACGACCCAACTGGGCGGCCCTATGGGGTGTTCCTTAGATTGCTTGGGAAAGCTGGCAGGGTCGCCGGCCGCCAACACGCCTAACGCGTGGCGCCTGCCCGCCCCTAAGACAAAACGACCGACTGGCCCGATAGACGAACGGAAAGGGTGAGCGAGCCCTCGTTGATCAACCACTTTCGCAGCACGAAGCTGCGCGCCCCGCTCTTGTGCATCGGGTCGTTGGACGCCAGTTCTCGGGCGTGTTCGAAGGACTCCGCGCGGTAGACAATCATCCCGATACCCTGCATCTGCGTGCCGCTTTCGTCTGACATCGGGCCGGCGAAGACGAGAGCACCGTCGGCTTCGAGCTTGGCCTGATAGGCCAGATGGTCCGGCAGGGTCGCCTTGACGACGTCTGGTTCTGCAACCGGCGTCGAGTGGACGACAAATAACTCGAACGCGAGGGCGCCTCGCGACTTGGCTTCTGATTTGTACTCTTCCCAGCTTGGCATTCTTCCCTCCGTACACCTGCGGGCCAAAAACATCGATTTTATTTGACTTGTGAAGTTTTTATCGTCAAAACTTAGTTAGATCAAGGAGGAGGATTCGATGCGATTCTTGGTTGGAACCGTCGCAGGAACGCAAAGCGTTTTCGCGGTCAAGGGCGATCAGGCAATCAACCTCAGCGCCGCCGTTCCCGAGATCGGCAAAGACCTCTCCACCTTGGTGCGGAACCCCGCATTGCTGGCCAGGATCTCCGGCATCGGCGACGAGACCGGGACCGTAGCCGTAGGCGACATCGTTCCGGCGCTTCCGATCACAAGCCCGCCAACGATCATCTGCCTCGGGCTCAACTACGTCGATCACATCAAAGAAGGCGGATACGACATTCCAGACTATCCCGCCCTGTTCATGCGCGGGCGAAACTCCCTGGTCGCTGCGGGCCAGCCGATCGTGCGTCCGGCCTGTTCCGAGAAGCTCGACTACGAAGCCGAACTGATGCTCATCATCGGAAAGGGCGGGCGGCACATTTCAGAGGCCGACGCGCTGAACCATGTTTTCGGGTATACGGTCTTCAATGACGGGTCGGTACGCGACTACCAGCGGAAGACCCACCAATGGACCCCTGGCAAGAATTTTGACGATACCGGCGCCGTGGGCCCCTTCGTCGTCACGCCCGACGAGGTGCCGGATGGCGCATCGGGCCTGAAGATCGAAAGCCGCGTGGGCGAGGAAATCCTGCAAAGTTCGAACACCGCCAACATGATCTGGGGGGTGGCGCGGACCATCGCCACAATATCGGAATACACCACGCTCGAACCGGGCGATCATATTGCGATGGGGACGCCGCCCGGCGTCGGGCACGCGAAGAAGCCGAACCCGCGTTGGCTGAAGCCGGGCGAGGTCGTCGATATTGAAATCGAAGGAATCGGCATCTGCTCGAACCCGATCGTCGATGAGGTCGATTTGGCAGGAAAGACGGCAGCCGAGTGATGGCCGACGGGGGCGACAACCTCAACATCCTGCGCGCCCGTGCGCAAGAAGCCGTGCGATCCCTGCGCGGGCGGATCGACCGGCTCGACGACGCCTCGATCGATCTGATCCTTCGCGATGCGCGCTCGCATTACGCGTGGACCGACAAGCCGGTAAGCGAAGAGTTGCTGCGCACCCTGTTCGACATCACGATTCAGGGGCCGACGAGCATGAACTCCTCCCCGGCCCGGTTCGTGTTCGTGATCAGCGATGGTGGCAAGGACCGGCTGGCAAAGTCATTGAAGGCAAAAAACATCGAGAAGATGCGAAACGCACCGGTGACAGCGATCATTGCCTGGGATCCTCTTTATTGGCAGAAGCTCGACTTTTTGTTTCCGCACGAGGACAGAAAGCCCTTGTTCGCCGGCAAAGAGGAATACGCTCACGACACGGCGTATCGCAATTCCACGCTGCAGGGGGCGTATTTCATGATCGCGGCGCGGGCGATGGGCCTGGACGTCGGTCCAATGTCGGGGTTCTCCAATGCGATCGTCGATGAAGAGTTCTTCTCCGAAAACGGCTGGAATTCGAACTTCCTTTGCAACCTCGGCTATGCGGATGAAACAGCCCTGTTTCAGAAGCTGCCGCGGTTTTCCTTCGAAGATGTCTGCGAGATTATGTGAGGTCCCGTGGCAATCCGTATGAAAACGACTGTTCAACTGAAGGCGACGGCATCGTGCCCCAGTCATTCGTTCGCCGATATATCGGTGCGCGACCTGAACTTCGCCATTGATGAGCCGACAGAACGCGGTGGCACGAACAAGGGACCGACGCCAACGGACACCGCCCTCGCCGCCTTGATCGGCTGCACCAACGTCATCGGACACAAGTGTGCAGGCAAGCTGGGAATCGATATCGGGCACCTGGAAATCGACATCGTCTGTGACTTCGACCGACGCGGCGTGACGCTGTCGGAAGAAATCGACACCCCGTTCGTGTCGCTCGTCCAAACCGTGGTGGCGGACGGTTCAGCCACCGAGGAGGAATTGCAGACCGTCGCCCGGGAGGTCGAAAAATACTGTCCGTTGTCGAAGCTGTTCGTGGGAGCAGGAACCGAAGTGAATACAATATGGAGAAAAGCCTGAAACCATCAGGCAAATGGAGGAGGACTATGATGTTTGCAAAACTGACGCGGCGAACTCTGATGGGTGCGATCCTTGTCGGGACGGTCAGCCTGCCGGCCTTTGCGCAGGAAACGATCAAGGCGGTCGCAATCGACGGCTATCCCGCGCGGGCGCTTTGGGTGAAGGAGTTCTCGAATTTCTTCATTCCGGAGGTCGACAAGCGTTTGGCGAAAACCGGGAACTACAAGTTCGAGTGGCAGGAAAGCTATGGCGGGTCGATCGTTAAGCCGAAGGGCGTTCTGGAAGGCGTGAAGCTCGGTCTTGGCGATGTCGGCATCGTCACGACGATTTTCCACAACTCGAAACTGCCCAGTCAGGCGATTTCCGCGGCCACGCCCTTTGTTGCCGCCGATGCGCGTGCCGTCGCGAAGGCGGTCGACGAGATCGCGAAAGAATTTCCCACCATGCAGGCGGAGTTTGCGGCGCAGAACCAGGTATATCTGGCCACGGGCGTGGTGCTGGATACCTACCAGGTCTTTTCGAAAACCCCGATCAACTCGCTGGCCGACCTCGAAGGTGCGAAAGTGGCAGGGGCCGGCATGAACCTGCGCTACCTCGAGGGTATCAACAACGCGGCAGGCGTTCGCGGCGGTCTGACCGACTTCTACAACATGCTTCAGACCGGTCTGGTTGATCACGCGATGCTCTGGCCCGAAGCCGCGAAGACGTTCAAGATCGTTGAGGTCGCCCCCTATATGCTTCGTGTGGATCTGGGGGCCGTGAACTCGAAAACGATCACGGTCAACAAGGACTATTGGGACAAGCTGCCCGACGAGGTCAAAACGGTTCTGCAGGAGGTCGCCGTTGCCTATCGCGACCATGTCGCCGGTATTGCCATGGACCGTGCCGAAGCGAGCCGGCAGGCTTTCGTCGATGCCGGTGGCACGATTGTCGAACTGGACCCGGCGGCACGCGCGGCCTGGGCCAATGCCATGCCGAACATTGCCGCGGAATGGGCGGCAAAACTGGACGCAAGCGGGCAGCCCGGCACCGAGATGCTGGTTTCCTATATGGGCAAGCTTCGCGCGGCGGGCTTCGAGCCGGTGAGGGACTGGGCGGCCGAGGCCGCGACCAACTAAACTCTGGTCCGTCCTTTGTACGCCGCGTTCGCAAGAGTCGCCGGCGGCATTGCCGTCGCTGCCAATGCCGCCGGCACCTTCGTGGTCATCATTCTGATCGCGGTGGTGAACTACGACATCATCGCGCGGGGGTTTTTCAACCGTCCGTTTCTCGGCGCGGTCGAAGTCGTCCAGTTCTCAATGGTTCTGATCGTCTTCCTGCAGCTTCCTGACGTTATCCGAGTCGGCCGCCTGACGCGGTCGGAAGGCTTTCTGGGCCCGTTGATTCGCTCGTCTCCGCGGGCCGGCGGCATGCTCAGTCGCGCCATCGATTTCCTGAGTGCGGTCTTTATGCTTTTAGTGGCAATTGCGATCTGGCCGGAATTCCTCGAAATGTGGGAGGGCAACCATTACTTCGGCGTGCCCGGGGTGTTCACGGCGCCCTGGTGGCCGGTCAAGCTTGTGATCTTTCTGAGCGCGTGCCTGTGCACAATCCATTTCCTGATCCACATTTACACCCAATCGGGTGATCACGATCCCCACCTGGAAAGCGGCACATGACGCCGGTCGACATTGGCCTGGTCTCGGTCGTCGCTATTGTCGCTCTGATCTATCTGGGGGTTTACATCCCGATAGCGCTGGGCGTGGTGAGCTTCGTCGCGATCTGGATCATGCGCGACAATGTGGATCTGTCCTTCGCGCTTCTGAAGGTCGCCATCGGCGACAGCGCGATGGAGTACACGTTCGCCACCATCCCGCTCTTCACGTTCATGGGCCTGATCGTGTCCAAAGCCGGGCTTGGCGCCGATATCTATAGCGTGATGAACCAGGGATTCCGGCGCGTGGTCGGCGGAATCGGGATGGCCACGGTTGGCGCAAACGCCGTTTTCGCCGCGGTCACCGGTTCGTCCATCGCATCGGCTTCGGTGTTTTCCAAGATGTCCGTCCCGGAGATGCTGAACTACGAGTACAAGCCAAAGTTTGCCGTTGGCGTCGTTGCCGGAAGTTCGGTTCTGGGCATGATTATTCCGCCGTCGGCCATGCTGATCATCTATTCCTTTGTGGCCGAACAATCGGTGGGAGAGATGTTTCTTGCGGGCGTGGTGCCGGGCTTGATGCTTGCCGTGGCCTACGTGGCAGCGATCTGGTTCATGGGGCGGGTCACACCCGGCTTCGTTGGTGGTCGCATCGTCGAGACCGAGACGTTGATGCCATGGTCCGAAATTGCCGAGAAGACCCTCCCCATTTTGCTTCTCATCGTCGTCGTCCTCGGCGGGATCTACACCGGCTGGACGACGCCCGTCGAAGCGGGTGCGGCCGGATCGTTCCTGGGGATCCTCATCGCTGCTTTCCGCAAACGCATCAATCTGCGCAGTTTCTGGGAAACGGTGATCGAGACGGGGCACATCACGGCGACGATCCTGTTCCTGATTACAACCGCATCGATGTACGCACGGATGCTGGGGATCGCGGGGCTGCCGAACGAGTTGTCCAGCTTTTTGGCCGCGAACGGGCTTAGCTTTGCCTGGATCATGGTGATCTACGTCATCTTGATGTTGTTCCTCGGCACGATCCTCGATACGGCCTCCATCATCCTGATCGTCGTTCCGCTGTTTTTGCCGCTGATCGAGCCGATGGGGCTGAGCCTCGTGTGGTTCGGGATCGTCAGTGTCGTGGCTGCCGAAATTGGTCTGCTCACCCCGCCCCTTGGGCTCAGCTGTTTTGTCATCAAGGCCACCTTGGACGACGACCGGATCAAGCTGAAGGATGTGTTTCTGGGGGCCCTGCCCTTCGCCTTCGTAATGCTGCTGGTGCTGATTTTGCTGATCCTGTTCCCGTCACTCAGTCTCGTTATTCTGAATTAGAGGAGCTTCCCATGCGCAACGTCACAAAGGACAACATCTCCGACGTCTTCATGGGTTATCTGGGCGACGACGTCGACCCGCGCCTGCGCGAGGTCATGGGCAGCCTCATCAAGCATCTGCATGCCTTCGCCAAGGAGGTAAACCTGACCCACGAGGAGTGGAACGCCGGGATCGCTTTCCTTGAACGCGCCGGCGAGATTTCGGACGCGGAACGCCATGAGTTTATTTTGCTGTCGGACGTTCTCGGGCTGTCGTCGCTGGTGGACATGATCAACAGCAAACCCGAGGGAACGTCTTCTTCCGTCCTGGGCCCGTTTCACATCGCCGGCTCGCCGCCGCTCGCCATCGGCGGAGACATGAGGCGCCACTATGCCGAACCGCTTCTGCTGGTCGAAGGAATCATCAGCGACCCGGGCGGCAAACCGATTACCGGTGCGACCGTCGACATTTGGCAAACGGCGCCGAACGGGCTCTATTCAAGCCAGGATCCCGATCAGGACACCTACTCGTTCCACGGGCTTCAGACGGTCGGCGAGGACGGGCGCTACGCGTTCACAACCGTGAAGCCGGTCGAATACACCGTTCCGACGGACGGGCCGGTCGGAGACATCCTGCGCGCCTGCGGGCGGCACCCGTGGCGGCCGTCCCACCTGCACTTCATCGCCGAGGCCGAGGGCTTTCGGCCGCTCGTAACCGAGGTGTTTCCGGACGACGATCCCTATCTGGATCAGGACACGGTTTTTGGTGTGCGGGAAGACCTGGTGGTGCGGTATGAGACGATGCCGGCCGGCAGTTTCCCCGAGAGCGGGTTCGAACTGTCAGGCAAGGTGACGGACGACTATTTGAAGGTCACCTTCGATCTCAGGCTTGTACCGGCCTGAGGCTTAGCCGAGCGTCCCGTTGCCCAAGAGGCTGGCCAGAAAGGCGCCGGTCAGCTTGTAGTGATCGATCAGCCGCTCGCTTGCCGTGTCCGCATCGCGTGCGATTACCGCTTCCATAATGCCGGCATGTTCTTCGCCGACGTTGCGACGCTGGTATTCCAGTGCGCTGCCCGCCAGGAATCTGTAGCGGATATTGAGGTCGTAGAGCTGGGAGCAGTATTTCAGCAGGATCGGCGAATCAGCGTTGGCGAGAAGCGCCATATGGAAGTCTTTGTGGTGCTTCTCAAACGTCTCCATGCCTTCCTTCTGAGCGCGCTGCATCCTGTGATGCGCGAGCACGATCTGCTCTTCCCACTCCTGCGTTTCGTTGGCGATGCTTTCACGCAGCGCGAGGTCTTCCAGCGCGCATCGCAACGTCAGGATTTCTTGAAAGTTCTCGCCACTGACCTCGGCCGTACGAAACCCGCGCTGGTCGATCCGTTCCACAAGGTTGTCGGACGTCAGCAGGCTCAGGGCTTCGCGGATCGGAGAGGCCCCTGTTTGGAGACGCTGGCGCAGCCCGTCGATCTTCAGCTTTTCACCGGGCTTCAAATCGCCGTTGACGATCAGCTTTCGAAGCGTGTGATAGGCACGCTGCGTTGCAGAGCCCTCAGTCGATTCAAGCGTCCGGTCAACTGTGTCCATTCCGACCCTCCTGCGGTAATAATATCGATTATTTTTTTCAGATCAATGAATTCGATCGAGTTCGCCGGTTCTATGCAGCTTGGCGCTTTGGGCGGACAAGACCAACTCCCTTCTAAGGCTGGAAATACCTTGACTCTTTGACAAGAAACCGGCGCGCAATAAAAAATCGACAAAAATGATCGGCTGGTAACACGACAACCAGATTTGGATCGTTGGGACGGCGCAGGTGCGGGCCTTTTTGCGCGCCCGGGCAGGCGCGCCGCGACAGGCCGGATCGATCGCGGCAACGGAAAAGCCGTCTGCCGCGACGCGTGCTGTCGTCGATGTCGGCCAGCGTACGGGGGCGGATCGTCCGGTCAGAGTTCAGGCTGTCGCCGTCAACCGTCGAAGTGCCGCGACTTCGTTTGGATCGTACGCCCGTCCGGTTTCGTCAAGGATGTCGTGGAACCAAACCGACCTGTCGACGTCTCCGCCACGAGCCGCCACGAGATCGTCCGGCCACGGCAGATAGGTTTGCGTCCGCCCCTTTACGAGCCCCCACTGGAAACAGCCAACCGACTGCGATCTGAACAATTCCAGTTGATCTGCAATCCTGCTTCCGACGGGCCTGGCCATCCACTCGGTGCAGAGCATGGGACGATTATGCTGTGCCAGATACTCGATAAACCGGCGGACATGACTGGTGTCCCAATAGGCGTGGAACGTCACGATATCGGAAAGCGCCAAGGCACCGCGATCGATCTCCGTCTGGTAGGGGCCTTCTGTCGTTTCCGGCGGCGGCGTCGACCAGGCGCCAACAGTCAGCGGCTGTTCGGGCGCCACATCGCGAGTCCAGCCGAAGCTGGCAGACATCAACCGATAGCTCGCTTCCGAGAAATCCGGTTGATAGGTTCTGCAGCCGCCCGGTTCAAAGATCATGCGGTTCCCGGGTTCATTGTAGAGGTCCCAGAACAACACCCTCGGATCGGTCCTGAAGGTGCCGACAAGATCACGCAGATAGGCTTCGAATCCGCTCCATTGCGACGTGTCGAGAAGAAGGGCGCGACCAGGGCTGGCGACGGCCCGGCTGTTATGCACACCGACGACCGGTTCCGGCTGAAGGCCGTAGGTGGGTTCAAATCCGCCAAATCCACAATCGTCGAAAGGACAGGGGACCGTTGCCATGCCGAGCCGGTCCGCCACCCCCATCACCCAGTCGAGGCGCTGCAGCAGTCCTTCTCGGTCGTTCCGCCAGACAAGGTAGTGAAGGTTGATCCGAATTGCGTTGAAGCCGATCTCGGATGCCCAGCCGAGCTCCCGCTCGATGGTGGCGCCGTCGAACGTGTCGGCATGCCACATCTCCAGGAAGTTCACCGAGGAAGAGGGCAGGAAGTTGAAGCCGCATATCCACGGCTTGGACGACCACCAGGCTCGCGCTTCTGATTCGGTCCAGCGCCCCATGTTTCCAAACTCCGGCTCGATTGCCCGATCGGACCCAGGCCGGAAACCGGCCCGGGTCCGTTACCGGAGTCAGCGGTCCAGCAGGTCCTGAACCTCGGCCTCGGCATCGCCCAGCGCATCATCGACGGGCTTGCCGGTCAGCCAGATCGCCTGCAGCTCACGATTCAGCACGTCCTGAATCGCGCCATAGCGCGCGCTCGGCGGGGTATCGCGCGCGAGTTCTGCGGTCCCCGCATATTCCGACCGATGTGGCAGGTTGGCGTAGGAAGCGCTCTGGAGAACTGAGTTGCGAACGGCCATATGGCCGGTGCGGGCCCAGTCGATATTGCGGTCGTTTATGAAGGCCAGCACCTTCAGCGCCGCCTCGTAGGTCGCTGGGTCCTTGCCTTTCAACGAGGCCGGGATCGCCCACATATGGCTGTCCGCCCACGTCGCTCCGGTCTCGAACAGGGTCGGAAAATCGGCGACATAGTAGCTGCTGAGGGCTACCTCCTGCTTGGCCGCCTCCGCCGTGTAGAAATCCACGACCCAGGTCCCGTTGACGAGAATCGCGGCCTCGCCGTTCAGGAACGCCTGCTGACTGTCGGCGTAATTGAGCTTGGGGTTGGCATAGCCGGCGTCAAAGAGTTGCGTCATAGCCGCAACGGCGTTCCTCGCCGCGTCGTTTTTGATGGTCGCCGTGTCGCCGTCGAAGATGTTCGCATTCTGCTGCCACATCAGGGCGAGCACCAGCCGCACCCCGATCGGGAACTGGGCGAAGTCGGCCGCGAGGTAGTCCTGGCCGGTCGCCTCTTTGACCTTCTGAGCATGCGAAAGTAGTTCCTCGGGCGAGGACGGTAGGACCGGCTTGCCGTCCTGAACCAGACCTGCCGCCGCCATCAGGTCCATGTTCACATGCCAAAGGTTGGCGTGAAAATCGAGTGGAACACCGTAGATGCCACCCTTGTAGCTGACCGCGTCAAGCGCGGCGGGCGCCCAGTCAGAAGTGTCGATTCCAGCCGAGGATAAGTCGTCCGTCAGATCAGCCAAGGCGCCAAGCCCCGCGAATTCGGGGATCCGGTGGCGATGCATGACGTGCACGTCCGGCGGTGTGCCGCCCGCATAAGCCGCCTTGATCTGGTCGTAGTAGTTGCCCCAGTCGGTTGGCAGTGTGTTGACACTCACCCCGTCAATCTTGGCCGAAGCCGCATTGATGATCGACTGGATGATGCAGGCTTCGCCGACGCTGGTCGTGGTGTCGGTCCCGGCATCCTCGCACGCCCCGAAGAACCGACCGAGGGTCACCTCCTGTGCAGAGGCGCCGGTAACCAGCATTGCAGCCATCGCTGCCCCGATGATGAGTTTTTTCATGGTTTCCTCCCAATGGTTGTTTGCATCGTCTGGTCATCCCTTCGTGCTGCCAGCCGTCATCGCCTGGACGACATAACGCTGAAACACGAGGAAGAGGATCACGACCGGAAGCGAGGCGATAACGCCCGAGGCCATGACGCGGCCCAGACCTTCCGACTGCGCGAAATTCGATTGAAGGCTGGCAAGGCCCACGGTGATGGTGAAGAAATCCTTCTGCTGCGCGGAAACCAGCGGCCAGAGATAGTCGTTCCAGGCATAGAGGAATGTCAGGATCGCCAGCGTCATCATCGCAGGCCGGGCGAGCGGCAGCATGATGTGCCAGAAGATCTCCAGCCAAGACACCCCGTCGATCCGAGCGGCTTCCTCGATGTCCTTCGGAATCGCCTTGAAGAATTGCATCATCAGGAAGACGCCGATGGGCACGGCCATGCGCGGCAGGATCAGCGCGTGATAGCTGTTGTGCCAGCCGAAGTCCGCAAACATCGTGTAGAGCGGGATAAAGACCGCCTGTTCCGGGACCATCAGGCCGATCAGGCATAAAATCATGACCGCGTTCTTGAACCGGAAATCGAGCCGGGCGAGCGCGTAGCCCGCCGTGGTCGACACCGCCAACACGCCCAGGGTCATTCCTCCCGCGACAACGACCGAATTGAAGAACCAGAGCGGCGTCTGCCCGAAGGCAAAGAGGGCTGCATAGTTGTCCGCGGTGAAGGGAATCGGGATGAGGCCCAGCGCCGTCGTGGATGTCGTCCGGGCAAGCACCGCATTCGGCTGAAAGGAAAGGGACAGCATCCAGATTGTCGGCACCAGCCAGACGAACGCGGGAACCGAGAGCGCCAGGACCAGCCATTGGTATCTGCGGTTCAGCATCAGCCCTTTTCCCGTCCGACGACGAACTGGAGGACCGAGAACGCGCCCATGATGAGGAACAGGAACACCGCCATTGCCGAGGCCCGGCCGAGCTCGCTGTCCCGGAAAGCGGTCTGGTAGATATAGCGGACCAGCACTTGCGTGGTGTCGTTCGGACCGCCATTCGTCATCAGGTGCGCCTGGCCGAAGACCTGAAAGTGCAGGATGATCTGCAACACGATCACCAGCGTGATCGTCCGCTTCAGGTTCGGCAGGGTGATGTACCAGAAGGCCTTGACGCCGATTGCATTGTCGAGAGAGGCGGCCTCGTAAAGATCCTTCGAGATATCCTGAAGACCGGCGAGGAACAGGATCATTGCGATCCCCAGCGACCACCAGACCGTCGTGATGACGATGGCCGCCATGGCAAAGCGTTCGTCGGTGAGCCAGACGATAGGCGAAGCGCCGAGGACTTCGGTGACGTTGGCAATCAGGCCCTGCCGCGGCGAAAACATGATCTGCCAGATCAACGTGACCACAGTGACCGAGAGCACCTGGCTCAGAAAGAACAACGTCCTGAGCACAGCCATCGCCTTGGTCTCGCGGTCGAGGGCGGCGGCGAGTACAAGCGCGGAGATGGTGACTCCCGGAACGGTCCACGCGACAAAAACGATCGTATTGCCCACCGTCGGCCAGAACCGGCGGTCATACCAGCGACCGCCCTCGCCCGGATGAAATCCGGGTATGACAAAAAGCAGCACGGCTGCCACGCCGATGGCGATGGCGGTTGCACGGCTCACCCGATTCACCCGACGCAGGAAGATGCTGAGCCCGACGCCGAAGACACCAATGATCTGAAGGACCGGGCTGGTCAGGGCGCTCCAGTCGATGTTTCGGCCCCACATGACCCGTTGAAAGTTCCGGATCCCCACAAACTCCTTGGCATCCGGGTTGAATGCCACGGCAAGGAGGTTCCAGTCGTGCAGGCTGATCCAGATGCCTTTGAAGAACGGGTAGACGAGGAACAGTCCATACACGGCCAGGAAAGGAACAAGCAGAAGCCAGGCAGCTTGCTGCTGGCTGAGCTGCCAATCGCCCGCTTCCTTTCCAGGCATCCTGGTCGCCTCCCCAAGCGCGGATTCCTCTTGTGCTAAAATTATTAGCAATATTTATTAGCAGACGTCAAGCCGGAGCGGGAGCGCGGAATGGACGACGCCCAGAACGAACGCACGTCCCGCATCACGATGAAGGACGTGGCCCTGAAGGCCGGCGTGTCCCAGTCCACGGTTTCGTTCGTCTTGAACGGTCTGGAAGACATGCGGATCAGTTCCGAGACCCGGCAACGGGTTCTCGACGCGGTGCAGGAACTGGGATACCGACCAAGAAACGCGGGGCGCCCCCCGAAGTCGGCGGGCGTTCGTGTCATTGGCCTGATGTTCGACGAAGTCGCCACCAGTTCGTTTGCATCCATTTCCATCGAAGGCGTGCAAGAACAGGCGTGGAAGCAGAACGTGCTTGTCGAAGTTGTGATGACGGGCGGCGACAGGAGTTATGAAACCGCCATCCTCAGAAAATGGTCGGCCGACCGCGTCGAAGGTGTCATCTATGGGTCGATCCTGACTCGTCGCGTCTTACCTCCAAATGCGCTGGCCAAGCATAAATCCGTGCTTCTCAACTGCTATGACTCGGAACACCGGTACGCGTCCGTTGTGCCGGCCGAGCGGCGGGGTGGCGAGGCCGCGACACGCGCCCTGATCGAAGCCGGTCACAGGAAGATCGCCTGCATTTCCGGCGAACCGTGGATGGAGGCTTCGGATCAGCGGATGGAGGGTTACGAAAGGGCGCTGCGCGCGGCTGGGATTCCGGTCGATCCCTCCCTCATGATGGAGGGCAATTTCCTTCCCAATGGCGGGAGGGAAGCGACGCTGCGTCTGATGTCGGGCCCGACCCGGCCGGATGCGATCTTCTGTGCAAATGATCTGATGGCCGTGGGGTGTTATGAGGCGCTCAAAGAACTGGGAGAAGAGATCGGCAGGACAATTGCGGTGATGGGTTATGACGACCAGGAAATTGCCCAGCATCTCTACCCCGCTCTTTCGACGGTCCTGTTGCCGCACCGGGAAATGGGCCAGTGGTGTGCAGATTTCATACTCTCCGAGGAAAAGACACTGCCGGATCAGAAGCGGATCGAGTGTCCGTTGGTCCCGCGCGCATCCCACATCGCTGGCCAGGCAGGAAGCCAGGGAACTTTGCGCTGACAAGACCCCTGAACGCCGCTGAACACGGCATCCAGGCGCTGTCCCGCCGACCGCGCCCGGTCCGTTACCGACATCTTCCGCGCCGACAAACCAGCTGCCGCCCTGCGTCGCTTGAACGGGATCGCGTCACGCGCTATCCGGCGCCGAGAAAGTCCAGCAAGATGGCGTTGAATAGGCCGGGCTTCTCAAGGTGCACCGCGTGCGCGCAGCCTGGTACGACGGCGAGAAGGCTGTTCGGGATCTCTTTCCACAACCGTTCGGGCTGCTCCCACGGGTATGTGCGGTCGCCGTCACCCCAAAGCACCAGGGTGCCGGAATTGATGTGTGCAAGCCTTGTCAGCCCTGACCACGTGTCCATCGCGGTCAGGCCCGCCAACATCGCCTGCTGCGACGCCTTGGCCGCAAGTTGCGCGCAGACCACAAAGCCCTTCGCCCGCACGCCTTCCGCGAACCAAGTGGCGGCGATGCGCCGGCCCGTCGCTTCGACGCCGTCTTCAACGGCCCGGCGTTTGGACTCCGCGATGGGCTCGAATCGGCCCGGCAAGGATCCAACCGGGCCCGTCCCGTAAAGCACCAGGCGGTCCACCCGCTCCGGCGCGAGCCGGACCATTTCCTGCGCAATCATGCCACCCATGGAATGCCCGACCAGATGGAACCGTGTCACGCCGAGACCGGATGTTTCCTCAAGGAGGGACGTCGCATAGTCCTCGATTCGCTCCGGCGCCGTTGAAGCGTTCCTGTCGCCGAAACCCGGAAGGTCCGGTGTGAGAACCTGAAAACGATCGGCAAAAGCCGCGGCCTGATCCGCCCACTGGGCGCCGCCGCCGAGATAGCCGTGGACAAATACCAGGGAATCCATCAAGGCCGCTCTAAAACGCTGCGCGGCGAGGCGCCTACCTGCGCCCGCCCTGCACGATGCGATCCAGAATCATGGCGCAAAACAGAATCGAAAACCCGGCCAGAATACCCTGTCCCACATTCGCGTACTGGAGCGCCTCCAGCACGTCCTCGCCAAGCCCCTTGGCGCCGATCAGTGAGGCGACGACGACCATGGCCAGGCTCAGCATGATGGTCTGGTTGATACCGGCACGGATGGACGGGGCGGCAAGCGGCAGGTCGACCCTCGTCAGCAAGTACCATTTGCTGGCGCCGAAGGCGATGGCGGCCTCGCGGACGCTTTCGGGCACACCGCGCAGGCCGAGCACGGTCAACCTGACGACGGGCGTTCCGCCGAAGATCATCGTGGTCACCACCGCAGCCGGTTTGCCGGTGCCGAAGAAGGCGATGACGGGAATCATGAAGACGAATGCCGGCATGGTCTGCATGAAATCCATGATCGGCTGGATGAACGCGTAAAGCCGGGGCCGACGCGCACAGAACATGCCCAGCGGAATGCCGATGGCGATGGACAGGCAGGCCGCCGTTCCTAGCAACGCCAGAGTGGTCATCGCCTTCTCCCAGAATCCCAGCAACCCCATGTAGGACAGGAAAGCGCCGGAATAGATGGCCATGCGCATGCCCGCGGAAAGGCCGGTCAGCAAAATGATGAAACTGGCGATCACCATCCAAGGCGTTTGCACGAAGGCCAGTTCGAGGAAATCAAGCAACGAACGGATGCCCAGCGTGATCAAATCGAACAGCGCTTCGCCGTTGGTCACGCAGAAGGTGAAAAACGCCTCGACCCAGTCGATGGAAGTCAGGCGGATTCCGGGCTCGGTCGGGAAGTCGGAAAGCAACGGATAGGCGCCCGGAAAGCTGTAATGGATCACCGTCGTCACGACGATAATCACCGCGAAGACAACGCTCAACGCCATGTGACGCGCCGGCATGCCCGACGCGATTTTTGAGTCCGACAGCCAGTCGGAGAAACGGCGCTCGAGCACAGTGTTGGCATAAACCGACTGTGCGACCTTGACGGCGATCAGGACGGCCAGACCGACGAGTGCGATGTAGAGACCCGATTCCTCCAGCTGTTTCGCCTCAAGGCGTATGCCGCCAATGGCATCTTCAAGGGATTGAACGGTGCGTTTGTACACATCGATCTTGTCCGAGCCCTGCTCGATGGCAGAGGCCAGCTGCTTCCTGCGCAGTTCCAGCGTGCCTTCGATCTTGCCGATGCGTTCCCAAGCGCTGACGGCGAGATCGCCGAACAAACCACGGAAAATCTCAACGAAGGCGAATGTCTCGATGATCAGGAACGTCAGACCCCAGTTCCAAAGGCCCCGCGCCCCGAACCAGATCGGACCGAGGAGCCCGGCCCACGGATTGAAGGTCCAGACGAACTTGGACTCGCTGCCGATCCTTTCGAACTCGTGGGCGTAGTAGGCCGGATTGGTCCGAACGAATTCAGCAACCTTCAGCGTTCTTTCGGTCGCCTCATCCGACGAAGCGACCGAAGGGGCTGCGGCGGTTGCCGCGACGGTCTGGCGGTTCATGACACCTCCGTCCCTTCGATCACGGTTTGCAGGATTTCGCGGCGTGTCACGACGCCGACATCCGCCCCCTTGTCCTGAACGACGATGGGCGCATCTGCGTCGATGGCCATACGAATGAGTGTGCTCAAGGTTTCGTCTTCCTGCACCCGCGGGGCATCGACGGCGGCGCCGTGCTCTGCGTTGTAATCCTCGATGGGACGCATCACCGCGTGGGCACGCACCACCTTGAGCCGCGAGATGCCGGCGACGAATTCCGCGACGTAGTCATCTGCCGGATGCATGACGATTTCCTCGGCGGTGCCAATCTGCACCACACGACCGTCGCGCATGATGGCGATTCGATCGCCAACGCGAACCGCTTCGTCCAGATCATGGGTAATGAAGATGGTGGTCTTTTTCATCACCGCCGACAGCTTGATGAACTCGTCCTGCAGCTGGCGGCGAATGAGCGGATCGAGCGCGCTGAAGGGTTCGTCCATAAGCAGTACGTCCGGGTCGGCGGCCAGCGCTCGCGCCAGGCCGACTCGCTGCTGCATGCCGCCCGAAAGCTCGTGGGCGAATTTGTTCCCCCAGGCGTCAAGCTCCACGATCTTTAGAATCTCCCCGGCCCGGCGCAACCGGTCGTTCTTGTTGACCTTGCGGATCTCCATCGGCATGGCAACGTTGTCCAGCACCGAACGGTGCGGCATTAATGCGAAGTTCTGGAAGACCATGCCGATCTTCCGGTTTCGGAACGCCCTGAGATCGGCGGCCTGTAGCGCCATGACATCGACGCCCTCGATGCGAATGCTGCCATATGACGGTTCGAGCAATCGGTTGAAGTGGCGGACGAGCGTGGATTTGCCGCTGCCGGACAAGCCCATGACGCAGAAGATCTCGCCGCGCTTGATGTTGAAGCTGACATCGGCAACACCGACGACGGCATTGAACCGCTCCAGAACTTCGGCTTTGCCAAGACCCTCTTCGTTGATGGCCTTCATCGCCTCCGCGGCATTGTGACCGAAGATCTTCCAGACGTTTTCGACTTCGACGACGGTCTCGTCTGATGTTCCTGGTTCGGTGATGGTCATCTCACACCAGTCCCGGTCGTGACGATGCGCGGCAACGAGCGGCGCACCGGCACCCGCTTCTGCGGAATGCCGGTGCGATGTCTTTGCGTAGGATCAGAGGCCCAGCCACGCGTCAACGCGTTCCGGGTTATTCTTGATCCATTCGCTGGCCACATCCGCCGGATCACGACCTTCGCCGGAAATCTGGAAGGCGAAGTTGCTTACATCGTCGGCGGTCAGCTGGAAGCGCTCGAAGAACTCCACGATGGCCGGCGAACGCTCCTTCAGGGAATTCGACCACGCAATCTGCACGTCCTTCAGTGCATCCTTGGTCGCCACCATCGACTTCTCGTACCAGTCGGGCGAGTCGGACGGCTGGTACATGACGTATTTCGCCGGGTCGTATTCCGGCTCGGTGAGCATCTTCACGTCGAACATGTACCAGATGGCGTGGGGCTTGTAGCAGTAGAAGGCGTAACCTTCATCCTTGGCGATCGAGTCCTTGACCCGGGCCGTCTTGACGCTTTCTTCCGCACGGATCGGATCGATGAAAGGCAGAAGGTCGTAGTCGCGCACCTTGACCTCGTTCACATTGGCCGACGCCCACCCCGGTGCCCCGATCCACATCTCGCCCTTGCCATTGCCGTCACTATCCATCTTCTCTGCGACGTCCGGACGTCCGAGATCGGCGATGTCGGTAATGTTGTTGGCTTCACCGAAGTTCTTGGAAACGCAGAAACCCTGGTTGCCTTGATAGGGGTTTGAGGAAAGCGTGACGGTCTTTTTGCCGTCGACATATTTCTTGGTGAAGCTCTCCTGGTTGGGCAACCAAACATCGGGATGCACGTCGATATCGCCCTTGCCCTGGTCCATCGCCTGGAAAATCGTCGCATTGTTGCCCGGGACCAGGCCGGCCTGACCGCCGATCCGTTCCTCGACGACCGCCTTGAGCAGGTGGGCGATCGCCTGGGCGCCCGTCCATGACGGCATGCCGATGTTCACCTCTTCGGAAGCGACAGCGGGCGCCGCCGCGAAGGCGATCGCCGTTGCTCCGGTCATTGCCAACAGTGTCTTACGCATTTCCTTCTCCTTACCTTTGAGATTGCAGTTTCTTTGAGATCGGGTTCGAGCCCGAATTGCTTCCAGTCGTTCATCCTGTGAGGCGTTGTGCTTCGGCGGCATCCGGCGGTGCGATCATGTCCTCGTAGGCAAACAAGGCTGCAGCCCCCCCGGTATGCAAAAAGACGACGTTCTGTCCCGGTTCGAAAAACCGGCTCCGCGCCAGTCCAATCAATCCGGCCATGCCCTTGCCCGAATAGACCGGGTCCAGAAGAATGCCTTCGCATCGCGCCGTCAGGTCGATGGCTTCCAGGGTGGAGTCCGCAGGAAGACCGTAACCGGCACCGACGTAACCATCGTCAACCATGACCTTGTTCAAGGGCGCCGTGGAAGCGCCCAGCTTGGCCGCCGTTCGTTTGGCCAGACCATGAACCGCCTTGATCTGCGGCTCCCTTGGCTGACGAACGCTGATGCCCATCACAGGGATATCGCTGCCCAGGGCAAACAAGCCGGCGACCAAGCCCGCCTGGGTGCCTGTACTGCCCGTGGCCAGAACGATCCAGTCGGCTCTTATGCCCGCCTCCTCCACCTGCTGGCAGATTTCACGGGCACAATCCACATAGCCCAGCGCGCCGGTTTCATTTGAACCGCCGCCCGGGATGAAATACGGCCGGCGGCCCTGGCCGCGAAACCCCTCGCAGGCGACCTCGGTTTCGACGTTCATGTCGAGGCCGCCGTCCCGGTATTCGAGCGTCGCGCCGAAAACGGTATCGAGAAAGACATTGCCACTGGTGCTGTAGCGTTCGCCCGCGCCGGCCACCCGGCGCTCGAGCAGGCCATGGCAATCCAGGCCGACACGGCAGGCCGCAGCCGCCGTTTGCCGCACGTGATTGGACTGAACGGCTCCCTGGGTGACAAGCATATCCGCATTCTCGGCGAGGGCTGCGCCAACCAGGAATTCCAGCTTTCGGGTCTTGTTGCCGCCTGTCGCGAGGCCCGTGCAGTCATCCCGTTTGATGAAGATGTTGGGGCCGCCGATATGCTCCGACAAACGCGGCATCGGCTCCAACGGGGTCGGACGGTGGCACAAGGCCACGCGCGGAAAGCGTCCCAGATCCAGCATAGTTCCCCCGTTCGGCACTGTTCTTCGGGTTGCGTTGTCGCAAGCCCGTTGCCTCGTAACGGCCAAAAATTGACCAGGGATCGACCGATTCGGCCAATGTTATGTTTGCCTAGCATCATGTGAATTTTGCATGATGCTAGCGTCATGGAACTGCAATTATTCAAGGACCTTCGCGCGCTGGCCCGAACCGGCAACTTTTCGCAAGCGGCGGAACTCAACAATGTCAGCCAACCGGCATTCAGCCGGCGCATCCAGGCGCTGGAAAACTGGGTTGGGACGACGCTGGTGAACCGCTCCACGCATCCGGTCAGGCTGACCGAAGCGGGCGGTCAAATGCTTGAAGCCGGCCTGCAGGCAATTGAACGGATCGAGACGGAACGGGCCATTGTGCGGGAGTCGCTGGCGGAACCCGACCGTTACGTCGTCAGATTCGCAGCCCAGCATTCGATCAGCTGGCGCTTCTTTCCTGCCTGGCTTCAGGCTTTCGAGAGTTCCTACGGCGCGATCCTGTCGCGCCTGCGGGCCGATGATCTGCCCAACTGCATCGAGGACCTGAAGAACGGCGATGTCGATTTCGTCATTTCCTACGAAAGAGACTTGCAGCCGCCTGCCGATCGGGACAGCGATCTCACATCGCTGATCATCGGGCACGATCAGCTGGTGCCGGTCTGCAAACCCAAAGCCGATGGCAGCCCGATGTTCGACATGGATGACGGCTCATCCATGCCGATCCCCTTTCTTCGCTTCGGCCCGTCCGCGCCCATCGGATGGCACGTCGAGCCTTTGCTGGTTTCGCCAGTCCTGCAAGCCAGGCTGAGGACGGTCTACGAAAACACCATGGCCGGTGCGCTTCGCATCCGTGCCCGCGACGGCATGGGCGTGTCGTGGCTGCCCTCGTCCCTGGTTCAGCCGGATATCGACGCCCAGTTGCTAACCCGGGCCGGCTCGGACGACTGGGCCGTCAATGTGGAGATCAGGATCCAGCGATTGAACACCAACCAGAACGCGCTGATCCGAAAGATCTGGTCCTTCCTGGCGCTGCGCGAAGGGGTCCCGCTCGCCTGAGAACACAGCCGACAAGAGGCGTCGTTTCGCCATTCCATTTCGGCAAACTTGCAAAGCCGGCTGCGCACCGAAACAACCAAATCGCAATCGTGCACCTTCGAATCCTCGCGCCATTAGATGTCGCACTTGTCGAGGCACATCTGGCAGCTGCATGAGCAAAAAAGAGCCCCGCGTTCAAGCGGAGCTCTAGCAAGTTGTCAGGGAGAGCGTATGCGAACCGCAGGCGCGCGCAAGGCGTCAGGCGAATTCGTTCTCCACTTCCGGCTCCTTGGCGCCGGTCATATAGGCGACCGCATCCGACATCGAATGCTTCTTCGGGTCGATGATGCACAGCCGCTTGCCCAGGCGGTGGATGTGAATCCGGTCTGCGACCTCGAAGACGTGCGGCATGTTGTGGCTGATCAGGACGATCGGAATGCCGCGCGCCTTGACGTCGAGGATGAGTTCCAGCACGCGCCGGCTCTCTTTCACGCCGAGTGCGGCGGTCGGCTCGTCCATGATGATAAATTTCGTCGCGAAAGCCGCCGCGCGGGCCACCGCCACACCCTGCCGCTGGCCGCCCGACAGCGTCTCGACCGGCTGGGTGATGGACTGAACCGTCATCAACCCCAGTTCGGTCAGCTTTTCGCGGGCAAAACGCTCCATCTCCTTCTTGTCGAGCATGCGGAGCCATTTGCCCACGAAACCCTTCTTGCGGATCTCGCGGCCGGCGAACATGTTGTCGGCGATCGAGAGTGCCGGGCTGAGCGCCAGCGTCTGGTAGACGATCTCGATCCCCATCTCGCGCGCCTCGATCGGCGAGGAGAATTTGACCGGCTTTCCCTCGATCAGGATTTCGCCGCCATCCGGCTGCACCGCGCCGCAGATCGCTTTGACGATGGAGGACTTGCCGGCGCCGTTGTCGCCGATGACGGCCAGGATTTCGTTCGGCATGAGCTCGAAGTCGGAGTGATCGATCGCGGTGACATGGCCATATCGCTTCAGGACACCGCGGCCTTGGACGATGGGTGTAACGTCGGACGTCATGCCGAAACCCTCCTGATCCATTGGTCGATCGCAACGGCGATGATAATGAGCCAGCCGATGGCGAAGACCTGCCAGAGCACGTCGACACCGGCGAGCCTGAGACCGGACTGGAAGACGCCGACGATCAGCGCACCGAACAGGGCGCCCATGATCGAGCCGCGGCCGCCGAAGAGCGAAATGCCCCCGATAACGACAGCGGTGATCGACTGCAGATTGCCCTCGTAGAACGACTGAGGCGAGATCGAGCCCACCCGGCCGATCGAGGCCCATCCGGCAATCGCACAGACCAGCCCGGCCAGCATGTAAACCGATACCAAGGTTCGGTCGCTGCGGATGCCGGCGAGGTCGGCGGACTCCTTGTCGTCGCCAACGGCGTAGACGTGACGGCCCCAGGCTGTCTTGTTCAGCATGTACCAGAGCACGACAAAGATCACGATCATCAGGATGACGCCCAGTGTTATCCGCGCGCCCCCGATGTTGAAGGCAACGCCGAACAGTTTGAGCAGCGGCGCCTCCGCGTCGATGTCCTGGCTACGGATCGACTGGGCGCCTGAAAGCCAGAGATTGAGCGCGAAGAAGATCGACCAGGTGCCCAGGGTGGTGATGAAGGGCGGCAGTTTGACCCGCGTGATCAGCAGCCCGTTCATCAGGCCTGCGGCTGTTCCGCCGGCCATTCCGACGAGGATGGCGATCGGTGCCGGCACACCGAAGTTGATGGCGAGCTTGCCCATGATAACCGACATCAGGATCATGATCGCGGCCACCGACAGGTCGATACCGGCGGTGATGATGATCATCGACTGGGCCGCGGCCAGCATTCCGATGATCGATACCTGTTGCAGAATCAAACTGAGGTTGAACGCGGAGAAGAACCGGCCGCCAGCGATTAGCCCGAATACCGCCAAACTCAGCAAGAGCACAATCACAGGAACCAGAGTCGGATTGTCGTGCAGGATGTGCTGCACGCGCTGGACCGGCGTGCGGTGAATGACCTCGAACTCGGCGACCTTGGTATCGCTCTTGTCCAGAACTTGTTCGAATTCTTGGCCCTTGTGGGTCGTGTCAGACATGATGAGATCCCCCAGTTCCAACGCTATGTGGAACAGCCAAACAGGTCAAATTGTGCCCCGAAGAGGAGAAGCGGAGGGGCGCCAGGCGCCCACTCCATTCCTCGATTTAGGGCATCAGCCCCAGCAGAGCTTCAGGCCTTCGGCCGAACTGATCGAGTCGACGCCGTCGACCGGCGAGTCGGTGATCAGCGTAACGCCGGTGTTGTAAAAGTCGAGGCCCGGCGTGTTCTCGGGCTTGGTCCCGTTATCGGCCCATTCCTTGATGGCTTCGATGCCGAGCGAGGCCATCAGCAGCGGGTATTGCTGGCTGGTGGCACCGATAATGCCTTCCTTGACATTCTGCACGCCGGGGCAGCCGCCGTCGACGGAGACGATCAGAACGTCGTTCTCGCGGCCAAAGGCTTTCAACGCTTCATAGGCGCCCGCCGCCGCCGGTTCGTTGATCGTGTAGACCACGTTGATCTCCGGATCGATCTGCAGAAGGTTCTCCATCGCCTTGCGGCCGCCTTCTTCGTTACCGTTGGTGACGTCATGGCCAACGATGCGCGGATCGTCCTCGTCACCGATGTCGGTTGGGTCCTTGATGTCGATGCCGAAACCCTGCAGGAAGCCGCCGTCGCGCAGATAGTCGACCGAAACCTCCGAGGCGTTGAGATCCAATAGAGCGATTTTCGCGTTTGCCGCTTCGTTGCCAAGCTGTGCCGCGGCCCATTGGCCGATCAGTTCCCCGGCCTTGAAGTTATCGGTGGCAAAGGTTGCATCTGCCACGTCAGCCGGCTCGAACGGCGTGTCGAGCGCAATGACAAGCACGCCGGCCTCGCGGGCCTGGGAGACCACCGGCGTCAGTGCACGACTGTCGGAAGGCGTGATCAGGATGCCCTTGGCACCGCCGGCGATGCAGGTCTCGACTGCCGCCACCTGGGTTTCGACGTCGCCGTCGAGTTTGCCAGCGAATGTGTCGAGCTTGATGCCCAGTTCCTCGGCCTTGGCCGTCGCACCTTCCTTCATCTTGACGAAGAAAGGATTGGTGTCGGTTTTAGTGATCAGACAGGCGTTGATTGCATGACTGTCGGCAAAAGCGGTGCCAGCCATTGCAGTGAACAGCAAGCCGGCAGCAACCCCATGGCTCAAAATTTTCACGGTCTTTCCTCCCGTAGATGGTCTTCCAATTCGTATCGGGCCCCTTGGCCCGTATTTGGCGAACGGCCCGTTGGACCAATCCACCTCTCCTCCAGAGTCCAACAACGCGCGGCGTCTGTCAATAAATAAATCAAGTTTTCTTATTATTGACACCGGTGCGATCCCCCGCCATTCTCCATTTCAGGAGGACACGTGTCACAAACACCGGCAAATATCAGTTCGGGAGCGGAGGATCGTCGGCCGATGCGCGGCTCCAACCAGAGCGGACTGCGTGCGTACAATGAACGCTTGATCCTGACGCTGCTGCGTAGTCACGGTCCGACACCCAAAGCCGAGGTCGCACGCATTACCGGCCTGTCTGCGCAAAGCGCCTCGGTTATCATGCGCGGGCTGGAACGGGAGGGGCTGATTGAGCGCTGCACACCGGTGCGCGGCAAGGTGGGTCAGCCCTCGATCCCAATGCGAATATCGCCAGACGGTGCGCTGTTTTTTGGGTTGAAGGTCGGACGGCGGAGTACCGACCTGCTGCTTGTAGATTTTCTTGGACAGATATCCGGCCGCGTACGCCTGACCCACCCGTTTCCCGAGCCCGACCGCACACTCCTTTTCGTCCGGGACGCAGTACAGCAGCTAACCAGTCAGCTTGACACCCGACAACAAACACGCATTGCGGGGCTGGGTATAGCGATCCCAAGTTATCTCTGGGAATGGTCCAAGGTCATCGGCGTGCCTGCCGAGAAGATTTCGGTTTGGCGCGACCGCGACATTCGCGCGGAAATTGATCAACTCTTCGATTTCCCGGTGTACCTCCAGAACGACGCCTCATGCGCCTGCGGGGCAGAGCTGGTTTTCGGCGGGCAGGATTACCCCGCGGACTTTCTCTACTTCTATGTCGGCTACTTTATCGGTGGCGGACTGGTTCTCAACAATGCGCTGTTTGTGGGACCAACCGGCAACGCAGGCGCGCTTGGACCGCTTCTTGTGCCGAATGGAGAAGGACAGGCCCAACAGCTCGTCAACCTGGCCTCACTCGGAGGTCTGGAAGACAAGATCGTCGAAGAGGGAGGAGACGCCAATTTTTTGTGGGAGCAAACTTTAACTTGGGACGTGGATCGCACGATCCTGGAACCGTGGCTCCAAAAAGCCGCCAGCAGCATTGCGTACGCCATTGTGGCAGCGTGTTCGGTCATCGACTTCAAATTGGTCGTCCTCGATGGCTGGCTTCCCAAACAAATCCGCGAGGACCTGGTCGCACTGACGGCTCAAGAACTTTCCGAGCTCAATATGGCAGGGCTCATACGGCCCGAAATGCGCGAAGGTTCAGTCGGACCAGATGCGCGCGCGCTCGGGGCCGCAAGCCTTCTTCTGTCGCAACGTTTCATGGTTTCACAACGTATGCCACGCACGGAGACGACGCCCCAGGTTGAGTAAGCGAACCAGGCGTATCGGGCCATCTTCCAAAGCAAGACGGCAGTATCGGCGACATGCGCGTCTGGACCGGTCGGCGATTGATGGTGTTTTTCCGGGTCAGAAGCCCACCAATTCAAGACAACGGGTCGGACTTCCAGCGCTGATCGAGGCTCCGATTGACAGGTCGTCAGAACCGTTCGATGACGATTTTCCCTTTGGCTTTGCCCGTTTCGACCAGGCGGTGCGCCTCGCGCAGATTGATCGCATTGATCGGCGAAAGAACCTCGTTGACGGTCGTGCGCAGCCGGCCTGCATCGATTTCATCCGCCACCCAGGACAGGAGCTTGTGCTGTTCGATCATGTCGGGCGTCTGAAACATCGACCGGGCGTACATGAACTCCCAGTGCAGGCTGGCCGCTTTCATCTTCATGCCGTCCATCGGCATCGGTAGATCGGTGTCGTCGATTGTCACGATTCCGCCTTGCGGCCGAATGAGCTCTACCGCTGTCTCCCAATGGCGCATGTCGTTAAAGATCGCGATGTGATCCACGTGGCCGAAGCCAAGGTTTCGCACCTGGTCAATCATGTTTTCGCGATGGTTGACGACATGGTCGGCGCCAAGCTCCTGCACCCACGCCGTGGTCTCGGGTCGTGAGGCGGTGGCGATCACGACGAGCCCGGCATGCTTCGCCAGCTGGATTCCGATCGAGCCCACGCCGCCGCCCCCACCGATGATCAGGATCGACTGCCCCTTGTCGGCGCCGTCACGGTCGATGCCCAGACGGTCGAAGAAGGCCTCGTAGGCGGTGATCGTGGTGAGCGGCAGCGCAGCAGCCTCGGCATGGCTGAGGGACGTCGGCTTGCGGCCGACAATGCGCTCATCGACGATCTGAAACTCCGAATTACAGCCGGGGCGCGTGATGTCGCCCGCGTACCACACCTCGTCACCGGGCTTGAATAGTGTGACGTTCTCGCCAACAGCTTCGACGCGTCCGCTTGCGTCCCAGCCGATGACCCGCGGCTCACTTTCAATCGCACCCTCGTTGCCGCCCCATCCGGCGCGGATCTTCGTGTCGACCGGATTGACGGCGATCGCTTGGACGGAAACCAGGATGTCGTGGCCGCTGGGTTCCCGCTTCGGCAGATCGACGTCGATCAGCGATTCGGGGTTGTCGATCGGTAGGTATTGCGTAAGGGCAACCGCTTTCATCAGCTCTCTCCGTTCCTCACCAGGTCATGCGACGTTGGTCATTTCGTTCAATGTGAATTTCTCGACCGCTCGGTTGGTTGCCGCCGCATAGGCGGCAATATGCGGCGCGTCCATGTGGGCCCGCCAGAGGTCCCTGCTCTCCCAGTTTTCGTAGAACAGGAAGTGCGCCGGGTCCTCGTTGTCCTGGTGCAGGTCGTACTGGATGCACCCCTCTTCGCCACGCGTGGTTTCGATGAGCTTTTGCAGTTCCGCCTTCACCAGGTCGACCTTGTCCGCGTGCGCGTGAATGTTGGCGACGATCGTCAGATTTGCCATTGATTGCCTCCTTGTCCTGGCTAAGCAGGCGAGATATTCCTTGAGGAACGAATTTACAAGTACGCACAGTTTTGTGTGGTAGTTACAAAAAATATCCTATGGAGGTCGCATGCGGTTCGAACGCTACGATTGTTCGGGCGGTTGCCCGGTAGAGGCCGCGCTGGAGCGGATTGGCGGGAAGTGGAAAGGCGTTGCCCTGTTTCACCTGCTCGACGGCACCAAGCGGTACAACGAACTGAAAAGAGACATCGGCAACGTCACCCAGCGGATGCTGACCAAGCAGCTCAGGGAACTGGAGAAGGACGGCCTGATCGCGCGCAAGGTGTATCCGGTGGTGCCGCCTCACGTCGAGTACAGCCTGACCGAGAAAGGCCGGACGCTGGAACCGATCCTGCTGGCACTTCGCGACTGGGGCGAAAGCTACGTCTGAGAAACCAACTGCCGCTGCCGGAACGAAGGCGGATTGTCACGACCGAATACGCTCGTTCTTCGGATCGTAAAGCGGCCTTAGCGATGCCTGGGCTTTGAACAGTTCGCCGACCACTTCGATTTCGAAGTCTGCGTCCTTGACGTAGGCCGCATCGACCCCGTCGGCGTTCCCGACATACCCAAGCCCAACCGCGCCGCCGAGTGCATGGCCATACATGCCCGACGTCAGGTAACCGGCGATGACGCCGTTCCGGTAGATCGGTTCGTTGTGATAGAGCATGGGCTCCGGGTCGTTCAGCAGAAACTGCACCAGCCGTTTCTTGACCCCCTCGTCCCGCTGACGAAGCAGGGCCTCGCGGCCGATGAAACCGCCGGGCTTGTCCCAGGCAACGGCAAATCCGAGGCCGGCCTCCAGGGGCGTGTCCTCGTCCGTGATGTCGTGCCCCCAATGGCGGTAGGCCTTCTCCATGCGCAGCGCGTTCACCGCATGTATGCCGACGTGCCGCAGACCGAAGTTGGCACCGGCTTCGACCAGGATCTCGTAAACGCCGGCCGCGAACTCGGTCGGCACATAAAGCTCCCAACCCAACTCGCCCACATAGGTGATTCGCGATGCCCGGACGTGCGCGTAGCCCAGCTCGATTTCGCGGCTCGTCGCAAAAGGAAACGCCTCGTTGGAAAGGTTCTCGGGCGTCAGCCCCTGCAGCAGATCGCGCGATTTCCATCCCATGACCGCCAGGACCGCATAGCCGGACGTCACGTCCGTCGCCACCGCATGGTCGCCATCGGGAATATGGCTGGTCAGCCAGTGGAGGTCGCGGGTCTGAGAGCCCGCCGAGGTGACGATCAGAAAGTCGTCCGCGGCCAGGCGCGTCACCGTCAGATCGGACTCGATACCGCCTTTCTCGTTGAGCCACTGGGTATAGACGATGCGACCCGGGTCGACGTCGATATCGTTGGCACAGATCCGCCCGAGCGCCTTCGCGGCGTCGCGGCCTTGCAGACGGACTTTGGCGAAGGACGACATATCGATCAACCCGACGCCGTCGCGCACCGCCAGATGCTCTTCGGCAGCATGCCCGAACCAGTTCTGCCGCCCGAAGCTGTATTCGTAGGCAGGTTTCGCGCCTGACGGCGCATACCAGTTGGCCCGTTCCCAGCCGGCGGTTTCGCCGAAGCACGCCCCGGCCGCCGCCAGCTTTTCGTGCAGTGGCGACCGTCGGACGCCGCGTGACGTTTCGTACTGATAGAACGGCCAGTGCACCGCATACAACAGGCCCAGCGTCTCCTTGACGCGGTCATGCAGGTAGCGGCCGTTGGATTGAAACGGCAGATTGCGCCGGATGTCGAATCCGGTCAGGTCCATGGGCGGCAGGCCGTCCTTGATCCAGTCGGCCATCACTTTCCCGACGCCACCGGCGGACTGGATCCCGATCGAGTTGAACCCGGCGGCAACGAACAGGTTCTTCACCTCCGGCACGGCACCGAGATGGTAACAGTCATCGGGCGTAAAGCTCTCGGGCCCACAGAAGAAGGTCTGGATGCCGGCGTGTTCGAGCGCCGGCATGCGTTCCATCGCTTTGATCAGGACCGGTTCGAAATGATCGAAATCGTCGGGCAGTTCGTCGAAGCAGAAGTCTTCGGGAATGCCCTCCATCCCCCAGGGCTTGGCCACTGGCTCAAAGGCACCGAGCAGGATCTTGCCGGCATCCTCCTTGTAGTACGCCCAGCCGTCATAATCGCGCAGCACGGGAAGGTCAGGGGTGACGCCTTCGAACGGTTCGGTAACGATATAAAAGTGCTCGCAGGCGTGCAGCGGCACACGTACGCCGACGGTCGCGGCCAGGTGCCGTGTCCACATGCCACAGGCAAGGACGACGTGCTTCGCGGCGATGTCTCCCTGATCGGTGGCGACGCCGACGACGCGCCCACCTTCGGTGCGCAGGGCGGTAACCTTGGTGTTCTCGAATACGCGCGCGCCTCCGTTACGTGCGCCCCTGGCCAGGGCCTGAGTCACGCCCACCGGGTCCGCCTGGCCGTCGGAAGGGATGAAGATGCCGCCGACGAGATCATCGGTATTGATCAGCGGATAGTGGTCCTTGCAACCTTGCGGCCCCACAACGTCGACCTGGAGGCCGAATACCTTGGCCATGTCGGCGCGGCGGTGCAGGTCTTCCATGCGGCCTTCGCTCGATGCCAGGGACAGCGAGCCGTTGACCTTGTAACCGATCGCTTGTCCCGTCTCCGCTTCCAGACCGTGATAGAGCTCGGCTGTATACTTGGCGAGTTCGGTCATGTTGAAGGAATCGCGCAACTGCCCGATCAGACCGGCGGCGTGCCAAGTGGTGCCGGATGTCAGCTGCTTGCGTTCCAATAGCACGACGTCCTGGATGCCGATCTTGGTCAGGTGGTAGGCGATGGAGCAGCCGATGACGCCGCCGCCGACGATGACTATCTCCGTTTGTGTTGGCAGGTTCTTCGCCATTTCTCATTCCACGCTGTTTTCGGCGCTCGACTTTCGTGAACCCGGGCTCTCGTCGCGTTCCGATCAATCTCAGGAACGAAGCCGCGCGTTGTCGGGGTCAAAGAGCGGTTCCGTGGCGACCACGGCGGACCGCCGCTTGCCAAATATCTCGATCTCGAGCTGCGTCCCCTCTTTGCAGACATCGGCATCCAAAAAGGCCAGGGCGATAGGCATGCGTATGCGATGTCCGTAGCCGGCGGACGAGACGTAGCCGACACATTGCGACGCGCGCGAGACCGGCGCCCCGAATGGGGCTTCACGAACGTCATCCTCCAGAAGCAACGGAACGAACCGCTGTTTCGGGCCTTCTTCTTCTTCGGCGATCAAAGCGGCGCGGCCGATGAAGTTTTCCTTGCCCAGTCTGACGAAACGATCCAGCGACGCGTTGAAAGGGGAAAGCTCGGCCAGGAGATCCTGTTTCCAGGCGCGATAGCACTTTTCAAGGCGAAGGGACTCCATCGCATAGGCGCCGAAATCACGAATGCCGTGATCGGCGCCGGCGGCGGTCAAGGCGTCATACAGCGGCACGATGCTATCGACGGGGGCGTGCAACTCCCAACCCAGTTCGCCGACATAGTTCACGCGCATGGCGAAGACAGGGATTCCGGCCACCTCGATATGGCGGGCGGACAGCCAGCGAAAGGCAAGGTTCGAAAGATCGGCGTTGTTCACTCTTGCCAGCGTGTCCCGCGACCGAGGGCCGGCAAGGACAAGCGTGCCGAAGTCCTTGGTGACGTTCCTGAGCGTCACCGAGCCGTCTGTGGGCAGATGGCGCTCAAGCCAGTCTCGGTCGTGCCATTCCCCTGGCGCGGGCCCCGTGAGCCGGAAGATGCCGCTCTCCGGCTGGGTGATCGTCATCTCGGTGATGATTTTCCCTGCCTCATTGCAGAAATAGGACAGCGCGATGCGCCCCGGCTTCGGCATGGCGCCGGTGATCAGATTATCCAGCCAGCCGGCGGCGGCCGGACCGGAAACTTCGAACTTTGCGAACCCCGGCAGGTCGAGAATTCCAACACGCTCGGCAACGGCCGCGCATTCCTCGGCGACCGCGTCATACCAGCCCGGCCGGTCAAAGCCGCGGTCGCCCTCTACATCGTCGCCAGGTCGCGCGAACCACGTCGCGCGCTCCCATCCGCCCCGATCGCCGAACTGCGCACCTTTTTCGCGGAGACGGTCATACAACGGCGAGGTTTTCATCGGGCGGCCGGCCGGCCACTCGAGATACGGAAGGTGCATGGCGTATTCATGCGCATACACCTCGACGGCCTTGGCCTGGCAGTATTCCGGCGTCGTGTAGTCGGTGAACCGGCGCGGATCGCAGGCCCACATGTCCCATTCCGGCCGACCTTCGGTGACCCACTCGGCCAGCACCCTGCCGGCACCACCCGCCTGCGCGATTCCGAAGGTGAAGACGCAACACTCGAAAAAGTTCTCCAGACCCGGGACCGGACCAATGAGCGGGTTGCCATCGGGCGTGTAGGGGATCGGGCCGTTGACGACGCTACGCACGCCTGCTTCGGCAAGGATCGGCACACGGGCGCAGGCGCTTTCGATGTACCACTCGAGGCGGTCGAGATCGTCGGAGTAGAGCTCGAACGAAAAATCATCGGGCCTGTGAGCACCGCCGCCCCATGCCGGCGTGGCCTTCTTCTCGTAAGGACCGAGCAGAAGTCCGTTGCCTTCCTGGCGCAGATAGTAGCTGTCGTCGGGATCGCGCAGCATCGGAAACATGTCGGCCGCCCCAGCAAGCGCCGGGTGATCGTCGGTGACAATGTATTGATGCTCCATGATCGCCGACGGCACTGCGCGGCCGACCATCTGGCCAATGTCCGTGGCGTAGTATCCCGCCGCGTTGACGACCTTCTCCGCGATGACGACACCGTCCGGCGTCGTGACCTCCCATTCGCCCGAAGGACGAGGCGCAATGGCTGTGACCGGGCAAAACCGCCGGATCCGAACGCCGGCATCGCGGGCACCCTTGGCGAGAGACTGGGTCAACTGCGCCGGGTCGATGTGTCCGTCCTTGGGGTCCCAGAGGCCGCCCTCCAGGCCGTGCAGTTCCATGTGCGGCATGTGTGCTTTCAGTTCGGCGGGCGTTGCGACCTCGAGTTCCAGTCGCAACGCCGCCGCCATCGCCGCAACGTGCCTGAATTCATCCAAGCGGGTGCGGGATTGGGCAAGCCTGACGGCGCCCGTCTGGTGGTACCCGATCGGGTAGTCGACCTCCTCGGCAAGCCGTTCATAGAGGCGAACGGAATAGGCCTGCATCCGCATGATGTCGCGGCTGGCAGAAAAGTTGGGGCAATTGCCGGCGGCATGCCAGGTCGACCCGGCCGTCAGCTCGTTCCTTTCCAGCAGCAGTACGTCAGTCCAGCCCATTCGCGCCAGATGATAAGCGGCCGAGCAACCCGCGGCGCCACCGCCGATGATTACGACACGAGCTTGGCTTGGTAGATCTGCCATCGGTTCCTCGTTTCCATCTGAAGCCGCGGCGGTTCCGTTCTTCTTGCCTCAGCGAGGCGCCGGTCCCGTGGTGCCGCGAATAATGAGGTTGGTGTCGATTCTGGTCGCATGCGCAGCCGGCTGGCCTTCCATCATCTGCAACAATGTCTCAGCGGTGCGCTTTCCCATCTTGGCGGTGGGCACGTCGATTGTTGTCAATGCCGGGCTGATTTGCGCGGCAAGGTCGAGGTTGTCGAACCCAACGATGGAGAGTTCTTCCGGCACGCTTGTCCCGCGAGCCTGAGCCTCGAACAGCGCGCCAATCGCCAGCACGTCGTTGCCGCAAAGAACAGCGGTCGTGGCCGGCGCGCCGTCCAGCAGAGTACGCAGTCCTATGCGGCCATCCTCAAAACTGTACGGCCGCTGCACGCGGCAACCGGACGGCAGTTCCAAGCCGCGCTCGGCAAGCGCGGCGGCAATGCCTTCCACACGCATCTGGGCCCGGTCGTTGGAGTCGAACGGATAGTCGATCACGCCAAATTGACGGTGCCCCTGGTCAAGCAGGTAGCGTGCCGCCTTGGCCGAACCCTCGAAATTGTCATAGCCGACGCACGCATGTGGGCCTGACGGCACGTACACGTTGGTCAGAAGATATGGGATCCGATGAGCAACCAGCAGATCGTACGCCGCGGGTTTTCTTCGGACGCCGCACAGAACCATCCCGTCCACCCCGGATTCGATCAGGCTACGAACCTCTCTCAGCTCCAGGTCGGGATTGAACTCGTCGATACCGACGATCAGGCTATAGCCGGAATCCCCCAAGTTGCGCTGCAAAGAGGCAATGAACCGGGCGAAGATCGAATCGTCCATGGTCGGGATAAGGGCACCGACCCGCAGGCTGCGCTGAGACGACAGGGCTCGTGCCGCGTAGTCAGGGACATAGAACAGTCGTTCCGCCGTTTCGATGACCCGGGAGCGGGTCTCGGCCGATACGCTCTCAGGACGATTGAAGACCCTTGAAACCGTCGCAATGGACACACCGGCGGCCTTGGCGACCTCGCGGATACCAGCCGGGTTCTGACGCGCCTGAGCTGAAGGGTCGACAGAATGCTGTGCCATCTTGTTCTTCTCCGGCCCCCATGATCGTTCGATAGTGATGTAACCGGTTTCACAAGAATACCCTATCACGATCCCTTTGGAAGAAAATGTCTGGTTTTCTGGTGAATTTTCCGTCACACTTATGAAAACGGTTACACCAGACGACGTCTGGCGTTCGCGTGTTGACGAGATCAATCGTCACGATGAGGTTGGCGGCGCACCCGGATGGGGTGCCGTAAGTCAAGAAACCAGGGCGCAGGCACGGCACTCGATTCGTCGTCGTGCCGAGAACAATGGCGCGTCCAATTGCGAAGGGAGGAAACCCATGCAACGTCTACTCACCGCTCTGATGGCCACAGCGGCTCTCGTGGCCCTTTCCACGGGCCTGGCGTCGGCCGCCGACAAGCCTGACGAGATCACGGTCGCCTACTTCCTGGAATGGCCGACCGCAAACCAGGTCGCGCAGCTAGAAAAGACCTACGACGAGGAACTGGGTGTCACGGTCAACTGGCGGGCGTTCGGCAACGGTAATGAAATGTCGCAGGCGATGGCATCCGGCGATGTTCAGATCGCCTACAGCCAGGGTCTCGTGCCGTATGTCGTCGCCGTTTCCAACGGACTGCCCCTGCAGCTGATCGGTGTCGCCGTGTCCTATGCAGAAGCCGACAACTGTGTGGTCAGCAAGGATTCGGGAATCACCAAGGCAAACGCCAAGGAACTCGAAGGCAAGAAAGTCGGCACGCCGATCGGCAACGTCACCCACTACAAGCTGCTGCGTATGCTCGACCATCTGGGCGTCGACGCCTCCAAGGTGGACATGGTGCAGATGAACGGTGCCGATGCCGCCGTCGCGTTCGCCCGCGGTGATATCGTCATGGGCTGCGCCTTCGGCGGTCCCATGCTTCGGATGAAAGAGAACGGCGAATACCTGATGACCGCCGCGGAACAGGAAGCCATCGGCATCCGGGTGTTCGACGTTATTTCCGTGACCCAGGAATTCGCCGAAGAGCATCCCGACCTCGTTCAGAAGTTCATGAACGTGACGGACGCCGCCAATGCCGCCTACTACAAAGATCAGGCCGCAGCCGTGCCGACGATCTCCAAGGCCGCCGGTATGGACGAGGCCGCAACGCAGAATATGCTCGATATGTTCTCGTTCCCGTCGAAGGCGGACCAGGCATCCGATGCCTGGCTCGGCGGTACCGTTCAGAAGTTCACCAAGGAAGTCGCCGATTTCTTCGTTCAGCAGAAGCAGCTGGAACAGGCGCTCGACAGCTACGACGCGGCGATCACCGACAAGTTTGTTCAGTAATTGACCTGACGAGCGCCGGGGACGCGGCCTGCACGAGCCGCGTCCCCGGCGTCGATTCCCTGTAGCGGTCGGGAGGCGGCGATGAAGGGCCTAAAGGTCAACGATGTCTCAATGATTTTCACGCTCTCGGGCGGCGCCGAAGTACACGCCCTGGAGAACGTTTCTCTGGAATTGGAACCGGGCGAATTGCTCTCGGTGCTGGGACCGTCTGGCTGCGGCAAGACGACGTTGCTCAACATCCTGGCGGGGTTTCTGGCGCCAACAGCGGGACAGATCCTGCTTGACGATGAACCGGTGACCGGACCCGGCGCCGACCGCGGCATGGTGTTCCAGCAAGGCGCCCTGTTCGAATGGATGACGGTCGAGAAGAATGTCGCTTACGGTCCGGACATGGCCGGTAAACCGAAAAGAGAAACCAAACAAGTCGTCGACCATCTGCTGGAAACCGTCGGTTTGCAGGACTTTGGCGCCAAACCGGTTTACCAGTTGTCCGGCGGCATGCAGCAGCGCGTGGCGCTGGCGCGCTGCCTGGCCAACGATCCGGAAGTCATTCTGATGGACGAGCCCCTGGGCGCCCTCGACGCCCTGACGCGCGAAAAAATGCAGGGGCTGGTACTCAAGCTTTGGAACGAAACCGGCAAGACCATCATTCTGATCACCCATTCCGTTGAAGAAGCGCTTTTCCTGGGTGAGCGCCTGGTGGTCATGGCGCCCCGCCCCGGGCGGATCGAGAAGCATTACCGTCTGCCGTTTGCGGAACGTGGCCTGACGCAGTCACCTCGCGACGTCAAGGCGGCTGCCGACTTCATCGATAAGCGCGAAGAGATCCTCTCCATGATCTGGGAGATGGAAGAGGAGATCATGGGCCGTCAGAGCGAGGAGGGTTGAGGCATGGCACAGAAACAAGAGCCGTCCGCCCTGGCCATCTGGCTTGGTATCGCGGACAACGCCTTCACCAGGCAAAAGACCGTCAAATTCGGCGACTCGTCGGCCGTCAATTCCGGCCGAGCCTGGGGCATTCTCACGGTGGCTTTCCTGTTGATCCTCTGGTGGGTTGCGACCAGCAATGGCTGGGTGAAACCGATTTTCTGGCCCTCAATAGAAGCCGTCTTCTCGCGTATCGGGAAGCTGTTGTCGGAAGGGTTCAGAAACATCAGCCTTTGGGATCACGTCGGGATCAGCGTCTATCGGGTTCTTTCCGGTGTGTTCTACGGCGTCATTGTGGGCGTGCCATTGGGGTTTGCGATGGGCCTGTCATCGGTGGCGCGCGGTATCTTCGATCCGGTTGTCGAATTCATCCGGCCGATCCCGCCCCTGGCGTTGATTCCCCTGATCATTCTGTGGTTCGGCATCGACGAGTTCGCCAAGATCTTCCTGCTGTTCCTGGCGTCGCTGTTCATCATGATCCTCGCGGCGCGCTCCGGCGTGGCCGGCGTCAACATCTCCAAGGTCCATGCCGCCTATTCCCTGGGCGCATCCAAGTTTCAGGTCCTGAAGACCGTCATCCTTCCCAACGCCCTGCCGGAGATCTTCACCGGCGTGCGGACCGCCATGGGCGTATGCTGGGGCACGGTGGTGGCGGCCGAGTTGGTCGCCGCCGATCGCGGCGTCGGATCGATGATCATGATCGCCAAGAACTTCCTACAGACGGACACGGTCGTCCTTGGCATCATCATCATTGGCGCGATCGGCTACGGCATCGAAGTGTTAATGCGGAAACTCGAGCGCCGGTTGATTCCCTGGCGCGGCCGACACCGCTAGACGGCACAGGGCTGGCAACCTTGTTTCGCGCCCGTCACGCCGCCGAGGCTTCCGCGCGATAGCTTCGGTGGAGTGGACGGTGCAGGCGGACACAGCCTTTCAGGGCGCGCCCATGAATCAGATGAGGCGCCCTATCGAAACAGCCAACTCAGGAGTCTTTCTAAGTGCCGGATGGGTGGATTTCGCGCTGCACGTTCTTCCCGCGCTTTTGCCAAGTCCAAGGGGGATCGGTATACGACCGGGCATCTTGCCAGGTCGTGCTCATGGTCCTCTGTGCAGTTCAGGAAAACGTAAACCGGTTGCGGGCCGGGCCTGTACAGGGGGTGCGATTTCGCCTGTTCCTTGTCCGGCAAAGTGAGCGTATCGAAATCACCTGATCTTATGGCCTGGCTGATCAGATACAGATAGACGGTGGTTTCCTCATTGCACCATTCACCGTCATCCTCGGCTGCCTGGTTCAGGCATTGCTCGAACACCTGTTCATGGTTCTTTTCGATGGTCAACCAGCTGCCGCGATACCGGACATAGTAGTCGCAGTCTCCGACACTCACCTCGTACTGGACCGGAAAACTGCCTCCTCCCGCGAAGGGGAGGATCTCTTCAACCGGAAACTCGCCTGACTTCTCTTCGTCGTTCGCGTCTGCGTTTCCCGCGCCCGTTGACGTGCCTGACCTGTCGGCTTTGGTCGACCCCAAGATAGGCAGGACCCGCAGTCGCAACTGTCTCACCTCACGTCCGTGGCTTCAGGTTCTCCGGATCGTACAGCGGTTCGTACCCCACCCCGGCCACTTCGACGGGATAGGTTTCCCCGAAATACTCCACGTGGAAGGTCTTGCCTTTGACCGCATGCTCGTGTGGCAGGTAACCCAGCGCAATGTTCTTGCCGATCGTCGGGCCGTAGGCGATCGACGTGGTGAAAGAACGGCGGCCCTGCCCATCGACCAGTGCCTCGCCGGTGTCCGGATCCAATATCGGCAGAATGCCGACGGGATAGCGCGACACGCCCGTCGAATCCCGGTTGTCGGTCATCACCAGGGTGCAAAGGGTGGCCGGCTGGTGGGACCTGGACCGGTGCTCTAGATAGGCGGCCTTGCCGACAAAGTCCGCATCCTTGACCTTCGGACGGGCAAGATCGGCCTCCAGAAGATTGTACTCGGTCAGCAGATCCGCGTTCTGGAGTCGCAGGCTCTTTTCCATCCTTCGGGAGTTGGCATAGGTCTCCACACCGAACGGCATAACGTCCTCGGCCCTGATCGCATCCCAGACCGCCAGGGCGTCTTCGTATTTCATATGCAGTTCCCAGCCCTGTTCGCCGACGTAGGAAATGCGGAATGCCATAACGTCCTTGCCGGCAATTTCGATCTGTTTGATCGACACGAAGGGGAAGTTTTCGTGCGTGAGCGCATCCGGGTCTCCCACCACCTTCTGGAGGGTTGTCCTGGCGTTCGGCCCCCAAAGCCCGATCGTGACGAGCTCGGTCGAACGATCGGTGATCTCGACGTCGTAGCCCAGATCCTCCGCCATGCGCCGCATGTAGACGAAGTCACGGTTGCCGGCATCCGCGCCGTCGACAAAGCGAAACCGGTCCTCCAGGCGAAGGACGGTAAAATCCGCTTTGACCATGCCGTTCTCGTCCAGGAAATGGGTATAGATCCCCTTGCCGACCTGGTTGTCGCCCCCCACCCTGGCGACGCAGAGATATTCCATGAAAGCCACGTGGTCCGGGCCGGTCACGTCATAGATGGCGAAGTGGGACAGATTGACCATGCCGACATCGGCGCTCATTTCCAGATGCTCGGCGTTTGACACGCGCCAAAAGTGGCGGTTGTCCCATTCGTTCTCGCGAACCGGCACCTGATTGCCGTATTTCTCCAAAAGGTGCTCGTTACTGGCGTAGCCGTGCGCCCGCTCCCACCCGCCGAGCTCCATGAAATAGCCACCGAGCGCCTTTTCCCGCTCGTAGAAGGGACTGCGACGCACGTCACGACCGCCGGCGAAAGGTTCCCGCGGATGCACGGCCGGATTGTAGATTTTCATCGCCGTTTCGGTGCAGCGGGCGTGAATGAAGTCTTCCTGGGTCTGGAACGGATAAAAGCGTGCATAGTCGATCCCGTGATGATCGATTTCCGTGCGTCCGTCCGTCATCCAGTCGGCCAGCAGCTTGCCCATGCCGGGCCCGTCCTTGACCCAGATCGCAACCGCATACCAGAGGCCGCGCACCTTCTGGCTTTCCCCAATCGACGGGCCGCCATCTGTCGTGACCTGAAGCAGGCCGTTGAAGGAGCGTTTTTCGTCGTACCCCAGTTCCGAAAGAATCGGAGTCAGCTCCATCGCCCGTTCCAGGGGTTCCATCACCTGCTCGATCTCCAGGTCTCGCTGCGACGGGGAGAGGCGCGCCTCCGTTTTGCCAAGCAGGTCCCGCGGGTGGCACAGGCGCGGTTCCGTCTCCTCGTAGTACCCCCATTCGATCATGCCGCCCTCGGTGGTCGTGGGGTCGCCCGTGTCGCGCATGTAGGCGGAGTTGCCCTGATCGCGAAGAAGCGGCCAGCCGATGTCCTTGCCGGTGCCGGCAAACCCGTCGTAGGGGCCAAACCATAGCAGCGGATGGTCGACCGGCATGACCGGCAGATCCTCACCCGCCATCCCCGCGAGAAGACGGCCCCACAGCCCGGCGCAGACGATGACGTATTCCGCCTGAATGGTCCCGCGCGGGGTTTCAACGCCTCTGATACGGCCGTCCTCGATGTTGAGGCCGGTGGCGGGCGTATTGGCAAAGGCCTTTAGCTTGCCGGTCTTCTCCGCATTGTCGACCAGAATGCCAGCGACCACCTGAGAGCGGGGAACCACCAACCCTGCATTGGGGTCCCACATGCCGCCCTGAACCAGGTGCTCCTCGATCGGTGGGAACTTCTGCTTGATTTCGGCCGGGCTCACGAGACGCACGCCGGTGCCGAAGGCCTTTCCGGACGCGACCTTGCGTTTGATCTCATCCATGCGGCCATCGTCGCCGACGCGCGCGACTTCGAGCCCGCCCACTTTTTCGTAGTGACCCATCTTTTCGTAGAAATCGATCGAATAAAGAGTCGTCCAGCAGGAGAGAAAGTCGTGGCTGGTCGCATAGCAAAAGTCGGAGGCATGCGAGGTCGAACCGATGTCGGTCGGGATCGCCGACGTGTCGATGCCGACGATGTCGTCCCAGCCACGTTCGATCAGGTGGTGGGCCACCGAAGCGCCCACGATCCCTCCGACGCCGATGATGACGACATTCGCTTTTTCCGGAAATTCTGCCATTTCTCTTCTCCGAAAACCGGGCCGGCGACCGGCGCCCCTTTGAACCCGGTCCCCTCCATTAGGCGCGGACCGGTGCCCAAATGTCCACATGCTGGACGGTGCAGACACACCGTTTCGCTTGCCGGCCCCTCCGCGTCTCTGAATAGGCGACAGGACGGGCCGGCCATGTGCCTGACAACGACAGAAAAAGTCCGCAAAACGAAGATTCTGCCCCTCACCCCGCCGCGGCGACTGCCCCCGTGGTGTTGGGTAAGGGGAATTGGCCAAGGCCGCCGCCGACGGCGATCCGTCGTCAGCGGAAAACCCGCTTCCTAGGCCGCGCCGCGGCGATTCACCTGGTGAGCGTTCCGCCCATCGGCGCCCCTACTTCATGATCGAGTTCGGCGATACGCCATTCTCGACCCAGTTTTCCAACGCCGTAAGCGGATCGATGCTGAACTGGTCGACCTGGTTGGCGCCCTTCAGCAGGCCGCAATGGTCCATCCCTGGAACCATGAAGAGCCGGACGAACTCGGTGACCTTGTCCTCGCCGCCCGAATTCGAGGCGAGCTTTTCGTACCAGTCGACCGTCTTCATCGGCGGGACGATGGCGTCGGCCCAGCCGTGCCAGACGATCATCTTGCCGCCGGCATCGCGAAACGCGTCAAGCTGCGGACGGTCGGAATTGTATACCGCCGCCATAGTCTCCAAGCGCGGCGGATCCCTGTCGAAATCGAAATCCGCAACCGAATAGGCCAACCCGGGATCGTCCGGGAACGCCATGTAGGCCGTAAAGTTCCTGTGGAACAAGGTCACCAATTTGCCACCTCCTTCGGGCTTGCCGGTGAGCCAAAGCCACCAGAAGCGCTCCGACCCTTCGGGAATGCCCGCTGGATAGAGCACGTCCCCCTTGGAATTGCGTGCGCCCTGGCGCCACTTGGCGACAACTTCGAGCTCGGCCGGCGTCAGGCAGCTCTCGCTTACCGAGCCGGCCTGACATTCAAGCTTGGCAAGGTCGACCTTGCAGACCCGCGGATCGTCGATAACGCCGTCGGTCTTCCCGTCGACGCCGTCACATTGCCGCAGCACTTCATCGCCGATGAGGGCGTCCTTGCCGGGTTTGAGGATCGCCTCTCCGTCCGGGCCGGTATTGGCCTGGACAATCCAAGCCATCTGAGTCGCCACCAGACCCGGGTAGTCCATGGCCGGTGCGCCGGAGATGATGCCAGAGAACATCTCCGGATAACGGATCGCAGCCATGTGGGCCATGCGGCCGCCCGTCGAACACCCCTGGAATAAAGCGCCTGCGGAGTCCTCACCGTAGTAGGCGGAGACAATGGCTTTTGCGACGCGGTTGGTCTCGCCGATCGAGCGCCAGCCCCAGTCGCGTTCCGCATGCGGGTTGCGTTCGGCCCAGGCGGCATCAAATACGCTGAGACCATGATGACCGCTGTCGGAGGTCGCGGTCGCATAACCCTTTCTGAGGCCGGGGGTCATTGCGTTGATGAAACCCTTCGCCTTGTCGGCGCGACCAAGAATGCCGCAGAATCCACCGCACCCGACTTGATAGAGCTTCCCGTTCCACCCCTCGGGCGGCAACCGGACCTCGATGGAAATCGCCGGGAGCGCGGTGGCCCTCACTTGACAGTGCGCCGGCGTGTCCTCGGTGGCCGGGATCAGGTTGGCGCTGCTGACGAAACCCGAATCGATCGCCAGGTTCCTAAGCACTGTGCACTTGGCCTCGCCTTCGGCCGATGCCGCCGGCAAGGCATGAAGCGTCAGGCCCGCCAGCAGGCCCAATCCCAAATGACGCGATGTCACCTTTCTGGTCTCCCTGTCACGAGATGATTGGCTGTAAGAGTAATGCCCCGATGTCCGCCAGGCGCTCTCCCGAATCGCTGCGGGAAGCGCACATGGCGATGCCGAGATGTCAATTGATGACTGTCAACAAGTCAAGGGGATCATTTTGCGCCAACGACGCCTAGATCTGCCGGCGACACCGTGCAGGCATCAGTGCAAGTTAGCGACCGCTTCCTGTGTTTTGGGTTTGGCTTTCAATCGGGCCGATATATAGAGGCAACATGAAAATCTTTGCCGCATCCGGCACGGACGCGAATGCTTTTGTACCCGTTCTGATTCTCGCCGAATCCTATCAACAGATGCGAGGCGAGGTTGTGAACGTTTGCGACTTCGGCATGACACCGGCTCAGGTGAAGCTCCTGTCCCAGTATGCGAACGTCCTGCCACGCCCTGAAGACCTTGCTGGGGACATCCATCCGTACAAGATGAAATCGGCGCTTTCGCGCTACGTGTCCGGCACGGGCGAATCCTACGATGCCTTTGCTTGGATTGATGCCGACATGGTCGTGCTTCCCGGATTCTCAGAGAGTTTCGAAGAACAGGTTGCGCGCCAGTTAAAGAGTGGCAAGCTCATCTCGGCCGCGCCTGACGACAATGACATGAGCCTTGGCGAATTCTGCATCCACTGCACACAGCTTGGCCAAGACTTGCGTTATTTCGAAAAGCAGATCTCCGACCGTGGGATAGAGAAGACGAACGCCTACTTCAACTGCGGGTTCTTTATCTGCCTGGAGTACGATTTCCTTGAGGATTGGCGCCAGACCACGTGGCAGACCACGGACAGTTGCCTGATCGATCAGAATGCTTTCAATATCGTGGCATATTCCACGGGGAATGTGGATCAACTGAGTCGGGCGAAATGGAACGCTCACGGTCGTGACTTGGGAAAGGTCGTGCCGTCCGTCGATAGGCCGGGGAGTTTTCTCGTAGACGGACAACGATCCTATGCCGTTCATGCCACATCGGAAGGAATGCGGTTCCACGAACATCGTGTGGTCAACTGGGCCATCGATGATGTGCCATACGCAGCAGAAATGAAGCTGTTCCGCAACCCGTCGCTCCAGAAAACTCAGATCGACTATTTTTTGGCCGTGTTGAAAAGGACCGACACGCCGCTACTTACTCCATTTCTCGCCAAGTAAAGGAGTAGGGATCATTCAGGTAGCCGGCTTGCGCCTCGCCCGGACGCCGACAGCCTGACTTCGCCTTTCGAGCGACGGTCTGCGCAAGCAATGTGTTGTGAGGCCTAATCAACCGGCAAGCCACTGGGTACCGTCTCGGGCCGTCCGAGCGGACGTGACAGCGCGGTCTTACCCGTGAGGGCATGCAGGAAAACGACGAGATCCGAGATCTGCCGGTCATCCAGCGCAACCGGTGCAATCTCGATGCTGGCGGCTTGCCGCGCCATCTCCCGGGAGTCCTGCCTTATTACGAAGTCCGTCTTCGCCAGCCAGGGCGCCTCCGGCAGGTTGGCGGTCGCCGGCGTCCAGGCCGCCCGCGCCGCCTCGGGATTCAGGTGCTGCCGGATCATCTCCTGCAACGTGGGCCAGGCGCCATTGTGTCCGTAGGGTGCCGTGAGCGCCACGTTGCGGAGCGAGGGTGTCCGGAATCGGTAGGCATCTTCCAGGGCGTCGCTTTCGCCCATGCGCCCAACGTCGCGGGCATAGGGGTCGAACCGCCGCGTCCGCCCCGGCCCGAAGGACGGAAGCCCGATCGCGTGAAAGGACTGGTCCGTGAATAGCGGGCCGGAGTGACAGCCCGCGCAGCCCGCCGTGCCAAAGAACAACGCACGGCCCCGGTCGGCTTCCGCTGAGAGCGTTGCCTCTCCCCGTTGCCAGTCGTCATAAGGACTGTCGTACGTTTGCCATTCGCTCGAGACGAACGCACCGATCGCATTTCCAATCTCCACAATGGTCACGTCTTCGGGCCTGTCGACCGTGTCGAACGCCTCGACGAACATACGACCGTAGGCGGGAATCGTCCGGACCCGCTTGGCCAGGATGGGCCAGGCGGTGTCGATCCGGTCGTGGACGGCGCCGGCAATCTCGTTTTCCTTCGGGTTGCCGGCCATCTCGAATTGGGCGACCAGGGGAAACAACGCCTGCGCCGCGACAATGGTCTCCAGCCCCTCGGGGAGCCACTCCTCGGCCGGCGAGTTGAACCCGTTGCCGTAGAGATCCGACACCGACAGCCGGCCGTCATGGAACAGGACCTTTACCGACCGGTGGCCGAGATTCCAAAGCGCTGGGGCATTCCGCGGAATACGCTTTGCAATCCGGTCGGGACCGGCGCCGGCGGTCCGTTCCGGACCGACCCCTTTCCCGCCCTCGCCGATCCCCAGCGATAACCCGTCGGTCCCGGCATGGTCGTGATGGTGGCACGTGCCGCAGGCGATATTGCGGTTACCGGACAATATCTTGTCGTAAAATAGCAGCTGTCCGATCTTCGCCTTTGCGGGATCGACCGGATGGTAACTCTCCGGCCCCAGCGGCCCGGTGCCTTCGGCCGCCGACGCGGTGACGGCGCCAAGAAGGGAGAAACAAAAGAGATGCGCAAGCATTGCCGACTTGGAGCGGTTCTTCTGGCGGCGCTTCTGACTGCCATGCCTGCTCACGCCGACATCGAGAAGGCGCGGGATCTGATGGAAGCGGGCGATTTTGTCGAAGCGCGAGCCTTGTTGTGGCCGGCGGCGCGTTCCGGCAACGCGGACGCGGAAGAGCTGATTGGCGTCATGTACGCGCTCGGCCTCGGCGTCGAGGTCGACAGGGTGCGGGCATTCGAGTGGTATCTGAGGTCGGCGATGAAGGGCCACCCAGGAGCCCAGTCCGGCGTCGGCTGGTACTACGAAGTGGGTTTCGGCATGCCGGCGCCGGACCTGGTCCGGGCCTACATGTGGTACGTCCTGTCGGCGATCGGCGGCGATCCGGACGCCGCCATCAGCCAGGAAGAGGTCGTCAAAAAAATGACGGCCGAGGAGATCGAACAGGCCCATGTGCTGATCGAAGACTACCGGGTCTGGATGTATCCCTTCCGCTGAGGCTCGCTCCGGCGGATGGGAAGGGACCCCCAAGGCGAGGTGGTCCCCAAACACACGGTTTATGCCGCTCAGTTCATGTCAGCCATGCGCCTTTTTGCAATATCGGCTTCGGCTTCGGCCACGGCCTGGTTCAACGCATTGAACGCCGCCTCGCCACCGTCAACATTGTCCTTGAACCATTCGTAGACGGGCGCGGCAGCAGCCTTGAACGCCGTCTTTTCCTCCGGCGTCGGCACATAGATGTCGCCACCGCCCGCAACGAAGTCCTGGTAGGCCTGGATCGACTTGCGCTTCGGCGACGCGAAGGTTGCCTGCTGCAATGCGAAGAAGCCGTCCACCACCACGACGCGCAGGTTCTCCGGCATCGACATGAACTTCTCGTTGTTCATGAACCACAGGGCGCCCATGTAAGCGTGGCCGTCGAGCGTGATGTACTGCAGCCCTGCCTCAGGGAACTTCATACTCATGATGTCGGTGATACCGTTCTTCGAGCCTTCCACGACGCCGGTCTGGAACGAGGTGAAGAGCTCGGGCCAGGGGATCGGGGTCGGCGCGGCGCCCACTGCCCGCACCAACTCCTGTGGCAGGTCGGCAACCACCGTGCGGATCTTCAGGCCCTTGAGGTCGTCCGGGCCCTGCACGCGCCGCTTGGTATTGGCGAAGTTCCGCCAGCCGCCGGTATTGCCGATGGTCATCAGGCGGATCGCGCCACCGGAGGACTCCTGCACCATCTCCTGCAGCTTGGTCACGAAGGGCGAGCCGGCCTGAAGGGCCGATTCGGCAATCCGGTCGTCGGCCATCAGATAGGGCAGGTCGAGCACTTGAACGTACGGGAAGACGTTTGCCGTGCCACCCGAGGTTACAATAGCGACATCGATATTGCCGTCGGCGACGCCCGCCAGACATTCCGAGCCGTTCGAGCACAGCTGCGTACCGATGAAGAGTTCCACCTCGATCGCGCCGTTCGAGGCCTGTTCGACGAAGTTCTTGAAGACGATGAGACCGTCATAGTCCTCGTCGTTCTCATTGGAGTTCGCGGTCGCACGGAGTTTGAAATCCGCCGCCATCGCGACCAGCGGTGCCCCGGCCAGCATGACTGCCGCCGTCAGTAGCACCAAGAATCCCTTACGCATCTAGTCCTCCCTTTATCGATTGTTGCATCAGGGTCAGTTTACGAATCCCGTCAATCTGGGGATCGTCATGGAAATTGCCGGAACGTACGTGATCAGAAAGATCACCAGAACCTCCACGGCGAGGAACGGCAAAATCGCCTTAGCGATGGTCTCGACCTGTTCGCCCGAAACGGATGATGCCACGAACAGCACAAGCCCCATCGGCGGCGTAGCGAGCCCCACCGTCAGATTCACACTCATGATGATCGCAAAGTGAACCGGGTGAACGCCGAGATCGACGAAGATCGGTCCCAGGATGGGTCCCAGAATGATGATGGCTGGTCCGGCATCCAGAAACATCCCAACGATGAACAGCAGGATGTTGATCAGGAACAGGAGGATCAGCGGGTTCTGCGACAGGTTCAGGATGAACTCAGCCAGGATCTGCGGCGCATAGGAGAGCGACACGACGGTCTTGAACGCGATGGCCGCGCCGACCAGGAGCAGCACCACTGCCGAGGTCAACGCCGACTTACCGAAGATCTCCGGAAGGTCCGAAATCTTCATCGTATGCAGGATGAAGAAAGCGACGATCAGGGCGTAAGCAACAGCTACGGCGGCCGCCTCGGTCGGCGTGAAGACGCCGATCAGAATACCGCCAAGGATAATTATGGGAGTCTGCAGGGGAACGACGGCACGCTTGCAGACCATGCGGAAATCGTGGCTGACAAAGCGGCGCAGTGCCAGCAGCAGAGCATGCGCGGCCAGGATGCCGCCGCCGAAGACCAGAAGTCCCGTCGTCGCCGTGGATTCTTCGCCTAGGGGCGCAATCAGGTAAACGAGCCCGGCCAGATTCAGCCGCGCCAGGCCGAAGGAGAACCAGTACTCGACGCCCGTGATTGACTGGTCCTTGCGCACGATCCGTTCGGCCTTGGGCAGGTCGTAGCGGTCCGCCAAGATACGCACCACCACCATGAGACCGACACCGACCAGAACGCCGGGCACGATCCCAGCCAGGAAAAGCGCCGCGACGCTCTCGCCCATGACATAGGCGTAGATGATCATGATGCCGGACGGCGGGATGATCGGCCCGATGACCGACGACGCAGCGGTGATCGCGGCCGCAAACCGAACCGTGTAGCCCTGCTTCTGCATCGCAGGAATGAGCATGGACCCCAGCGCCGAGGTGTCGGCGACCGCCGATCCCGACAGCCCGGCAAATAGGATCGAGGACAACACGTTGACATGCGCGAGTCCGCCGCGCAGATGGCCCATCAATGCCTGAGCGAACTCCACCAGGCGGGTGGTGATGCCGCCCTTGTTCATGAGTTCGCCCGCGAGCATGAAGAACGGGATTGCCATCAGGGGGAAGCTGTCCATTCCGTTGTAAACGTTGCGGTACAGCAGGTTGATGGCTTTGTCCTGACCGTCGAGATAGAGAAGGATCCCTGGCGCCGCCACCAACCCGAAGACGATCGGCAAGCCGATGGCGAGGAAGATCAGAAAAACCGGTAAGAACCAGATCAGCATCTCAGACGTCCAACCCCGCTGCCTCATGGCCCGGAATCGGACGCAACAGGTCCTTCCGGCCGAAGAAGGAAATGATCGAACGCAGCATCAGCTCGATATTGACGGTAAGCAGCAGCACGACGCCGACCAGGAGCGACCACATCATCCAGGATCTCGGCACCTTGGTCCAACCGCCCTCAAGTGTGGGGTAATAAAGCGAAGCGGTGGCGAATTTGCTGGAGAACCCGGTCACCTCGCCCCACCCGATGGGAACCGCGATCACGAGAACGGCGAGCGCGATCAGCAGGAGCAGGAAGGACAGGATCTCGCCCACGCGCGCGGGCAGCATACGCAGCAGCATCTCGATGGCCACGAAGCCGCCCTGACGGTAGGCAAGCGGCGCCATGAAGCCCGTCATCCAGAGCATACAGAAGCGCGCCGCCTCTTCGGACCAGGCCAGCGGAGCGCCGAGAACATAGCGGAAAAACACCTGCAGCAGGATCGAAAGCACCATCAGGCCGATGGCGAAGACTGCGATCCACCAGCCGATACGCAGTACAATGTCGTTCCAGAACTGGAACAGCAAAAGCACTGGTTTCAGGAGTACCACCCGTTCTCCCCCCTCCCGCGACCCGTTCGCGCGGGTCTGTTGGCACCACTCTCCGGTATCGAGCGGCATCTGTAAAGTGGCGGATCGACATTCGCCGGACCGCGCTTGATGGCTGGGGCAGATCCAGCCGAGGAATGAAAGCGCTTGCAGTCGGCGCCGAGAAGGACGCGAACCAGGCCCCGCCAGTGGACCGACGAAATCAAGGGCCGATCCGCTCCCAACGCAGCGATTGACAGCAAAGGACGTCGAGGCGAACACTCGCTGCAACAATGCAATTCGCCGGTCAGGGTACCGGGGCGCAAACAGGAGAGCGGGGGCAGGAGATGTCAAGACGACTTGCCGAGATACTGGACTTCCCGGCTGCGCATCCGGAGGGATTTCCGCTCCTGGAGAAGGAACCCGACTTTGACCCCGGGCGCCATCTGGCCATCGAAAAGCCCGAGACGATCGTCTCGCTGCAGGCGTTCGGATATCAGGAGGAAGAAATCTCCAACTGTCCAACTGACCTGGCGGTTACCTCCTGTTTTCGAATTCTGAGCGACGAGGGGGCCGCTTGTCTCTTGGAGGTTGCGCGCGGTCTGGAGCCCCATAGCCGCAGCATCGAGCGTATTCCCCGCTTGGTGCGCGGCGGCGTCTATCAATCCAGGTTTCTGCGCGATTTCTGCACCGCTCCGGAGTTGACGGAAGCCATCTCCGATATATGCGAGACGCCGGTGCTGCCTCACACCATGCCGCACCAGCTCGGGCATCTGAACTACAACCCCTTCGTGGCCGGCGGAAATATCGACAAGTGGCATGCCGATACCCTGCGGATCGACTTCGTCCTGTTCGTTACCGATCCGAACGCGATCGAGGGGGGTGAATTCCAGTACTTTCACGGCACGACGCACGAGGTGGCTGAAATCCACGAGACGGGCAAGCCGCTACCGGCCGACCGCGTTATCTCACCTGCCATGCCCGGGCCGGGATATGCCATCCTGCAGCAGGGCAATATGGTCGTGCATCGGGCCAAGGCGCTGTCAGCCCCGGGCGAACGAATTACGCTTGTGAACGGCTACGTGCCGGCGGAGCTGAATTTCCCGGACTACACAAGGTTCGATCAGCTGGTCCTGGCGGATCCGGCAAATATAGCGGCCAGCGAATATGCCCGGCACGTCGCCTGGATGGGCCGGGAGGCGCTGAATGCCCAGATCGAGGGCTTTGAGTTCAGTGTGGACCGGGACCGGTTTGCCGATCAGCTGGACCGGGTCGCCAAGCTTCTGGCGGGCGCCGCGTCGGAGATCCGAAAAACAGGGAACACCAAAATGGAGCATTTCGGCGACTCGTGAGGCGCGCCAGCTCCTGGATGGATCCGTCTTGACTCAGCGCAGTGACGCAACCCGCCCTTGTGGTAAGTCAGCGTACGCGGCTCATAGCCGAAGGTGGTTCGGACCGGCAACAGGGCCGCTGTTCGACAGCGTAGAAAGGCCCGCGGATGAACGACTGGACCGGAACCGACGTGGTCGACGCCGATCTGGCGGTCGAGGAGCATGAATGGGTGCACGAGGCGATCAGCCGGATCGAAGCGGACTTCACCCGGTCCTCGGATACGCACCTGATCAAACTGGAGTTGCCCCGCCTCACCGACGCGGGGGTCGACCTTTATCTCAAGGACGAATCGACCCACCCTTCGGGCAGCCTGAAGCACCGGCTCGCCCGGTCGCTGTTCCTATACGGGCTGTCCAATGGCTGGATCCATCGCAGCCGGCCAATCGTCGAAGCGTCGTCCGGCTCCACAGCCATTTCCGAGGCCTATTTCGCCCGATTTCTGGGGCTCCCCTTCATCGCGGTGGCACCCCGTTCGACCGCGCATGCCAAAGTCGAGGCGATCGAATATCTGGGCGGTGAGGTCCGGCTCGTCGACCCCACGGACATCTATGAAGAGGCCAAACGCATCGCCAGGGCCGGCCGCGGCCATTACATGGATCAGTTCACCTACGCCGAGCGGGCGACCGACTGGCGCGGCAACAACAACATCGCCGAGAGCCTGTTCACCCAGATGCGGCTGGAACGCCACCCGGTCCCCACATGGGTTGTCGTCAGCGCCGGAACCGGCGGCACGTCGTCGACGATCGGCCGCTACATCCGTTACCGCTCCAACGAGGTCGGGTCGACGCGGCTTTGCGTGGTCGATCCCGAGAACTCGGTGTTTTTCGACTTCTACCGGACCGGCGACTGCACCCTGCGCCTGGAGCGCGGGTCCCGGATCGAGGGGATCGGCCGGCCGCGGGTCGAGGCGTCGTTCATTCCCAGCGTCATCGACCGCATGATCAAGGTACCGGACGCCGCCAGTATTGCGGCGATCCACTGGCTGGAGCACCGGATTCATCGCAAGTGCGGTGGCTCCACCGGCACTAACCTTGTCGGGGCGTTCAGGATCGCCGAAGAGATGATCGCCGCCGGCCAGACGGGGTCGATCGTGACCCTGATCTGCGACCCCGGGAGTCTCTATCTCGACAGCTACTACGATCAGGGTTGGATCGACGAGCAGGGGCTGGATCTTGCGCCGCACCTCGAAGCGCTGGACGCCTTCGCATCCCGCCATTGACCGGAACGGCCGGAATAAACCGCTCAAGGCGATTGCCCCACCGAACGGCCGGCGCAGTTTGTATTATGCTGCGTCTGTCGCACCGCCGAAGGAGGCCGCCATGCTCGTCGAACAGATCTGGACGGAAAACGCCTACCGCAACTTCAACTACCTGATCGCCTGTCCGGAGACCGGCGAGGCATTGGCCATAGACCCGCTTGAATATGAGAAAGTTCTGGCCGTCGCCAAAGACAAGGGCTGGCAGGTAACACAGATCCTGAACACCCATCACCACCGCGATCACACCGGCGGCAATGACGGCATGGTGGAAGCGACGGGCGCAAAAATCCTGGCCCACCAGGACGCGAAGGATCAAATCCCGGATATGGATATTGGCCTGAAGGCGGGCGACGTGGTGAAGATCGGCAGGACCGTCGAACTCGAAGCGCTGGACACCCCGGGCCACACGATGAGTCACGTTTGCCTGCGCTCGCGGACGGACACGCCGGCCATATTCTGCGGCGATACTTTGTTCAACGCGGGTGCCGGACACTGCAAGAGCGGCGGCCATCCGGATTCGCTCTACGCCACCTTCGCCGGTCAGCTGGCGAGGCTGCCCGACGACACGCTCATCTATCCGGGACACGACTACATCGTGAACAACCTGAACTTCACCCTCGACAGAGAGCCGGACAACGAACGCGCGCGGCAACTCATAAGCGAGGTCGACGGCCAGAACACCCACGATGCCCTGGTAACGACGCTGGGCCTCGAGAAGGAAATTAACACCTTCTTTCGCCTCCAGAACCCCTCGGTGATCGCCAGGCTGCGGGAGACCTTTTCCGATCTGCCCGATGAGTTGGACGACAAAACAGTGTTTCTGAAATTGCGGGAACTTCGGAACGACTGGTAAGCGTCACGCGGTGTTCTCGGCCGACGTTTGCACCGCATGCAGGAAGGACGCCGCGGAGGACCGGGCCGACAGCAAGAGGTAGTCGTCCTCGCCCTGGCACAGGATGATCACGCCCAGATGCTCCATCACCGTGCGGGTGACGTGACCCTCGGCGAAGGCGGCCGGATGCAGGTCGACCGGGCAAATACGCTCCAGGACCGCCCGGCTGTCCGAGCCGCTCACCTGGAGCGCGGCCCAGCTGTCGGACTGATCGGTCAGATAGGCTGCCTCGCCAAGCCTGTCCCTGACCTGGCCGACGGCAAACGGTTCCGCGAGGCGGAAGATCAAGAAACACTGGTCGGGCGCCAGGCCGAGAATACGCACGTCGTCGACGTTCGACCGGGTCGACCGGCCGACCGCCGGCAGAGCCGTCGCGTACGCCGCCTCAACCGCGGCGGCCAGCGCAGCGGCGCCGCCGTTCGGCGTCGCCACCGATACGATCGCAAGGTCGGTCACTTCCGCGATGGTCAGCCTGCCATAGGCGAGCCTTATGCCGCCCAGCGCCGGGCGGGCGGTGAGGTCGAATTCAGCCACGGAGCCGCTCTCCCTCCGGATCAACGAAATGCGGAGAGACGATCTCCACCTCGACCGCCTCGTTCTGCAGCGGGTTGACCGCACGGATGATCTCGCCGGTGCGTTCACCGCCGCGCTTGATGAAACCCAGGCCGATGGAATGGCCGAGACTCGGCGAATAGGCGACCGAGCTCATCCAGCCTTCATCATTGTCCAAGGTGGCAGCGTTGCCGCTGGCGATGAAATGGGCCCCGGCGGTCAGCGCCTTGTCGCGATCCACCGGCCTGATGCCGACCAGTGCGAGCCCGTCCTCGCGATTGAGTTCTGGACGTTCGGACAGCGTATTCCCGATGCAGTCTTTCTTCTTCGAGACCAGGCGCCCCATCCGGAGGTCCCGGGCCGTGGTCTGGCCGTTCAATTCGTTGCCGGCCGGGTGGCCCTTCTCGATGCGCATGACGCCCAGCGCCTCGGTGCCATAGGCGACGACGTCGAACTCCCGGCCCGCTTCCATCAGAACCTGCATCATGGCGTCGCCGAATCGTGCAGGCACCGCCAGTTCGTAGGCCAGTTCGCCCGAGAACGAGATCCGGAACAACCGCGCGGGCGTGCCGCCGCAAACCGTAATCTCGGCGCAGGCCATGAAGGGAAAAGCTGCGTTCGCGATGTCGAAGGCCGGGTCGACCAGCTTCTGCAGCAACCGGCGGGAATTCGGCCCAGCGACTGCAAACTGAGCAAACTGCTCGGTCGCGGAGATCAAATGGACGTCCATGCCGGGCCACAGACACTGTCGGCAGAATTCCAGGTGACGGAACACGCCCACCGCGTTGGCGGTCGTCGTGGTCATCACGAAGTGGTTTTCGGCCAGCCGCGCGGTCGTGCCGTCATCCATGACGATGCCGTCTTCCCGCAACATCAGCCCGTAGCGCACCTTGCCGACCGGCAGTTTGGCGAATCCGTTCGCGTAAACTCTGTTGGCGAAGGTGGCCGCGTCGCGGCCTTGGATGTCGATCTTGCCGAGGGTGGTGACGTCGCAGACGCCGACCGAGGCGCGTGTCTGCCTGACCTCCCGGTCGACGCTTTGCCGCCAGTGGGTTTCGCCGGTCCGCGGAAACCACTGCGCCCGCAGCCACAGGCCGGTTTCCACAAAGACGGCGCCCTGTTCCTCCGCCCACCGATGGCTGGGTGTGAGCCGGGTAGGGCGGAATTGCCGGCCGCGCGCCCGCCCTGCAAAGACGCCGATGGCAACGGGCGTGTAGGGCGGCCGGAACACCGTGGTACCCGTCTCCGCGATGGTCTGTCCCGTGATCTCGGCCAAGACGCCAAGAGCGATGACATTGGCGGTCTTGCCCTGATCGGTCGCCATGCCCAGCGTCGTGTACCGTTTCAAATGCTCGACCGATCGATAACCCTCCCGGCAGGCCTGTTCGACATCCTTGACGGTCACATCGTTTTGCAGGTCGAGCCAGGCCCGCTTGCGGCCGCCCGGCACCTGCCAGAACGGGGCAATGGCATACCTTTCATCCGCCGCCGCCGGCCGCGACCCTGGCGCCCGCGCGAAACCGAGTTCCCCGGCCGCGGCGCCGGCGCGATCCCAGCCTTCGCTCAAGGCCGCCGCCAGACCAAACGAACCGGCAGCGGCGCCGGCGACGCTCATGCCAACGGGCAGCGCCTCACCCGGCACAAACGCCGCGATATCGTCGCGCCACGACGGCCGCCCACGCTGATGACAGGTGAGGTGGACGTTCGGGTTCCAGCCGCCCGAGACCGCCAGGCAGTCGGCTTCGATGGTCTGGCCATCCGCCAGTTTCACCGCGCTCAGGCCACGGCGACCGACGGTATCGACCACATGACCGCCGACGATGGCTTGCACACCCGATGGCACGGCCGGCCGGACACCGGCCCTCGAATCGATCACGGCGGAAATGTCGGCGCCGCATTCGGCCAGATCTGCCGCGGTGCGCCAGCCACCATCGTTATTGGTGAAAACCGCGACGCGCTTGCCCGGTGTCGCGCCCCAGCGATTGACGTAGGCGCGCACGGCGCCGGCCAGCATGACGCCTGGCCGGTCGTTGTTGCCGAAAGCAATCGATCGTTCGGTCGCGCCCGCGCACAGGATCGCCCGTTTGGAATAGACGCGCCAGAGCACCTGACGCGGCTTGCCGCCGGCATCGGCGAGATGATCGGTCCTGCGCTCCAGCGCACCGTAAATGCCGTGGTCATAGGCGCCGTAAACCGTGGTGCGCGGCATCAAACGCAGATTGCCCATGGCCGAGAGTTCCGTCAGGGTGGCCGCCAGCCAATCCTGTCCGGGCATGCCGTCGATCTCGGCCCGCTCGGCATTGAGCCGGCCGCCCAAACGGAAGTCCTCGTCGGCCAGGATCACCCGTGCGCCGGAACGCCCCGCCACCAGCGCCGCCGCGAGACCGGCCGGTCCCGCACCGATGATCAGCAGGTCACAGTGCAGGAATCCCTTGTCGTAGTGGTCGGGGTCCGGTTCGCCCGAAAGTCGACCCAGCCCTGCCGCAGCCCGGATGGCCGGCTCATAGAGCTTTTCCCAGAAGGCCTTCGGCCACATGAAGGTCTTGTAATAGAACCCTGCGGACAGCAGGGGCGACAGCAGGTCGTTGACCGCCATAAGGTCGTATTTCAATGAGCCGCGGACGTTCTGGCTCGCCGCATCCAGCCCCTCGAAGAGTTCGATCACGGTGGCCCGGCTGTTGGGCTCGCGGTGCGGGCCGCGGCGCAGTTCCACCAGCGCGCTCGGTTCTTCCGATCCGGCGCTGAAGATGCCCCTGGGGCGATGGTATTTGAACGACCGGCCGACGAAACGCTGGCCGTTGGCCAGCAGCGCCGACGCCAGGGTGTCGCCCGCATACCCCTCGTAGCGACGGCCATTGAAGGTGAAGCTCAGTGGGGCGGCGCGGTCGACGATACCGCCGGTGACCCGGTGCATTTGGCTCATCTGTCCCGCCCCAGTTGCCGAGCCACGTCGCGGGCCAGTTCGACCTTGGTGATTTCATGCGTGAGCGTATCCCGGGTAATCACCAGCCAGGACCGGTCCCCCTGTTCGTGGTACCAGAGTTCGCGGTGCTGGCCGGCCGGGTTGTCGCGCAGATAGAGGTATTCGTAGAAGCGCTGCGCGGCATCGTCCGCCTGCCAATCGGGCCGCCGGATCAGCGACGCGTCGCCCAGATAGACGAACTCCGCGGAGTCGCGCGGACCGAGCAGCGGATGATTGATGATCACCGGCCCGGCCCCCTCAATGCAGGTTGGGCTGCGCGCCCATGCCCTTCTCGTCAATCAGGTGACCGCGAGCAAAGCGGTCGAGCCGGAGTTCGGTCGCGACGGGATGCGGCGCGTCCTGCGCGATGAGATGGGCATAACACCAGCCGCTGGCCGGAGTGGCTTTGAAGCCGCCGTAACACCAGCCGCCGTTGAAATAGAGACCCGCGACCGGCGTCTTGTCGATAAAGGGCGAACCGTCCATCGACATGTCCATGACGCCGCCCCAGCTGCGGACGACGCGCGCGCGGCCGATCATTGGCATGATCGACATGCCGCCTTCGCAGACGTCTTCGATGACCGGCAGATTTCCGCGCTGGGCATAGCTGTTGTAGCCGTCGATATCGCCGCCGAATACGAGGCCGCCCTTGTCGGATTGCGAGATATAGAAGTGCCCGGCACCAAAGGTGACCACCCCGGGCAGGACGGGCTTCAGGCCCTCGGTCACGAAGGCCTGAAGGACATGGCTCTCGATGGGCAGGCGCAGGCCCGCTTGCGCCATGACACGGCTGGACGAACCGGCAACGCAGACGGCGACTTTCTTCGCCGTGATGCCGCCGCGGGAGGTTTCCACGCCCTCGCAAACACCGTTGTTGATCTTGAACCCGGTGACCTCGCATGACTGGATAATGTCGACGCCCAGCCGGTCGGCGCCGCGGGCGTATCCCCAAGCGACCGCATCGTGCCGCACGGTGCCCCCGCGGCGCTGCATCAGGGCGCCCTTGATGGGAAACCGGGCATTGTCGAAGTCCAGGAACGGGCACATCTGGCGCAAGGCGCCATTGCCCAGCAGCTCGGCATCCACGCCCGCAAGGCGCATGGCGTTGCCGCGACGAACGAAGGAATCACGTTGCGGGTCGCTGTGAAACAGATTGAGGACGCCGCGCTGCGAAACCATCGCATTGTAGTTGAGTTCCTGTTCCAGCCCCTCCCACAGCTTCAACGACAGCTCGTAGAAGGGTTCGTTGCCGGGCAGCAGGTAATTGGACCGGATGATGGTGGTGTTGCGGCCGACATTGCCGGACCCGAGCCAGCCCTTTTCCAGCACCGCCACGTTGGTGATGCCGTGTTCCCGGGCCAGATAGTACGCCGTAGCCAGGCCATGGCCGCCGCCCCCCACGACGACGACGTCATAGGCGGCTTTCGGCGACGGCTCACGCCAGACGGGTTTCCAGCCCCGGTTGCCTGTCAGCGCCTCGGCAAGAATTCTGAAGCCGGAATAGCGCAACCTTCTGCCTCCTCTTATGGGTCGCGGCATGATTGTCGGGATATCCCTTCTCGCACTAACGCAAGCCGGAAGGAAGTTGGACTTGAAGGGAAATGCCGGCGCGAAATGGCGCACCTGATCGCATCTGCCACGCCGCGATGGGATGCCGCAATCAAACCGCGTCGCGTCGCCCTAAGGGTGCCGGTGCACGTTGACCCGCCGGACGGCTGCCGCTAGTGAATGGCGGAAAGCGCCGACCGACGGGAACGACCATGCAACAGTCGAGGTGCAGATGAGAACCATCCCGGCAGAGGAATTTACGCCCGAAGCAACCGTAGCGGAGTTGCTGGACGGAAGCGGCGCCGTGCGCCTGCCGCAACTCTTCGACAGCGATCAGGTCGAACGAGCGCGGGAGATCATCCTGACGGAAACGACGGATCGAAAACTCACCGGGTCCCATTTCAACCAGGACGACGAAGACGCGAAGCTGCAGCGCCGCGTTTGGAACCTGATCGCCAAGGATCAGGTGTTCGTCGACATGCTGCTTCACCCCCAGATAGTCGCCAGCATGCAGGCTTTCCTGGGGTCGGAATTCGTGCTCGGGTCGATCTGCGCCTCGCGCCTCATGCCAGGGTTCGGCGGACAGGAACCGCACGTCGATTACCCTTACTGGGACTTCTACCGCACCCGGACTTTTCCGGCCCGCATGGGCTCATCGTTTCCGCTGAACGCACAGGCAACCTTTCTGGTCGATCCATTCACCGAGGAAAACGGCGCCACTGCCTACGTGCCCGGATCCCAAAAATCGCTTCGATATCCCAAAGAGGCAGACGGCTTCTTTGACAACTGTGAAAGGATGACAGGAGAACCCGGAGACGTCGTTCTGTTCTTCGGGGCGGCATGGCATTGCGCCATGCCGAACAGAAGCGAAAGCGGACGGATCGGCATCCTCGTCGAGTTCCTGCCGAAATTCGTCAAGCCGATCGAGGACCTCCTCAGCGGCCTTGACCAGGATTTCCTGGACAGCGCCAGCCCGATGCTGCGCCAGATGCTAGGCTTTTCCTATCCCTGGCCGTCGTCGCCCCCGCACCCGCCGTTCCCGAAAGAGGAAGCCGCGTGACACGTGGCCCTGTTGACCGCGACGAACGGCACCATAGCTGTTACGTGTGATGAAAATGGACACTGAAACAATGCGGAGAACCGCCGTCGCAGCCGATCAGGAACGCGCTGCGCCGATCGTCTCCCTGTCGGGCACGCGCCTCTCCTATCCGTCGGCCGAGGGGGAGGTTGCCGTCCTCAATGGAATCGATCTGACAATTACCCCGGGCGAGATCGTGGCTTTGACCGGCCCGTCCGGTTCCGGGAAGTCGTCCCTGATCGCCGTAATCGGCGGACTGGAACGGCCCACCGGCGGCCAGACGCAGGTGCTGGGGATGGACATGGGTTCGATCGGCGAGCGCGAGCGGACCCATCTGCGCCGTCGGCAGATCGGCGTCGTTTTCCAGTCCTATCATCTCGTTCCCGCCATGACCGCCGTGGAAAACGTCGCCTTGCCGCTGATGCTGGCCGGTGTGGCGAACGCCCGGGATCGGGCCAGATCAATGTTGCAGCGCGTGGGACTGGGCCATCGCCTGACCCATCGTCCGTCCGCGCTGTCCGGCGGCGAACAGCAGCGGGTGGCGGTGGCGCGCGCCCTGATCGCGGAACCTTCGCTCGTGCTGGCCGATGAACCGACCGGCAATCTGGATCAGAAAACCGGCGGGTCGGTCGTCGCGACCATGTTCGACTTGGCCCGCCACGCCGGCTCGGCCATGCTGTTGGTCACGCACGATGAAGCGCTCGCCTTCCAGTGTGATCGCGTCTTCGCCATCGATGAAGGCCGGGTTGCGGTCAAGCATGGCTGACGAAGGGATCGAAGCGCGACCGAGGAACGTTCTCGCCAGCCTGCTCGGCGCCGAGCTGGGATCAGGCATCTTCGGCCTCCGTCTGTTCATTACATGCGTTTCGGTTGCGACGTTGATGCTTGGCATTGTCTGGATCCTGGGCAACGGCCTCTCCGGAGCGCTGGAGCGGAACGGCCTTCGCATGCTGGGCGGTGACCTGGCCGTCGAGATGCCGACGGCCCCGCTGGATCCCATCACCGTGAAAGCACTTGAGAACCTGGGTGAGGTCGCTCGCACGGTGGAGTTACGAACGTCAGGCAGGGCCAACGACATCCGCGCGCCGGTCGAGCTCAAGGCCGTGGATTCGGCTTACCCACTCTACGGTTCCGTCCGCCTGGAAACGGACGAACCGTTGCAGGATGCGCTGTCTGTTCGCAACGGGATTCCCGGCGCCGTGGTCGATCCGGCCCTTCTGTCCCGTTTCAAAGCGACCGCGGGCGACAACATTGCCCTCGGCGAGACGGTCTTCGAGATCCGGGGGACTCTGGTCACCGAACCGGACCGGCTCGCCTCGGGACGTTTCCTCGTCGGCCCGCGGATCATCATCGCCGACAGCGCGCTGGAAGGCACCGGGCTGACCGGTCGCGGGTCGCTGGCCGAATACCGCTATCGTCTGCGTGTTGCGCCGGGCTCGGACCGGGCCGCCATCGCTGTAGCCGTCGGCCAGCTGGAACCAGATCGCGGCTGGGAACTGCAGACGCCCGCCGATGCCGGCGACAGGGTGCGGCGAACCGTCGACCGCACCACAACATTCTTGGGCGCAGCCGGAATCGTCGCGCTTGCGATCGGCCTGGCCGGCGCCTGGGCCGCCGCGACGGTGTGGATTGCTCGGCGCGCGCGGACCATTGCGCTCTATCGGCTTTCGGGCGCCACGCCCGGCCTGGTCATTGCCCTGCACGCCGTGATCATCGCCATCGCCGGCACACTGGCGGTCATTCTCGGTCTCGGTCTTGCCCTGTCCGCGGCGTTCCTTCTGATGGACATCGTTGTCACACAACTCCACCTCGTCTGGGATGCGTCGGCTTTCGCGAAGCCGGCAGCCAACGTCGCCGCGACCCTGCTGCTCGGCCTGGTCGGCGCGGCAAGCGCTGCGTTGTCCGCTGCCGGCCGGATCGCGCCGGGCAGCGCCATGCGCAGTGGTGACGCCACCCTTGCGCCACGCGCCAACCATGTCGCGGCGGGCCTCGGGATCATTACGCTTGCCATTGCCCTCGCGGTCTTCAGCCTGCCTGTACCGGTGCTCGGCGCGGTGGCCGCCCTGGGGCTTGCGGCAGCAGCTGGGCTGCTGGGTCTCGGCGGCTGGCTGATTTCCCGCTACGCGGCGCGCAAGCGCCCAAACCGGTTCATCGGCATCGTCGCCATGCAGGGGTTGGCCGTACCAGGAGCAGCGGCCACGAAGGCGCTGGCCATCGGCATCGGCATCGCCGGAATTTCGGCAGTCGTCGCGGCCCAGGGCTCCTTGGAGACGGCGTTGCGGGCCGAACTGCCCGAGCGAATCCCGGACCTGGTCCTGATTGATGTTCAGCCTGACCAGGTCGCGCCGCTCCGGCAGCGCATCGAGTCCGATGACGCCCTTGGCGGTCTGCAGGCCACGCCTTTCTTGCGGGCCAGCATTCTGGCTGTCAACGGTGTCCCCGCGGAGGAGGCCCTGGTCAGGCCCAACAAGTCGTGGGTCATCGAGGGTGACCGGAGCTTTTCATGGGCGGCGGAGCCGACCGGAGCGGAGTTGCTGGCTGGAGAATGGTGGCCGGCCGACTATGACGGCCCCCCCTTGATCTCGGCCGAGGAGGACGTGTTCGAGGCGTTCGACTTGAAGCCGGGCGACCGGATGACCTACAGCGTGCTCGGGCGCCCCTTCACGTCGGAAGTCGTCAACATCAGGAAGGAATATCACCGGACGTTCCGGCCGGAGTTCCTCCTGGTCGGCTCGCCGACGCCGTTTCGCGACGCTCCCCACTCCTGGATCTTGTCGCTGCAAGGTGCGTCGGACGATGCCGTCGATACTTTGATCACGGATCTGGCGGCCACGGCACCCAATGTAACGAGCATCGACATCCGGCAGATCGTCGCCCAGGTCACGGAGGTGATCGACGGCGCGATCCTGGGCACTCTGGCCATCGCCGCGACCATGCTGTTTGCCGGCGGTCTGACGTTGGCGGCGGTCGTCGCTGCCGATGTGGATGCCCGGCGCCGGGAGGCGCTTGCCTTCACTCTGGTCGGCGCATCCCGGCTGGAAATTGCCCTGGCTCGCCTCGCAGAAGCAGTCGGGATCGGCGCTATCGCCGCGCTGCTCGGCGGACTGTCGGGCAATGCCGGCGGGTACTGGCTTGTGCATGAGGCCCTGCATGTCGCCTGGGCCCCCGGCATCCTGCCCCTCTACCTGCCGGTTCTGCTCGGCGTGCTGGCCGCCATCACGGCGGCCATTGCGGGTGGCCTCAGCGGTCTGCCGCGCGGTCGGGGCCAGGTGGTGCGCTACCTCGCAAATTGACCACACCATGATCTTTCACCACCCGGTCCGCAGCCTTGCAATACGACTGGTCGTGCCTGCGCTTCTCGCCTGCCTGCTGGCCGCCGTCCCTTCAACCGCCCACGCCGACGAGACGGAGGCGATGTGGACCGCGGTGCGCTTGGGCGAAGCCGTCGCGATCATGCGTCACGCGCTGGCGCCGGGGAACGGCGACCCGGCCGGCTTCAAACTGGGAGACTGTTCCACTCAGCGTAACCTCTCGGACGAGGGCCGGCGGCAGGCCGTCGATATCGGACAGCGATTCCGCGACAACGGCATCGAGCGCGCCGCTGTCTATTCGAGCGGATGGTGTCGTTGTCGGGAAACGGCCGAATTGCTGGACCTGGGACCGGTGGAGACGCTGTCGCCGCTCAATTCTTTCTTCTCGCATCGTGATCGTCGCGATCCACAGACCAAGGCGCTTCAGGAATGGCTCTCGGGCCGGAAGCCGAGCCAGCCCCTCGTCCTGGTGACACACCAGGTCAATATCACCGCGTTGACGGGGACCTATACTGGTTCAGGCGATATCGTCGTGGTGCGCCAGGCGCTTGACGGCGGCTTCACCGTTCTCGGCAAGCTATAGCCCTGCCTGAAGCAACGTACTTGTCAGAACTCGTCTGTATTTTGCAGAGTTCGAGCAGGACGGGCCGGATCGCCGTCAAGGGGCAAGTCAATCAGAGGGCAAGACCATGGAACGGAAGGGCGCGGAAGAGCAAAGCTGGGTCGATGCGGAGCTGGAGGACAGCTTCGACGAAGAGTTGGAAATGGAGATCGACGACGAACGAATCGCCGAAGAACTCCGTCAAATCACGACCCTCAGACACAAATCGCCGATCGAACGGCGTCGGTACTTTCGCGAGCTGCTGCGACTGCAGGCGGAACTCGTGAAGCTGCAGGACTGGGTCGTTCATACGAACTACAAACTCGTCGTCATATTCGAGGGGCGCGACGCGGCCGGAAAAGGCGGCGTCATCAAGCGGATCACCCAGCGCCTAAATCCGCGCGTGTGCCGCGTCACAGCGTTGCCTGCTCCGACCGAACGGGAGCGAACGCAGTGGTATTTTCAGCGATACGTTCCTCACCTACCTGCGGGCGGGGAAATCGTCTTGTTCGACCGGTCCTGGTACAACCGGGCGGGTGTGGAGCGGGTCATGGGATTTGCAACACCCGACCAAGTGGACGCGTTCTTCCACGACGTCCCGGAGTTCGAGCGCATGCTCGCGCGGTCGGGGATCAAGCTCATCAAATACTGGTTCTCCATCACCGACGAAGAACAGCAACTTCGGTTCCTGATGCGGATCCACGATCCGCTCAAGCAATGGAAGCTCAGCCCGATGGACTTGCAGTCGCGAGCACGATGGGAGCAATACACCAAAGTGAAGGAGGAGATGCTGGAGCGGACCAATATCCCGGAGGCGCCGTGGTTCGTCGTCGAGGGTAACGACAAGAAGCAGGCCCGTCTCAACTGCATCCACCATCTGCTAAAACAGGTTCCTTATTCGGAAGTGCCGCACGAAGAGGTCGTTTTGCCGAATCGTGAATTCAATCCGAACTACGAACGGAAAGTGCTGTCTGACGAGCTTTTCGTGCCAAAAAACTACTGAACGGCCCCGCTTGACCCGGCGCGGCTAAAGGCCACAATCGCAACCGGGTCTTTCGTTGGGCACGGCCCGAAACCCGTTAAGGGGAGGAAAGCGATGGCCGAGATTTCCATGAATGTGAACTGGATAGCCGTCGTTGTCGGCGCGGTCCTGTCGTTCCTGCTGGGATGGTTCTGGTACTCGCCGAAAGCGTTCGGTACGAAATGGGCCGACGGTGTCGGCGTCGAGCTGGGCAAGGCCAAGGAGATGCCGGCGGGGGCAATGGTGTCTCAGGCGATCGGTACATTCCTGTTCGCCTGGGTGGTGGGCGTGACCGCCGCCAACAACGCCTTGCTCACCTTTATCCTGGTCACCGTGACGATCGCGGCGCTGATATTTGCCAACGGCATGTTCGCGCGCAAGAGCACCTATGCGGTGATCACCGAGACCGGTTTCATCTTCGCCATGGCGGTGGTGATGTTCCTGGCCCAGGCGATTCTGTAAACCTCTTCGGCGGCTCGGTCCGCGCCCGTTCTTAGGACGCGATGGTCAGGATCTGATCCAGCGGTTTTTTGATCTTTGAGACCGAGGGAACGGTCGCGTCGCCGGCTGGATGTCCAACTGCCAGGATCATCACGGGTTTCTCGGAGGCCGGCCTGCCCGTTATCTCGTTGAGAAACTTCATCGGGCTCGGCGTGTAGGTGAGCGTGCTCAAACCTGAATTGTGAAGGGCGGCGATCAGGAATCCCGTCGCGATTCCGACGCTTTCGGGAACATAGTAGTTCTTGAAGCGCGTACCGTCGTCAAACTCGCCCCAGCGTTGGGCAAAAATGACGATCAGCCATGGGGCGATGTCCAGATGCGGCTTGGACGCGTTGGTTCCGATCGGTTCAAGCGCAGCTAGCCACTCGTCCCCTGCGGCGCCGTCATAAAATTGTTTCTCCTCTTCCTCCGCCACGAGGCGGATCCGGTGCTTCAATTCCGGGTCGGAAATGGCGACGAAGTGCCAGGGTTGGTGATTGGCGCCGCTTGGCGCGGTCCCGGCACATCGAATGCAGGTTTTGATGATCTCGACCGGAACCGGACGAGAAGAATAATCGCGCACGGTGTGGCGCTTGCGCATGGTGTCGCAAAAGGTCTGCGCCGCCTTCTCCATCTCGTCGTCCGTCATGTCCCAGCGGTCGGGAAGCGGAAGCGGCTGGTATTTCATGTTGGCTTTCTTGAACATCGCTAAGTCATCCAACCTCTCATGCACCCACCGATCGGGCGAGTAGTGCCGCTTCGTTCCCTTCGGTTTCATCCCCGGCCCAGGCAACAAAGAGGTCGGGCCGCACCAGAACGTACGCCGCTTCGTAGGCCTCCCGCCCGCCGTCGCGGCTGTCGGCAATGACGGTGAAGGGAACGCCGTGCTCCGACGCCGCCGCTTGGAATGCGGAAGCCACCGCGGGATCCCCGTCCAGGCTGATCAGCGCGAAGCCCGAACCAAGCGCATCGAACAGATCCCGGCCGGACGAAAGCGCCTGCGGCGCCAGATGGAATCCGGCGCGTGCCGTCATCCTATGCTCGCCCTGGGCGCCGCACCGAGCACCGTCGGGGCCCCAGACGATGGGCGAGCCTGCATAGTTGGGCACGTAGTCAGTCACGTCGGCATTGCCGCCTGAGGCTCGCCTTGCCCATTCCGCCTCGAAGGCGTCCTTATCCTTGTCCGGCGAGAAATTGCGAACGAAATCCCTGTCGTCGCGGATCATGCGCCCGATGAAGTGCTCCGCCGTCGACTGAAATACCGGCTGCCGTTCCAGGCTGTAGGAGTCGAGCAGACCCGGGCCGGCCCAGCCGGCGATGGCGCCGGCCAGTTTCCAGCCGAGGTTCCGAATGTCGTCGAACCCGGTATTGACGCCGTAACCGCCATAGGGCGGGTGGCTGTGTGCCGCGTCGCCGGCAATGAACACGCGCCCGTTCCGGTAAGTGCGCGCCACGGCGATCCGCAGGTCCCAGAAGCCGATGTGATCGAACTCGACGGCAATCGTCGCGCCCACAGCCGCGTGCAGGTGAGCGGTGAAATCGGTGTTCTCGGCCGTCGTCCCCATGGGCACCGGCGCGTGATAGAACCAGGTCTCCCCCAGATCCACGCGACCGAGGAACTGCCAATAGCCGTCCAGCTCGGGTTTCAGCACGTTGTAGATGGACTTGCCCGGATAGCGCTCAAGCAGGTCGTGCAGTTCCTTTGAGCGGAACACCAGCAGGACCATGAGCCGGTCGTGCGGATCGACATCCTGCTCGATGCCCTCCGCCTCGCGGACCAACGAGCGGCTGCCGTCACAGCCGACCGCATAGGGCGCGCGCAGCGCACGCGTTTTCCCGTCCTCGACGAACTCGACCGTGACCCCGTCGCCGTCCTGGCTCACGCCCGTGACGGTGCGGTCGTACAGCACCTCGATCGCGTCGAGTTGTGCGGCCCGGGCCCGCAGGACCCGTTCGGTGTCGTACTGCGGCAGGCGTTCGTTCTCGGCGAAATAGAACTGGTTCACCGCGCCGCGCCGGAACCAGTCATAGGAATAGCCGCCGAGAAAAGTCCCATAGGCCGTTACCCCGGCGCTGCCGTACGCGTGAGGAATCGGGCTGGCATCGCGGATTTCCCTCGATACGCCCCAGGCACGGAAATGCTCGCCGGTGCGCTGCGTCAGGTTCTGCCCTTTGGGAATACGGTGCAGCGTCGATGCCCGTTCCACGACGGTGGAGCGGACGCCGCGCAACGCGAGGTCGATGGCAAGGCCCATGCCCACCGGGCCGCCGCCGACGATGATCACGTCGCCGGAATTCAAACCCGCCTCAACCGCCACGTTCGCCTCTTCACCGTTCGGACCATCTTTCGTTCAACAGGATCCTTGCCCCAAAAGAATAGCGCCCGTGCCCGGCCTGGTGGCGATTTCCTTCATGTTGCGATCTCTATTGGGTTTGAGACGCGATGGTGCCTCTCCCGTCGGCTATGTGATGTCAGAGCACAGACCTCGATGATTACTGATGTCTCGCAAATAACCCAAAGTCTAAACTGTCGAAACATGGAAATAGCAGAGCACTATAATTTATGCTCTTATTTTACTTCCGCAATATTTATCGGAAAGAAAAACAACCTTGACCTATTGAAACGCAAATAGTGGTAATCATATGTTCAAGAGCGGCAAATCATTGCTGTAGCGCTCGGGATCGAATTCGCCCAGAACAAGATCGGCGAAATCCCCGAGAACGCTCACCTGAACTTTGCCGGAAACAACTGGGACTGTGACCGGCCGTGCCGGAAGCGCCCAAACAAGTGCGTCCTGCATTGAAACGATCGGACCGAATGTGGCCAGAAATGGAGCCTCAATGAACAAATCCCCGGCGAGAGACGCACCGACCAATCAGCCGGACTGGGATGTGCCCAAAGTCCGCCATTGCTTGAGGTGCGAAACCAATTTTGCGAGCGAATGGTCCGGCGAGCGGATCTGCCCCCGCTGCAAGAGTTCCTCCACATGGCGGACCGGGACACCCGCATCTTCATCTCCGGCGATCGGCTCCCGATGAGATGTGATTGGTGCGTTCCGCTTTCCGTTATGCGGGCGCAGGGAAGTCGTCGGTGGACAAGGACATTCTTCCGCTCCAGGATGTCGATCTAGATCCCTGCAGCAGTCCAACCGTGCAATTCGGCTCCACGCTCCGGCGCCAACCCGGGTCTCTGAGATGTCGGCGCCAGAACGGTTCCTCTTACGCCAGCTTGAGGTTTTCTGCGGAAAAGCGCCCCTTCGCGGGCTCGCGCCGCAGGTCATAACTCAGCCTCTGGCCTTCGGCCAGACGCCCGATCCCGGCGCAGTCCACTGCGCTGATATGCATGAAAACGTCGCGGCTGCCGTCGTCCGGCCGGATGAAGCCATAGCCCTTCCGGGCGCTGAACCATTTGACCGTTCCGGTGGGCGTCGCCGCGGCGCCTTTTGATCGGCCACGGCGCTTGTCGGTCGGATGGGCGCGCGCGCTACGACCGGATCGCCTCGCCTGGGGCCGGCGGGATCTCTTCTCTGCCGACACGTTTCGTTTCGCGGCGGCAGCGCCGGTCTCTTCGGTCAGCTGGGCAACAGGTTCCGACACGGCATTGAATTGCCGACCGTCGATAACCTCGAGACGGCGACGGGTCAGTTTTTCGATCTTGCGCAGGTCCTCGGTTTCGCTCCTATCGCAAAGCGAGATCGCGATACCGGCCGCCCCCGCACGCGCCGTCCGTCCGATGCGATGAACGTAGCTCTCGGGCTCATTCGGCAGCTCGAAATTGACCACGTGGGTGACGCCGAGCACATCAATCCCACGGGCCGCGATATCGGTCGCGACAAGCACCTTGGCTCGCCCGTTCCGAAACTTCTCCAGCGCTCGCTGGCGGGCTCCCTGGGACTTGTTGCCGTGTAGTGCGTCCGCGGCAATTCCAGCCTTTCCAAGATAATCGGCCAGTCGGTTGGCTCTGTGCTTCGTCCGCGTGAACACGATGACCCGCGCAAGCGCAGGTTCCGACAGCATGCTGGTCAGCAATGCGCGCTTGTCCGCGGTTTTGACATGCACGACATGCTGGTCGACCCGGTCTACCGTTACGGCTTCCGGTGTCGCTTCCACGCGCGCCGGATCGGAGAGAATCTGGTGGACCAGGCGCTCGACCTCCGCCGGCATGGTTGCCGAAAAAACCAGGTTCTGCCGCTGTGTCGGTAGCGCGGCGATAATCTTCCGGATGTCACGGATGAAACCCATGTCGAGCATTCGATCGGCCTCGTCCAGCACGAGATGCGAGACCCCGTCCAGCCGGACGTGACCCTGTCGGACCAAGTCGAGAAGTCTTCCCGGCGTGGCAACCAGCAGGTCGACACCCTGGGCCAGTGCCTTGCGTTGCGGGCCCTGCGCGACGCCGCCGACGATGACGGCATGGCGAAGACGGAGATTCCGGCCGTAGATGGCCAGGCTATCCGCAATCTGAATGGCAAGTTCGCGCGTCGGCGCGAGGATAAGCGCGCGCACCGCTCGCGGCTGCGGCCGCTCTCTTCCTGCAGCGAGAGTCTGCAGCAACGGCAGGGCAAAAGCCGCGGTCTTGCCGGTGCCGGTCTGTGCGATGCCCAGCAGATCCCTTCCGGCTAGCAGAGGCGGAATAGCACGCGTCTGGATGGGCGTTGGGGTGGCGTAGTGCGCTGCCGCGAGGGCGCGCACGATTGGCTCGGCCAGGCCGAGCTCGCTGAATGACGTATTGGTCACGGAGTTTAGGTATCCTTGTTGCGCCAGGGCTTCCTGCATCCAACTAGATGCATAGCTGGTCGAGCGCGTTGCCGTCTTCCACGCGCATCTGGAGCAAACGGATGTTGGTTAAAATTCTTCGAGAACAAGGGCTTGGGTTTGACCACAAGCCCCTCGCGCGGTCGCGAATAATCTGACGGGTACATGGGCCTCTTGGACGGGGTTGTCAAGTCGTATCGCCTGCAGACCAGCGACCGCCAGGGGCTTCGGCGGCGAAGAAACCGTGGCAGGTGGCGCCCGGCGCAGGTGATCGTGGCCACCCTGCGGCGCTGGCGCAGCCGACCGTGGCGACCGCAGAAATGCGCGGAGCGGTTGTGGTGCGGGACGCCCCTGACCCGAAAACCCGGCGCATGCGGTCGAACATAGGCCATCCCACCAGAGCACAATTGCCGAAAGGCATCGCCGTGGCCCTTGGTTTGCGGTTCTCATGTTGCAATCACATGCTTGTCGGAACCCCCAGCTAGAGCCCGGAGCCGGCTTGATTTTTTGGTTGTATCGGGACCATGCCGCATTTGGACCGGAGCGGCTTTATCACTGCATTGGGCCTTTTGATCTGGCATTCCCATGGTTAGACTGCTCGCGAGCCAGTTGGCAGGGTGTGCCAGGAGGGGCGCCTTGCCGTTTGACGCTGCCTGTCTCCGATGGGCCTGCGGCAGAACTCGCTGGTATCGTTCGCGACATGCGGGGCCGCAAGAGCCATCGCATGCTGATATGCAAAGGGAGGCAAAGTATGAAATCGTTCTCTGTGACCCGGCGGGTCATGCTGGGCGCCGCCGCGGCGCTCATGATGACGGGCGGCAGTGCGCTCGCCGCCGACCAGATGGTGGAGGAAATCCACTTCCTGATCCCCGGCGGCGCCGGCGGCGGCTGGGATGGCACCGCCCGCGGCACGGGCGAGGCCCTGACCGAGTCCGGTCTGGTCGGCTCCGCATCCTATGAAAACATGTCCGGCGGCGGCGGTGGCAAGGCCATCGGCTATATCATCGAAAATGCTGAGTCCCAGCACGGCACGCTCATGGTCAACTCGACCCCGATCGTGATCCGCTCGCTGACCAAGGTGTTTCCGCAGAACTTCCGCGACCTCACCCTGATCGCCGGCACGATCGGCGACTATGCCGCGTTCGTCGTCCACAAGGACAGCGACCTCAACTCGTTCAAGGATCTGGTGGCCGCCTACGAAGCCAATCCGCGCGACGTCGCCATCGGCGGCGGCTCCGTGCCGGGCGGCATGGACCATCTGGTCGCGGCCATGGCGATGGAAGCGGCGGGTCAGGATCCCACCAAGGTGAAGTACATCCCCTATGACGCCGGCGGCAAGGCAATGGCGGCGCTGTTGTCGGGCGAGATCAAGGCGCTCTCGACAGGCTTCTCCGAGGCGGTCGGCATGGCCCAGGCGGGCGAGGTTAAGATCATCGCTGTCACCTCGGGCGAGCGGGTACCTGCCTTCAAGGATGCCCCGACGCTGAAGGAACAGGGCTACGACGCCGAGTTCGTCAATTGGCGCGGCTTCTTCGCGGCCCCGGGTCTGCCTGACGACAAGGCCCAGGCCTATCGCGACGTGCTGTCGGCCATGTACGCCACGCCCCAATGGCAGGCGGTCCGCGACCGCAACGGCTGGGTTGACATCCACAATTCCGGCGACGATTTCCGGGTCTTCCTAGAAGGTCAGGAAAAGCAGATCGGCGATCTGATGAAGAAGCTCGGCTTCCTTTGATCGCAAACTGAAAAACCGGGGCGCCAAGCGCCCCGGTTTCGCTTTGGTGGAGCATTGGGGGGAGGTGCGCCATGGCGTTGGACAAATGGATCGCCGCGTTTTTTCTGGTCGGCAGCGTGATCTACGGAATTGCGGCGTTCAACTATCCGCTGCTGCCCTTCGAACGGAACATGCCGTTCCTGCCCAACACGCTGCCCATGGTGCTCAGCGTGCTTGCCGGCCTGCTCTCCCTGATCGTTCTGCTCTCGCCGAAGCTCAAGGCTGACGGCGAGGACGACGTTCTCGGCTCCATCGATCTGACCAAGTTCAAGCAATACAAGATCGGTCAGGCCCTGATGCTGATCGGCGCGATGATTCTTTATGCCCTGGCGCTGCGGCCCATCGGCTTCATCACCGCCACGACCCTGTTTCTCGCCGGCACGAGCTGGATCCTGGGCGAGCGCAAGTACCACATCATGATTCCAGTCGCTCTCGCAGGCGCCGGCTTCGTCTGGTACCTGGTGCAGGAAGCGCTCGGGATTTTCCTGCGGCCCCTACCCTGGTTCATGAGCTGAGGAGGGACCGACATGCTTGAAGGAATCCTCTCCGGCGTGACCACGGCCATGTCGATCCAGAACCTGATCATGGTAGTGGCCGGCTGCCTGCTGGGCACCTTTATCGGCATGCTGCCGGGTCTCGGCCCCATGTCGATCATCGCCATCATGATCCCCGTCGCCATCAAGATCGGCGACCCGTCGGCGGCCCTGATCCTGCTGGCCGGCGTCTATTACGGCGCGATCTTCGGCGGGTCCACGTCGTCGATCCTCATCAACGCGCCAGGTGTCGCCGGCACCGTGGCTACATCGTTTGACGGCTATCCCATGGCCCGACAGGGCAAGGCTGGCAAGGCGCTGACCGTCGCCGCCATCGCCTCGTTTTCTGGCGGCACTGTCGGCGCCATCTTGCTGATGGGATTCGCGCCGGCGCTTTCGACCGTCGCGTTGTTGTTCCACTCCGCCGAGTATTTCGCCCTCATGGTGGTCGGCCTGTCGGCCATCGCCGCTTTCGCCGGTACCGGCAAGGTCGCCAAGGCGCTGCTGATGACGGTAATCGGACTCATTCTTGCGACCGTCGGCGAGTCGGCCCTGTTCAACGCCCCACGATTCACCATGGGGCTGTTGGACCTGCAGTCCGGCTTCAGCTTCATCACGCTGGCCATGGCGCTGTTCGCGCTGCCCGAGGCAATTTACCTCGTGCTGGATCCGAGCCGCGGAGCCACCAAGGAAAGCGGCGAGATCAAGGAACTGCGCATCACCCGCCAGGAGGCGAAATCGATCGCCCCGGTGATCGGGCGCCAGTCGATCCAGGGCTTCCTGATCGGCGTGATGCCCGGCGCCGGCGCCACCATCGCCTCGTTCCTGGGTTATGCGGTGGAACGCAACATTGCCAAGGGCGAGGACCAGGATGCGTTCGGCAAAGGCTCGATCAAGGGCCTGGCCGCGCCGGAGACGGCCAACAACGCGGCCTGCACCGGCTCGTTCGTGCCGCTCCTGACGCTGGGCATTCCCGGCTCGGGCACCACGGCGATCCTGCTGGGCGCGCTGATTGCGCTCAACGTCCAGCCCGGCCCGCGCCTGATGATCGACAATCCGTCGATCTTCTGGGCGGTCATCATCTCGATGTATATCGGCAACGTGGTTCTGTTGATTCTGAACCTGCCGCTGATCCCCTATATCGCCAAGCTGCTGGCCATTCCGCGCAACTACCTGATCCCGTTCATCCTGTTCTTCACGATGATCGGCGCCTATATCGGCCAGAACAACGCAACGGAACTTCTGCTGCTGGTCGGTCTTGGCGTGTTCGCGACGATCATGCGGTTCGCCGACTATCCGCTGGCGCCGCTGCTGATCGGTTTCATCCTGGGCGGCATGTTGGAAAACAACTTTGCCCGCGCGGTGAACCTGACCGACGGCGTTGCTTTCATGTGGGAACGCCCGATGACGGCGGCCCTGCTGGTGATCGGTCTGGCGCTGATCTTCCTGCCGGCCTACCGCCGGCGCCGGGCACGCCTGCTGCAACAGGGCGTCGCCCAGGGGGATTGAGGGGGCGGACCGGTTCGGTTATTCGTCGCCGGCATTCCGGCAATTGACCAACGACGAGTTCAACGACTTCTGCCGCGATCTTCCTGCAACCACCTATGTGGTTCAGTGGGGCGGTTCTCATGTCTGGAAAGTCGGCGGCAAGGTTTTCGCCATCGGCGGCTGGGGCGAGGGAGAACCGGCCTACACGTTCAAAGTGTCGGACATCTCTTACGAGATCCTGAGGGAGCAGCCAGGCCTGCGCCCGGCGCCCTACCTCGCCTCCCGCGGCATGAAGTGGATCCAACACTATGAGCGGCCGGGCCTGGATGACGACGACCTGAAGGACTATCTGCGCCAGTCACACCGCATCGTCGCATCGGGCCTGTCGAAAAAGAAACAGCGTGAGCTGGGTCTGGAGCCGTCGTAGCGGCGCCGCCTTTGCGGCGCGCACTTAGCGAGAATCCGAGTTCCCGGCCTAGCGGGGCAAAGTGAGTTCGAACCGGGCGCCGCCCTCGGAATCCACCAGACGAATGTCGCCGCCATGTTGTTCAGCGATCTCGCGGACGATGGGCAGGCCAAGACCGCAGCCGTCCGATCCGTCTTCGACCGCGCGGTGAAACCGCTGAAAGACCTGTTCGCGCTGGTCGTCCGGGACGCCGGGACCGTCGTCTTCGACAACCAGGCGGATTTTGTCGAGATCGTGCTCGACTTTCACCGCCACCCTGCCGCCGCCGTTGCAGCCATAGCGAAGCGCGTTGTCGATCAGATTCTCGAGCGCCTCCGATAGCATCACCGGATCTCCGTGCACCGGACCGCCATCGCCGGCAACGTCGAACGATAACGCAACACCACGCTGCATCGCACCGGGCGCCTGGTTTCGCATGACCTCAGCGGCCAGCTTGTTCAAGTCGATCTCAGATCTGCGCATGTCGGGCCCACGCCCCCGGGCCTTTTCCATCGACAACAGTTGCTGCGTCAGGCGGCTCGTCCGTCGCGCGGCCTCCGCGACATTCGCCACCCGCCCCCGCAACGCCGGCTCGTCGGGCGCGGTCTCGGCCGCCTCGGCCTGCGCCTGGATGCCTGCGATCGGATTGCGCAGCTGATGCGCGGCGTCGGAGATAAACGCGTCCCGCTCGGCAAACGCCTTGGACAGCCGGTCGAACAGCGCGTTCATCGTTGCCACCAAACTGTTCACCTCTGGCGGTACCGGCCTTCGGATCGGCTGCAGATCGTCCGGCGACCGACGGGCCACCGCGTCGCGAAGATCCATAAGAGGCCGCAGCCCAAGATTGATGCCGAACCACACCACGGCACCGGCGGACAGGATAATGACCGCCATGAGTGCCGCGGACAGCCCCACGAGGCGCCAGCTGTGCCGCTCGCGCTGACTGACGGTCTGCCAGACTTGCACGGTCACCCACCCCCCGAACTCCGGCTCCGAGATGAACTCTCGGAACATCAGCACGCGGACCGGATCGTCGTAGTAGGTACCGTTGTAGAACTGTGGCTTGTCGGTCGGCGGGGCGACTTTGCCTTCGGGCACGGGAGATCTGGAGTAGCCGGTGACGAAACGCCCGTCGGGGCTCGTGACCCGGTAATAGATCGGGTCGCCTAGCGCATAGACCAGGGTGTCCAGCAACTCCTCGGCCAAGACATCACCACCGCTTAGCACCACGTCCCGCGAGATGGTCAACGCGACCGTTTGAAGGGTCTTGTCGTAAAGCTCCTGGGAGGTTTGTTCGGCGATTAGCTGACGGACAACCGCAGCGCAGGCCGCCACGACGATCAGCGGCAGCACGATCATCAAAAACAGACGAACTCGCAAGGACCGTATCATTGTCAGGCGTCGTGCCGCTCGTCGAGCATGTAGCCCAGGCCGCGCGCCGTCCTGATTTCGACCCCCAGTCCGGTCAGTTTTTGCCGAAGGCGGGAGACCAGCAGTTCGACGGCATTCGGCTCAACTTCGGCTCCCGTGCCGTAGAGGGTCGAGGCAATCGTTTCCTTGGAAGCGATCCGGCCCATATGGTCCAGCAGGTATTCGAACAGCGCCATTTCCCGGCGCGGCAGCTGAATTTCGCCGTCCGGTCCGTGAAGGCGTCGCGCCTGTTGGTCGTATTGGAGACGGCCGAGGCTCACCTTGCTCGGGCGAAGGTCGGCCCGGCGCCGCGCTAGGGCCCGCACCCGAGCCGACAGCTCGGCCATCTCGAACGGCTTGACCAGATAGTCGTCGGCGCCAGCATCCAGCCCGGTCACTCTGTCCGTCGTATCGCCGCGCGCCGTCAGCATGATCACCGGCGTATCGTCGCCACGATGACGCAACGCCCGGACGACCTCGAATCCGTTAATTCCCGGCAGGTTGACGTCGATAATCGCCAGATCGGCGCCGCTCGCGGACAGAAAAGCGTCGCCCGAGAAGCCGTCCGGCAGCCAGTCGACCCCATGTCCCTGGTCGCGCAGGGCCTTTTCTACCCCGCTGGCGAGCATTTCATTGTCTTCAATCAGCACAATGCGCACGGGTGCCTCCCCCTGTTCTTACCTGACAGGTTTCCGACAGCTTGGCCTAGTATTGTGATTCAGGCAATCCGGCGTCTGAAACAACCAATAAGCCGGGGGTCTAAGGGAGGATCTGGAACTTTGAGAATTGGGCCAGGGTCTCTCCCCATTGGAAAATGACAAATGTGGAGAACAACCTGATGAGATTTACCACCATAACGCGCCGCACGGCGCTGGGACTGGCAGCCGGCGCCGCGATGGCGGTTTCGCTGCCTGCATTCGCCGACATATCCTTCGAAGGAGAGACGGTCAGCTGGATCATCCCCTTCTCCGAAGGCGGCGGCTCTGACAAGTGGGCTCGGTTCTATGCGCCCCTTCTGTCGGAAGCCCTGCCGGGCAATCCGACCGTCGTGGTCAAAAACATGCCCGGCGCCGGCTCGACAAAGGGTGCCAACTTCTTTGCTGATCGTGCAAAGCCCGACGGGCTCACCATCCTGGGCACTTCCGGATCGACCCAGTTCCCCTTCCTGCTCGGCGATCCGCGCGTAAAGTTCGACTACGCCGACTGGCATGTGGTGCTGGCATCAGCGACCGGAGGCGTGGCCTATCTGCCCAAAGAACTGGCCGACCAGTGGGCGAAGGACCCTCAATCGGTCATCGACGGCACCGAGTTCATCTACGGCAGTCAGGGCGCCACGCGACTGGATCTGGTTCCCCTGCTGGCCTGGGAACTGCTGGGCATGCAGGTGGATCCGGTCTTCGGCATCAAGGGACGCGGAGACGGCCGCCTGATGTTCGAGCGCGGTGAAGCCAATATCGACTACCAGACGTCCTCGGCCTTCCTGAGCAAGGTCACACCGCTGGTCGAACAGGGCCTTGCCGTGCCGATCATGACCTGGGGCGCGCTAGACGACCAAGGCAACATCGTCCGCGATCCGACTTTCCCCGATGTCCCGACCTTCAAGGAAGTCTATACAAAAGTGAAGGGCGAGGAGCCGTCGGGTCCGGCGTGGGATGCCTGGAAGGCCTTCTTCATCGCGGGCTTCCCCGCCCAGAAGATGGTGTTCCTGCCGAACGGCACCTCGGACGAGGTCGTTCAGGCTTATGCCGCCGCGTTTGAAGCCGTCACAATGCGTCCTGACTTCAAGGACATCTCGGTCAAGCGTCTCGGCGTCTATCCTCAATCGACCGGCGCCGCCGCGGACAAGCGTTTGAAGCTGGGCACCGTTGTTGATCCCGAGGCCACCGCCTGGATCAAGAACTGGCTCAACGAGCGCTACGGCGTTGCCTTGAACTGAGTGGGGCTATGCCGGCCCCTCAAGGGGCCGGCACCTTCCCTTTTTCCATGCTGACCGGTCCCTGCCGGGACCGGTCGCCCTGCCGATGATGCGAGATCACCATGGAACTCTTCGCCACCGCCCTGCCTGCTCTGAACGAGGCCTTCTCGCTGATCCTCACCCCCAACGCGATCGGGTACCTCGCCCTCGGCGTCGTTCTTGGACTTTCGGTTGGCGTTTTCCCCGGTTTGGGCGGCATCGCGGGCCTGTCGCTGGTGCTGCCTTTCATCTGGGGCATGGATCCGGTCTCGGGCTTGTCGATGATGGTCGGTCTGGTGGCCGTGATTCCCACATCGGACACTTTCGCGTCGGTGTTACTGGGCATCCCGGGCTCGTCCGCATCACAGGCAACGGTGCTCGACGGGTTTCCGATGTCGAAGGCCGGCCATGCGGCAAGAGCGCTGGCTGCCGCCTTCGTTTCATCGCTGTTCGGCGGGCTCTTCGGGGCCATCATCCTGACCTTCTTCATATTGATCGCGCGTCCCCTCGTCCTGGCATTCGGCCTGCCGGAACTCCTGCTGCTGACGATCCTCGGGTTTTCGATGGTCGGCGTGCTGTCCGGCCGCATTCTGCTGAAAGGACTGATCACGGCAGGTCTTGGCATGATGGTCGGCGCCATCGGTGAAGCGCCGGCGCAGGGATCGTCGCGCCTGGACTTCGGATCCTGGTACCTCCAGGACGGATTCAGCCTGGTCATCGTCGGGCTCGGCATCTTTGCCATTCCCGAGATCATCTCCTTGCTGCGCCAGAACCGCGCGATTGCCAGCGGCGGCAAGCTGGGCTCCGGATGGCTGGACGGCATTCGCGACTGGTGGGCGAATAAGTGGCTGTCCGTCCGCTGTGCGACCATCGGCGTGATCGTCGGTGTCATTCCAGGGCTTGGCGGATCTGTTGTGGACTGGATCGCTTATGGCCATACGGTCCAGACCACCCGCGACCGATCCAAGTTCGGTTCCGGCGAGATCCGCGGCGTCATCGGCCCGGAGAGTTCCAACAACGCGAAGGAAGGCGGCGGTCTGGTACCAACGCTGCTGTTCGGTATCCCCGGCTCGGGTTCCATGGCCGTTTTCATCGGCGGCATGATCCTGCTCGGCTATGACGCCGGCCCGCAAATGATCCGCAACGACCTGCCGATCACCTACACGGTGGTCTGGTCGCTGGCGCTCGCCAACGTGCTCGGTGCCGGGCTGTGCGTCGGGCTTTCGCCGGCCATCGCGCGCCTGACGACAATCCGCTTCACGTTGCTGGCGCCGTTCCTGTTCATGATGATCTCCTTTGCGGCCTTCCAGTCGAAACAGACTCTGTGGGATCTCGCCGCGCTCGTAGGCATCGGCTTGCTGGGCATTTTCCTGCGGCGATTCGACTGGCCGCGGCCGGCTTTCCTGATCGGCTTCGTGCTCGCTAGCCAGGCTGAGGTCTATACCTATCAGGCGACTCAGATCGCAATGTCCAAGTTCCGTCGCGGCGTGGAAGCCGGATTCGAGTATATTTTCTCGCCCGTGGCCATCGCCCTGATCGTCGTGATCGTCGTTTCCATCTGGCTTGGCGCCCGGCAATCCAAGTCCATGCAGCCCGAAGAGCCGGAACCGCAGACCGGTGGCAAGCGGGCACCTGTGATCTTTGCGCTCTGCATCACCGCTTTCCTGGCCGTTGCTTTCATCGACGCCCTGACCGTCCAGGTCATGATCGACAAGGTGTTTCCGCTGACCGTGGCAGGGTTTTCCCTGGTCGGCGCGCTGATCCTGCTATTTCAAATGCGCCGCAAGCCGGAGACCCACACGATGTTCGCGGACGCTGAACAAGTGGGCGAAGATGCCAAAGCCCCGATCGGTCTGTGGCCGACCCTTGCCTGGTTCGCCTCGCTGTTGTTGTTGACGGCGCTGTTCGGTTTCGTGATCGCCCTGACGTTGTTCTTTGTCGCCTTCCTGGTCATGCGCGCCCGCGCGAGCCTGGCACGCGTCGCCGCACTGACCGTGGCCGGTGTCGGCGCGGTGCTGATCATGGCCTATGCCCTCAACCGGGATTTCCCGCCCGGTCTGTTGCAGGAGCTCATGGAACTGCCATGGCCGTTCGGAGGAATCTGAGATGCCGCAGACCGCCATTCCATTTCTGTTCCTGCGCGGCGGCACCTCCCGCGGCCCCTATTTCAGGCGCGAGGACGTGCCGGAAGACCGCGAGCGCCTGGCCGAGGTTCTCATGGGCGTCGTCGGCGCGGGCCATCCGTTGAACATCGACGGCATCGGCGGCGGCGCAGCCGTGACCACGAAGGTCGCCATGCTGTCGCGTTCCGACCATGACTGGGCTGATATCGACTACTTCTTCGCCCAGGTGGCGGTTGACGAGAGGCTGGTGGACTACAAACCAACCTGCGGCAATATCCTGGCCGGTGTGGGCCCGGCGGCGATCGAGATGGGGCTGATCGAAGCATCCGATCCCCAGACGAACGTGCGCATCCGGGCGGTCAACACTGGTGCGCTGGTCGAAGCGGTTATTCAGACGCCCGGAGGAGAAGTCCGATACGACGGAGATGCCGCCATCGACGGGGTTCCGGGAACGGCCGCGCCGGTGATGCTCAATTTCATGGATGTGGTCGGCAAGGCGACGGGATCGCTGCTGCCGACCGGCCTGGCGAAGGAAGAGATCCAGGGCGTTGAGCTGACCTGCATCGACGTCGCCATGCCCCTGGCGATCGCCCGGGCCGATGCCTTCGGCCTGACCGGCTATGAGAGCCGGGAAGAGCTCGACGCGAACAGCGATTTTTTTGCACGCATGGAAAACATCCGCATCGAGGCGGGCGAACGGATGGGGCTCGGCGACGTTACCAAGTCGGTGATGCCGAAATTTGCGATCCTGGCGACACCCCGGGAGGGCGGCGCGATTGCGGCCCGCTACTTCATGCCCTGGAACTGCCACCCTTCGATGGCGGTCACAGGCGCCCAGTGCATTGCTTCATGTTCGTTGCTGCCAGGAACGGTCGCTGATGGGATCGCACAGCCGCCAGCAGGATCGCCGGCCCTGGTTGTGATCGAACATCCCTCCGGCCGGATCGAGGTCACCGTGGACGGCGGGGTCGAAGGCGGCGCGTTCGTCCTTAACTCGGCCGGCCTCGTCAGAACGTCGCGCCTACTCTGCCGGGGAGAAGTCATGGTCCCCGCAGGCGGATGGCCGGCCTAACCTTCGGCGACCGAATCAGACGAGACGGCCCTCCTGGATCAGGAACTGGCGGCCTGCGTCGGTGACCTTGACAATCGCATCGCCCGTTTCGTCCTGCCTTCGGATAAGCAGGCCGTTATCGACCGCATCCTCCCAGACGCTCAGGCGCGGGCAGGACGTCCGCCAGGCTTCCATCACGTCCGCATAGCGCCGCGGCTCCCGGGCAACCCATTCCACCAGGTCCAGCACCAGCGATTCATTCTGCATCGGTGAACGACGATCCATCTTGTTTCGCTCCCAATATTCGCGTCAGCCTCGCCAGGCGAGCAAGAAGAAGTTCAGCGCCCCCAGAACCGTCAGCACATCGACGATACCGCCGTGCCGCTCGCTCGTCATCCGCCGCAAGACGGCCCGGCCAATCCAGTTGCCGGGGATCGTTACCAGCCCCACCAGCACGCCCAGCAGCAAATAGCCGCCATCCAGAAGGTCGGCGCTGCCGAAGACACCGACGCGGGTTATGTTGGTGACCAGGGCGATCCCGGCCAGCGTCGCGACGAACGCCTCTTTCGTCATTCCGTAGCCCAGCATGAAAGGCACCAGCAACATGCCCGGGCCGATGGTCGTGCCGGAGAGCCCGCCATAGACACCGCCGGCGGCATAGAGCGCTGGACGGCTGGTCGTCATGTCTCGGGTTTTCGCCCATCGGCGTACCGGGATCGACGCCAGGATGACGCAGCCCAGCAGCACCGCAATCGCCGTCGCCGGCAGCCAGACGTAAAACGCCGCCCCGATAACGATACAGGGCACGGCCGGTACGACGATGCTGAAAAAGACGGTGCGATCGAAATCCTGAACATTCAGGAGCGCCCGCGCGGCGTGGCTGATCAGCAGGGCCACACTCATCACGGGCACCACCGGCTTGACGCCGATAATCACGGCGAGGGCCGCCGTCATCAGAAATCCGCCCGCGACGCCGGTTGCGCCATGGATTGCAGAGGTCACAAGCACCGCGAAAAAGATCGCCGACAGGCCCCAGGGGCCCAAGCCGTCCGTCAAAGACAGGATTGAAATGTCGGTCACCACGGGTGATCCCGGCGCAAGTTGGAATTGGTTGGGCGTCCGATGATCGCCTCCCGAGTCCTTATATATAGAGCACGCACAAGGAATATTGTATACAAATGAATACTATATCGGCAAGGAGTGACGGAAACCTTAAGGTCCCAAAACTGCCGCCCGAACGGCACCGGCGGGCGGCCTGGACGCCGAAAACAATCGGCCCATGTTGCATCTGAACCACGCAAACGCGGAGCGGTAACACCATGCCCGAAGGCCATACGATCCACCGCGCCGCCCGCGACCACCGGCGCATGCTCGCGGGACAGGTTCTGGCTGTTTCGTCCCCGCAAGGGCGCTTTACGGACGGCGCTGCGCGACTGGACGGGCATACCTGCGAAGACGTGGAAGCGTACGGCAAACATCTCGTCTACCGGTTCGACAGCGGCGAGACCCTGCACATCCATCTGGGCCTGTTCGGCCGAATCCGGAAACGCAAGCTGCCGGCAACGGATCCGCGCGGTGCGGTGCGTGTGCGCATGGTAAGCGACAGCCACGTGGTGGACATCAACGGACCCACCATCTGCGAGCTGCTCGACGATACGGGCCTGCTATCTCTGGTGGGACGGATCGGCCCGGACGTGCTGCGAACAGATGCGGATCCCGACCAGGCCTTTGCCAGGGTCGCCCGCAGCCGCACGCCCATCGGCCGGCTCATCATGGACCAATCGGTGATGGCGGGGATCGGCAACATCTACAGGACGGAGATCCTGTGGCGCCAGCGCATTCACCCCGACCGCCCAGGCCGCGCGGTCGATCGCGCCTCTTTCGACCGGATCTGGAACGATGCCGTCGCGCTTTTGTCGATCGGCGTGCGGAAGAACGCCATCATCACCGTCGACGGGGCGCCCGCTTCCCGCAGCCGTTACCGGGAACGTGTGAACATCTTCGGCAAGGAAATCTGTCCGGCCTGCGGCGGCCTGGTCCGACGGTTCGAAATCGATAACCGGCGCGCCTTCGTCTGCGAGACCTGTCAGCCGCCGGGATGAGGGTTCGCAGGAAATGAATTCGCTGGTCCTAGTCCGAATGCGGCGCCAGCACGCCCAGCTCCTCCACCCGGTGACAGGCAGCGAAATGCTCCCGGCCATTGACGGCATGGTGTCTCAGTGCCGGAACTTCACTTCGGCACCGGTCGGTTGCGTATCGGCAGCGCGGATGAAAGGGACAGCCGCTCGGCGGGTTGACCGGGCTCGGGACGTCGCCTTCCAGGACGATGCGTTCCGTTTTCTTGTCCAGATCGGCCACCGGAATCGCCGACAGCAACGCCTCGGTATAGGGGTGCAATGTCTTGGCGAAGACGTCCTCTGCATCGGCCAGTTCGACAATCCGGCCCAGATACATCACCGCGATCCGGTCGCAGATATATTCCGTTACGCTGAGGTCGTGGGTGATGAAGATGTAGGTGAGGTTGCGTTCCTCTTTCAGCTCCATAAGCAGCTTCAGAACCTGCGCTTGGACCGAGACGTCCAGTGCGCTGACCGGCTCGTCACAAACAATCAGTTCGGGCTCGATGGACAAGGCCCGCGCAATGCCAATGCGTTGGCGTTGCCCGCCTGAGAACTCGTTCGGATACCGGTCCATATATTCCGGCTGCATGTTCACCGCCTCGAGCAGATCGCTGATAATTTGGCGGCGATCAGCCTTCGATCTGACGCCGTATTTCTTCAGCGGATCCTCCAGGGATCCAAAAATCGTGAATGCGGGATTTAGCGACGAATACGGATCCTGGAAGACGATCTGCAGTTTTTTGCGGAAGGGAATCATTTCTTCATCGGAAAGCTTCCGTAACGAGACCCGGTCATCGGCATCGAAGAAAATGATGTCGCCGTCGGTGGGACGGACAAGTTGCAGGATCGATTTGCCGAGCGTCGTCTTGCCACAACCGCTTTCACCGACCAGCCCCAACACCTCGCCACGGCGCACATCCAGGTCCACGCCGTCGACGGCCTTCACATGCCCGACGGTCCGCTTGAAGATGCCCTGATTGATTGGAAAGTAGGTCTTCACGCCTCGCAACTGCAGGATCTTGTCGTCCGCCTCAGGCATCGCCGATCACCTTTTCGTGGTGCCAACACATGACCCGATGGCTTTTGCTGACAAACTCCTCGTCTGGCATGGTCGAGCAGGTCCCGGTGGCGAAGTCGCAGCGCGGCGCGAATTGACAGCCAACGGGCCGGTCGTAGGGGTCGGGCGTAGATCCCCGGATCGGCTGGATGTCCTGGGATTTGCCGCGTCCCAATACAGGGATCGAAGCCAGCAAGGCGCGCGTGTAGGGATGCCGCGGCCGCCTCAGGACGTCATCGACGGTGCCGGCCTCGACGATCTTGCCCATATACATGACGGCCACCTCGTCCGCGAGTTCAGCCACAACGCCCATATCGTGCGTGATCAGAATAATCGCCGTGTCATGCTCACGCCTCAGCCGGTCCATCAACTCGAAGATCTGTGCCTGGATGGTCACATCCAACGCCGTCGTCGGTTCATCCGCGATCAGGATCTTTGGATTGCACGCCATCGCCATGGCGATCATCGCGCGCTGGCGCATGCCGCCCGAGAAGTTGTGGGGGTATTCGCCTGCACGCGTTTCCGGCAGCGGTATTCCCATCTGTCGGAGTAGATCGACGCATTTCTCGCCAATCGCCGTGCGACCGAGCTTCGTGTGGTAGATCAGGTTTTCGGCAATCTGAAACCCGATTGTGTAGACAGGATTGAGCGCCGTCATCGGGTCCTGAAATATCATGGCGATCTCGGCGCCCCTGATGTCGCGCATGGTCTTGCCGTTGCGTTTGAGCTGATCGATCCGGATCTCGCCCTGTTCGCTGAAGTACGTAATCTCGCCTTCCTCGATGCGTGACAGGGTGGGCAGAAGCTGCATGATCGTGGACGCCGTCACCGACTTGCCGCAGCCGCTCTCGCCAACAATGCACAGCGTCTTGCCGCGCTTGACGTCGAACGACACGCCGTCCACCGCCTTGTTGCAACGTCGATTGGAATAGATGAAGGTCTTCATGCCCTTGACGCTGAGGGCAAGCTCATCGGACATCCGACCTACCCCTGCTGCGACGGATCGGTTGAGTCGCGCAACCCGTCGCCAATGAAGTTCACCGCCAGCACGAACAATGAGATCACGCCGCCGGCCGGGAGCCAGATCCACCAGTTATTCTGAAGCACACGCATATCTTGCGCGGCATTTAGGATGTTGCCCCAGGTCGGAATCTGCAGCGGCACGCCGAGGCCCAAGAAGCTCAAGCCCGCCTCGGCCAGGATAAACATGGCCGTGGTCAGGGTGATATTGACCATGATCGGGCCCAATGCGTTGGGCAGCATGTGCTTGTAGCAGATCCTTGCGGTGCTTATGCCGAAGCTCTGTAGCGCCTGCACATACTCCTCTTCACGGATCGACAGCATGCGCGCACGCGCCATCCGATACATCGGCCCCCACCCTGTCACGATGAAGATCACAATAAGGTTGAACAAGCTCTGTCCGGTGATCGACACCAGCAATAGGACAAGGATGATCTGCGGGAACGACATGAAGATCTCGGACACCCGCAGCGCAATTGTATCGATCCAGCCGCCGCGATAGCCGGTGTAGCAGCCGATTCCGACACCGACGACGGCGGCGCACAATGCACTTCCCAAACCCACGAGAATGGAGATCCGTCCGCCATAGAGGATCCGCGCGAAAACGTCCCGGCCGGTCTTGTCGGTACCAAACCAGTGCTCCGCCGACGGCGACTGCAACATGGCCCGCAAATTGATCTTCAGCGGATCGTGTTCCGTAATCAGCGGCGCAAATATCGACGCCAGAAGAATTGTCAGGAAGAGCACCAAACCAACAACGGCCAATTGGTTGCTCAACAGCTTGCGCATGGCGCGGCTGCCGATCTGTCGCTTGATCTTGCCGGCCTCTTCCCGGGCCCGTATGCGATCGAAATCGCGATCGAGGGCGGTGCTTGCCACGGTCGTTCCCCGTTCCTATTCCAGCCGAACGCGCGGATCGATCAGCGCGGTCAGCACGTCGATAATCAGGCTCGCCAGAAGCATGGCGAGCACGGAAAAAAGCGCGATCATCATGACCAAAGGGTAATCCTGTCCCCGAACCGCTTGGACGAATTCGTTGCCGACGCCGGGCCATTGAAAGACCTGTTCGATGATGACCGATCCGCCGATCAGTGTCGGCAGGCGGAAACCGATCAGCACGATCACCGGCGTAAGCGCCGTACGGAAACCGTGCAGGAGGTTGACGCGCCATTCCGGCAGCCCTTTGGCCCTGGCGGTTCGGATGTATTCCCGCGACAGTGCATCCAGCATGGCGGCGCGGGAATAACGCATGACGCCCGCGGTCATCATGAGCGAGAGGACGAGTGCCGGCAGAACCAGGTGGGGAAAGCGATCCCAGAAGGTCTCGTAGCCCGGCATGAGGCGTCCGCCGACGGGAAACCACCCCAGCTGCAGAGAGAAGTAGGACAGTGCCACGAGACCGAAGAAGAACTCCGGTATCGATACGCCGAGCATTCCGGCCACCGTCAGTGTGCTGTCGGTGATCGATCCTTTTTTCAGCGCGCTGATTGTCCCGAGGATACAACCGATGACGGTGGAGAAGAAGATAGCGGCCAGCGACAGCTCCAGCGTCGCCGGCAATCGGTCCAGAAAGATCACGGCAATTTGCACGCCGCTTTCCATCGAATGGCCAAAGTTGCCCTGAAGAACGTTGAGCAACCAGATCGAATAGCGCTCGAGGAAGGACTTGTTGAGCCCAAGGGCTTCGCGCAGCTTCTCGAAATCCTCAGGCGACAGCTGGCTCGCGATATCCGGGCTGATCATGTAGGAGACGGCATCGCCCGGCGTTGCTTCCAGGCCCAGATAGACCAAAAAGCTGATCACCAGGAGCATCGGGATCAGGATAATGATCCGCCGGATGATGTAGGTCAGCATTCCGCCCGACCCCCGACAACGACTCGAAAAACGGGGCCGGCTGCAACCAACTTTGGCTGCGGCCGGCCGCCAAGGTGAAGCCGATTAGGACTTCGGCTTCATTGGGAAGGCGTTGATCCTCAAAGATCGCGTGTAGGGAATGTCTGCAGGAATTACCCGCATGTGGTCCATTGCCTCGAGCGCCTGGATGTCGGCAACCGATTTTGTGAAACCGTAATCCAGTCGTCCCGCCGCCGCATTCTTTACGACGTTGGGATCATTATCCTCGCTCGGGAACGCAACGATCTCGTCGATCTTGGCGACGCCGCCGTGATAGTTCTCGAACGGCACGAAGCGCGCGAAGTCGTTCATCTGAACTTCTTCAACCTTGAAGGGTCCGGACCCGATCGGGAACTGCCAGAACGGATGCTGCTGCAGCTCGACCGGGTTCACGCCGTCCAGCTTGTGCTTCGGAAGCGGCGGAAACTGACTGAATGTCACCAGCACATTCGGATCCAACACAGCAAACTTCAGCGTGATCGCATTACCGTCAACGGTGATGCCGGAGATCGATTTGGCATCGCCTTTCATGAAGGCGTCGGCCCCTTCGATAGACTTGAACGTATTGGTGAACACGCCATTCAGCGACGGCGAACCCAGGGCCGTATGGATGGACCAGGACACGTCCTCCGCGGTCAATGGCGCTGCGTCATGCCAGGTCAGGCCCTCCTTGAGCACGAACGTCACGGTCTTGCCGTCTTCGCTGACGTCATAGCTCTCCGCCAATTGCGGACCGGACGGCACGAGCGACCCGTCGGCCGTCAATAGTCGATCGAAGACGACCTTCGACGACATTTTCAGACCCGGGTTCAACCACGGCTGAACGAAGAACTGGATCGGGCCTTTGTTCGTGTACAGGATCTTCTTGCCGTTCTCGTCGGCTTCGATTTCCCAGTTCACGATGTTCCAGTCGTAGTTGAACTGGGCATTGCCGTACTGGCCACCCTGGCGGTCCACCCGCTTGCTCTCGAAGATAAAGAGCTGTTGATAGTAAAGCGGGATGTCCGAAAGCATGTCGTTCTCGTAGCGCTGGAAGTCGGAGAAAGCCGCCTTTTGCTCGTCCAGATTCGGCGTGCCGTTGATACGCTCAAGCAGCGTGTTCCGTTCCGGATCGGAGGGCGTATAGGCGCTCTTTCCGTCGAGATAGACGTTGTAGTACTCGTGAAGCACGAGCGCCGCCTTGGCGCCGTAGCAAATGTCCCAGTTCACCGCGCTGGTATCGGACTTGGGATCGTCCGGCACCGTCGTCAGCTGACCGATCACGTCGCCTTCAAGCTTGCGAAACGTCATCTGCATGCCGACGTCGGCGAGATAGGCCTGGATGGCCGTCATGAAGTCGACCGTCAACTGGTCGCCGTAGTAGAACACCACGTCAAGGACCTGATCTTCGTCCCAGTTGGCTTCTTTCAGCAGTTCCCGAGCCTTGTCCGGGTTGTAGGTGTATGCGTTGAGACCGGGCGCCTTCCAGGCCCCATTCGGGATCATGGAATCGGCGACGATCGCCTTGCCTTCGAACAAGGTGTCGACGACGGTTTCCATATCAATCGCATAGGCAATAGCCTGGCGCACCCGCGGGTCAGAGAGCTTGTTTTCGACCTGCGCCTGGGCCGTGCTCACGGCCATCAGCATGGCCGTCGCGATGGCAACGGTTCGAATCAAAGGTTTCATTGCTGGTCCTCCCTTTCGTATTGGTCGTCTTGGTCGTGGTCGTTATTCCGCCGCGTCGTCCCGCACCCCTCGGTCCAAAGTGGCGTGAAAGTAGGTCGCGTAAGTGCGTTCCAAGTGGCGCTTGAGGACCGCCTCGCCCCTGCCCGGATCCTTGTCCAGGACGGCGTTGACGATCTGCTTGTGTTCCTCGTTGCTGCGGCGGAAATGCTCCTGCGGATCGGCCGGAATCTGGCGTCCCTTCATCAATCCCTCGACGAATGCCTCATGCAGGGCCACGAAGATCGGGTTGCCGGGCACTTCCGCCAGGACACGGTGAAAACGGACGTCGGCGCGGCGAAACGCGGCAGTGTCGTGGATGTTGGCGTCGCATGTCTCGATCGCTTCGACCATCCTGGCGATTTGCGCATTGGTGGCGTGATCCACGGCGTAGCGGAGCATGCTGGTTTCCATGAATAAACGCGCCTGCTCCAGGTGCGCCTTGCCTTCGGCGCCGGAAAAGAAATACCGCGCGGCCTCGGCGACACTGGCCATGACGCGCGAGAGCGTCGGCGCAGCGACGCGCGGGCGCTTGCCCCGGGAATGATCGACAAGGCCCATGGCCTGCAGGTTGGTCATGGCATTGCGGACGGTGTCGCGCCCGACACCGAACCGTTCGCAAAGATCACGTTCAGACGGGAACATCTCGCCCTGGGAGAGGACTCCGTTGTGAATCTCCGAGGCGAGGGATTCCGAAATCGTGAAGGCGGTCGGACCTGCTGCCATGTTCCAACGTCTCATCAAACCACAATATCAGTACACCAGAGCCCATGTTTGATGTCTAGTTATTTGTGTTTTGGTTGACCAAATGGCTGCTTTCGGATACCGAATTACAGGGGTCGCGTTCGCATCCATTCATGGGCGCGGGTCCAAGATGACAAGAAGTGAGGGTAGTATGGGCATTCCCGGTGCGATATTCGCTGCAATGCTGACCCCGCTCGAGGACGACGGATCCGTCTCGCCCGACCGCATTGATGGGCTTGTCGACTACATTCTTTCGAAAGGCGTTGACGGCCTCTACGCCGGTGGCAGCACCGGTGAATGCGTCCTGCTGAGCCTGGAAGAACGGGCCCTGTTGCTGAAGGAACTGGCCAAGCGGGCGCGCGGACGCTGCACCCTGATTGCGCATGTGGGCGCCGCGTCTACGGACGATGCTGTCGCGCTGACCCGTCTGGCAGAAGAGCAGGGGTATGACGCCGTATCGGCTGTCCCCCCCTATTACTACAAATTCTCCTTCGCCGAGATCTCTGCCTACTACGAGGCGATCGCCGAGGCGGCCGGTCTACCGCTTGTGATCTACAACATCCCATCGTTGACCGGCGTGGATTTCGGTACCGAACAGCTGCTTGCGTTGCTCAACGAACCCCGGGTTGGCGGGATAAAATTTACGGACAGTGACCTCTTTCAGTTTTCGCAATTGAGAACGGCAGCACGCGGTAAGCGCTTCTATTTCGGCACCGACGAAATGTTCATCGGCGCCGCGGCAGCCGGCACGGATGGCGGGATCGGCAGCACCTATAATCTGATCGGGGACGTCTACGCCGGCATTTTCGGCGCCGTCGAAAAGGGCAACATTGAAACAGCGCGGGCGCTGCAGGCCCGGGCGAACAGCCTAATCGAGATTCTGTTCCAGACCGGCGTCCTGCCAGGCCTCAAATACGCCTTCAACCGCCTGGGCGTGCCGGTCGGCAACTGCCGCCGACCATTCAGCCCGGCGCCCGCAGCAGCCCTCAAAAAACTCGACCAGTGGATGAATGCCAATCTGACGGTGACCGTCTGAGGCCGGCATCTCCAGGCACACCGCCCCGCCGATGAAACCGGACCAGCCCCTGCAGAACGGCGTCGTCCTGCCATCTCCATGGCCGCCCGACTACGGTCGGGTGGCACGAACGCCGATGCCGGTTCCGTACCTGAATCGACCACCCGATTGCATCGGAATCGATACCGGTCGACAGCTCTTCGTCGACGATTTTCTGATCGAAGGTACGTCGCTGCGTCGGGTCCGCCATCGGCCCGAGCCGTTGCGGTCGAACCCCCTGTTGGCGCCAGAGACTGCTTGGGAAACCGGCGATGTGCCCTTCGCCATGCCTTTCAGTGACGGCGTCTGGTTCGACCCTGCCGATGACAGGTACAAGCTCTGGTACACGGGCAACGAGATGTGGTGCACCTGCTATGCGGAATCCGCCGACGGGTTGAACTGGCGGCGGCCCACGCTCGACGTCGTGCCCGACAGCAACGTCGTCCTCGATGTGCCGCGGGATTCCAGCACCGTCTGGCTCGACAATGGCGCGCATGATCCCGCCCAGCGTTTTAAGATGCTTCAGACCGTCAAGGAACGTCGATCGATGACCGAACCCCTGCGGGGCCGGGCCCAAGATCACTTCTTCACCCTTACCTATTTCGCCTCGCCCGACGGCATTCACTGGACACGCATCGCCGAATCCCCTGCCGATCAACCAATCGGTGACCGCTCAACCTTCTTCTTCGACCCGTTTCGCGGCGTATGGGTATTCAGCGTCCGGGACATCGAATGGCAGCTCGGCCGGGCGGGTGGACAAGACTATCGTGTCCGGCTGTATCGAGAGCACGGCGATCTTGTTGCAGGCCTGCGCGATCTGTTGTCCGGTGCCGTTCCCTGGACGGGCGCCGACGATCTCGACCCGCCGCACCCGGACTATCCGGACCAACCGCCGCAGCTCTACAACCTGGATGCGGTGGCCTATGAGAGCCTGATGGTCGGCCTGTTTTCGATTCACCAGGGACCGGAAAACGAGATCTGTGAAAAGCAACGGATCCATAAACGCAACCAGGTCATGGTGGGGTTCAGCCGGGATGGGTTTCACTGGCACCGTCCGGACAGGCGTCCTTTCATACGCGGCCGGTGCGAGGACGACTCCGCCTGGGACTGGGGCAACATTCAGTCCGTCGGCGGCGGGCTACTGGTGGTGGAAGATGAGCTGCGTTTCTATTACAGCGGCCGTTCACTAAGCGACACGTTCTGGGACGGGTTCGGCGGCACCGGTGTTGCCGTTCTTCGACGGGACGGTTTCGCCAGCCTGGACGCCGGAGCGGACGGGGGCATTCTGGTTACCCGTCCGGTGCGGTTTTCCGGCGCCCATCTGTTCGTCAATCTCGCGGCGCCGGACGGTCGATTGCGGGTGGCGATCCTCGGCGAGGACGGCCTCGAGATAGACGGGTTCGGCCTGGAGGCCTGCGTGCCGGCCTGCGGCGACGGCACGCGGATGCCGGTCCGCTGGCGCAACCAGGACAGCCTTGCGCCGCTGGCGGGCCGGCCGGTGCGATTCCGTTTCGAGCTATTCGACGGCGGGCTCTATGCCTTTTGGGTCAGCGCTTGGGCGACGGGCGAGAGTATGGGGTATGTCGGCGCCGGCGGGCCGGGCTTTGCGGGCAGCATCGACATGCCCGCAGAAAGGGCAATTCCATGACGAGGGTTCTGATTGTGACCGGCGGCGGACGTGGCATTGGCGCCGCGATCGCGCGCGAAGCAGGACGGGAGGGTTTCAAAGTCTGTGTGAATTACAGCCGCGCGCAAAACGAGGCAGAAGCGATCGCCGCAGAGTTGCGGTCACAAGGCAACGATGCGATCGCATTGCAAGCCGACGTGAGCGATGAGGAGGAAGTCGAGGCGATGTTCCGCAATGTGGAGGAGTCCTTCGGGCCAGTAACGGCCCTGGTCAACAATGCGGGCATCCTTCACCAACGCCCGGTCGCCGACATGACACTCGATGATTTCAACCGCACGATGGCGGTGAATCTGCAGGGCGCCTTTTTGTGCGCGCGGGCAGCGGTTCGTCGCATGTCCACGAAGAGCGGCGGATCTGGGGGTGTCGTCGTCAATATCTCTTCGATTTCCGCCAGGACCGGCGGCGGTTCCGGCGGTGTTGTCTACGCGGCAAGCAAGGGCGCGCTCGACAGCTTCACGATCGGACTGGCGAAAGAAGTCGCCCAGGAGGGTATCCGAGTCTGCGCCGTGCGGCCCGGCATTACCGAAACGGAAATCTTCAATGACGGTCCCGGACTGGAGGAGGTCAAGAGCAAGGTGGGTGACATGGTGCCGATGGGCCGCATCGGCCAACCCGCCGAAATCGCGGCGCTCGCGGTCTGGCTTTGCTCGCCTGCCGCATCCTACGTGACCGGCTCATTGTTCGATGTCAGCGGCGGTCGGTGACTCGGGCTATTATCTGAGACTGGGTACCCAAAGCGACAGCGCGGGGATGTAGGTGACGAGCATGAGCACCACCAGCATCACGATCCAGAACGGCCACAGGTGACGGGCCACACGCTCGATGGGCACCTTGCCGATCGCGCATCCGACAAAGAGTGTCGTACCCACCGGGGGTGTCACCAGGCCGATGCCCAGATTCAGCATCATGACGATGCCGAAATGCACCGGATCGACGCCCAGCGCCTTGATGACCGGCAGCAAAACGGGCGTACAGATCAGAATCAGCGGTGCCATGTCCATGAAGGTGCCCAGCACCAGAAGCATCACGTTGATCAAAAGCAGGATTGCGTACTTGTTCTCGGACAGCGACAGCAATAGCTCGGTCGCTTTGGCCGGCACCTGCATCAGCGTCATCAAATAGGCGAACGCCGATGCGAAACCGATCACGATCATCACCATGGCCACGGTTCGAATGACGCCGTGGAAGAGCTGCGGCAGCTCACGCCATTTGAGATCGCGATAGACGAACATGGTGACCAGGAAGGCCCAGACCACGGCGACGGCCGCGGATTCGGTCGGCGTGAAGAAGCCGCCAATCACACCGCCGACGATGATGACAACCGTCGACAGGCCGGCCAGCGCTTCCCAGGTAATGCGAAGGGCTTCGCTGAAGGGAACGAGCCTGCCTTTAGGGTAGTTTTGCTTGGTTGAGATGATGAACGCCAAAGCCATCAGCGCCAAGCCGACCATGATTCCGGGGACTACCCCGGCCAGGAATAGCTGGGCGATCGACACCGTCCCACCGGCGGCGTAGGCGTAAATGATGGCGTTGTGGCTAGGCGGGATGATGATGCCTTGCTGGGCCGACGTGATGGTGATGTTGACGCAGAAATGGTCGTCATAGCCCTGCTTTTTCATCATCGGGATCATGATCGAGCCGATTGACGACGTATCCGCGACCGACGACCCGGAAATCCCGCCGAAGAACATGGAGGCCAGCACATTGACCATGGCCAGGCCGCCGCGGAAGAACCCGACGAAGATGTTCGCGAACGCGACCAGTCGCCATGCCATTCCGCCTTCGGCCATGATGGCGCCGGCCAGCACGAAAAACGGGATCGCCAACAGCGCGAAATTGTCGACGCCGTCCGACACTTTCAGGAGAACGGCCTCCAAAGGAAGCCCGACGTAAAACGCGGTGACAAGCGCCGAGATGCCGAGCGCAAAGGCGATGGGAACGCCCATCACCAGCAGCCCGAAAAGGCAGCCCAGCAGCAAGATTGGTCCAAATGTGCCCCCCAACGCTTCCTCCTGTGGGCCCTTGTTACGTCTCGTCCCGCGTGGTGCGTTTGAAGACGAGATCGCTGCTCCCGTCTCCGCTCTCTTCCAGGACGGCCTCCAGATCCTCGTCTTCGTCCTGCACCTCGACCCGCCGCACAAAGGCAGCCTCGATAACGAACAACAGCAGCACCAGACCGCTGCCCGGGATCGCCGAATAGACCAGTCCGACCTTCACGTAATCGAACTCGGGATAGGCCTGGAACCATGTCGTCTGGGTCAAGCTCGCGCCATAGACGATCATGAAGACGGCGACGCCCGCGAGCAGCACGTTCACCCCTTGATCGACCCAGTGTTGCAGGCGCTCTGGCAGCATCTGCACAAACACGCGCAAGCGCAGGTGGACGTGCACGCGAAAACAGGCCGCGGCGCCGTACATGGTCAGCTGAACAATGAAGAAAATCGACATCGGCTCGGCGAAACGCGCGCCCATGTCGAACACGTAACGCATGATCACGCCCGTAAAGATCAGCCCCGTCATGAAGATGACCGAGACGATACCGATGCCGATGCACAGCTGATAAAGCCGATGCATGGCGTTGGAATAGGCGGACCCGATGGCGTTCATGCGCTGGTTCCGGCGGACGTACCCAAGCTCGGCCCGATCCGTCGCGCACGGATCCGGCAAATCCCGCAAAAGGCGATGGGACCGAACGGCCCCGCGCCGTCCACGCGGGGCCGTAAGGTCTCGACGATTGTTAGCCCTTCACCGCCTCAACGCGGCTGAGGAGATCAGGGTACTTCTGGCGGAAGCCTTCACGCACGCCCGACGTGGCCTCGATGAACGGGCCCTTGTCGATGTCGGTGACCACTTCGATCCCCATGCCCTTCAGGTCGTCCAGCGCCTGTTGCTCGCGCGCCGCCCAGAGTTCGCGCTCCTTGACCACGGCCAGCGCCGAAGCCTTGCGGATCAGCGCCTGATCTTCAGGAGACAGGGTGTCCCAGACCTTCTTGGAGAAGACAAAGATCTCTGGAACGATCAGATGCTCGGTCAACGTATAATAGCCGGCAATCTCATAGTGTTTGTGCGTGGCATAGGTCGGCGGGTTGTTTTCCGCACCGTCGACGACGCCGGTCTGGATCGCCGTGTAGAGCTCGTTGAAAGCAACCGACAGACCGTTGCCGCCCATGGCGTTGACCATGTCCACATAAAGCGGATTCTGCATAACGCGGATCTTCAGGCCCTCAAGATCGGCGATGGTCCGGATAGGCCGCACCTTGTTGTAAAAGGAACGCGCGCCCGCATCCATGTAACCCAGGCCGATGAGGCCGCCCTTTTCCAGCTTGGCCAGGAGCTCCGTCCCGATCTCACCGTCGACCACGTTGTGCATATGCTCAATGCTGCGGAAGAAATACGGGAGGTTGAACGCGTTAAGCTCGTCAACGATCGGGCCGACCGGACCGACACTGACGCGGGTCATCTCAAGGGCGCCAAGCTGGACCTGTTCCAGCGCTTCCTTCTCGCCGCCCAGCTGCATCGAATGGAAGATCTTGATGTTGATGCGGCCGTTCGTCCACGTGCTGAGGAGTTCTCCCATATAGGCGATGGCATCCGTGGTCGGATATCCCATGGGGTGGACGTCGCTGGACTTGATGTCCAGGGCCGGCGCCGCCGAAACAGTGGCAAGCAGAGTCGCCGCGCCGAGCGCCGGCGCGACAGCTAGTTTCCGAAATGCGGTCATTGGTCGTCTCCCTGTTCGTTGTCGTTGACAGAAAGCGACGATCGGCGGCGCCGACGACCGGACGAAACCGGTGCCTTCACCCCAAATTCGGCATTACTCCCACCCCCGATCGAGCCTTGCGACAGATTGCCTGTCAAACGACAGCGTAAATGGGGGCGATTCGCTGCACAAGTGATATGGCCACAGGATGTGTGGGCATTTGTGTGAACGGGGGCGACGGACGGACGCAGAGTCGTGCTTGCCAGCGTGCTGACTCCGGCGAGAACGTCGCCGGAGCCGCATTGTTTGCATCTGTTCGGTTGGCCCGTGCCTTGATTACACGTGCTTGCCCCGCTCCCAGCCCTCCGAAACAAGGATGTCCGTGGCCACCTCTACAGCACTGTCCTCAAGTGTGGTGGACATGCTGTCGTTCCAGCGGTTGAGGTAACCGAACAGGGCGATCACGCCCATGATCTCGGTGATATCGCCGGAGTCCCAGTGCGCTTTGAGATTGTCCTCGGTCTCCTTGTTGACGGCGTTGGGCACCGTCGATGCCGCCAGGGCAAAGTCGAAGGCCGCGCGCTCGGCATCGGTGAACAACGGGCTGTGGGGATAGTCCCACAGCGCATCGATTCGTTCGTCTTCTGCGCCAAACCGTTTGGCGCCCAGGGCGGTGTGCGCCTGGCAATAACGGCAGCCGGTATTCTGGCTGGTGATATAGCCGATCATGCGCTTCAGATCCGGCGTCACATTGCCGTGGCACTCCATGACCGCCTTGTTCAGGGCCGTGAATGCCTTGGCGATCTCGGGCCGGCGCGCCATGGTGCGGACGGAATTGGGAATCATGCCCAGCGGACCGCCGAAGAACTTCACTAATTCGCGGACGTCATCCGTAAGTTCCGCGTCGTCAAGCGGATCGATCAACGGCATGGCGCTCTCCCCGTGTTTTCCGCCCCTATCCTAGGGCACACGACGGCTTGATTGGAATGCCGAGCTTTGCCAGCGCAATCCTTGTTGGCAGGCACGGCCCAACTGCCGGACGGCGGATGCCTGCCTTTCGGTTCTCGGCTATCATCAGGCTCATTTTGGCCAAGAGCCCGAAGGAAGGAAGTTCATGTTGGATTCCAGCGCGACGAGTCTCTGCAAGTCCAGCAAATGACTGAAGCCCGGACGAACAAGCAGGACGGACCCCAACTGTCCGTCGTTGTGCCATTCCTCGATGAGCAGGAAAACATCCAGCCGCTGTATCAGGATATCCGGAAAGCGCTTCTAGAAACGGGCCGGTCCTACGAGATGATCTTCGTAAACGACGGTTCGACAGATCAGACACCCCAGTTGCTGCGGTCGATCAGGGAGCGCGACGACGCCGTACGGGTCGTTGATCTGTTGCGCAACTATGGGCAGACGGCAGCCATGATGGCAGGGTTCGATCATGCGCATGGCGATATCATCATCGCAATGGACGGCGACGGACAGAACGACCCAGCCGACATACCGAAACTCCTGGACAAGCTCGACGAGGGCTACGACGTGGTGTCCGGCTGGCGGGCCGATCGACAGGACAACCGGGTTACACGCACCATACCCAGTTCATTTGCCAACTGGCTGATATCAAAGGTGTCAGGCGTTCATCTCCATGACTACGGTTGTTCGTTCAAGGCTTACAGGCGCGAGCTTATTCAACCGGTTCGCCTGTACGGCGAGATGCACCGCTTCATTCCGATCTACACGGCCTGGCAAGGCGGGCGTATTGCCGAAGTCATCGTAAATCACCGTCGCCGCCTCGGTGGCCGATCGAAATATGGGCTTAGCCGTGTCTTCAAAGTGCTGCTCGATTTGCTGCTGGTGTCGTTCATGGAACGCTACATGACCAAACCCATCTATGTTTTTGGTGGGTTCGGTTTTGTTTCTCTCTTCCTTGGTTTCCTCTGCTTTCTGTGGGCCGTGTGGTTGAAACTGTTCGAGGACACTTCCTTCATTCAGACGCCACTACCCGTCCTCGTCGGGACATTCTTCACCACCGGCGTCTTGTGCATCCTGATGGGATTATTGGCGGAACTCATCATGCGGACCTATTTCGAAGCGCAGGGCAAAAGCGTTTATCAGGTCCGCAACGCCAAGGGCCGCAAGGACCGCTAGGTGAATGTGCGGCATTGCGGGCTTTGTTGGGACCGGCGACCGGGAAGATCTACGGCGTATGGTCGCCGCCGTGACCCATCGCGGACCGGACGACGAGGGCATCGAGGTCTTTCCCGACGATGCCGTCTATCTCGGGCATCGCCGGCTTTCGATCGTCGACATCGCCGACGGCCGACAACCCATGTGCAACGAGGACGGTTCTGTCTGGGTAACGTTCAATGGAGAGATCTACAATCACCTTTCATTGCGACGGGAGTTGCAGGCGAAGGGGCACGACTTCAAAACGGATCATTCCGATACCGAAATCCTGGTCCACGGTTGGCAAGAGTGGGGCGAGGAGCTACCGGCAAAGCTGAACGGCATGTTCGCCTTCGCTGTATGGGACGGCCGCAAAAAGACGCTGTTTCTGGCGCGCGACAGGTTTGGCGAAAAACCGCTCTATTGGGGGAGGCAGGGCGAACTGTTTCTGTTCGCCTCTGAACTCTCCGCGTTCAACGGCCACCGTGCATTCAGCGCGGAGATTAATCGCGACAGCCTGAAAAAGTACTTTGCGCACGGGTTCATTCCGTCACCCAATGCCATTTACAGAGACACCGAAAAACTGAAACCAGGCCACTGGCTGAGACGGTCGTCGGACGGTACCACCGAGTGCCGGTCCTACTGGCAATTTCGTATCGAACAGGCTGCGAACCCACCCTCACTCGACGAGGCGGCTGAGGAAGTGCGCGCACTGCTTCTGCGTTCCGTCGAACGCCGACTGATGAGCGACGTTCCCCTGGGCGTATTTCTGTCCGGGGGGATCGACAGTTCCGCCGTTGCCGGTGCCATGTGCAGCCTCGGTTCGCCAAAGCATGTTCAGAGTTTCTGCATCGGCTTTCAGGAACCGTCATTCGACGAATCCCAGCATGGCCGTACCGTGGCAGAATTTCTCGGATGCGAACACTTCGAAGACATCCTCAGCCTGGACGCCGCAAAATATCTGATCGACGAAGTCTTGCGCCGGATGGATGAACCCCTGGCCGACGGCTCCGTCTTGCCGACCTATCTGGTGAGCCGCTTTGCACGTAGCCGTGTGACCGTGGCCCTGACAGGCGACGGGGGTGACGAGCTTTTTGCCGGGTACGATCCGTTCGAGGCGCTGCGGCCCGCGGCAATCTATCATTCCCTGGTGCCTAGGTTCCTGCACAAGGGCGCGCGCCGTCTGGCAGAGCTGCTACCCAAGTCGGCTGCCAACATGAGCTTCGACTTCAAGCTCCGGCGGGCGTTGCAGGGGCTGGACTACGGCCCGTCTTTGTGGAACCCGGTCTGGCTGGCGCCGTTGGAAAAATCGGACATTGAAGACCTCTTCGCCGAGTCGGTCCACGTTGAAGACCTGTATCGCGAGGTGCTGGAGCTCTGGCGCCGCGACGACGGCCTGAGCACGCTCGACAAGACGCTTGAGTTTTACAGCTGCTTTTACCTGCCGGACAATATCCTGACGAAAGTCGATCGTGCCGCCATGATGAATGGGCTTGAGGCGCGTGCCGTTTTTTTGGATCCCGACCTAGCCGACTTTGTCCGCACGCTTCCCGCCAGCTATAAATCTGACGGCCGGGCGCGAAAAATCGTTCTCAAGAAGGCACTGAGTCAGTTGGTGCCCGAAAAGGTTCTCAATCGCCCAAAGAAGGGATTTGGCCTGCCCTTGATGGCCTGGATGCGCGAGCTTGATATCAACGTCGACCGCGCCGCCCCGCTCGGCTTGGACCCTGACTGCATCAACCGATCGATACTGAGTCACAAGCGGAATACGGAGGACAAGCGCCTGTTCCTTTGGGCGTGGCTGTCGCTGCAGCGGTTTAGCCGGGGACGATCGGCGCCGACGTCATGCTGAACCGAATCTACCGACACTCCATCGTGCGGTTCCTCGTCGTGGGATTCGCCAATCTTGGCGTGACGTACGGCGTCTACCTGGCTGCCTTCTACGTGCTGGATGACTATAGGACCGCATTCTGGCTGTCGGTCGGCGCGGCGCTGGTTTTCATGAGCGTGGCCAACATTCACCACACATTCCTGCGGCGGGTCCGGTTATTCCCGGCGCTCGTGTATGCGGCATATTATTATGCCTATTCTGTCGTGAACCTCAGCGCCATCAGCTATCTGATCGAGGTGCGAGAGGTCGCGGAAGAGCTAGCCCCGATCATGACCTTGGTCGTTCTGACACCCGTTCACTATGTGCTCTCCAAATATCTCATCGAAAGAATGACGCGAGTCAGGGCGAAAAGCGGCGGTTTGTCATGAAACAGACCGTACTCTGGACAGCATCCAGGCAATCCAGTTTTGCGCCGCCGCCGGCAGCCGACGCACTACGGCTTTCCGGACCTTGTACAACGAAGGAGAGATGTCGGGGATAGACCGGTTCTCCGGCAAGCGGGAGGCCAGCACGGTGCTGGCAATGGGCGCTTCGCTGCTTTCCTTGACGTATAGCAGCAAATTGTAGCGATACCACCGCGCGACACCCTCCATCCCGGAAATGAGCGGTCTGACACAGTCATGGGCTCGATAGCCCCGTGCTCTAAACAGGTCACGCCAATACTCGTAGGGTTGTTCGTTGATGTGGTTCTCGCCGCCTTGCCCGGGAGGCGCTGCGGAAAATAGGACGCGGTCCGCGTGAGCAGTCAAAGACTCCACCAGTGCCGCGCCGCCTTCGGGCGATAGATGTTCCGCAACCTCCAGACTTTGTGCCAGGTCGAACCGACGGCCCGCGTCGGCTACCGCGTTCAGGTCGTGGCTTCGAAAGGCGCACTCGGGGATGAGCAGCGTCGCCCGCTTGACGTAATCCCCGTCCAAGCCAAGCACATCCTCAACCCCGATATCCTGCCAAGTCCGGAGCCAAGCGCCCTGGGCGCATCCGAAATCGATCACCGAAGCCACGTCGGGCATAAGGCGGCGGAGGACCGGGACGATCGCTTTGGCCGATTCCAGCGATTGACCCGTCGTATAGACAAAGAAGCGATCACCGTAGAGCCATGGAGCCGGTGGTGGCGCTGGTTTTTCGCGCATTACTGTAATCCCAGCCTCCGCGAGGCGACCGGCATCACTATTGCACCACCAGAGTCTAGCCGCCAGTCTTGGCCCATGAACCGCCAACCATTTTTCCTCGCCGCATTCGCCGTGGTCGTTGCCGGCAAGGTCTGGACCATCGTCACATTTGGAGACTTGCAGCTGGGCCCGGACACGAGATTCGTGGAAACCGCGCACCACATGCTCGCAAGCTGGAATTGGTTGTGGGATGCCGGCCTCGAGAGGGAGGCAATTCCCCATTCTCTGTGGAAGACTGTTGGCTATTCGGCGCTCATCGCCGCACTGATGCAGTTGTTCGGGGACGCCTGGCTGTGGTGGCTCTATGGCATCCAGGCGACCATGAGCCTGATCGCTGGGTATTCTGTCTATCGCCTCGCTCTGGCGCTTAAGCTCGGTGTTTTAATCTCCGTCCTGACGTTTCTGCTCCACCAGTGGTCCACACCTTTCTCGACGGACTGCCTGATTGCCAGCAACGGTCTGGACGGTAGCTTGGCGACCATTGTGCTGTCATCCCTGGGCGTTCGGTTCCTTCAGGGCCGTCCCCTGGGGGCGCCGACAATGATTCTCTACGGAGCCATCATCGGCTTCTGCTTCCTGCTGCGCCTGACATACGAGTATTGGGGCGCGCTTTTCCTTGTCATGCTGTTTTTGATGCTGCACCAGAAAACGGCCAGCTTGCGGCTGGCCGCCCAAAGCGTGCTGATCTTTGCCTTGTTCTTCGTTGCATGCGTCGCCGGCTATAAGGCTTGGAACTACACCCGCACCGGCCACGTCGTGACATCCACAGGCGGACAAACGGCTTATCCGTTCAGCATGATGCGGTCCGCACGCCTTCTCGCGCCCGACGACCCAGCCTCAGTGATCACCGGAGATACGGCGCTGGACCGCGTGGTCCGCGAGGCCCTGGGCGACGCCTCGAAATCGCCGTATCAGTTGGCCAACGCCGTCAATCATACTCTGTTTGTCGATCATGGACTGACAGCCATTGAGATACAGCAAGAGGCTGCGGCAAGCTTTTGGCGACTCGTCATTCAAAACCCAACCGGCTGGATTGTCGTCTGGCTACGAAACGGAAGCTGGCTGCACCAATCCTCGTTGTTCACCGGTCCAATACGCCAGTACGACGAACTCGTGTGGTGGAAAGATGTTCATGCCATCGAAGACTACTATCAGGGCTGGCGTGAAGAGGTCCGCGCGTTCCTCGAGACAGGCGACCCGCGTCACCTTAGCTTTGAAGCCATCGTCCAGGCCGGCCTTCGGTTCATTTTGCGCCTGGTGGGTATTGGGCTCATCGCTGCACTTCTTATCGGCACAACGGTTTCGTCTTGGCGCTGTCTCCGACTCGGCGCCGCCGCCCCGCCGCCTGACATTTTGCTTGCCGCGTACGGCTGGCTCTATTTCCTGACCGTTGCGATGTTCGCTGTTCACTTTGTCGAGCTGCGCTATTTGTCCCCGGTGATTGGTGTCGCCATCGTTGCAGCCGTCGCGCACAGCGCTAACGGCTGTCGCCAAGCCGTTCAATGGCTGCGTCGGTGACCGCGTCCGATCAGATTGTGTTCGCCGCGGCGCACAGGACGCCCAGCTTTTGCCGGGCCAGATTGCGTCCGAGCAGCCCAAGTCCGCAGTCGGGTGCGGCCACCAGCCGGTCGCGGTCGATATGCTTGAGAGCCTGCAACAGACGATCGCGGACCTGTTCCACCGTCTCGACCTGGCTTTTCGCAACGGCTATGCAGCCGAAGATGATCGTCTTGTCGGCAAACCGGTCAAGCAAGGACAGGTCGTTGTGCCGGTGGGCATCCTCGATCGAGATCTGGTTCACCCCGCAACGATCCAGCGCCTCGGCCAGCCGGAGATAACTCTCCGGATCGGCCTTGTGGTAGTCCGTCTGATCGAGATGGTTCGGATAGCCGCAGCACATATGCATCACGCGGGTGACGCCGGGCCCGACGCCGTCAAAGCAACGCTCCAGCGTCTCGATACCGTAGGCAAGCGCCTCGTCCACCTTGCGGGCGAACAGGGGTTCGTCCACCTGGATGACCGTACAGCCCGCTTCGGCCAGCGCCCGCACCTCGGCATTGAGCGCGTCGGCGAGGTCTCGCGCCAGAGCCCCGGCATCGCCGTAGTGCACGTCCGCCGTGGTATCGGCAATCGTGATCGGCCCGGGCAACGTTACCTTGATCGGCCGGTCGGTGAACTGTTGGGCAGCCCGCCAGTCCTGCACGAGAAATCCGGTCTGGCGCGCCGCGATCGCCCCCCGGATGGTCGGGAGTTCGGTCTCGTAGGCGCCGTCCCGGACGACGCGCCGGGTCAGGCCCTCGAAGTCGAACCCGTCCAGGTGCCGACAGTGATAGTGGATGTAGTTCTCGCGTCGCACCTCGCCGTCGGTGGGAACGTCGATACCCGCCTCGACCTGGTCGGCGATCACCTCCCGCGCGGCGCGGACGAACAGCGCCTCCGATTCCTCCCCGGCTGTCGCAATCGCTTGGGAATAGAGCCGCGTCGCCTTGGCGGTGCTCATCCCGTCCTCAACGGTGAACCAGTCCCTGACCGGCACGTAGTCCGGCTTGGGATAGGCGCCGATAGTCGTCGTGGGTAAGCCCACCGTCGTCATTTCCCGTCACACCTGCCATACTGAAGCACTGTCCGCGAATGGCCGTTGGGCCAAGTCTAGGCGGCGGATACGCCTTAGAAAACCTGCAAACAAAAGAGAAATCCCCGGGAGCCGAACTCCCGGGGATCCGTTGTGATGACCGGACCGTCGGTTCCGGCCGATGACAATCAGGCTCAGATGCACCGATAAGGCGGGCCGGCCTTGCTCATCACCTCCGCATATTGCTTGAAGATCTCGACGACCTTCGCGCTGCGCAGGCTTTCCTTGGCGATCTCGTCCCAGAACTTGAGCGCCTCTTCTTCCACCGTCTTCCATTCGTCGTCGGGAATGGACGTAAGCTGGAGTTTTGTGCCCTGGGTCCTGAGATGAGCCTCGCCGCCCCAATACCAATGCTGGCGATAGTAGTGCGAACTGTCCATGCAGAGCCGGAACAGCTCCTGCAGATGGGCCGGCACCCTTTCCCAGCTCTCGGTGTTGGCGAAGTAAGACCCGCACCAGGCGCCCGAGATGTTGTTGGTCAGGAAGTAGTTGGTCACGTCGGCCCAACCGACGGTGTAGTCCTCGGTGATGCCCGACCAGGCGATACCGTCAAGCTCGCCCGTCTGGACCGCGACCTCGATGTCTTCCCACGGCAGAGTCACCGGCACGACGCCGAAGCGCGACAGGAAGCGGCCGGCCGTTGGGAAGGTAAACACCCGCTTGCCTTTTAGATCGTCGAGGCTGCGGATGGGGTCCACTGTATTGAAGTGGCACGGATCCCAGGCGCCAGCGCTCAGCCAGGTGACATTCTCCACCTCGCCGTAGGCTTCCTCCCAGATCTCCTTCAGGCCGTACTGATTGAACAGCACCGGCACGTCCAGCGAGTAACGCGTGGCGAACGGGAAATAGCCGCCGAAGACGGACACGTCCACCGGTGCGGCGATGGAGTCGTCATCGCTCTGCACGGCGTCGATAGTGCCGCGCTGCATTGCCCGAAACAGCTCGCCCGTGGGGACAAGCTGATCGGCGAAGTAGAGCTCGATCTCCATGTCGCCGTTCGCAACCTTATTGAAGGCATCGATCGACGGCTTGATGACATGCTCCGCCAGGGCCGGGCCGGCATAGGTCTGCAGCCGCCACTTGATCTTGCTTTGTGCCTTGACGTAGGGCGCACCTAACGTCGCGGCGCCAACGGCCGCAGTCGTTGCCACGCCCGCCTTCTTCAGAAAACCTCGTCTGGATGTCATCGTTGCACTCCCTCCTTGGTTATTATTGGGAAACCTTACACCAATCGGCGCCGCCGTCCTTACGGATCGGCGGCGGCGCCAAGGGTCCTATCGCGCATAGTGGTACTCCGGCAGCCAAAGCGCGATCTCCGGAAAAGCCATCACGATGCCGAGGCCGATGATCATTACGGCCACAAACGGGATGATCGAGCGGTATATATCGGCCAGCGTGACTTCGGGCGGCGCCATGGCGCGCATCAGGAACAGGTTGTAGCCGAAGGGCGGCGTCATGTAGGCGACCTGGCAGGTGATCGTATACAGAACGCCGTACCAGATGAGATCGAACCCCAGGGCCCCCACCAGCGGCACGTAGAGTGGCGCGACGATTACCAACATCGCCGTGTCGTCCAGGAACGTACCCATCAGCAGATACGAGACCTGCATCATGATGAGGATGGTCCAGGGGCTGAGCCCCAGCCGGTCGATGAAAAACCCTTCAATGGCCTTGACGGCACCCAGGCCGTCGAACACAGCGCCGAAGCAAAGCGCCGTCAGGATAATCCACATGAACATGCAGCTAATGGCCAGCGTTTTGCGTAAGGTCTCTTCCAACACGCGCCGGGTGAGCCGCCGCTTGACCAACGCGGCCAAGGTCGCAGCCAACGCGCCCACCGCCGAGCTTTCCACAAGGCTGGTGACACCCATAAGGAACAGGCCCGTCATGGCGAAGAAGATGAAAAAGGGCAGGATCCCGGCCCGCAGCAAAACGAGCTTCTCCGCCCAGGAGACACTCCTCTCCTGTTCCGGAAGCGCAGGTCCGAGATTGGGCTGCAGTTTGCACCGGACGACGATGTAGAGAATGAACAGCCCGGCCATCATGAGTCCCGGAAACACCCCGGCCAGCCAAAGCTGTCCGACCGGCTGTCGGGCGATCATGCCGTAGAGCACGAGGACGACGCTTGGCGGCACCAGGATTCCCAGCGAACTGCCCGCCTGAATGACGCCGGTGACCATGATCTTGTCGTACCCCCGGCGCAGAAGCTCGGGCAGGGCGATGCTGGCGCCAATCGCCATGCCGGCGACACTAAGCCCGTTCATCGCGGAAATGACCACCATCAGGCCAATCGTGCCGATGGCAAGGCCGCCGTTCAGGGGACCGAACCAAACGTGAAACATCCGGTAGAGGTCGTCGGCAATCCCCGACTCAGACAGCATGTAGCCCATGTAGATGAACAGAGGCAGCGTCAGCAGGGGATACCATTTCATCAGTTTCATGGCCGCGCTGAAGGCAATTTCGGAGCCGCCCTGGCCCCAAAGCAGGAGCGCGGATAGCACCGCCACGAAACCGATCGCCGCGAACACCCGCTGCCCGGTAAGCAGCATCGCCATCATCGAGGCGAACATCACGATCGCAATGAGTTCGTAGCTCACGAGAGCTGCTCCCCGCGGATCTTCGCGATGTCCTTGAAGAAGGTCGCAATGGATTGCAGAAGCATCAGAAAGACGCCGATACACATGACGATCTTGATGGGCGCCATGTAGGGCCGCCAAGACGAATAGCTGCGCTCCCCATACTGCAGGGCGTACTGCGTGCTCGACAGGCCGCCATAGAACAGGAAGACGATGTAGAAGATGAGAAACAGGACGGTGAAGCCGTCCACCCAGGCCTTGGTGCGCTCGGACCATCCGCCGTAGAGCAGATCCATGCGGACATGGCCATTGAGCTGCAGGGAGTAGGCGCCGCCGAGCATGTAATAGGCGACCATCATGAACTGCGCCATCTCCAGCGTCCAAAGGGACGGGATGAAAAAGGTCTTGGAGATCGACGAGTAGAGCAGGATCCCCATCATGACGAAGATCAGGTACATCGTGAACCGTCCGACGAAGCGGTTAATCCGGTCCACGAATCGGACATAGGCTCTTATTGCTTTCGGCACCTTTCGTGTCCCCGTCCAACCGACCCAAACCCAACCAGCGGCCGTCTGTCCCCGACCACCATTCGCTGGCAGTCAGGGTCAATCGTCATGCACGCTTGCGGGAAAGCGGTCGGACACCCCCTGTTTTTCTTTTCGTCTTGTTTGGCATACAGGCTAGCGGCATTGGTCGCAGCGGTCGACCCTTGGCGTTCACAGTTGGGGGCAGTTACGGTTCTGGTCTCCTTTATGTACGCGGTTGGAAATATCGCTAGGTATTGGGACCGTTTGGCCGCGTCAGGATGAAGACCGATACCGCGCAGAGAACAATTGCCTGGATCACAAGGATCCAGCCGGTGACGCCGAACAGCCAGGAACCAGCAAACGTGGCGACGATCACGACCATGGCCAGGACTTTGGATTTTCGATCGATGCCGCCATAGAGGCGCCAGTTCTCGATCGGCGGGCCGAAGTGCGGATGCGTGACGAGCCAGTTGTGCAGTCGCGGCGACGAGCGCGCAAATGCAAACGCCGCCAGCAAGAGAAACGGTGTCGTGGGCAGCAGCGGCAATACGACGCCGGCTATGCCGAAGGCCGTCGCCGCCAAGCCTAACAGCAGCCAGAAAGTACGGCCGCGCACGATCAGCCCGCTGGGAACGGCGAAACGCCGATCAAGACCGGATGCAGCAACAGAAGGGCGACATAGAGCAGACCGGCGGCCAAGAGCCGTCGCCAGTCAGGGAGCACATGAGTCGGCCGCCATCGACCCGTTGCCAAAGCCACGAAAGGCACCGCTGACGTATGGACCGCCAGTCTCCTCCATTCCGCCTCGCCAAACTGGCGGCGTCGGCGACGGTCGATCACCGCCATGCCGGTCAAGGAGAAGAGGGTGAAGACTCCAAACAGAACCCCGTGCGCCAGGTCGCCGTTCGGCACGATGTGGGCGGCCGCCCACAGGGCCAGCGCCCATAGAATTGGATGCCGGGTGAAACCGGCGATTCCGGGATCGTCCGGATCAAACGCGTCCGGCCTGCGACCGCCGAACGATAACGGGTTGATCGCGCCGGCACCAAACGCGGCCAGAAAACAAACCGCGGGCATGACGACGGCCGGAGCCCAGGCCTGCCAGGACGCATACGACCAGAGTTCGACATAGGGCGCACGCGAGGCAGCGACGATAAGCCATCCAAGCAAGATCAGCGACAAAGCCATATAGACAATCAGATAGACACGCTCGCCGAGAAGATCGACCAGACGGCCGCGCACAGCGGGCCGGGCCGGCACCGCATGGGAGAGCATGAACACGGCAAAAGCGGCGACATATTCGGTCCAACCGTCCATAGCGGCCTTGTCAGTCCAAACGAGCGATTGCAAGCCAAACGGCGGCGGCGGCGACCGAACCCAAGCCAACGCCCAGAAACCCTCCCGACAGAACGTCGGCGGGCGTGTGCACGAATAGCAGGAGGCGGGCATAACACACCAACACAGCCCAGACAGGGAGACAACAGGCCAGTATCCATCTCCATCCCTCGCCCCCGGCGAGGTTCAACAAAAGAAAAAACATCGCCAGGAAGCACGACGCAAACGCATGACCGGATGGTAGGGAAAAACCCGTCTGGCCGCGCCAATACGCCCGGGCAATCGGGGGTAACGAAAGGACCGCGTCGATTTCGGGCGCATTCAATACTCTTTCCAGGACGGCCCGTCGCTCCGCCTTGTCGGCCTGCGCATAAAAAGCGTCGGCACTCATGCCCAAGACCGGTGCGTCGGACGACGGTGTTTTGGCGAGCAACTCGATATTGGGGCGGGGAACCTCGAATGTTCGTTTCAGCACACGCTCGTTGAAGCGCGCGCCGCCAGCCAGAAAGAGCGCCAGAGCAAGGGCGAGGACGACGAACTCGACGCCCCGCCGACGGTCAACGCCAGGCCCTGTTACCCACGCAAGGCTCAGCAGGATTGCCATGACCGTCGCCCCCGGCGTGCCGCTGGTTGCCGACACGACGACCGACAGAAATGCGAATTCCAGCGCCGTTTCGCGGAATCCGGCGTCGTGCAGTGGCAGCAGAAAAGCCAGCGTGACCACGACGCCGCCGACTGCCATTGCGGCCCAAGTTCTCAGAAATGGGCGACCAATACCAAGCCTGGGTGACAGTACTGGGATGGCGCAACGCTCCACACAGTCAATCGAGACGCCGCGGCACCCCGCCAGCGGGTCCGCCGACGGTCCGGAGCTTTATCGCATGGTGCCGAGCTGTGCGACCGGAAACTGGTCGGGGCTCCGGAATGTCTTTTCGGTGCCCCTTCCGTGCTCGCTTGAGTCATTGCCAAAGTTGTCCCTGACATGGCTCGTCAGCACGTGGCGCAGCTTGTCGAAATGCGGATTCTCCTGCCCGTTGTACGGATTGCTGTCCAGCAAAAGGTGGGAGTGCGCCAGCGGGTCGTCACTTACATGGACGACTTTGTCGGACAGCCCGTTTTCCGCAAGCAGGCGCAGGCTTGGTTTGCCGAATGTCGCCAGAACCACGGGCGCCTCTACCGCGGACGTGAAGACCAGGATGCCTTCCGGGCTGACCCTTATGTCTTCGTAGGTCATCGCAACAAAGGTGGGAATGGTCACCTGGGCGCCAAGCCGCCGGACTTTCTCCATTTGTGAGGCAAATGCCGAATACCCCCGGTTCGCGATCGCGGCGTTGTTCTGCATGATCCGGTAGGTCTGGCAAACGCCGTTCGCGGTCCTGAACTTGTATCTGACCGGATTGTTTGGCAGGTCGTTCTGCATCGTGATGGAATCGATTCCGGACAGGCAGGTTAGGCCGGCATAGGCCTGAAAGAAGTCCGACCGCAAGGAAAAGGGCGGCGAAATCAAAAACAGGCCGTGGACGTCGTTGCCGTTCAGCATGGCATCGAGCGAAAGGGCCGCGCCCAGAGAGAACCCGCCGACCGTCACCCGTTGGCCGACCATCGACGCCATTTCAAGACCCTTCTGCACCTCCGCCCGCCACTGTTCCGCCGTGACGCCGAGCATGTCCTCGGGCCGGGTTGCGTGCCCGGGGAGCAGGATGGATACCGTATTGAATCCTTGCTCATGCAGCGTCGCCGCGATGTCGCGCATGTAGTACGCAGAGTCGTTCAGGCCGTGGATCAGCAGGACGGAGTATTCGGTACGTCGCGGATGAAGCTTGGCTTCGGGTGCGCCCGGCAGGCCGTATCCGTCTAGCGCGGCCTCGATATCGCCGATTTTCTCCTGCCGGTATTTCTCAAATGCCGCGCGGCCCATTGCCAGACAGGTCGCGTCGTCAAGCTCACATGACGGTCGCGGCTCGCCTGTTGCGACGGGTTCCAGCCGCGCCGTGCAGGCGCCGAGCGTCACGAGCACCAATGCAGGAAACAAGCCCCAACGGCACCGGCGCCTTCTTGCCGTCGGGCGGCGCATCTGAAGAACCAGGTCGGCGACCATACGGCGCATCGCTATGCCCGCATCGACTCCACGTTGGTTACGCGTGCAGTCTCTTCCGTCTCTACCGGCTGGTGCGATTGCCCGTTGGATTCCGCCGTTCCATACGACAGCAGATTTTTGAAGTGGATGAGTTGCCGGATCCTCGGCTCCTGCTGTGCCTGCTCGCATACCAACTCCAGACCCGACAGAGCGATGTTCGACCGCTCCGCCAGGGCTTTCAAGCGGCCCACCTCGGCCCCCAGGGTGATGAGGTCGAAGATACTGCGAACCTGGTTCTTGCGCAGCGTGACAATGTCGTCCTTGAAATAGATGTACAGCCTGGCCTGGGCCATCCAGTCGATTACCTTGCCCGGGCTGAACGGCGTTCGCACCATGATTTCGACGAGATCGGCGGTCGCCAGGTTTTGGGCATCGTTGATCTCAAGCTCGTCAAGTCGGGCCCGGTCGAATACGGTAATACCTTCGATCATGCTGAGCGGCAGCCGATGGGAGGCATTGCGGCCGGTTTCCGAGAAAAACGGGGTGCGCTGTCTCAGATAGAGCAGCGCTTCGTCCGGGAAAAAGCCGACCAGGAACGCCATCGCCGGAAGAGCACCCTCTATATTCTTTTCGAAGGCCTCCGGGCTCGCCTCGATCAGCAGCGCAATGGCCAGGGAAATGGCTGGCGCCAGGATAAACCGGATCGCGGTGCTGAGATAGGCGGACGGGGCCAGATCGCCGGCGTTCAAGCGGCGGGTGATGTTCAGCAGCGCCCACAGGAAGGCGCCGAGATAGCCCCAGACCAGCACGACCATGCTCTGCAGTCGCAGGCGCTGCATTTCGTTCTCGCCGAGCGCCAGGACACCGGTCAGTACAAAATTCGGCTTATCCTCGTGCTCAGACACCAGGTCGGCACCGAAAAACAGTCCGTAGAACCCGAGAATCGAAAGCAGCCAGGCTATGGCGACCGGCGAATAATAGTCCCTGGCCGCGAATTGCTCGGTCACCCGGTCGTGGGCGAAATCGGCCTGTTCTTCGCCGATGCCCAGAACCTGCACGACCCGGTCGAATTCCTTCTGTTTTTTGCTTCGGCGAATATTGATGAAGAAAACCGCCGACAGCGGGATCAGCAGGCTGCAAAAGAAAGTCAAGGTCCCCTTGTAGATCGGGGACAGCTCCATCCCGAACTGGTAGGCAAGTTGTTCCATGAGACCGACACCTCCGGCGTCCTGGCTTTTGACGCCGCTTGCATGTGCCCCTCACCGAGTCTAGGTCGTGACGGGTTGCTAATGCAATTGTTGAGCGAGTCCTGCCGAGAGATCCGAATTGTCCCGCTCCGGTCGTCGACAGGTCTTCCCGCGGCTTGGTACTTATAGTAACTATACAGTTAGTGCGTTACATGCTAAGTTGGATAAGTTGGCGGAAGGCCAGAACCGGGCTCGAAATCAGCCGGTACGGGGCAGCAGGGAGGACCAAAAGAACATGCAACCGACAGACAAAAAGAAGTTCGGCCGCGTCGATCTCGAAATATCGGCCATTTCGTTCGGTACCGCACCGATCGGGAACATCTTTCGTCCGATCTCCGAGGACGTGTCGGATGGCATGATCCAGCGGGCCTGGGACGCGGGCATCCGCTATTACGATACAGCCCCGATGTACGGCCACGGCCTGTCAGAACTTCGGACCGGCCACTCGCTACGCTGGAAGAACCGCGACGATTTCGTCCTGTCATCCAAAGTCGGCCGGCTGCTGAGGCCGACCAGGCGGTCCGAGATCGACTTCACGCCCTGGGCTGACGCCGCCCCCTTCGTGATTGAGTTCGACTATTCCTACGACGGGACCATGCGGTCGTTGGAGGACTCCCTGCAGCGCCTTGCGCTGGAGCGGATCGACATCCTCTTCATCCACGACATCGATGTGTTTACCCGTGGCGACGAACAACCGGCCGTCTTCAAGGAGGCGATGGACGGCTGTTATCGAGCGCTGGAGAAGCTGCGCGACGATGGCGTCGTCAAGGCCATCGGTGTCGGCGTCAACGAGTGGCAAGTCTGCCACGAGGCTCTGAAGCAGCGCGATTTCGACTGTTTCCTGCTGGCGGGCCGCTACACGCTCCTGGAGCAGGATTCGCTCGACGCGTTTTTGCCCCTGTGCGAGGAGCGCAACGCCGCGGTCGTCGTCGGTGGCGGGTTTAATTCAGGCATTCTGGCGACCGGCGCGGTCGAGGGGGCGAAATACAACTACGCGCCGGCCCCGCCGGAAATACTGGACAGGGTGCGCAAGATCGAGTCCGTCTGTCGCGATTTTGACGTGCCGCTGCCCGCGGCGGCGCTACAATTCGTCGTCGCCCATCCGGCAGTCGCCTCGTTCTGCGCCGGGACCCGGACTGTTGAGCAGTTGGACAAAAACCTCGAATGGTTTGCGCACCCGGTTCCGTCCGAATTCTGGACGACGCTGAAGGAAACGGGCCTCCTGCGCGAGGACGCGCCGACGCCCTGAAGAGATAACCTCCTTGAATCGAACTCGCCTGGCGCGGGGGCGTCAGGCGGCTCTTTTTGGCCATTTCCCAACGCGTAGGGCACAATGAGGGCAAGATGAAAGGAATTGATCCCCCGACCCGGCAACGCGAACTCGGCGCCGGGCACTACTTCCAGGAGGACCTGCAACCCGGCGACTGGGTGACGACGGGCCGGATCGTCGTCACCGAGGCCCATATCGTCGCCTTTGCAGGTCTGTCCGGCGATTTCTTCGACGTACACATGGACGACGCTTTCGCTCAGGAACTCGGCTTTCCCGGCAGGATTGCGCATGGGATCCTCGGCCTTGCTTTGATCGATGGACTGAAGAACCGGACGCCCGTCCGCCTGGAGGCCATCGCCTCGCTGGGCTGGGACTGGTCTTTCACCGCGCCCATCCTTGTCGGCGATCGCATCGGCGCCGAGATCCGCGTGGCCGAGAGCCGGCCGACCCGCGCGGGCGATCGCGGCCTGGTAACGTTGTGGATCGACGCCACCAATCAGGATGGCAAGACGGTTCAGCAGGGCGTCAACCGGTTGCTGGTGCGCCGGCGAGAATCCCCGGATGAATAGCAGCCGCGGACGTTAGCCGGACCGCTACTTGACGCTACTTGACGATCTGGATTTTCGACCGGTCGATCGTCGCCGCGACGGCGGCGACCAGAACGACCCCGAAGACGATCTGCTGAGCGAACACGCTGACGCCCAGGAACGTCATGCCGATCCGCACCACGGCGATGATCAAGGCGCCGATGAAGGTGCGCCACACCCCGCCCACGCCGCCGGTGAGCGCCGTGCCCCCCACGATGATCGCCGCAATCGCCGGCAACAGGAATTCGTTGGCCAGGGTCGGTGATCCGGAGCCGAGACGGGCCGCCATCATGGAGCCGGAGAAGCCGGCGGTCGCGCCGGACAAAAGGAAGGCGAGCGCCTTGACCCGGTTGACCCGGATGCCCGAGGCGATCACCGCCCGCTCGCCGGCGCCGATCGCCCGGGCGAACCGGCCGAACGGCGTCCGCACCTGCACGAAGGCGAGCACCGCCAGGATAACGACGCCGACCCAGATTTCGTTTCGAACTCCCAGCGTTTCGCCCACCAACCAGAACAGGTAGGTGTCCCGCATCTCGCCGGAGATATTGATCGACCGGGCATCGGACAGCAGGAAGGCAATGGTGGTGACAACGCCGCTTACCGCAAGCGTGGAAATGAAAGATGGGATCCGCAGCAGTGTATGGCAGACACCGCCCGCAAGACCCGCCAGCGCCCCGGCAGCGACGGCCACGGGAATGGCCAGAAATCCCAACTCTGGCAACAAAACCGCGACGACGACGCTGGTCATCGAGGCGACAGCCTGGATCGACAGATCGATCCCGCCCATCAGAATCACGAAAGTGGCGCCGGCGGCCATCAGGTACAGCGTCATGGTGTCGGAGATCAGCACCATCAGTGTCTGGTAACTAAAGAATGACCGATCGACGAGTCCCACCAGCACCACCAGCGCCACCAGGGTGATCAGGGGAATCTGATTCGCCATCAGGGACTTCATTGATCGGGCCATACCGTCACACCATGTGCGTGATGAGGTCGATCTGCTCGGGCTTGTCGCCCGGCGGCGCATCGAAACGCGCCGATACCTCGCCGTCTCGCATGACCAGGATCTGATGGCTGAGGCCGATCACCTCCTCCAGCGTGTCCCCCAGGAGAACGATCGACAGGCCCTCCTCGGTCATGTCCCGGATCAGCTCGTATACGTCTTCCTTCGCGCCCACATCGATCCCGCGCGTCGGATGGTCGAGGATCACGATGTCGGAACCTGCGATCCGCCATTTCGACAGTACGACCTTCTGCTGATTGCCGCCGGACAACGAGCCGGCAAAAGTCTCGGTCGAGGGCGTCTTGATGTTGAGCTTCTCGATCCACGCCTGGGCGACTGCCTGCTCCTGGCCATGCCGAATGAGGCCGCCGGTGGTGAAGTCGTCAATCGCCGACATGGTCATGTTTTCGATGACTGGCGTGCCAATTACGATTCCCTCGACACGGCGCTCCCGCGGCAGATAGCCGATTCCTGTCCCTACCGCTTCGGACGGGTTGCGCAGACGCCGGATCTTGCCGTGGATTTCCAGCGTCCCGGCGTCGATCGGGGCAAGCCCGGCCAGACAACGGGCCAGCGCCTCGCGGCCGGATCCGATGACACCGGCAATGCCCAGGATTTCGCCTTTGTGCAGCGAGAACGACACGTCCCGGAACCCGCCGGACGAGGATATGCCGTCGGCCTTCAGAACCGTTTCCTCTCGCGGCGTCCCTTGCCTCGCCTCCCGGTAATATTCGTGATGCAGGGCGCGCCCCACCATCAGCTCGTGAAGCCGGTGAATGGACGCCCCTTCGGCCGGCATCTCCGCCACCGCCTGCCCGTCTCGCATGACATAGACGCGATCCGAAATGTCCAGCACCTCGTCCAGCCGGTGGGAGATGAAGACGAAGGCGGCCCGGTCCTTGAGTTCCCGCACGATCCGGAACAGAAGTTCGATCTCCTTGGCTTCAAGGACCGAGGTCGGCTCGTCAAGCAGGATGACGATGTCACCATCCACACGGGAGTCCAGGGAAAGCGCTTTGGCGATCTCGACCATCTGGCGCTGGGCGAAGGTCAGGTCGTCGCACAGGGCGGACGGGCTGATATCCAGATGCACCTTCTGCAGCTCCGTTTCCGCCGCCGCATTCATCGCCGCCTTGTCCAAAATCCCGAAACGCAAGAACTCGGTTTCGCGGCCGAGGAAAATGTTCTCCGCCACCGACAGCGTCGGCAAGATGGATTGTTCCTGAAAAACCATGGCGATGCCGTGGTCGAACGCATCCCTTGGACCTCTGATGTGGGTCACCTTGCCGTTGACGAGCACCTCGCCCTGATCAAGGGAGTAGACGCCGTTCAGCACCTTCAGCAGCGTCGATTTGCCGGCGCCGTTCTCCCCAATCAGACCAACCACCTCGTTCGGCCGGATCTCCAGCGTCACGTCGTCCAGGGCCTTGACGCCGGGAAACGACTTCGTGGCGTTGCGGACCTCCAGGACGCTGGTCATGGACCCTTGCTCACTTCACGACCGGCAGACGAGAGCGGTCCAGGGCGAGTGCGACCGCGATGATGATCAGGATGCCCTGTACGCCCATCTGCACGAAAGGCGATACGCCCATCAGGATCATCCCGTTCGACAGGACGACGACGATCAGAACGCCGACCACCGAGTTCAGAACCGATCCCACGCCGCCGGACAGGGCGGTGCCGCCGACCACAACCGCGGTGATCGTCGTGAACAGCCGGCCTTGACCGATCAGGGCGTGCCCCTGGCCCAGTTGGGCCGCCGACATGGCGCCGGCCAAACCGTAAAATGCGCCGGCGATGGCGAAGGCGACGATGCGGGTGCGCTCGATCGGCACGCCGGCCTGCCGGGCCGTGGCCTCGTCGCCGCCCAGGGCGTACAGCCAGCGGCCGACCCTCGTCCTTTCCTGGATGAAATAGGCCGCCAGCACCGCGATGCCGGCCAGCCAGACACCAGCCGGAACGCCCAAAAACCGTTCCAGTGCCATGCCGCGGAAAACCCGATCGGCGATGCGTACGGTATCGCCCTGCAGGAATGCGGTGGCAACGCCGACGCAGGCGAAACCCACGCCCAGCGTCGCCATGAAGGATGGAACACGCAGCTTCACGTGAGCGAGTCCGTTCAAGCCGCCCAGCAACGCGCCGAGCAGGATGGCCGCGAACACGGCCAGAAACCCGAGATCCAGGGTGGTGAGGTTGTTCGCAACCAACACCGATACCAGTACGGCGCACAGCGCCAGCACGCCTTCCAGCGACAGATCGATGCTGCCCATGAGAATGATGAAGGTAGCCCCCATCGTCAGCACCGTCGGTATCGCGGCGGCGTTCAGCAGCCGGACCAGGTTCCAAGGGTCGACGAATCGCGGACTGACGATGGCGACAATGGCACACAGAAGAACCAGCACGACCACCGGCGCAAGCGCGCGGTGTCGGTGGACGACCGTCATCAGCCAGCTGCGGTTCTCCGCCTTGGCAAGCACGATGTTCCTCCGGACGAATGGCCGGACCGGAAGCCCGGCCGGTGTGGGAGCCGCCGGACCGGAGTCCGGCGGCTATTCACCTATCCGCGATACTGGATCTGACCGGTGGCACTGCCCCAGAAATCAGTGAAATCGATGGGGTCGCGCGCACCGAACTGGCCGACAGTGTCCTGGGTCACCAGGATGCTCGTCCCGTAGAACTCGCGGTGGGATCGCGGCTCGTTGGCGATATCGATTTTGCCGATGGCGGTGTGATAGCCGATCGAAAGGCCCATGCCGCCGGTCCAGAGCGGATCCCAGGCCACGGTGCCGGCCATCTCGCCGGCCTTGGTCGCCTCGATCACCGCGTCGATTCCGTCGATGCCCGTCACCAGCACTTCGCCGGCAAGGCCTTCCTGGCGGAGGGCCTCCAGCGCGCCGATACCCATGCTGTCGTTGGCGGCCCACACGCCCTTGATGTCCCGGCCGAACCGGGTCAGCCACGTCTGCATGATATCGAAGGCCTTGGTCTCGTTCCAATCCGCAGCCTGGAAGTCCAGGAGCTCCACGTTGCCGTTCTCCGCGATGGCCTGATCCAGGCCGATCTTGCGTTCGATCGCGGGCACGTTCGAGAGGATGCCGCCAAGCGCCACGATTCCGCCGGAGCCGCCCATCTTACTGAACAGCTCTTCGGCGATCGCCTTGGCGCTCGGAACGCCGTCGAACGACATGTGGGCAACATAGTGGGGATCGAAGTCCCAGGGATGCAGATCGTCCGGCTTGTTCCACTGGGTCACGACATAAGCTTTCGCCTTGGCGCAATCTTCGACGATGGTGCGCGCGTCGGGCGAGTCGTTGGGGTCCACGTTGAGGATCATCTTGCCGCCGGTGCGCGCCAGCAGGGCGCGAATGTCGGCGATGCCCTTTTCCGAGTTGCCTTCGGTGACCAGCACTTCGTATTTGGCGCCCAGCCACTTGGCAAATTCCTCGCCGCCGCGCGCGAACGTGGCGTGGTAGGGATTCGCCACCGAGCGCATGGAATTGACCAAGGTCCATTCGGCCGGATTGGCCAGCACGTCTTGCGGCAGCATGGATGCCATGGCGGCAAAGCCGGCCGATCCCGCTGCACCACGCAGAAACGTCCTGCGGTCCAAGGAACCGAAGGACATCGAACCCCTCTTCTGCATCTTATCCTCCCAATAGGTATGGTTTATTTGCACTAACTGGTTACTTACTAGATCGCACGTCGAAAGTCAATCTTGGCGCGCGCACCCGAGACAAGCCCTACGCGGCGGAATTCTGCGCCTGCACCGACGGCGCCGAGACGTTGTGAACCCGCGCCTTGATAAGGTCGCTGGCCTTCTCGCCGATCATGATGGACGGCGCATTAGTGTTCGAACTGATTAGACTCGGCATGACCGACGAATCGCAAATGCGCAGGTTCTCGATGCCGCGAACGCGCAGTTCCGGATCCACCACCGCCATCTCGTCGCTACCCATTTTGCAGGTGCCGACGGGATGGTAGGCCGTACGGCCGTGGTTCCGGCAATACTCCTCGAACTGGGCGTCGGTCTTCACCTCGTCGCCGGGGAAATGCTCCTTCTTGATGTGCTTGTCGAACACCGGCTGCGTCATGATCTCGCGGATCTTTTTCGTCCCCTCGACCGTAATTTTCATGTCGTAGGGCTCGGCGACATAGTTCGGGTCGATATTTGGCGCTTCCTTGGGGTCCGCGCTGCGCAGCGTAACCGAGCCGCGGCTACGGGGCCGGACGAAGTAGGTATTCAAGGTAAGCCCAGCGCCTGAAGAGGGCGGCGGTACGCCGGCTTCGACGCCTGCGCCAGCCAGGAAGTGGAACTGGAGATCGGGCGTCTTCGCCGTCTTGTCGGCGTACCAGAAGGCGCCGCCTTCGACGATGTTCGACGCCACAGGCCCGGTCTTGAACAGCTTGTACTGGATGCCCGCCCACAGCATCCAGTGAAGCTTGGCGTATTTGTCGAAGCTGTTCTGCTCGTGCAGCTCGTACACCACGTCGACGTCGAAATGATCCTGCAGGTTCTGTCCCACGCCGGGCATGTCGGCCAAGACCTCGATTCCATGCTGGCGCAGATGATCGGCCGGTCCGAGGCCCGACAGCATCATGAGTTTTGGCGACCCGATGGCGCCCGCCGCGATGACGATTTCCTGGCTAGCCTGTGCCGTCTTCGTCTCCCCCTTGACGACGTATTCCACGCCCACGGCGCGCCCTTTCTCGACAACGACGCGGTTGGTCGTCGCTTCAGTCACCACCGTGAGGTTAGGCCGCCCCATTGCATCCTTAAGATACCCGGTTGCCGCCGAGCACCGTTCTGCGTTCCGGGTCGTCGTCTGATAGACGCTGCAACCTTCCTGTTTCGCGCCATTGAAATCGGGGGTGTAGGGGATGCCCGCCTGCTGGCACGCTTGGAGAAAAACCTTGGTCATCGGATGCGGCGTGATGTTGGACACACCGAGCGGACCGCTGACCCCATGGAAGTCGTCGAACAGCGTGTCGTTGTCCTCGGACTTGACGAAGTAGGGTCGGACATCGTCGAACGACCATCCGGGGCAACCCTCGTCGTTGGCCCAACGGTCGTAGTCTTCCGGACAACCGCGGGTAAAGATCTCGGCATTAATCGATCCGCCACCGCCGATCACACGTCCCTGGGCGTAGGGTATCTCCCGGTTATTGCAGTGCTTCTGGGGAACCGTCTTGTAGCCCCAGGTGAGCGGCCCATCGGTCATCTTGAAGAAGCCGACAGGCATGCGGATGTACGGGTCGGTGTCCATGGGGCCGGCTTCGAGCAGCAGCACCTTGGCATCCGGCATCTCCGACAGGCGCGCCGCCATTGCGCAACCCGACGATCCGCCTCCGACGATGATGTAGTCGTACATGGTCCTCCCTCTTGCGGCCCCGCGGCCGCTCAACCGGTTGTTCTGTAGTTCCCCTTTTCCGGCAGGCGCTCTGTTGTTGCTGACCTAGTGTATGCCACGAACCGTTTCATGCCAGCCTCGCCGTTGTGCCCCAGCACCCACGACGATTATCGCTTCGCTGCGCCTAGCTTAGTTTATAACTAACTGGTTGGTTATTTCAAGATTGTCGTGACGCTATGCGTATGCGATCATTGGTCAAGGGCATGCGATTCTGATATTCACCGCCAGCAGGTTCAAGCCGGCCATCTGGGACGGGGAGCAGACGAGTGGGCCAGACAGTGGCCAAGAAACGCATTCGCGACGCGAAAGCGACCAAGGCCCGGATCCTGAACGCAGCGAAACGGGAGTTCGCGCTCTACGGACTCGGCGGCGCGCGCGTCGACAATATTGCCGCGCGGGCCAAAGCCAACAAACGCATGATCTACCACTATTTCGGCGGCAAGGAGGCGCTGTTCACGGCAGTGCTGGAAGACGCCTACCTGGAAATCCGGGCCGCCGAACGGGAACTCAATCTCGAGGACATGGAACCTGAAACAGCCATGGACAGGCTGGTGGAATTTACCTGGCGTTACTACCTCAAAAATCCGGAGTTCCTGACGCTGGTGAACAGCGAGAACCTACACAAGGCTCGCCACATCAAGAAATCCAAGGCGATTCGCGAGGCGTTCTCGCCGTTCGTCGAGATGGTCCAGTCGATCATCGACCGGGGCGTCAAAAAAGGCGTGTTCCGCAAGGGCGTGGATCCGGTGCAGCTCAACATCACGATCGCCGCCATCGGTTATTACTACCTGACCAACCGCTACACCGGCTCGGTGGTCTACGAGCGCAACTTTATGGACGAACGGGCCCTGGCAAAGCGGCTGAAGTTCAATTTAGAAACGATCCGGGCTGTATTGCGTGCCTAGACCGCTTCGGCCGGCTGTTCCAGCGCAACGACAGGGGCAAACGTCATCCGGTCCAGGACGTCCCTCTGCAGGTCAACTCCCTTGGCTACCTCGACGACCTCGATGCCCTCCGCCCCCAGGCGGAAGACCGCGCGTTCGGTCACGTAGATGACCTGCTGGCCGTTGGCGCGCGCCTGTTCCCCACTGAAGGTCACGTGCTGGACCGTCTCGACAAGCTTGGGGATGTCGCCATAACGGACGATATCGATGCCGCCGTCCGCACGTTCTTCCACCTTCAGCCCTTTGGCCTCGAACGTGCCGCAAAACACGACTTTCTTCGCCGTTTGCGTGATGTCGACGAAGCCGCCCGGTCCCACAAGAGTACCGCCGATGACCGAAACATTGACGTTGCCCTGGGCATCCAGTTCGCCCATCCCCAGAAACGCCGTGTCAATTCCCCCGCCGGAGTAGAAATCGAACTGATCGATCGACGGAATGATGGCGTCCGGGTCGCGCGCCGCGCCGAACATAGGGCCATCCAGCATGTCGCCGTTGTGGATGCCCTGTTCGATCGTGCCCCAGTAGTTGGCGCGACCGCTGACCTTAAGGAGCGCGGGGATGCCGCCGGGGATGCCGTAACCGAAATTGACACTGCGGGCCCCGTCGATTTCCTGTGCCGCCCGTTCGGCAATCAGCCTGCGAACACCCGTCGGCAGCTCGGGCGCGGCGGCACGGGCGGCGTAGTCGGTGGTTGCCTCGCCGGAAATGTGCGGGTCATAGTCCGGCAAGTAGGTCTTGCGGGCATCGGGCGCGACGAACACCCCGTCGACCAGTACGCCCGGCAACCGGGCAAGCCGCGACGGCAGAACGCGATGGTCGCGGCGCCCCTCGACCTGGACGAAGACCTGTCCACCGCAATTGTGGGCGGCTAGGGCGACGGAATATGCATCCAGATCCGTCGGTTCGCGCTGGAATGACACATTCCCGCGTCGGTCGACCTCGGTGCCACGGACAAGCGCCACATCGATCTTCAGGGGTTTGTAACGGAGGTAGGTCTCGCCATCGAACTCCACAAGGTCGACAAGCTCTTCCGTGGCACTGGCATTGCAGCGCCCGCCGTCAAGCCGCGGATCCGCAAACGTTCCCAGCCCGATCTTGGTAATGACACCGGGCCGGCCGGCGCCGATTTCCCTGAGCAAGGTCGATATGACGCCGCCGGGGAAAGAATAGGCAGCGATTTTCTCCTCACGCGCCAGACGTTGCATGGTCGGCGACCAGCTCCAATGACCGCCGATCACGCGTGCAACCATGCCCTCGTGGGCAAAGCGGTTGAGGCCGCTTCTGTCGCCGTCGCCAATGCCCAGCGCATGCACGATCGTCAGGTCGCGCGGGTGGCCGGTCTCGAGAAATGACTTCTCCAGGACGGCAAACAGATCGTCCGCCTCCAGGAACACGCCCGAGCCCGTCAGTGCGACCGTCGCCCCGTCGGGAATCCTCCGGATGATCTCCTCCGAACCAAGCTCAACCACCTCGTTCACCATTCCCAGATCCTCCGCTGGATCGCACCTATCTCACCGTCGCGCGCCGGTTGCTTGACGAACAATGGCTCAGTGTTATAAATAACTGGATAGTTACATTTTGACTTTCTGTCGAGAGTTTTTTGCGTCACGGTCGCGCGAGCGACCCCTGCCCAAAGCGACGCGCACGAGCGAGGAACGAGATGCTTCCGGTACCCAGCAACGATCTGGAGACCTATTCCCAGATCAGCGACATGGCCAGGCGGTTCGCCGACGACGTGATCCGGCCGGTCGCCGAACAGCTCGACCGGGATGAGTCCTTTCCCGACGAAATCTATACACAGATGGGAGAACTGGGACTGTTTGGAATCAGTGTCCCCGACTCCTGCGGCGGCGTCGGCCTGGACACCTACGCCTACGCCATTGTCATGGAGGAACTATCCCGCGGCTACGCCTCGATCGCCGACCAGTGCGGACTGATCGAGCTGATCGGCACCCTGCTGTCGCGTTACGGGAGCGAGGCGCAGCAGAATGCGCTGATCCCGGACATCGTAGCCGCCCGAAAGAAAGTCGCCTATTGCATTACCGAAGCAGAGGCCGGATCCGACGTGTCGGGGATCCGCACCACGGCAACGCGGGCGACGGAAGGCTGGCGCCTCAACGGCGAGAAAATCTGGATCCATAATGCGCCGGTCGCTGATTACGGATTCGTCCTGGCCCGGACAGATCCGTCGGCCGGCCATCGCGGCATGTCCATCTTTATCGTCGACCTCAACGACCCCGGCGTGAGCCGCGGGCCGAAGGAACACAAGATGGGCCAGCGGGCCAGCCAGGTTGGCGCCCTCAATTTTGACAATGTCCGCTTGCCGGAGGGATCCCTGCTCGGAACCGAGGGGCGCGGCTTTCACATGATGATGAGCGTGTTGGAGAAGGGCCGCGTCGGAATTGCAGCGCTGGCCGTCGGGATCGCCCAGGCGGGCCTCGAGGCGGCCCTCGACTACGCCCAGACCCGCAAGCAGTTCGGCGCGCCGATCGCGGACAACCAGGGCGTACAGTGGATGCTGGCCGACATGGTCAAGGAGGTCACGGCGGCTCGGGCGCTGGTCCACCGCGCGGCGGTGATGATCGACAACGGCGAGCCGGCCAACGCGGCCTGTTCCATGGCCAAGTGTTTTGCGGGCGACATGGCTGTGGCGCAAACGGCCAACGCGGTGCAGATTTTCGGCGGTTCCGGCTATATCCGCGGTTTCGAGGTGGAACGTCTCTATCGCGACGCGAAAATCACCCAGATCTACGAAGGAACGCAGCAGATCCAGCGCACAATCATCGCGCGCGAGTTGCTGAAGAATGGAGCGCGGCCATGAGCGGATACGCGGCGCTGATCACGGGTTCAAGCCGGGGTATCGGCAAGGGCATCGCACTGGCGCTCGCCCGTGCCGGCTTCGCCATCGGCATCAACGCCCGGAAGCACAACGAAGAGGTGGAAGGGACGCTGGCCGAGCTGTCGGATCTCGGCGTCACCGCAGCGGCGGTGGTCGGCGATGTCGGCAACATCGACGGCCACCAAGCGATGCTTGACACGGCGGAGGCGGCGTTGGGGCCTTTGACGACACTGGTCAACAATGCGGGCGTTTCGGTGATGAGCCGCGGCGACCTGCTGGACGTGACGCCCGAAAGTTACGACCGGTGCCAGACCATCAACACACGCGGCGCCTTCTTTCTCACCCAGGCATGGGCAAGCCGCGTTATGGCCCGCGAACGCGATCCGGCATTGCACCACGCCGTGATCACCGTGTCGTCGGCAAACGCATTGGCCGCCTCCATCCTGCGCGGCGAGTACTGCATCTCCAAGGCGGGCATGTCGATGATGGCCAAGCTGTTCGCCGTCCGGCTGGGCGGCGACGACATCGGGTCGTACGAAATCCAACCCGGCCTGATCGAAACCGACATGTCGGCGCCGGCCCAGGACATGTACCGGCGCCGGATCAAGGAAGGGCTCACCATTACACAACGCATGGGTCTGCCGTCAGACATGGGCTCGATCGCGGCTTCCATGGCCACCGGACAGCTTGCCTTTTGCACCGGCCAGTCGGTGCAGGCCGACGGCGGCCTTCTGATACAAAGGTTCTGAACGCGCGGCGGCCTCGGTCACCGGGCCCGACGCACAGGGAGCGCACCATGTCCTCGATGACCATCAACCTGCCAGACGAAAACGGCCGGCCGTCTGCCTATACGCTGAAGGCCGCGCCGCTGGAGGCCCCCCGCGGACCCCACAGCTTCAACCGCACGGTATTCTCCGCCGCCCACGTTGTCGCCGATCCGTTTGCGGCGCGCGAACCGGGGGTCGGGCCGGCGATCGACTGGGACGCGACGATCGCCTATCGACGCCACATCTTGGACCTCGGCCTCGGAATTGCCGAGGCGATGGACACCGCCCAGCGCGGCATGGGTCTCGACTGGTCGGGCGCCCTGGAACTGATCCGTCGTTCGCTGGACGCGGCCGGACCGGACGAACGGGACCGGATATTCTCCGGCGCGGGCACCGATCATCTGGCGCCTGCGGACGCCCAGTCGCTGGACGACGTCGTCGCGGCCTATCTGGAACAACTGAATGCAGTGCAAGGCCTGAACGGCCGGGTCATCCTGATGGCCAGCCGGGCGCTTGCCCAGGTCGCGGGCGGCCCCACCGACTATGAATCGGTCTATGCGCGGGTCCTGGCAGAAGCCGACAAGCCGGTCATCCTGCACTGGCTCGGCGACATGTTCGATCCGGCGTTGCACGGTTATTGGGGTTCGGCGACCTTCGAACCGGCCCTGGAAACGACGCTGTCCGTGATCGCGGCCAATCCGTCCAAGGTCGACGGCATCAAGATCTCGCTGCTGGACGATGAAAAGGAAGTCCGCATGCGGCGGCGTCTGCCCGAGGGCGTCAAGATGTATACCGGCGACGACTTCAATTATCCCGCTCTGATCAAGGGCGACGACCAGGGTCACAGCCACGCGCTGCTCGGTATCTTCGACGCGATCGCGCCGGCCGCTTCTGCTGCGCTGACTGCGCTCGCCCAGGAGGACATAGAATCCTATGACCGCATCCTCGACCCGACCGTGCCGCTGTCGCGGCTGATCTTTCGGGCGCCGACCCAGTACTACAAGACCGGCGTCGTTTTCCTCGCTTATCTGAACGGTTTCCAGGATCATTTTGTGATGATCGGCGGCGCCCAGGCCATGCGGCCCCTGCCCTACTTCACCGGGCTGTTTCGCATGGCGGACTCCGCGGGACTGTTGCGGGATCCGGGACTGGCCCTGGCGCGCATGCGCCGGTTCCTGGCGCTCTACGGTTTTGAGGGATGACCCGATGCGCAGCCTGAGCGACCGGATCGATCTTTGCTCCATCAATACCGCTACCCTCGGCTACCAGACCCCGATCGCCGAAACGATCGAGGCGGTCGCGGGCGCCGGCTACGGCGCCATCTGCCCCTGGCGACGGGAGCTGGAGGAGGAGGACGTCTCTCAGGTGGCGCAGCAGATCCGCGACGCGGGACTCGCCGTGTCCGGCTATTGTCGCAGCACCTATATTCCCGCCGCCACGAACGAGCAGTTTTTGGCGAACGTCGCTGACAATTGCCGGGCGATCGATCAGACCACGGCGCTGGACGCGGCGTCCTTTGTCATGGTCGTAGGCTCCCTTCCCGAAGGGTCGAAGGACCTGCACGGGGCGCGGCAGCAACTCGCCGAAGGCACGGCGATGATGCTGGAACACGCGCGTTCGGTCGGCACGCGCCTGTCGCTGGAACCGCTGCATCCGATGTATGCCGGCAACCGGTCCTGCCTGAACACCCTGGAGCAGGCGCTCGACCTTTGCGAGGCGCTCGAGCCCGACACCGGCGACGCGCCCTATCTCGGGGTCGCCATCGACCTTTATCACGTCTGGTGGGACCCGACGCTGGAGGCTCAGGTCGCGCGCGCCGGGGAGCAAAGGCGCATCTTCGCATTCCATGTCTGCGACTGGCTGGTTCCGACGCGCGACATGCTCACCGACCGAGGCATGATGGGCGACGGCGTGATCGACATTCCCCGGATCCGGAGCATGGTGGAGGAAGCCGGCTATACCGGCGCCGTGGAAGTCGAGATCTTCTCCAGCTTCGATTGGTGGAAACGTCCCATCGACGAAACCTTGCGAGTGTGCGCCGAGCGCTTGCAGTCCGCCTGCTAGGAGGTCACTCGCCCTTGAAGGCGGGTTTACGTTTCTCGCGGAAGCTGGCCACGCCCTCGGCTTTGTCCCCCGTGGTGGCGATGAGACCACTCGCCAGGGCGTCGATCATCCCGTCGCGCCCTTCGCCGATCGCAGCGCTAGCCATGTATTTGATCACCTCGACCGAACGCGGCGCCATCGCGGAGGCGCGCTCGGCCATCGCCAGTGCGGCGTCGAGCGAAGAGCCCGACACGACCTCGTTCAGGAAACCCACCTGGTGCGCCCGCTCGGCGTCTATCCGGGCGCCCGTCATCGCCATTTCCCGCACCAAAGCCTGCGGCATCAGCCGCGCCAGCCGGTGTATGCCGGACCAACCCGGAACGACGCCGATGGATGCCTCCGGCAGGCCGAACTGCGCCTGCTCGACGGCGACCCGAAGGTCACAGGCGGCGGCAAGCTCCAGCCCGCCGCCCAGCGCGTGGCCGTTGATCGCAGCGATGACCGGCGCGCGAAACGTCGCCAGACGGTCGAACAGACGATGGCCCGCCAGGATCCAGTTGCGGGCGAATTCGAACGGTTCGAGGTCACCCCAAGACTTGATGTCGGCGCCGGCGCAGAAGATCCTGTCTCCTTCCCCCGTCAAGACGACGGCCCGAACCGATGGGTCGGCATCCAGCTCATCCAGGGCCAACATCAGCGCCTCGAGGATCGCCGGAGACAGCGCGTTAAGCTTGCGCGCATTGTCGATCGTCAGCACCGCCGTGCCGTCGTTTCTTTCGATCTTGAGGGTTTCAGTCATCGGGAGGCACCTTTTCCGTCTTTCACGCCCCAAAAGGAACGCACGAACTAGTTAGTTATATACGACCTATCCGGCCGAAGCTATACTCGGGCCGGCAGGCATTGCCTGAAAGAGTGGATGACGCGCATGAGCACCACAATATCGGAAATCCCGCCCGTCGGTTTCGGCACCTGGCCGCTGACCGGCAGGGAAGCCCAAAACGCCGTGGCAAGCGCGCTGGAGGTCGGGTTCCGGCACATCGATACCGCGCAGATGTACGAAAATGAGGTGGAGGTTGGTGCCGCGCTTGCCGGCTCGGGCGTCCCCAGGAACGAGCTGTTCGTCGTTACCAAGGTCATGCCCCATCACTTCGCAACGGGTACCGTCGAACCTTCAGTCGAACGCAGCCTTGAAAGTCTGCAACTGGACCATGTGGACCTGCTGCTGGTCCACTGGCCGCCACAGGACGTCCCGACGGAGGCCGTCATCGACCGGCTGATGGCGGTTTGCGAGCGCGGTCTCTGCTCCCGCATTGGTGTCAGCAACTTCAATCTCTCCATGATGGAACGGGCTGTGGCCCGGGCGCCGGGTGCGGTGGCGACGAATCAGATCGAGTTCCATCCCCTTCTGGACCAGAGCCGAATGCTCGCAGCGGCGAACCGGCTTGGAACCTGTCTGACCGCCTATTGCCCGCTGGCGCGCGGCCAGGCGCTGCAGGATCCGGTCATCCGAGACGTGGCCGCACGGCTCGAACGTCCGCCGGCACAGGTGGTGCTGCGCTGGATCGTCCAACAGGGCGTGGTCGTGATTTCGATGTCGACGAAACGCGCCAATATGGCCGGCAATCTCGAGGCACTGACATTCGAGTTGTCCGAGTCGGACATGGCGGCGATTTCGGAGCGGACCGCCACTGGCCTTCGGATCGTTGACCCCGCCGGTACGGCACCTGATTGGAACGCCTGACCGGACAGGTTCCTCCGCAACAGGGAGACATCCCCATGACCCACGCCGTGACCAGGCAGTCGATCAGCTACCAGTCCGCCGCACATCTAGTGCAGGCCGCCATCGACCACGCGGCCAGCCGTGGCTGGCGGGTCGCCGCGGTGGTCGTCGACCCCGCTGGCCATCCGGTTGCGTTCGGGCGGATGGACGAGGTCCCAGCGCCCGTCGTGGACTACGCAACCGACAAGGCCTACACCGCCGGCACGCTCGGCAAGTCGACCCGGGCCTTCTTTGAACGCATGAACAGTTCGCCCGAACTCGCCATGGGCATGGTCAACCGTCCACGGGTATGCGCCTGGGACGGCGGGCTGGCGATTCTGGAGAACGGCACGCTTCTGGGCGGCCTCGGCGTTTCGGGCGCGGCCGGCCCGGAGGACGTCGAATGCGCCGAGCACGCCCTGGCGAGCCTCGGCCTTGATGCCGGCTAACGTCCGCGGCCGTCAGCATCCTTGCCCCACCGCGACGCGGCCTGTTACCTCTAAAGGAACGGAAACGAACAGTCGCAGGAGCCTTCCATGCCCGAGCCCGCCACCTCCCGGAAACCGCGCGTTCTTGTGGTCGGCGGCGCGGGATATATCGGCTCGCACATGGTGAAACTGCTGTGCGCCGCAGGGGTACCGGTCACAACACTGGACGATCTGTCCAGCGGCCTGCGCGAGGCAGTCCTCGGAGGTGATTTCGTGGAGGCATCGCTGGCTGATGCAGACCAGGTTGACGCGCTATTCGCCCGGGGCGGCTTCGACGCCGTCATGCACTTCGCCTCTTTCATCCAAGTCGGCGAGTCGGTGCGCGAGCCGGCTATGTACTACCGCAATAATGTCTGCGAAACGCTGATGCTGCTGGAGGCGATGATCCGACACGACGTCAGGAAGTTCGTGTTTTCGTCCTCCGCCGCGGTCTATGGCGAACCTGTCAAGGTGCCAATCGACGAGACCCATCCGAAGTCGCCCGGCAATCCGTACGGCCGCACCAAGTTGATGGTGGAGGAAATCCTCGACGACTTCGACCGCGCCTATGGGCTGCGCTCGATCCGGTTCCGCTACTTCAACGCAGCCGGCGCCGATCCGGACGGCGAACTCGGCGAGAACCATGATCCCGAAAGCCATCTCATTCCGCTCGTACTGCGCGCGGCCTCGGGCCGTTTACCTCAGATCGATGTCTTCGGCGACGACTACGACACGCCTGACGGCACCTGCATTCGCGACTATGTCCACGTATCGGACCTGTGCGACGCCCATCTTCTGGCGGTGCAGGCCTTGATGGACGGCGCCGAAAGCCAGGCCCTGAACTTGGGCAATGGCAACGGGTTTTCGGTGCGTGAGGTCATCGACACGGCCTCGTCCGTGACCGGGACCGAGATCCCCATGCGGATCCAGGACCGACGGCCGGGCGATCCTGCGCGCCTGGTGGCCGATGCAACACGGGCCAAGGCCGATCTGGGCTGGTCGCCCCGCTATCCCGACCTTGACGCCATCATCGGCGACGCCTGGCGATGGGAACAGCGGCTCGCTGCCGCCGGCGGCAAACCCAGCAAGGTCAAAACGCCATGAACGGCAGTCTTGGATTCGACCTGCCCCACCGCCGCAAGAACCTGCTGACCGGGGAATGGGTATTGGTATCAGCGCACCGGACCGAGCGCCCCTGGCAAGGCCAGGTGGAAAAGGACGCGCGCTCCGAGCGACCCAGCTACGACCCCACTTGTTATTTGTGTCCCGGCAACAGGCGGGCGCACGGCGAACGCAATCCGGCCTACGACTCGACCTACGTATTCGACAACGACTTTCCGGCCCTGATGGCAAAGACCGGCGAACTGGACGGCGGGTCCGGTTTGTTCCAGGCCAGATCCGAAACCGGTCGCTGCCGCGTCATCTGCTTTTCGCCGCGGCATGATCTGACACTGGCGGAGATGGATCCTGGCACGATCCGGCATGTCGTGGATGCCTGGTGCAACGAATTCGCGGAATTGGGTGCCCAGCCGGATATCAATCACGTCCAGATCTTCGAAAACAAAGGCGAGATGATGGGCTGCAGTAATCCGCATCCGCACGGCCAAATCTGGGCCCAATCATCCATACCGGCGATCCCGGCCAGCGAGACGCGCCATATGGCCGAGCACCTGTCCCTACACGGCACCACATTGCTACAAGACTATCTGGCAGCCGAACTCGAAAGCGGCGAGCGGATCGTTTTCTCAAACGCTCACTTCGTGGCGGTGGTGCCGTATTGGGCTGTCTGGCCGTTTGAAACGCTGGTCGTGTGCCGGCGTCGTGCTGCCACCCTGCTCGAACTGACGGACGATGAGCGAAGCGCCTTCGCCGACATCGTCAGCGGCCTGACACTGCGTTACGACAATCTGTTCGAAACGTCCTTTCCCTATTCCGCGGGGATCCACCAGGCGCCGACCGACGGCGCGGACCATCCGGAATGGGACCTGCATATGCACTTCTGCCCACCGCTGTTGCGCTCGGCCACCGTGCGCAAATTCATGGTCGGCTACGAACTCATGGCTGAGGCCCAGCGGGATCTGACGCCTGAGACCGCCGCTGAACGGCTGCGGGCCTTGCCGACCGTTCATTGGAAGGCACGGTGATGGAAGCTCAAATGAACAACAATTCCGCCGCGGACGCCGCGGCCCTGTTCAAACAACGGTATGGCCGCGCGCCCGAGACCGTGTCCAGCGCGCCCGGGCGGGTCAATCTCATCGGCGAACACACCGACTACAATGGGGGTCTGGTCCTGCCGACCGTGTTGAGCCTGGAAACGACCGTGGCCTTGGGCCTCGGCGGCGACGACGGTCAGGCGAGCGTCTGCAGCGCGGGCTTTCCGGACGCAACCACGTTGGCGCTCGACGGGCCGCCGCGCGGTGACTGGACTGACTACGTGGCCGGCTGTCTGAAATATCTGCGCGAGACGACGCCCGGCCTGCCCGGCCTGCAACAGGCGATCACCAGCGACGTGCCGATCGGAGCGGGCGTCTCCAGCTCGGCTTCGCTGGAGGTCGCGGTGTTGCGCGCCGTGCGCTCGCTTTGCCAGATCGAACTCGACGACAAGGCCCTCGCTCTCTTGGGGCGGCGCGCAGAGAACGAGTTTGTCGGCATGCCCTGCGGGATCATGGACCAGATGGTCGCCTCGGTAGGTGTCCGGCACCAGGCGCTGCTGATTGACAGCGGCAGCCTGGAGACGGAAGCCCTGCCGCTGTTCGACAACTGCCGGTTCGTGACCCTACATTCGGGCATTACCCACAAGTTGGTGACCGACGGCTACGAAACGCGGGTGCGCGAGTGCAACGAGGCCTGTGCCGCGCTCGAAGTTGACCTGCTGTGCACCTTGGACCTCTCGGCGATCGATCGCATTAACGCCCTGCCGGAGCCGATCGACCGCCGGGCGCGTCATGTCGTGACCGAGAATGTCCGGGTGAAAATGGCCACCGAAGCGCTGCGGGCCGGCAATGCCGACTCGTTCGGGACGCTTATGACAGAGAGCCATGCGTCGCAACGGGACGACTATGCGGTTTCGGTTCCGCGGATCGACGAGATGGTGCAGGAGGCGCTTCGCTACGGCGCGCTCGGCGCGCGCCTCACCGGCGGCGGCTTCGGCGGCGCCATCGTTGCGCTGGTGGATGCCGGTTTCGTCGACGACTGGTGCGCGGAAATGACAAATCGGTTCCCCGACTCTCGTCTGATCGACGTCTTCTGACCCCTGGGCAGCTTGCGTCGGCTCAGGGACCGCGGCGCCGGATCACGAAGGATTCGTCCCAGAACCAGAGGCCGCCGTGCCGACGCAGGACGTCGCGGGTGGCATCCAGATAGCCGTGATCCCGGATTGCCTCGTCGAGTCGGGCGTCCTCGATCTGCGCTACATAGATTGCCGCGTTCCACGCGGCGAACAGCGTCGACGTGCCGATGCTTTCGCTTATTTCATCGGGCAGCGTATGCATGTCGTAGCGGAACAGCGCCTGTGCGTCGGCAATGCTGTCGAATCGCAGGTCGCGCAGGCTCGCCGGCGCTTCCTCCTTGAGACGGTCCAGCAGCATGTGCCGGTCGTGCCGGAACGGCTCCTCGCCCGGCCAGACCGCGCGGATCACCTCCAGCCCCGGATCGTTGCCGTGGGAGTGGATCACCACCATGCGGCCGCCGGGTGCCAGGGCCGTCGTGAGCGGTGTCAGAACCTTCTGCACCTTGAAGTCGAGGGACTGGCGCGCCCGGTAGGGCTGCGAGGCGATCACGAGGTCGTATTCAGCGGATACTCCGTTGGGTGTCGGGATCACACTGTCGAGCAGAAAGCGATGGTCTTCGCGGTAGATCACCAGCACGGTCGGTTCGACGTAGAGCGGATTGCCCGTCGTTTTGCTGGCGCGAACCCGCCAGTGTTCGGCCAGGAAGGGTTCCAGGTCGGTGATCTGCCGCTCGAATTCAGCCGCCGTCGTCCCCGATAGCCGTACTTCCTCCCACTTGAGCGGAGCACCCGAATAGGACGTCCCGGGCGTCAGGCCTGGGGCCTCGCTGTAATACAGGTTCGTCACCACCAGGACGGTGGCCGGGTGTTCGAAGAAACGGTCCGGCATTTTCTCGAGGCTCAACCGAACGTCCTCGAGGCTGATTTCCTTGCCGACCACGTAGAAAGGCATGGTTGGATAGCGATTGTGCATCTTGCGCATGACGCGGGTCAGCACGGTTCCGTCGCCCATGCCGGCATCGAAAACGCGTACGGCGGGCGGGCTCGGACGAATGTGATCAAGTTCGTGGCCGACACGGTCGGCGACCACCTTCTTTTCGCTGCAGGTGTTGACGAACAACAGGTACTTCTGCCGGTTGTCGTAGAACCGGAAATTGCGCTCCGACGAGATGTCGGGCGCTTGGCCCTTTCGACCCGCTTTTCCCTTCTTCTGCGGGCCGGACGGGGCCGACTTGTTGGCCGCGTCATTCATGCGTTACCTCTCGCACGACTGCGCGCGCACGACAACAACCAACGTCATTCATGACCGCACGGGCGCGATCAAACGACACACCGCTGCGAGGCAAGGAAAGCACAAGTTCAACGAGGTGCCCCGCAACGACGTCTGGCACACCTCACTCAGTGATCTGGATAGTGCTGCCCACAACGCCGGTTTGGTCGCCGCTCGAGCAACCGAAACTTACCGCTCTTCACCAGACTCCAACGACCTCGTAGGCCTCTCCTTCGCCGGGCCAGGGCGGCATGGTGACGGCGACGGCCTGAAGCGGCTCGTCGGAGTCGCAACGAAACTGAAAATGGGTACCGGCCGGGATCGTGATCGAGACGCCTTCATGAACATCGACGACCTCCTCCTGGTCGTCCAGGCGTCGCCACATCCGGCCACGACCGCCCAGGAAGAACCAGATCTCCTCGATGGTCTTGTGGGCCACCGCCTTGGAAACGGCACCCGAGGCAAGGCTGAAATGCGCCATGCTGCCGCGCGTGGTCTGCGGCAGCAGGCGGACGTCGGATCCGTCCGGCGCGACGATGTCGACCCCGCTCCCCAGTTCCTTGGTCGAAAACATGATCGCTCCCCTCGAGCTCTGTGACGGTTGCCAGCCCCGTCAAAGGTCCATCCAGACCTCGCGCGCGATATCGACGATCAGCCGAAGCTTTGCCCACTGTTCCTGCTCGGACAGGATGTTGCCTTCTTCGGTGGATGCGAATCCGCACTGCGGACTAAGGCAGAACTGCTCGAGTTCGGCGAATTGGCTAGCTTCGTCGATCCGGTCCATGATGGCGTCCCGGCTTTCCAACTCGCCGAACTTGGACGTCACCAGCCCCAGCACGACACGCTTGTCACCCTTCGGCAAGAATCTCAGCGGCCGAAAGTCGCCTGCCCTATCCGTGTCGTATTCAAGGAAGTAGCCGTTGTAGTTGGTCTCGCCCAACAGGATTTCCGCCACAGGCTCGTAGCCACCCTCGGAGATCCAGCTCGACCGGAAATTGCCGCGGCAGACGTGGGTGGTGATCGCCATGTCGTCGGGCTTCGCGGCCAGCGCGTGGTTCAGCATATCGCGGTAGATTTCGGGCAGCGGGTCTGGGTCATCACCCCGTTCCCGCGCCTGCTGGCGCTCCTTTTCCGAGCATAGATAGGCCCAAACCGTGTCGTCGAACTGTAGATAACGGCAGCCGGCGTCATAAAAGGCCCTTACGGCGTCGGCGTAGGCTTCGGCCGTGTCGGCGAAGAATGCGTCGAGATCGGGATAAACCTCCTGACCGATTGAGGCCCGGCCGCCTCGGAAATGCAGCACCGTCGGCGAGGGGATCGTCATCTTCGGCTCGACGGTGGCGATCTCCTTCAAATAGCGGAAATGTTCCAGCATTGGATGGTCGCCGAATCCCACCTTGCCGGTGATCGCGATGCTCTCCGCCTTTGTTTCAACGCCCTGGAACTGGATCGTCTTATCACCCTTGACGAGTTCCACGCCTTCCAGGCCGGCAAGAAAGTCGAAGTGCCACCAGGACCGCCGGAACTCGCCGTCGGTCACGGCCTTCAGACCCACTTGCTCCTGCTTGCGGACGACGTCGCGGATGACGCGATTCTCGATCGAACGAAGCTCCTCGTCGTCGATCGCGCCGGCTTCGTGATTGACCCTGGCGTGCTTCAGTTCCTGCGGCCGCAAAAGGCTGCCAACCTCGTCGGCGCAAAACGGTGGTCCGCCCATGTGAATTGTCCTCCCTGTTTCCGGAAGCCTCGCACGGACGCCGCCTGCCCGTCCAACCGGCCCGCGTTTACACGGAACGGGTTATACCACCGTCAACACGGATGTTCTGGCCGGTGATGTAGCCGGCTGCGTCCGACAGCAGGAAAGAGACCGTGCGAGCGACTTCGTCCACCGTGCCGTACCGGCCCATGGGAATGCGTTGCCGCCGCGCTTCGCTTTCCGGCAAGCTGTCGATAAAGCCCGGCAGCACGTTGTTCATGCGGATGTTCCGCTTTGCATAGGCGTCTGTGTAGAGCTTGGTGAAGGCGGCAAGGCCCGATCGGAACACACCCGACGTCGGGAAGTCGGCTTCAGGCTCGAAGGCGGCATAGGTGGAGATATTGACGATTGACCCGCCGCCGGCCATTTCGAGATGCGGCGTCACCAGCCGGACAATGCGCACCACGTTCAGCAGGTAGATTTCCATGCCCTGGTGCCAGTCCTCGTCGCTGATTTCCAGGATCTGTCCTTTGGGCCCGTGCCCGGCGCTATTGACCACCGCGTCGATCCGGCCCCAGCGCTCGAGCGCACCGTCGACCAGCCGGGCGAGGTCATCGGTGGAGAGGTTTGAACCGGTGATACCGACGCCGCCAAGCTCTTCGGCGAGCGCCTCCCCCTTGCCAGAGGAGGACAGGATGGCAATGCCGTACCCCTGCTCCGCCAACACCCGGGCACACCCCGCGCCCATACCGCTGCCGCCGGCGGTGATCAGAGCGACCTTTGGCTGCGTCATGAGTCAAACTCCCTTATTGCTCTGAAACGATGGCTCAGCCACTGAGAACGCTGGGCAGCCACAAGGTGATTGCCGGAAACGCGATCAGGATCACCACGCGCACAAGCTCGGCGAAAAAGAACGGCATCACGCCGATAAAGGTCTCACGCATGGGAACGTCCCGTGATTGAGCGCTGATGATAAAGACGTTCATCCCCACAGGCGGCGTAATCAACCCGAGCTCGACAACGATCAGGGCGAGGATCCCAAACCAGATCTTCAGGTCCTCTTCGGTCATTCCGAAGTCGAGCTCGGAGATGACGGGCCAGAAGAACGGAATGGCCAGAAGCAGCATCGACAGGCTGTCCATCAGACAACCGAGCACGATCAGCGCGATCAATAACAAAACCAGGATTGCGTAAGGCGACAGACCGCTGGACACCATCATGTCCGCCGCCGCCATCGGTACGCCGCCGCGGGACATGAAGATTGAGAGCATCGCCGCGCCCAACAGGATCAAATAAATCATGCCGGTCGTCTTGGCGGTCTCCAGAAGCGCGATCCGTATGTCGGTCAGCTTCAACGCGCCCCGGAACAGCCCGTAGATGGCGACCAGGAACACGCCGACCGCCGCCGCCGGGGTCGGGTTGAAAAACCCGAAATAGATGCCGCCGATGACCAGCGCAAAGATGGTCAGAACGGGAAATACCTTGAGCGTGGCATCGAATAGCTCTTCCCGGCGCACCGCCTCGCCCGGCGGCCCCGAACCGGGCCGCACGATGACATAGATCGCGATCGTCAACAGAAACAGCAGGACGGCGATCAGTCCGGGAATGAAGGCCGCCATGAACATGGTCACGATGTTCGCTTCGACGATGATCGCGTAGATCACCAACACGACGGACGGCGGGATCAGAATACCCAGCACACCGCCGGCCGCCAGCGTGCCCGTGGCGAGCGCCGGCGAATACTCGTACCGGCGGAGCTCGGGCAGGGCGACCTTGCCCATGGTCGAGGCCGTCGCCAGCGAGGAACCGCAGACCGCGCCGAAACCGGCGCAGGCCGCGATCGCCGACATGGCCACGCCACCCCGCATCCATCCCATCCAAGCATTGGCGGCACGGAACAGGTCGCGGCTGAGCCCAACCCGTGTTGCGACGTTGCCCATCAACACGAACATCGGCACCACCGACAAGTCGTAGATGGAGAACTGCGCGTAGGCGAGGTCCTTCAGCTGCGACATGAAGATCGCCGGTCCGCTGAGGATCGTGACGCCGACCCCGCCGACGATGATCATGGAATAGGCGATGGGTATGCGGATCGCGATCAGCCCGATCAGGCAGACCAGACCGGCGAGACCGATCAGCAAATTCTGTTCCACAGCCGCCCCCGTCCAGGCGATCAGCGCGCGCCGGCCAAATGGCGCAGCGACTCACCCACCGTGATTGCGGCCGCAATGGCCAACAGACCCAGAGAGATCAGGATGGGAACGAATGCCATCCAGATGGGGAAGCTGAGGATTGCGGTCGTCTCCAGGTATTCCTGGTAGTCCGACATTCCGGCGTTCATGCGCCAGAGCAGGATCAGGCTGAAGCCGAAGGCGATGATCGCGGACAACGCCTGCAGGAACGCCACCGTCTGGCGACTCGCCTTGGCGGTGAAGATATCGGCGCTGACATTGGCGCCGGTGAGCTGGCAATAGGGCAGGAAACTGAAGGCCGCGATGGCCACTCCCACCTCCACCATTTCGAAGTCTCCCGGGACCGGCGCGCCCAGGATGGCGCTGCTGGTCACGCTCCAGGTCGACATCAGGACGAGCGCCACCAACACCAGCCCACCCAGCAGCGCCCAGTATTCGATAAGCTTGCGGGCGAGACCGATCAGTCCCGCCCGCTCGCTATCGGTTTGTCCGGTCATTGCGCCGGTTCAGTTGGAGTACTTGGCGATCAGCTCGCGGGCTTTCGCCACCAGCGCCTTGCCGTCGATGCCCTTCTCCTCTACCTCGGCGATCCAGCGGTCGACGACGGGCTCCAGCTTCTCGCGGAACTTCGCCAGCTCGTCCTCGGTCAGCTGGATGTGCTCGTTGCCCGCCTTGACGGCCAGCGCAATACCGCCATCCTCGGTCCGGGTCCAGATCTCGCCCACCTCCCGGTGCCAGTCGGCGCCAGAATTGTCGAGGAAAGCCTGCTGAACGTCCGCCGGCAGGTTATCCCAGCTGTTCTGGTTCATGGAGACTTGGAACGTCGTGGTGCCGAAGCGAATCTTGTTCGGGCCCTCGATCTGGTACTTGGTGAGCTCCTGCAGCTTCAGCGGCGGAATGATCTCCCAGGGGATGAAAGCACCGTCCACAACCTTCTTCGACAAAGCCTGCGGCAGTTCGGGCACCGGCATGCCCACCGGGGTCGCGCCCAATGCCTCGATCAGCCAGGCGCCGGTCCGGGTCGGAATGCGCATCTTTTTGCCGGCCAGATCGTCCGGCGAGCGCACAACCTCATCGACCATGTGGATGCCCTGGCCAGCGTGAACATGGGTGAACAGGACCTTGATGCCCTTGTATTCCTCGGACAGATACTCGTCGAACATCTCCTGCATGGCCAGATTGGTCGCCACCGCATCGTTGGTGTGCACGAACGGCAGCTCGAATACCTCCGACCTCGGGAACAGCCCCGGCGTGTAGCCGTTGACGGTCCAGACAATGTCGACCACGCCGTCACGCGCCTGGCGAATGAGTTGTGGAGGCTTGCCGCCCAGCGACATGGCCGGATAGATCTCGATCTTGACCTTACCGCCTGAGGATTTCTCGATCCGCTCGGCCCAGGGCACCAGCATCTGCGTATGCGCCGGTGACTTGGGACCCAGCAGGTGGTGCAATTTCAGGGTAATGTCCTGCGCGGCCGCGCTCCAGCTCGTCGCGACGCAGAGTGCGCCGGCTGCAGCGATGCTCTTTGTCAGCGTCTGAATCTTCATGGTGACGGGTCCTCCCTGTTCACTGCTTATGCGCGATTACTTGCGCTGTTATTCTCGCGTCGTTTTCGCATGCCGGCATGCATTGTGAGATTACGAACCAGCCGGCGCCGTTTGCGACACTTTTGCTTCCCCTATCTACAACGGCTTTCCGTTACTTTGAAAGCAGCCAGTTCCGTACGCGGCATTGAAACCACGCGGCCATTTGCCGGGGAACTCCGTTTCTCAGGCAAGCTTATTCAGTTTTGATATAGCCGGTCAGTGAAGATCATCAGCTTTCAGGTCGATGCCCAGTCCCGGTTCGGCCGGCAAGCGGACCCATCCTTGGTCCGCTGACAGCCGTTCGGCGTCCAGGCGATCGAACAGCCATCGGTGGACCATGTGATGTTCCACGCTGGGCGACGGCACCGCCGCCGCAGCCAGGTGAAGGCTCGCAAGGTACAGAACCAGGCTCGACGCGCTGTGCAGGGTGACGGGACGGTGACGCTCCTTCGCGGTTTCCAGAAAGTCCAGAGCAGCGGTGATGCCGCCGCAGATCGACAGATCGATTTGCAGGTAGCCCACACCGCCACCATTGACCAGGGCCAGGACGCGGTCCCGACCCGCCTCCCCCTCATTGCCGCAAAGAGGGATCGAGACGGACTTGCTGAGCGACGGCAGTTCAGATGCCCTAGACAAAGGCAACGGTTCCTCGAACCAGGTAATCGCGAAGGGTTCGACCGCCTCGGCAAAGGCGATCGCGCCGTCCGGGCTCATGACGCCGTTGGCGTCCAGCATAAGCTGCACGCCCGGTCCGATCGCCTCGCGCACCGCCGCCACCCGGTCGGTGTCCTCAGGCAGTGGAACCCCACCGACCTTGATCTTCACGGCATTGAAGCCGGCATCCACATAATCCCGGGCAACCGCCGCCGCATGCTCGGGAGTCTCGTCGTCGCGGTAGAGGCCGCCGCTGCCATAGCAATAGACCCGGTCGGCGCCATTGCCCAAAACCGCCGCCAGCGGGCGGCCCTTAATTCGCGCCTCCAGATCCCACAGGGCGCAGTCCAGGCCGCTGACGCCCGACATCAGCAGCCTGTCCCGACCGTCGCCGTTCTCGGCGGCGTGGCGCGCCAGGATGGCGCGACCATCCTCGGGCGACCGATGCAGGATTTCGGGGACAAGCGTCTCGTTCAACAGACCCGGGAGCCGGTCTGGGAAGCCCGGCTCGGCCCAGCATTCACCGACACCCCAGGCGCCGTCGGTCGACTGCACGAAGACAAGGACGACGTGCTTTTCGGTCCAGCGCCGGCTGGCGTTGCGCAGGCCCCAATCCGCGTCGAATCGCAGCGGACGGGCCAGTACGGATTGCACGCTCATGTGGTCTCCGGTCCAACGCGCCGTCTTGTGGAATCAAAGGCCAGGGACGATCAGTCATCCAGATCTGAGCCATGGACGCAAGCCTTGTCGTGGATTAGCGTGGTTTTGCCATTGCTTGCGGACTCCGCCACACAAGGAGCGTCGAATGCCGGCAGAACTTTCCGCATACCCCTCAAGAATCATCCGGGCCGCCCAGAGGCGCGCAGCCTTGGGCAGTTTCGGCGATCTGGGCCCCGGCGCCATGGCGATCGAGGAGTGGCAAGGACTGGGTCTGGAACTACCGGACGTTGACCGCATGCGCCGGCAGCGGCTGGAGCGTCTGCGGGAACAGCTGGTTCGGGAAGAGGTGGGCGGGATCTTGCTCTACGACCCGCTCAACGTGCGCTACGCCACCGACAGCACCAACATGCAGGTCTGGTGTACACACAACCCGGTCCGGTACGCGTTCATCGCCAGCGACGGTCCGGTGATCCTGTTCGATTTCCATGGCTCGGACCACCTGTCCGATCATCTTCCGCTGGTGGACGAGGTGCGGCCGGCAGAGTCCTGGTACTTCTTTTCAGCCGGCGCCAATGTGGCCGATCGGGCCCGGCGCTGGGCCGACGAGGTGGCCGAACTGGTCAACCAGTATGGCGGCGGCAACCGCCGGCTGGCCGTGGATACCGCCGACTTTCTGGGCATGGACCGGCTCCGGGACCGGGGTATCGAGATCGTCGAAGGGCGGGCCCCGGTCGAGCAAGCCCGGCTCATCAAGACCCTCGACGAAATCCGGGCCATGCGCTGCGCACTGGCGGCGGCGGAATCCGGCATGGCGGCAATGCAGGCCGCGCTGGAACCGGGCATGACCGAGCAAGCCCTGTGGGCCATCCTGCACAAAGAGAATATCGAGCGCGGCGGCGAATGGATCGAGACTCGGCTTCTGTCCAGCGGCCCGCGCACCAATCCCTGGTTCCAGGAGTGTTCCAGCCGCGCGATCGAACGCGGCGACATCGTTGCCTTCGACACCGACCTGATTGGCCCTTATGGCTATTGCGCCGACATTTCCAGGACCTGGGTGGCCGGGGCCGGCCCGACGGACAACCAGAAGGACCTGCTGGACATCGCCCGGGCCCAGCTCGCCCACAATATCGACGTCATGCGCCCCGGCCTGACATTCATGGAGTTTGCGGACGTCAGTTTCGATCTGCCGCAGCAATATCGCGGCAATCGCTACTCCTGCATCCTGCATGGCGTCGGTCTTTGCGACGAGTACCCGCACGTTCCCTACCACGAGGACCGCGACGCGCTGAGCTACGACGACGTCATCGAGCCGGGCATGACCCTGTGCCTGGAATCCTATGTGGGCGCGGACGGCGGTGAAGAGGGGGTCAAACTGGAGGAACAGGTCCTGGTCACCGAGACCGGTTGCGAGGTGATGTCCCGCTTTCCGCTATGAGCTGCAGCGGCAGACGCGGCGACTAAATACTCCATTTTCTGTAGTGTAATTGCCCGTGCGGCGGCGCTATCCTTTTTGCCAAGGAGGGCCCGACGCATGAAAAGCTATGGCCAGTTCTGCCCGATCGCGAAGGCCGCGGAGCTGTTCTGCGAACGCTGGACACCGCTGATCGTTCGCGACCTTGCGGTGGGCGCAACGCGTTTTTCCGAGCTGCAGCGAGGCGTCCCGCTGATGTCGCCCACCCTCTTGTCGCGCCGTCTGAAACAGCTGGAGGCCGAAGGCATCGTCGAGCGGCGCCGTGGACCCACTGGTCGCAGCTGGACCTATCACCTGACCGAAGCCGGGCACGAGTTCGTCCCGATCGTCCTGTCGCTGGGAACATGGGGCCAGCGCTGGGCGCGGCGCGAGCTCGAGGAAGGCGAGATGGATCTCGGCCTGTTGATCTGGGCCCTGGAGCGCGGCGCAAAGCCCGATGCCTTTGGCGAAGGACGGACCGTGGTGCGTCTTGAATTCACCGACCAACCGCAAGCCAAGCAGCACTGGTGGTTCGTGAATGAGAACGGTCAGACTGAGCTGTGCCTGAACGACCCGGGGCACGAAGTCGACCTTTATCTCGCCGTCACCTTGCGCGACATGATCCTGATCTGGCGTGGCGACCTCTCGGTAGCCGGAGCGATCGATTCCGGGCGGCTGGAGGTGCTGGGCCAGGCCAGCGCACGGCGCGCCTTGCCCAAGTGGCTGGCCACTGCCACACTCGCGCACATCAAATCGCAACGCCCGGATGCGAAGGCGGCCTAGCCACGTCTCGCGGCCGGTTCCTACCAGGGAGGAATGTTATGGGCGCGCGTTTCGATCTTGATGATCTCATCGACCTGGATCGCTACCCGATCCACCGGCCGGAAAGCCAGGGCTACCGGGATGCCGTCGCTGAAGCACGGGCCGGGCTGCAGTCCGTCGGCTGCGCCCTGCTCAAGGACATCGTGCCGCCGACGGCGCTTGCCCAATTAAGTCGAGAAATCGCCGACTGCAAGCCGGCCACCCACTATTCGACCCAGACCATAAACCCCTACTTCCACACCGAGCCCAATCCGGACTATCCGGCGGCTCACCCGGTCAATACCTTCCTGGAGCGGTCGAGCGGGTTTGTGCCCGGCGATGCGTGGCAGTCGGGTTGCGCCATGGACACGATGTTCAGGGCGCCCGAATTGGCACGTTTCCTGGCCGACTGCCTCGAAATCCCCGAGCTGCATTGCTACGCCGACCCGCTCGCGGGGCTGACGGCGAACATCCTGGATCCGGGCCAGCAGTTCACCTGGCACTTCGATACCAACGAGTTCGCGGTTACTGTTCTGGTGGACGAGGCCGATACCGGCGGCCTGTTCCAGTTCTACCCGAACATCCGTAGCGCCGATGACGAAGGCTTCGATGCCATAGGCCGCGTTCTGGCCGGCGACCCGCAGGGCGTACACACGTTGGATCCAAGGCCTGGCGACTTGCAAATCTTCCGCGGCCGCTTTTCACTGCATCGGGTCACGCGGGTGCCAGACCGCTCTGCCCCGCGGCATGCCGCGATCTTCGCCTATACGGAGAAGCCGGGAGTCATTGGGCGCGTCACGCGGACGCAGCAATTGTTCGGCCGGGTAACGCCGATGCACGAGGCGGCCGAGATCGAACGGGTGCGGAGCGATTCTCTGATCGACTAAACCAACCGGCTGGGCCAAATTGGCGCCTGATTCGGTACTGGGGAACAAAAACAATGACCGAGGCACTCAAGGGCGTGATCGCGCCCAATTTGACGCCGTTTGAGACCACCGGCGCCATCGCTGAGGATCTCTACATCGCCCACGCCAAACATTTGCTGGCATCGGGTTGCGTCGGCCTGGCGCCGTTCGGCACCACGGGCGAAGCGCTGTCGGTCGGCATCGACGAGCGGATCGGCGTGCTGGAGCGGATGATTGGATCCGGTGTCGATCCCGCCCGCCTGATTCCGGGGACGGGGCTCACCAATGTCGCAGACACCGCACGGCTGACCGCGGCCTGCCTGGAGATGGGGTGCCGCGGCGCGATGGTCCTGCCGCCCTTCTATTTCAAGAACGTGCCAAACGACGGCCTCTACGCCCATTTCGCCCGCTTGATCGAGGCGGTCGGACGCGATGACCTCAATCTCTATCTCTACCACATTCCCCAGGTTGCCGGAGTCGGCATCCCGGTCGAGGTGGTCGCCAGGCTCAGGTCCGACTTCCCCGACCAGATTGTCGGAATTAAGGACAGCTCCGGGCAATGGGACAACACCCGTCGCCTGCTGACCGAGATTCCAGGCCTGATCGTCTATCCCGGCTCGGAGCTGCCGCTGATCGAAGCGCTGGAGCTGGGCGCGCCCGGCTGCATTTCGGCGACGGCCAACATCAACGGCGCTGCGATCGGCGAGGTCGTGCGGCTGTATCACGCCGCCGACACGGCCGGCGCCCGGGCCGCGCACGAGCCGGTGAAGCGGTTCCGCCTGACAGTTCAGGATTACGCGCCGATCCCTGCCATGAAACGCCTGCTGGCCCTGCGGTCGGGCGATGCCCGCTGGGCCGAGGTTCGGCCGCCCCTGTTGCCCACCGGCGAGGCCAAGGGAAGGGAACTTGAAGCGGCGCTCGCAGCCCAGGCCACGGACGCCCAGGCGGCGGAATAGACCGACCTAGGAGAGGCCAACCACCGGAATCGCCGCCCCGTGGATGGCGCTGGCCTGGTCCGAAGCCAGGAAGCAGATCACGTTGGCGAGTTGCGGCAGCGTCACCCACTTGGCGTGGTCCGCATCCGGCATGGCCTCGCGGTTCTGGGGCGTGTTCAGAATGCTCGGCAGCACGCAGTTCACGTTGATCGAGTTCTCGCGCAGTTCGGCCGACAGGCTTTCCGTCAGTCTGATGACGGCGCTCTTTGACGCGCAATAGGCGCCCATCTGCGCCATCCCTTGCCGCGCCGCTGCCGCGCCAATGGTCACGATCTTGCCGTCGCCCTTGGCCAGCATCCGCGGCACCGCGGCGTGCACCGTGTTCAGCAGGGTCCGGACGTTCATGTCCATCATCAGCGCCCACTTGTCCTCCGGCGTTTCGTGCACCGCCTCGCCCATGTGGAAACCGCCGGCGATGGCGCAGACGACATGGGGCCCGCCGACGCTGCCGGCGATCTTGTCCATCGCATCCTCGACGGCCGCCTGATCGAGCAGGTCGACCGCGCATTCGAACTTCGGCGCCGTTTCGCCGGCGTAAGCCGCGCTGAGCGCGCCTTCGTTCTGGTCCAGCAGGGCGAGTCGGGCGTTCCGGTCGGCGAACATCTGGGCCACGGCACGGCCCAGGTTTCCGGCCGCACCGGTCACCAGAACGGTCTTGCCTGTGAAGTCCATGGTGCTGATTCCTTGGTCTGGCGTGTCCCGGCGAGGTCAATGCCGGGCGCCCGGAAGGTGGTGGTCGGCGACACTTTATTAATGGACTGAAACCGCCTCGAAAACTACGGAACACGGCCGATTCTGAAGGTCTAACGGGTTCGCGGCCAAAGGACGGCCGTCCGGCATTAATAAGCGGTTAATAGTAAACTTAGTATTACAGACTGCTTTTGTGCGGTCGACTTAGTTGTGCACCTCATGGGGACAGGTGCCCGGTCCGGGAGCGGATTGCCCAGCCGTAGTCACCGCTTTGCGGCCACCACTGCCGCAACCGGCAATTCGTCCCCCAAGGACGACCCGATGCCGAACGATTATCCGGGATCGAGTCGCGAGTAGGCACGCACCGATCATGAGAACACTTGCACAGTTCCTTCTGGTGTCGCCCTTCGAGGCGCGCGATCATGCGCCGCTTCTCCGCTGGCTTCTGCTCAACGCCTTGGCCCTGTTTGGTTTCATTACCGCCTGGCACTTCGGCCTTGTTCAACTCATGCTGCGGAGCGACCAAAGCTATATTTCGCTGGTCATTCTCGTGCTCTACGGGGTTTTCACGGCGCACTGCTTCGCTCTCACCTGGCATATTTCCGAAGAAACCAACATTGCCCGGCGGGTTCGTCGGCAGGTCACGGAATCCAACGGCAACCTGCATATCCTCGACGATCGCGTCGTCGCCCGGGACGGCCGTCCGTTAGAGACCTGCCGGCTGACGCATCACATCCATAATCTGATGATCAAATCCCGCCTGCAGGGCCACGCCAAGCTCGATCAGACGGTCCTGCTGCACGGATTTGCCGAAGGCCTGTCGGGCAGACAGCGCCTGGGTTGGTTCGTCGCCAATGTCCTCTTCAAACTCGGTCTTTTGGGGACGATCGTCGGCTTCATCCTGATGCTGTCGCCGATCGGAAACATCAGTGCCTATGACATCGAAACGATGAAGACCGCCTTGTCGACCATGGGCAACGGCATGGCGGTGGCCCTGTTCACAACGCTGGCTGGCCTGATCGGCGGTCTCTTGCTGACACTTCAGTACTACGCACTCGATGAGGCCACCATGCGGTTGCTCGCCCTGAGTACTGAGCTGACCGAAGTCTATATCGTCCCAACACTCGAAAACCGGCATGGCGACACTCTTTAGCAGTCAGTTCGAGCGCGAGCAGGAGTTCGATCCGTTTACCGATCTCCTGTTCAACGCCCTGCTCGGCTTCGTCTTCATGTTCTTTGTTGCCTACATGTTGATCAATCCGCAGGAAAAGACCGGTGCGATCGACGTGAAGGCGGAGATGATCATTACCCTGACCTGGCCGGACGGGCTCAGGGATGACATCGACCTGTATGTTGAAGACCCGGCCGGCAACGTTGCCTGGTATCACTCCAAGGAAGCGGGGCTGATCCATCTGGATCGCGACGACCGGGGCGCCTACCGCGACACCATCGTCGTCAATGGCAAGGATGTCGCCAATCCCTTGAACCAGGAAACGGTCACGGTACGGGGAATCCTGGCCGGCGAATATGTCATCAACGTCTTCTATTTCGCGGCCACGTCCGTGGATCCCGTGCCGCTCAGCCTCAAGGTGGAGAAGGTCAATCCTGAACTGAAAGTCGTCTATTACGGCACATTGGACCTGGACCACCGCGGACAGGAAAAGACCGCCGTCCGGTTCACGCTCGACGAAGAAGGCCAGGTCTCAAATGTCAACAAGCGCTACAAGTCGTTAACGCGTGCGTCGCGCCGGCAACGGGCCAGCGCGTCCTCAAACCAGTGACGCGGCATGGCTGAGCCCGGTCAGAACAGAGAGCACGCATGACAGTTTCGATCCTGGCGACCGTCGCTGCCTATATCCTGATCGCCGTTCTGCTTCTCAGCATGAACCTGACCTCGACCTGGAAGTGGTGGGTCAAGGCCGGCGCTATTGGCGTCACAGTTGTTTTCTTTGCCGGCTCCTATGCCGCGATCGTGTCGCTATTGGGCTGGCCGACGACAGACCGGGTACCGGACCGATTTCAGTTGCTTTGGTCACGCATTGTCGAGCCCGACAAACGAACCGGCGAGGACGGCACGATCTATCTCTGGGTCGAGCAGCTGGATGAAAGCAACCTGGCGTCAGGCCGGCCCCGTGCCTTCGAACTGCCGTATACCGACGAACTCGCAAAACAGCTCCGCGACGCCCAGGAAAAACGGGAAGAGGGCCAGGAGGTGGCTGGAACGGCTCGAAACGGCGACCCGCTCGGCGAGGTCGAGCAGGCGGAGATGACCGAGTTCCGCCAGGGCAACCCGTTTAGCGAAGACGATCTGCAGATCAGGTTCCAGGATCTGCCGCCGATCGTCCTACCGGACAAGCCGCCTCTCTAAATCCGCTTTTGACGGCGCCTAACGCTGGGTCGCTTCCCAGTCCTTTGCTTCGAACGTCGGTGCATTGGACGGCGGTAGCGGCGCCCGTCCGCGAACCATATCCGCGGCCTTCTCCGCCAGCATGATCGTCGGCGCGTTCAGATTGCCGGTCGTGATCCGTGGCATGATCGAGCTGTCGACGACCCTGAGGCTATCCATGCCGTGAACACGGGTTTCTGGATCCACCACCGCCATGGCGTCCGTGCCCATCTTGCTGGTCCCGCAAGGGTGATACGCGCTTTCCACCGTCTCGCGAACGAAGGCATCGATCTCTTCGTCGGTCTGGACGTCGCTGCCGGGTTTGAGTTCATCGCCGCGATAGGGCTCGAAAGCCGGCTGAGCGAATATCTCGCGCGTCAGCCGGACACAGGCGCGCATCTCGGCCCAGTCGTCTTCATGGCTCATATAGTTGAACAGAACGTGTGGATAGTCGCGGGCATCGGTCGAAGAGAGCCAGACCCGTCCGCGGGACTTCGACCGCATTGGTCCCGCGTGCGCCTGGTAGCCGTGGCAGCGGGCCTTGCCGCGGCCGTCATAGGAAACGGCCATCGGCAGGAAATGGTACTGGATGTCGGGCCAGCGGACGCCGGCGCGTGAGCGGATGAAACCACCGGACTCGAAGTGATTGGTCGCGCCCAGCCCGGTTTTGAACAGCAACCATTCAATCCCGATGGCCGCCTTTTTCAAGGGGTTCATGGCGCTATACAAGGTTATCGGCTGGCTGCAGCGCTGCTGAAGGTAAAGCTCCAGGTGATCCTGGAGGTTCTGCCCGACGCCCGGCAGATCGTGAACCACGGGAATCCCCATCTCGGTCAGATGCTCGGCCGGTCCGACGCCCGACAGCATCAGCAGCTGCGGCGCGTTGATCGGCCCGCCGCTGAGGATCACCTCGCGCCCAGCCGATGCCGTCCGGACGGTCTCGCCCTGACGATATTCGATACCCGTCGCCCGCCGGCCATCGAGAAGGATCCGTGTCGCCAGCGCGTTCGACACCACCGTCAGGTTCTTCCGCGCCCGTGCCGGCTTCAGATAGCCGTTGGCTGTGCTCCAGCGCTGGCCGCGATGCACCGTCATATCCATGCGGCCGACGCCTTCCTGCTGGTACCCGTTCATGTCGCCGGTGCGCAGGTACCCCGCCTGCACGCCCGCATCGATGAAGGCCTGATAGAGCGGGTTTTTCATTGTTCCGTTTGAGGTATGCAGCGGACCGGAATCGCCGCGATATTCGTCGCCGCCGTCCGCCCGGCTCTCGGCTTTGCGGAAGTAAGGCAGGATCTCCCGATAGGACCAGCCGGTCGCACCCGCCTCGGCCCAACCGTCGAAGTCGAGTGCATTGCCCCGCACATAAGCCATGCCGTTGATCGAGGACGAGCCCCCAAGCACCTTTCCGCGCGGACAATGGATCCGGCGCCCGTCCAGGTGCGGTTCCGGCTCGGACCAGTAGAACCAGTTGTAGCGCTTGCTATTCATGGGATAGGCAAGCGCCGAGGGCATCTGGACCAGGACGCTGCTGTCCGAACCTCCGGCTTCCAGCAATAGCACCGAGCTCTGGCCATCTTCGGTCAACCGGCTCGCCAGCACGCAACCGGCCGAACCGGCCCCTACGATGATGTAATCGAACGTCCCGCTATCGCCCATCGATCTCACCCCAAACCAGCCCCATGCGGCCGGACCCATGTTGTGCTTAAATGCCACCGTCTGACAAAAACAAGACCTGGATCAAGTCCGACCACAAACAGGCGGCGGAAACCGCCAATTGGGTCGGGTAAAGGGAGGAAGCCATGAAATCAACCACTCTGAAAGCGGCCATTCTCGGCACTGTGGGCGCGCTCGCGCTTTCGGCGACGGCGATGGCCGCCGACCCGGCCTCGTGCAAGGCGGTGCGGTTTTCCGACGTCGGCTGGACCGACATTACTTCGACGACCGCGGCGACGTCGGTCGTGCTGGAAGGGCTGGGCTATGAGCCGACGGCAACGGTCTTGTCGGTGCCGGTTACCTATACCAGTCTCAAGAACGGCGACATCGACGTGTTTCTGGGCAACTGGATGCCCACGATGGAAGCCGACATCAAGCCCTATCGGGATGATGGCTCGGTCGAAACCCTGGCAAAGAACCTGACTGGCGCGAAATACACGCTGGCCGTCAACCGTCTGGGGGCCGACGGCGGCATCAAGAGCTTCGGCGACATCGCCAAGTTCCAGGACCAGCTGGACGGAAAGATCTACGGCATCGAGCCAGGCAATGACGGCAACCGTCTGATCCAGCAGATGATCGATGAGGATGCCTTCGGCCTGAAAGGGTTCGAGGTGGTCGAGTCAAGCGAACAGGGCATGCTGGCGCAGGTTGCCCGGGCGGACCGCAAGAAGGAATGGGTCGTCTTCCTGGGTTGGGAACCGCACCCCATGAATGCCAATTTCGACCTCGTCTACCTGTCGGGCGGCGACGACTGGTTCGGTCCCAACTACGGCGGGGCGGAAGTCTTCACCAACGTTCGCAAGGGTTACGCGGACGATTGCCCGAATGTCGGCAAGCTTCTCAACAACCTGACCTTCACGCTGGCGATGGAAAACGAAATCATGACGTTGATCCTCGACGATGGCGAGGATCCCGAACCGGCGGCGCGAAAATGGCTGAAGCAGAACCCGGACATGCTGAACGGTTGGCTCGACGGTGTCACGACGATGGACGGCGGCGACGGACTTGCCGCGGTCAAACAGCATCTGGGTCTCTAGCGACCATCCGCACGGGGCGGCCGTTCCGGCCGCCCCATCCCCGGCAAGACCGGGGCCTGACCGCAACCGGCGATGGGGGGCGCCATGGACTGGCTGACGGAAAACAAGATCCCGCTCGGCAAATGGATCAAGTCCTTTGTCGATTATTTGCTCGACCACGGAGCGTGGTTCTTCGATCTGCTGTCGGAGGTCCTCAAATTCCAGATCGAAGGCCTGACGGAAGTCATGTTGGCCGTGCCGGCCCTGCTGTTGGTCGCGATCTTCGCCGGCTTCGCATTCTGGCTGCACCGGTCGTGGAAACTGGTGGCGCTGGTCGTGCTGCCGCTGATTCTGGTGATCAATCTGGGCTACTGGGAGGAAACCATCCAGACGCTGGCGCTCATTCTGTTCTCCACGCTCACCTGCATCGTGATCGGAGTTCCGCTGGGGATCGCCGCGGCGCACCGCCCCTGGCTCTATAGCGGTATCCGGCCGGTGCTAGACCTGATGCAGACGATCCCCACCTTTGTCTATCTGATCCCGACCATGATCATGTTCGGGCTTGGCGTGGTGCCGGGCCTGATTTCCACCGTGATCTTTGCCATTCCGGCGCCGATCCGGCTTACCTATCTGGGCATTTCCGGCGTCCCGAAGAACCTGATCGAAGCAAGCGAGTCCTTCGGCGCAACACGCTGGCAGATGCTGTGGAAAGCGGAGCTTCCGCACGCCATGCCGACCATCATGGCGGGCGTCACGCAGTGCATCATGTTGTGCCTGTCCATGGTCGTGATCGCCGCTATGGTCGGCGCGCCGGGCCTGGGTGTGCCGGTGCTGCGGGCTCTGAACACCGTCAATATCGGCAAAGGGTTCGAGGCCGGCCTGGCCATCGTTATCGTGGCTATCCTGCTGGACCGCGTTTGCAAGCAGCGCGGCGGCGACAAACTGAGGGGTTGAACGAATTCAAACGGTCGATCTGAGAAACGTCGACATCCTGTTTGGCGGCAACCAAGCGGAGGCGCTTCGGCTGCTGGATCAAGGCGCGAGCCGTCAGGAAATTCACGACGCGACCGGTGCCGTCCTCGGCGCCGCAGGCGCGTCGATCGCCGTTGACGAAGGAGAGATCTGTGTCCTGATGGGCCTGTCCGGCTCCGGCAAGTCGACCCTGCTGCGCGCCATCAATGGTTTGAACACTGTGACACGGGGCGAAGTCCTGGTCCGGGACGGTGACACCCAGGTCGATATCGCCAATTGCGACGCCGCCACCCTGCGACGCATGCGCATGGGGCGAATTGCCATGGTTTTCCAGCAGTTCGCGCTGTTTCCGTGGCGCACCGTGCACGAGAATGTGAGCTTCGGGCTCGAACTGCGAGGCGTCGACCGGGCCGAGCGCGACGCGATCGTGGAGGAGAAACTCAAGCTGGTCGAGCTTGACCAGTGGCGCGACAAATACGTTCACGAACTGTCCGGCGGCATGCAGCAACGGGTGGGCCTGGCGCGGGCCTTTGCCACCGACGCCGACATTCTGCTGATGGACGAGCCGTTCTCGGCGCTCGACCCGTTGATCCGCGAACATCTGCAGGACGAGCTACTGAGCCTGCAGCAAAGCTTGAAAAAAACGATCGTTTTCGTGAGCCACGACCTGGACGAGGCGCTGAAGCTGGGCAACCACATCGCCATCATGGAATCGGGACGTATTGTGCAATATGGCGAACCCGAGGAGATCGTGCTGAACCCGGCGAACGACTATGTCGCCGAGTTCGTCGCCCACATGAACGCGCTGAACGTCCTGCGCGGCCGATCCCTGATGACCCCGGTGGAGCGTATCCAGCGGCAGGACGACGTTCTCGTGTTGGACTGGTCAGGCCACAACAGGCTGACGCTCAAGCCGGACGGCAGTCCCGGGCAGGCGACGGTGGAGAACCAGCCGGCGCCGATCGCACCCTTTGCAGACGAGTCGGACCTGGATGACCTATCCTTCGGCACGATCTGTACCGCGCCGCCGGACATTCGTATGCGCACCGCCATCGAGATCCGTCACCGCACCGGCCGACCCGTCCTGTTCTTGGAACAGGGAAAGCTGGTCGGCGTCATCGGCGACGACGAGATCTACGAAGGCCTGTTGCGCCAGAGCTCACCCAATACAAGCTGAGGCGGACTGTTCCCTTTTATTCCGGCGTTGCGTTGAGCTGGTAGAGCGCCTGCAGTAATTGGGGCATGTCGAACGGCAGGCCGCCGAACCAGCGGCCGTAGATCTCCCGGATATTCCCCGAGCGATAGAGCGAAGACAGGACCGTGTCCGCAAGCAGCCGGAAGTCGGCGTCGTTGCGCCGAACCGCCAGGGCGAACGGTTCGAACGAGAACATCTGCTCGGTGATATAGAAATTGCTGCCGTCGCCGGATGTCAGCGCAAGACCAATCAGCACAACTTGATCCGAGGCAAACGCATCGATCTCTCCGGCACGCAACGCATCCAGGCCCTGTTTCGCCAAGTCAAAGGTGATGACCTCGGCCGCAACGCCCGTTTTCTCCAGCACTGCGTTCAGCGACCCGATCGTCGTCGTTCCATGCACGACGCCGACACGCTTTGCCTTCAAGTCCTGGACGCCACCGACGCGCGTATCGTTCATGCTCATGAGCGCGCCGCCGGTGACGAAGGTGAGTTGCGTGAAATCGACGATCTGGCGGCGTGACAGCGTTTTCGTAGTGGAGCCGCAGAGGATGTCGATCTGGTCGTCCGCCAGACTCGAGAACCGGGTTGCACTATCGACACCGATAAATTCGACGGTCAGATCGTTCCGCTTCAGCGCCTGGGCCACGCCGGCAACGATCTGCATGCAGATGTCCACCGAATAGCCGGCCGGCCGGCCGTTCTGGTCGACAAATGACATCGGCGGTTCGGAAGGCCGGAAGCCCAGCCTGATAACCCCCGTCTCCCGAATACGCTCCAGCGTACCCTGCACTTGGGCCGCCGCCGGCTGCGATGCAAGCATGGCAACCACGGCCATGCAGGCGAGTATTAGCCTCATCTTTGCCCCCTGTTTTGGTAGCGGTCACGCCAGGACCGCAAACTGTTGGCCGGACTATAGCGGCTGCGCCTCGGAACCGAAAGAACCCCCGGCGCGTAAGGCAAACGGGGTACGATTGACAGTGAGGCGGCCAACATTTAACATGTTCACTAATTGTCGGGCGTATGTGAGCGGGAGACGCCACCGTGAGCCTCTACTACGTACAGAAACTGCTCTATCAGTTGAACCGCGACCCCCATATCAGGGCGCGCTACGAAAACGATCTCGACGACCTGCTGTCGGAATTCGACCTCTCGGACGAGGAGATCGGCGCCATTAAGGAGCCGGATATCGGCCTGCTCTACGTCCTGGGTGTCAACGGTCAGCTGCTGATGCACTACGCCGCGCTGCACCGTTATGAGTGGAACGAATACCTGGAGGCGATGCGCGAAGGCCTCCGCAAATACGGACCGGTCCGCGAGGGCGTCTATACGCTGAAAGGGTATGAAGGGGTGGAAGCCCATGACGCCAAGCTCCGGGCCAGACGGGCCCAGACCCAAACACGACCAGAGCCAGGAAACTAGGCCATGCCACTGGTCTTTGCAGGCGTCTGCAGTCACGCGCCAGGCATAACCGGCCGCGCCGAGCGTGCCGATCCGGACGTACGGGGCGCGTTTTATGAGAGTTTCGACCGCATGCGGCAGGCCATCGAGGATGCCGGGGCGGAGGCGCTCATCGTCGTGGCGGCCGAGCACTTCGGCAATTTCTTCATGAACAACATGCCGGCTTTTGCCGTTGGTATGGCTGACCAGTACGAAGGGCCGATAGAGGACCCGGACTGGCTTGGCATTCAACGCACGACCGTGCCGGGGAACAGGGATTTGTCGCTCCGCCTCATCCGGCACGTGATGCAGGACGTGGATGTGGCGTTCGCCGAAGAGTGGAAGTTCGACCACGGCATCATGGTGCCGCTGCATTTTCTGACGCCCCGCTACGATTTGCCGGTCATACCCGCCAACATCAACTGCCAGGGTCCGCCTCTGACGCCGCTGCACCGGGCCTGGGCATTCGGACAGGCCCTGCGGCACGCCTGCGATTCCGTGCCGGAACGTATTGCGCTTGTCGGCACTGGCGGCATCTCGCACTGGCCGGCAACACCCGACTCCGGGAAGATCAACGAAGAGTGGGATCGCGACTTCCTGGACAGGTTCCTCGGCAACCGCCGAGAGGAACTGTTGTCCTACACGGACGCCGAGACCTACCGGAACGGGGGCCAGGGCGGGTTCGAGATCCGCACCTTCATCGCGGTTGCCGGCGCCACCGAGGGCGCCACCGGCGAGCTGTGGTTCTACGAGCCGATCCCCATCTTCGCCGTCGGCTGCACGGTCGCCAGCATGGCCGTGCAATGAACGGGGGGGTCTGATGCGGCTTGTCAGTTTCGAGGTGGACGGGAAGGCCCGATACGGGGTCGTATCCGGGGACGGCGTGGTCGACATGACGCCGCGTCTTGGCGAGCGCTATGGAACCCTGCTGGAGGTGCTCCAGAGGAACGGGCAGGACGCGTTGCGGCGGGCCGCGACGGACACGACGCCGGACTTTGCGCTCAACGATGTGACACTCGCCCGGCCCATACCCTATCCCGAGAAGATCATCTGCATCGGCGTCAACTATTTCAACCGGAACGAGGAGTATCGGGACGACAGCGATCGGCCGAAATATCCCAGCGTCTTCATGCGGACGCCCGACTCTCTGACGGGGCACGGCGCGCCCTTGTTGCGGCCGCCGGAGAGCGAGCAGCTCGACTATGAGGGCGAAATCGCGATCGTGATCGGCAAGCCGGGTCGGCGAATTCCGAAGAGCCAAGCCGAGAGCCATATCGCCGGAATCACCTGTTTCAACGAGGGTTCGGTTCGCGACTGGCTGCGACACGGCAAGTTCAATGTCACCCAGGGCAAGAATTTTGTCGGGACCGGCGCCATCGGACCTTGGATCGTGACGTCCGACGAAGTGGAAAACTTCGACGACCTGCGCGTAACGACAAGGGTGAACGGCGACGTCAGGCAAGACGACAGTACGGCAAACCTGCTGTTTCCGTTCCGCTATCTGATCAACTACCTGTCGACCTTCTATTTGCTGAAGCCGGGCGACATCGTGGCCACCGGCACGCCCACGGGCGCCGGAGCCCGGTTCGACCCGCCGCGCTGGCTCAGACCCGGCGACGTGGTTGAGGTGGAGGTTTCCGGCGTGGGGACGCTGAGAAACGAAGTGCAGGACGAGGACGTCCCGGCGTGAGTCGAGCGGCCAAACACAAAAAGAGCCAGGACGGCGGCGCAAAGCTGGGCGATTTCGAAACATCGCTCCCCATGGCACTGCTGCGGGCCCGGGAGGCCGTGATGGACCGTTTCCGACCCGTGCTCCGCAAACACGGGGTGACGGAACAGCAGTGGCGGGTGCTGCGCCTGCTGGACAAGGAGGACGGTCTGGACGCTTCGGAGCTTGCCCAACGCTGCTGTCTGCTGATGCCGAGCCTGACGCGCATCATCCGAACGCTGGAGGCGGACAACATGATCCGTCGCCGCGCCCATGCCAAGGATCAGCGCCGTTTGAGCCTTTCCATAACCCCAAAGGGCCGTGGATTGATTGAAACGGTCGCGCCGGAGAGCGAGGCCATCTACGCCGCGCTATTTGACGATGCGGGCGATGTCGACCTGGCTGGCCTGGGACGGCTGCTTGAATCGCTCTCGCAGGCGCTGAACGGCGCCGACCGGGATGGCGAGGGTCAGGCTTGACAGGGTCGCCTAAATTACTTAACATGTTAACTGAAAATGATCGCTAGCGGGAGAGACCCGTGGCCCATGCCATCATCGAATATTCCGCCAACCTGGAGCCCGAGCTCGATCTCCAGGGACTCGTGGAAACCGTCCACCAGGCCGCGCTGGACACCGGCGTGTTTCCGCCCGGCGGCATGCGCACGCGCGCGGCGCGGCGCGACAACTACCGGATCGCCGACGGTCATGCCGACAACGGATTCGTGCATGTGATGATCAGGATCGGCTACGGACGCGATCCTGAAACGAAACGCAGCGCCGGCGAAGCCGTCTTCACCGCCGTGTGCGGCCACCTGAAAAAGCTGTTTGAGGCCCGCCCACTGGGGATTTCCCTGGAAATGCAGGAAATCGATCCGGACTTGAGCTTCAAGAAAAACAATCTGCACGACTACGTCAAACGCCGCCAGGCGGCGTAAGGAGCAGGGCCATGACCCGTCCCCTGGACATCAACATCACCAAAGCCGAGCAATACCTGGCCCGTTTCAAGAAGGAACCGCTCGGGCACTTCATTGCCGGGCGGCGCGTCCAGGGCGTTTCCGGCCAGACATTCGACAATGCCAGCCCGATCGATGGCTCGGTGTTGAACACAGTCGTTGCAGGAACGGCCGACGACATTGCGGCCGCCGCCAAGGCTGCCGAAGACGCCTTTGCGGACTGGGCGTCCGTCTCCGGGTCGACGCGCAGGAAGCTCCTCCACAAGGTCGCGGACCTGATTGAGGCGCGGGCGGAAGAAATCGCCTTTCTGGAATGTATCGACACCGGACAGGCACTGCGATTCATGAGCAAGGCGGCGCTTCGCGGCGCGGAGAATTACCGCTTTTTTGCCGACAAGGCGCCTGAAGCCGCGAACGGTATGTCGATGCCGGCCCAGCAACATATGAACTACTCAGTCCGCTCGCCGATCGGACCGGTGGGTGTCATCACGCCCTGGAACACACCTTTTATGCTTTCGACGTGGAAGATCGCGCCGGCGCTGGCTGCGGGCTGCACGGTCGTCCACAAGCCGGCGGAGTTCAGCCCGCTGACGGCTATGCTGCTGGCCGAGATCATGCAAGAGGCCGGCCTGCCGGAGGGCGTCGCCAACCTGGTGAATGGCCTGGGCGAAAGTGCCGGCAAAGCGCTGACGGAGCACGAAGCGATCAAGGCGATTGCCTTCGTCGGCGAGTCGCGAACAGGCAGCATGATCCAGGCCCAGGGCGCGCCGACCCTCAAGCGGGTTCATTTCGAGCTGGGCGGCAAGAACCCTGTAATTGTGTTCGACGACGCGGATCTGGACCGCGCCTTGGATGCGGTCGTCTTTATGATCTACAGCCTGAACGGCGAACGGTGCACCTCCTCCAGCCGGCTGCTGGTGCAACGCTCGATCTATGACAGCTTTGTCGAGCGCGTTGCGGAGAGGGTCGAAAAGCTCGCACTGGGCCATCCGCTGGATCCCGCGACCGAGCTGGGACCCCTCATTCACAAGACGCATTTCGACAAGGTAACCGGCTATTTCCAGACCGCCCTCGAAGATGGCGCTCAGATCCGGGTCGGCGGCGCGCCGGCCGACGAGATCGGTAACAGCCAGGGATATTACGTCCGGCCGACACTGTTCACCCAGGCACGCAACGACATGCGCATCGCCCAGGAGGAGATATTCGGCCCCGTCCTGACGGCGATTCCGTTCGACGACGAGGACGACGCACTGGCCATCGCCAACGACGTGCCCTACGGCCTGACGGCCTATCTCTGGACAGGCAATGTGGGCCGGGCCCAGCGCCTGGCGCACGCGGTCGAGGCCGGCATGGTGTGGGTGAACTCGGAAAACAACCGACACCTGCCGACCCCATTCGGCGGTGTGAAAGCCAGCGGAATCGGCCGCGACGGTGGCGATTATTCGTTCGAGTTCTACATGGAGACCAAGAACGTCTGCATTGCCTTCGACACCCACAAGGTGCCGACCCTGGGCGCTTAGGCGGCCGCCGCTGCGCCCCGCCTGTCCTCGGCGATCATATCCGCTGCCTTTTCTGCGATCATGATGACGGGCGAGTTGGTGTTGCCCGACGTGATCGTCGGCATCACCGACGCATCGACAACCCGAAGTCCCTGCAGCCCGTGAACTCGAAGCCGTGCGTCGACCACGGCGCGGTCGTCGTCGCCCATCTTGCAGGTTCCGATCGGATGGAAGATCGTCGTCGCGATGTCCCCGGCCGCCCGGGCAAGGTCGTCGTCGCTGGAAATGGACGGACCCGGCAAGAACTCTTCAGGCGCATATTTCGCCAACGCCCTGGCCGCCATCAATCGCCGCGTCAGCTTGATCGACTGCGCCGCGATCAGTCGGTCGGCCGGCGCCGACAAGTAGTTCGGTTTGATTGACGGCTGCTGCCGGAAATCAGTCCCGGCGATGTGGATACTGCCGCGGCTTTCCGGCCGTAGATTGCAGACCGATGCGGTTACCGCCGGGAACGGATGCAGCGGATCGCCAAGCTTGTCGGTGCTGAGCGGCTGAACATGATATTCCAGATCCGGCGTTTCCTTTGAAGGATCGCTCTTGGTGAAGATACCCAGCTGGCTCGGCGCCATCGACAACGGTCCGCGCCGAAACAGCGCGTATTGCAGCGCCATGCCAACCCGGCCGGTCAGGCTGTTGGCGATCTGGTTCAAGGTCAGGGCGTTCTGGACCTTGAAGACGGTCCGGATCTGCAGGTGATCCTGCAGGTTCTCGCCGACACCGGTCAACGCATGCCGGACCTGGATACCGTGTCTGCCCAGAACGTCCGGATTTCCGATGCCCGACAACTCCAGAAGCTGCGGCGATGCGACGGCGCCGGCCGCGAGGATCACCTCGCCCCTGATGGTCGCCTGCGCCGGTTGCCCGTCAAGATCGAAAACGACGCCCGTCACCCGCTTTCCCTCAAGGATCAGCGAAGCGGTGTGCGCACGGGTCAGCACCTTGAGGTTCGGCCGCTTCAGTACGGGTTTCAGGAACGCCTTTGACGTGCTCCAGCGGACGCCGCGACGCTGGTTGACCTCGAAATAGCCGGCACCTTCGTTGTTGCCGTCATTGAAGTCGTCCACCCGGGGTATCCCGATCTCGACAGCGGCGTTCTGAAACGCGTCGAGGATGTCCCAGGACAGACGTTGGCGTTCGACCCGCCACTCGCCGCCCTCTCCGTGCATGTCAGTGCCGCCGCGATAGTGGTCCTCGGACCGGGTGAAGTACGGCAGGACGTCCTGCCAGCCCCAGCCGGCATTGCCCAGCTGCCGCCAATGATCGTAGTCGCGCGCCTGGCCGCGCATGTAGATCATGCCGTTGATCGAGGAGCAGCCGCCCAGCACCTTGCCGCGCGGATAACTGAGCGCCCGCCCGTTCAGGCCCGCCTCCGACTCCGTGCTCATGCACCAGTCGGTGCGCGGATTGTTCATCGTATAGAGATAGCCGACCGGCACGTGGATCCAGAAATAGCTGTCCTTGCCACCGGCCTCCAGCAACAGAACCGACACCGCCGGATCTGCCGACAATCGGTTTGCGAGTACACATCCCGCAGACCCCGCGCCGATGACGATGTAGTCGAAATCGCCGACTTGCAGCCTGTCTTTCTTGTCGTTCATTCCCCACCGCCTCTTGCGACGGCCCCATAGTCAACCGTCACTCAGGCGCGCGCAAGCCGCCGTCGTCCCACAACCGTCGCCGCCAACAACGATCCGGCCGCGACCCAGGCGACACAACCCAGCGCAATCGCCTCCATCGAGACCGAAACGTCGATCAACCAACCCATAATCGCGGGCGCCAGCGCCGAAGACACTACCATCAGCGACATTGTCATCGCCCGGATCGCCCCGATATGCCGATGGCCGTAAACCTCGGCCCAGATCGCGCCGCCGACAATGTTGTAGGCGCCGACGGTCAAGCCGGACAGCATCATGAAACCGAGCGCCGTGACCGGGGCGTCCGAAAGCGCCAGCCAAACGAGCCCGAGGCCTAACGGAACCAGAACGAAAGGCAACAGGCGTTCGGCGGTGAACCGATCGGCCAGGGCACCTGTGACAAACGCGCACACCACCGCCGCTGCGGCGTAGAAGGTAAAACCGCCGGCGAAAAGGGTCATCGTCCATCCCTTCTCGTCCACGAGATGAACCTGATGGAAGATGATCCCTGTGAGGATGAAGGAAGGCGCCAGGATGGCCGGCAAAAGACTGTAGAACGTCCCGTCGCGCAGCACTTCGGCACGGGACCAGTGGCGAACGGGGTCCGGCGCCTCGCCGGGCTCGGCATTCCTGCGCTGCAGGGCGGCATGCCTTTGACCGTGTCCCTTAAGCAGCCACAGAATGCACGGCACCAGGCCGATGGCCATCACCGTGCCGGCCAGGGCCCAGGTCATGCGCCAGTCGACGATTGCGACAAGGGTCACCGCCGTCAAGGGCAACACGGCTTCACCGCTCGAAAAGCCGAGAGAGCTGAGCGCGATCGCCCGACCGCGTCCGGCCTCGAAATAGCGGGCCATGGCCGTCACAGAGGTGTGCGACATCAGCCCCTGACCCGACAGGCGCAGCAGCAAAATCGCCAGATAAAGGAACAGCACAGAAGCCACCGGGACCCAGGCCATATACAGGCAGGCGACGCTGATCAGCACGCCGACGCCGGCCGCGTACTCCCGTAGATCGAGCCGATCGATGAGCTGGCCTGCATAGATCATCAGAGCCGCACTCGTCAGCGTGGCCAGCATGTAGACGGTGCCGAACTCGCCGTGACCCAAATCGAACGCGCCGCGCAACTCCGCCCCGAACAGGGAGATAAAGAAGGTCTGCCCGAACGACGAGAAAAACGTCATCAGGAACCCGAAGGCGAGAAACCTGCGGTTCTCCAGGACGAAGCTGAGATAAGTCACGGGCGGACGATCCTTTCACAGATGTCCGCCTTGTCCCCGAGAACGACCGACAATGCAAGCACCCCAACCATTCGGCGCAGGAGTCGACCTGCCCGGTCAAAGGCGATATGCCTAGGGGGAGAGCCGTACCAAGGATGGGGCCCGGCGACTGCCGCGGTCGAACAGGTGGCATGAAACGAACGACGCGGTTTCGTCAGCTGGTGGAACGTCCGGAAATTCTGCTGTTGCCCGGGATCCACGACGCGCTGTCGGCCAAGATCGCCGAGCAGGCGGGTTTCGAGGCAATCACGTGCGGCGGCTATGCGACATCGGCGACGCTCCTGGGGGAGCCTGACAGTTCACAGCTGTCGCTGACAGAGATGGCCGACCACTACGCGCGCCTGTGCGATGCCGTCTCGATCCCCGTCTTCGGCGACGGCGACACCGGGTTCGGCAATGTGACAAACGTCGGCCGCACCGTTCGCCTGTTCGAGCGCGCGGGACTGGGCGGCATGTTCATAGAAGACCAGGTTTTTCCCAAGCGCTGCGGGCATACGCCTGGCAAGGCGGTGATTTCCACCGAGGAGATGGCCGGCAAACTGAAGGCGGCGCTGGATGCGCGCAGCGATCCGGAATTCGTCCTGATGGCCAGGACCGACGCGATTGCCGTCAACGGCCTGGACGATGCGCTGGAACGCATGGCCCTCTACCGTGAAGTCGGCGCGGACCTGCTTTTCGTCGAAGCGCCCAAGTCCGTAGAGGACATGCATCGGATCTGCACCGAATTGGATGGGCCGTGCCTGGCGAACATGATCGAGGGCGGTCAGACTCCGGTCCTGCCGCTTGCGGACCTGCAGGAGATCGGGTTCGCCGTCGCCACATATCCGGTCGCGGCCACCCATTTGGTGGCCGGCGTCATGCGGGACTTTATGGCGCATCTGGCTGCAACCGGCACCGCGGTCGGCTACGACGGCGCGATGGTCGGGTTCGAGGAATTCCACGCAATGGTCGGGCTCGGCGGGTTGCGCCAACGCGAGCAGGACTATCTGGACTACGCCGAACGTCTCACTACAAAACGGACGCCGCGAGCGACCGTGGACCAACAGATCGAACAAAAAACACAAGGGAGGTAGATCATGCGTCTTTTCACCGGCTTGCTGACCACTTGCCTGCTCCTCGCGAGCGGCGCCCAGGCCGCCGACACCGTCATGCGCTGCAGCCACCAGCTGCCGCCGAAACATCACATTGCCGTCGTGATCGACAAGTGGGCGGCAGAGGTGAAGAGCCAGTCCGGCAACGCGATCGACGTTCAGGTGTTCGGGGCCAACAGCCTGCGCGACGCCAAGCAGAACATTCCGGCGGTGGCCAAGGGCCATATCGAATGTGCGTTTTCGGTCAACTTCCAGTGGGGTGGGACCGTGCCGACCATGAACGTGACGCTGAAGCCGTTTGCGATCACGGAGCTGGAGGTGCTTTCCAACTGGCCGGGATCGAAGCCGGCGATGTTCCTGCAAGACAAGATGATGGAAAAGGGCGTCCGGAACGTGGTCTGGCTGTTCACCACCAGGATGTCGGCGTTTACCTCCAAGGGGTCGCCGCTGATCGAGCCGGCCGATTTCAAGGGCGTCAAGATTCGAGGTCTCAACAAGCTCGTCGACTCGGGACTCGTGGCCCTGGGCGCGGCGCCTTCCGCCATGTCCGGCAGCAAGGTCTACCAAGCGCTCAGCACCGGCGTGATCGATGCCGGCCTCACCGACATATCGGCGGCCTATTCCCGCAAGTACTACGAGGTCCAGGATCACGTGACGGCGACGCCGTTGTTCAGTGTCTTCTTCCACGGTTACGTTAACCCGGCCTGGTTCGACGGCCTGTCGGAAGCCAATCAGAAGGCAATCGAAGCGGCGGGGCTGAAAGCCGCCCAGTGGGCACTGGAGGCGACCGAAAAGGCGGCGGCCGACGCCCCCGATCAGCTGCGCGAAAAAGGCATGGCGGTGCACATCCACACTGCCGACGAGATCGCCAAACTAAGAGCGATCATGGGCCCGGCCTTCGACAAGGAGTTCGAAGCGGCGACCGGCGAGGATGGCCGCAGGTTGCTGGATCTGATCGCGAACATGTAGCGGAGCCGTCCGGGTGACGGACCGCGGCGGGTCGGGGACGGGCCGGGACGACAATACCGGCTTCCTCGCCCGCCTGGAAAAGCTGATCGACCACATCTCCTGGCTCGGGGCCGTAGTCGGCGCCGGCATCGTTATCGCCATGCTGGCGATCGTCGGCTACAGCGTGGTGAAACGTTACGTGTTCGACACCCCGGTCACCTGGAGCGACGAACTCTCGGGCTACCTCGTCGTGGCGCTCGTGATGCTCGGCGCAGCCGAGGCGCTGCGCCGCGGCGACCACATCAACGTGGACTTCCTGTCGGCCCGCGCTACGGGAGGCGTACGCCGGGCACTCGAGATCTGGGGCTACGCGGCCGTCGCCGTCGTATCGGTTGCGCTTTTGGTCAGCACCGTCGAAATGCTTCGTTTTTCGTTCGACTTCGACATCGTCTCGGAAGGTTATCTGGAAGTGCCGATGTGGGTGCCGCAGTCTTTCCTGCTCCTGGGCGCGGTCCTGCTGCTGATCGCCTCTGCGGTCCGGATCCTGCGGCTACTCATACGACGCGAAACGCCGTGACGTGGCTGATCCTTGCGGGCCTCGTGCTCGTTCTGTTGACCGGCGTGCCGATCTTCGCAGGCCTCGGGCTGGCATCCATCGTGCTCATGCTGCTGACCGAAGGCCATATCGGCAGTATCGCCGATACCGTCTTCGGCAAGCTGGACACGGGCCTGCTCACGGCAATCCCACTGTTTGCGTTCATGGCGCACGTGATGATCCGGGCCAAGGTCGTCGACGATTTGTACGAAGCCGCTCACGCGCTGGTACGGCATCTACCGGGTGGGTTGGGCGTCGCCACCGTTCTGTCCTGCACCGTCTTTGCCGCGATTTCCGGTTCCTCGGTCGCAACCGCATTGACAATCGGGACCAGCGCCATTCCACAAATGCGGCGGTACGGCTATCGGGCGCGTGACGCCTATGGCGTGGTGGCGGCCGGCGGCACGCTGGGCATTCTGATTCCCCCCTCCGGGCCGCTGATCCTGTACGCGATCGTGACCGAAACCTCGATCGGCGCGTTGTTCCTCGCGGGCGTCATCCCCGGCCTTATGATTGCGGCCATATTTGCCGGATTCTGCATCATGCAGGCGATGGGTCGCGCCGACCAGGAGCGGCTGACCTGGGCAGGATGGTCGGTCTGCGCCCGAGCCATGGCGAAATCCTTCTGGGCATTGTTGCTGCCGCCGCTCGTATTGGGCGGGATCTATTTCGGCATCTTTACCGCCTCGGAGGCGGCGGCCGCCGGCTGTCTCTATTCCCTCGTCATTGCGGTCCTGGTCTATCGCAACTTCGGGTTCGGCGACCTCTACGGTTGCGCCTACGAAACCGTTCGCACGACGGCCATGCTGTTCATGATCCTGGCGGCAGCAGCCATGTTCGGTCACGCCGTGACGATCATGCGCCTGCCGGCCGAGCTCGTGGAGGCGGTCGTCGCCATGGGCGCTTCGCCGCTTATGTTTGTGCTGGCCGTGATGGCGGTGATCTTCGTCCTCGGCATGTTTCTGGAAACGATCGCGATCATCCTCATCACGACGCCAATCATCCTGCCGGCCATGCTCGAGCTCGGCATCAATCCGATCTGGTACGGCATATTGCTGATGATCAACCTGGAGCTCGCCCTGATCACCCCGCCAGTCGGCATGAACCTATTCGTGATCAAGGGGATCGCCCGGGCGCCTTTGGGCGAAATCGTCCGTGGCATCCTGCCCTATGTAGGTCTCATGCTGGTGGGACTGTTTGTCGTCCTGGCGTTCCCGCAGACGGCCCTTTGGCTGCCGGCGTCGGTCGGTTTCGGCCGTTAGTCGCGGTCAGACCTCGGACGGGTCCTTGCCCTCGGCGCGCGCGCCCAGCGACTTCCAGTTGCCCAGTGAAACCAGATGATTGTGCACGAAGGCGAGCCAGCCGCGCTGGCGCCAGTCCAGGAACACCTCTTCGGGCAGAGCGTGGAACTTCGCCCCGTTGACCACCTGAAAATCGCCCAGATTGATCGTGCGTCCCGACGGCAGGGTGAAAGTCCGGCTCGGCATCAGGAGACCCCGCGCCTTCAACGCCGCACCGAAATCCCGGGTCGCTTCGAGCATGCGCTGGTAGGAGGTGCAGAAATCCAGGATCCGATCGACGATTTCGGTCGGCTTGCCGTCTTGGAAGATCGGTTCGTCGTCGCCGTCATAGACGAAGCCCGACGTCTCATCCACGCACAGAGCGTATTTCTGGGTGTCACCGCCATGAATCAGGATGAAAGGATACCGGCGCACATAGGCGGGCACGTAGCAGCCAGTCTCCCAAACGCCGTCCTCGGACACGAACAGGCTCTTGAACGGCTCCAGCCCAAGTACAGCAATGGGCATGACCGGATCGGATCCGGTGAAGACGATCGGATAGTGCACCGCCGCCGTCGCAAACTCCACGGCCGCCAGAGGCACATAATGCCCCGACGCCGCAAAGGCATAGTTGATCACCCGGCGCAGCGACTTGCCGGCATGGCGCTCGGGCCGGATGGCCTCGATGCTCTTGTAGAGGATCGGCATCGGCAGGCCCTGGGCCTGCCCGCGCTCCTGGGAACTCGGTTTCCGGGCAGTCTTCGAGCGGGCCCCGGCTTCGGCCTTTGGAACCGGCTTGGCTTTGGCCGCGGATTTGGCCTTGGAGGTCGGTTTTGCGGCTTTCTTCACGCCCGTCTTGGTGCGAGCCACGATGACATGCTCCTGTGCTGGAATCGGCCCTAATATTGGCCACTTGTCTTAAGGAATTGCTTACCGTGCCGGGCCTTTGGGCCCGGCCGCAGCCGTTCAGACCACCCGGTGAAGGAGGGCAGCGCCGTCCCGCAGCCGGCGGCAGTTTTCCGCGGCAACCGAGAGGCTGCGGTCCAGGGTTTCCCGGGTGAACCAGGCTACGTGGGGCGTCGCCACGACATTGTCGAGAGCGAGGATCGGGGCGCCGGCACCGGCCGGCTCTCGGCCGAACACGTCCAGCCCGGCCGCACCGATCCGGCCGGACCTGAGCGCCTCGACCAGGGCAGGTTCGTCCACCAGGCCGCCCCGAGCCGTATTGACGAGGATCGCTCCAGGCTTCATGGCGTCAATGGCAGGCCCGTCCAGCCAGCCCTCGGTCTCGGGAGTCTGCGGGATGTGCAGGGAGACGATATCGGATCGGGCCAGAAGGCTGCGCTTCGTGCAGAAGGGCAGGCCGGAGTCGGGATGCTCGGTCCGGGCCGTATAGATTACCTCGGCGCCCATGGAGGACAGGACCGGGGCCAACAGCCGCGGCACGGAACCAAACCCCACCAGGCCGACGGTGCGTCCGGCGATTTCGCCCAGTTCGCCTTGAAGCGTGACCGGCCACGACCAGCCCTCGCCGGTGCGGGTTCGCGCGTCGAACAACGGGACTTTGCGCAAGCAGGCCAGCATCAAGGCGAGCGTCATCTCGGCCACCGCGCGGGAATTCGTCCCGGGCATGTTGCAGACCGCCACGTCACTTTCCCGCGCCGCATCGAGATCGATGGTATTGACGCCGACTCCGATCTTCTGGATCAGCCGCAGCCGGGGTGCTTCCTTGATATGACGTCGCGTGACGGGCCTGAGCACGTGCCACAACACCTCGGTGTCCGCCATCAGTTCCTGGAACCGGCTGTCGTCAGCTTCCGGGCAGATCCGGACATTCAGGCCCTCTGAGGCCAGAGCCGCCAGGCGCTCTTCGAGCCAAGGCCCACAATCGTAATGGAAGATGACGTTCATCGGCTAGCCGCAGCGCGGCAGCTCGCTGTCGCCGCCCGTCACACGCCCCAGCGCAGCGCCGCGGTATGGACAGGCGCATCCCACAACCGGAGTAGCTCGTCATCCATCTTGGATATGGTTACCGAGCATCCTGCCATGTCGAGCGACGTGCAATAATTCCCGACGAACGAGCGGGTGACCGTTAGCCCAAGGCTTTCGCATTGGACTGCCGCTGCATGATACATGAGATAGAGTTCCATCAGCGGCGTACCGCCCATACCGTTGATCAGCAGCAGGACGCGATCGCCAGACTTCGGTTCGATGGATTCCGCTATTGCGCCCACGACCTCGGCGGCAATGTCGTCGGCCTGCATGAGGGCGACCCGGCGGCGACCAGGCTCGCCATGGATCCCAACCCCCACTTCCATTTCGTCTTCCGCGAGTTCGAAGGTGGGCTTGCCAGCCGCCGGCACGGTACAACTTGTCAACGCCACGCCCATCGAACCCGTCGCAGCGTTTACGCGGTCGCCCAGCACTTGGCACGTCTGCAGATCGGCCCCTTCCTCGGCCGCGGCGCCGACTATCTTTTCCACCAAAACGGTTCCCGCCACGCCCCGGCGACCCTGGGTATATAGCGAATCCTCCACTGCCACATCGTCGTTGGTAAGGACGGTTTCATTCTCACCATCCATCATGTCGGCAGCCATCTCGAAGTTCATCACGTCGCCGGAGTAGTTCTTGACGATGAACAGCACACCTGCGCCGCCGTCTACCGCCTCGGCCGCTGCGAGCATCTGATCTGGTGTCGGCGATGTGAATACTTCGCCAGGACACGCGGCATCGAGCATACCCTTGCCGACGAAACCCGCATGCAAGGGCTCGTGTCCTGACCCGCCGCCGGAAACCAGCGCCACCTTGCCTTCAGTTGGTCCGCCGGCACGCGTCACGAACTTGGGCTCCAGGTTTACCTCGACCAAATCCGAGTGGGCCGCACCAAATCCTGCCAAGCTCTCCGCTAAGACATTATCGATCGCGTTGATGATTTTTTTCATTCAAGTGTCCTCCCTGTCAGATCAGGTCCTTATTGTTCGTCCGCCTGGGCCAACGCGATCATTCTTGTCGCCATGTCGCGGATCGCGTCGGCCACCTCTTTTTGCCTCTTGGCGTTGGGAAACCGCGGCAACTCGATTTGCACGACTTGGTGGTCCGCTTCGGATCCCTCTTCGGGCATCAGCAGTTGGCTTGGATGGGCCTTACGATAGGCCTCAACGAACGCGCGCCGCTCCTCCGGCGAAAAATGGCAGATCTTCATGATCGTGGCGACATGCTGCGCCGGAAGCGGCACGCGGTAATTCGGACTTGTGATCTGGGATACGAAACTCTTGTGGGTTCCGAGCGCCGTTGCAATTCGCTGGCGGGTCCCAGACGGACGTCGGTCAAGATAGGATTTCAGCAAGCGCTTGTACGACACAATCGCACGGTCACCTTCCGGCCTGTCATCGACGGCCTCACTCATGTGAAGGTCCGTTTCGGCGTGTGCCGGCTGATAGCGAGCTTGACTCGGCCGAGCTGAGCGGGTGCGACGGAAACAGATCGCAAGCCGCAATCCAACAAAGCTGGCAGCAATGCCGGTTCGCTTGCCATGTCGCCGCAAAGGCTGACATTCACCGCCCTCTCGCGCCCTGCCGTTACAGTTCGGCCAATGAGCTCCAGCACAGCCGGGTTGGCCGGATCAGCGATGGCGGCAAGGTTTGGATTGTCCCGCGCCGCCGCCGTCACGTACTGGACCAAATCGTTTGAACCGATCGAATAAAAGTCGGCAGCAAACCGGTCCGCCGTTAGCGCCGCTGCCGGCACCTCCACCATCATGCCCAGGTCGGGTGCAGCGTGTTCAACACCTTCGGCCTTCAACGCCTTCAACACCGAAGTCATTATGCGCCGAACCTCGTCCAACTCTTCGGGCAGTGTCACCATTGGGACCATCACTTTAAGCGGTCCCAGAACCGCAGCCCGCGCCAAGGCTCTTAGCTGGGTACCGAAAAGTTGCCTCTGAACAAGTGACAGCCGGACGCCGCGTACACCGAGGAAGGGATTCGTTTCGCCATCTTTGGTTACCCCCGCGATAGGCTTGTCGCCCCCAGCGTCCAGGGTCCGGATCGTAACCGGCTTCCCCGACGCCCAGCGGACGATCCGGGAATAGGCGGCGAGCTGGGTCTCCTCATCGGGCAAGCGGCCTTGACTGAAAAGAAACTCGGTCCTCGTCAATCCGATGCCGTCGCAGTGTTCGGCGGAAATTTCATCGAGGACACCCGGATCATCTACATTGATCAACACCTGAATCAGCTGTCCCGAAGCCGTCACCGCAGGCCGTTCGCGCGCCGCGTCTTCTGCCTGCCTCTCTTGCTGCCGAACTTCCAGCCTGTTCTTAATGGCGCGCATCGTTGCATCGTCGGGGTTCACCACAAGCCGGCCGGCTTCAGCGTCAAGGACGGCCGGCAGGCCGTTCGTCAAGCGATGCCGGTCGGCAACGAGTCCCACAATGAGCGGGACACCCCGCGCTCGGGCCAGAATCGCGACGTGACTGGTGCGACTGCCGAGCCGGGAGGCCGCACCGCCCAAACGACGCCAGTCAAGCTCCAGAAAGCGCGACGGGGTCAAATCGTCAGCAACGACGATGGCACCGTTGGCCGGTTGACCTTTTGGCAGCTGCGCGCCCGCGTTCAATAGGCGGGCGACCCGGCCTTTGAGGTCGAGCAGATCTTCGGCCCGTGCGGCCATGTACTCGTCGTCGCCGCCGCGGTATTCAGCGATTTCGGTATCGAGCGACCGCTGCCACGCGACATGCGCCGGCACACCGGAAACGATTACGTCAAAAATTGGATCGATCAGATCATCGTCTTCCAGCAGCGCCAGTTGAAATTCCAGTATGTCGGCCGCCAGTTCGTCCTGGCTCTCAACGATCTTCTCCAGTTCTGTTCTTGCCGTCCGGATTGCGCCCTCCAGCGCAGCACTTTCCTGATCTGCGTTTCCGGCCGCTCGTGCCATCTGGTCGATGCCGGTTTCCAGCGCAATCTGGCCGATGGCTATTCCGTCCGCCGCGCATAACCCAGACAGGACCACCTCGCCTTGCGCGTCAGTCATCAAAGTCCCGTTCCACCAGAAGCACCAATGCGGCAATCGCCGCATCGGCGTCCGATCCCGCCGCACGGAAATGTAGGCTCTGTCCATGCGCGGCCTTTAGTTTCATCACGGCGTTTGGTGACTTCGCGTTGACCCATGAACCATCCGTTCCCGCGCGCACGTTAACGGTCGCGACATACCGCTTTGCAAGTTTCGTCAATCTGACGGCCGGGCGGGCATGCAGACCCGTTGGGTCCTGGATGACCGCCTCCCCAACAACAGTCGGTACGTTCTCGGCCATCTCCGTCATGAAAGGAACTCCTCTGCCGTGGCCCTGACGGAGGCCAAGGATGCTCCACCAGATGCTTCGGTGGCCGCCATCACGGCGCCCTCTACGATCGGCGCATTGCAGATAACGATGTTGTCGCGCATTTCTTCGGGAAGCAGCTCGATCGCCATTTCGCTGTTGGTCTCGGCGCCGCCCAGATCGATCAACAGCGCCACCCCTTCCGGGCCATAGACAGATTCGATTGCCAAGTGAATGGCCGAGACGTCGGTGCCAAGCCCGCCGGCCGGGTTGCCGCCACAGTGGGCGACTTTGACCTCGTCGCCGACCATCTCTCGGACCATGTCGGCCGCACCGCGCGCCACATCTGCAGAATGGGAGACGATAACCAGCGACACGCAATTTCTCATCGGGCTTCCTCCAGAACGTCACAGACCGCATGAATCAAAAGCGCTGACGAACGGGCGCCCGGATCCAGATGACCGACGGACCGCTCGCCCAGAAAGGATGCGCGGCCCTTGGTTGCCAGCATGGCTTTTGTCGCCGCCAGTCCCGCATCCGCCGCCGATCGCGCCCGTCCGAGAGGATCCCCTTTTGGCTCGCGCATGGCCGCCAATACCGGCACCAGGACATCCAGCATCGTTTTTGCGCCGGCATCAGACCTGCCCCGCTTTTTGACCGCTTCGACGCCTTCCGCGAACATTGCCGCGATGTCTTCGGCGGTCTTCGGCTCGTCCGTCGCCGCCTTTCCCATCCCCATCAGCAGTGAGCCGTACAACGGTCCAGATGCTCCGCCGACGCTCATAACAAGGGCCATGCCGGCCTTCTGGAGCGCCTGACCGACAGGCAGATCGCTGATTTCATCGGACGATTTCACGATTGCCTCGAAGCCGCGCTTCATGTTGATACCGTGATCCCCATCCCCGATGGCTTGGTCCAAAGCCGTCAGTTCCTCCGCATGTTGGTGAATGGTACCGGCGGTCTTGTCGATCAGGTTGCGTAGGAGTTCAGGTTCCATAGGCTGCCTCTACTTTCCCTGCATTATTCGGTTCTTTGATTCGATTGCCTTCTGCATCGAAAAACAGGGCTGCGCCGTCTCTGACTGTGATGCAGACACGATCCCCTTCCTTGACAGGTTCGTGGGCTCCCAGGAGCGCGTAGACCTTCTGGTCGTCGACTGCCAAGAGCACGACGGTCTCGACGCCGAGGTGTTCGACGGCCAGGACAATGCCCGGCATTCCATTGTCGCGACGCAGCGTGACGTCCTCCGGGCGAACACCCGTCTGTGCTGCCTGGGAGGGAGGATTCACCACACCGAGGGTTCCGGTCCTGACTAGGTTGATCTGGGGGCTCCCAAGTCGCCGAGCGACGTGCACATTGTCCGGCTGTTCGTAGACATCGCGCGGCGAGCCGCACTGAACCAAGCGTCCTTCGGATAACACCCCAATCCGGTCGGCCAGGGTCATAGCCTCCAACTGGTCATGCGTGACGTAGAGGATGGTCGCCCCAAGTTCCCGCTGGATCCGCTTTAGTTCAATCCGAAGGTCTTCCCGCAACTTCGCATCAAGCGAGGAAAGAGGTTCGTCCATTAGAAAGATGGTCGGTGACCGGACGAGGGCGCGGCCGATCGCCACCCGTTGCATCTCACCACCGGAAAGCTGGGTAGCCCGGTTTTCAAGTTTGGAGTCGATACGAAGCATCGTGGCGATTTCGCGCACACGATTGTCGATCTCCGTCGCAGAGGTCTTGCGTCCGGGCGCGCGCAAGGGAAAGGCAAGATTGTCGAACACCGTGTAATGCGGATAAAGCGAATACTGCTGAAACACGAAACACACATCGCGTGCCGCGGGCGCCAACCTGGTTGCCTCAGCACCGCCAATCTCAACCGTTCCCATGTCCGGCTGCTCCAGCCCGGCCACCAGACGCAGGGTGGTCGTCTTTCCGGCGCCCGTAGGTCCCAAGAGCACAACGAACTCGCCGTCATTCACGGTGAGCGACAAGTCGGACACGGCGACCGTATCGCCGAATTTCTTTGTCACACCGGACAAGGAAACTTCAGCCATGATTGCCACCGACGAAGAGGTCGCTCTTGAGCGCCCTATCACTCCTTGGGTCGAAGACGACCAGCCGTTCGGTCTCAAAAGACAAGCCGACCGTCTCGCCGTAGCTGGCCCGAACGGTGTTCGGCGCCCGCACCTTCAAGCGCCCGGCATCGGTATCGACCGTGACCAACTGGCGCGTCCCCATATACTCCACGGCGAAAACCCGGCCTCGCAGGGACCCGTCTTCGGAAATGCGGATATGTTCCGGCCTTACGCCAAGGACCGTGTCCGCCTCTTCGACCGTCTCGTGCATGCGCGGTATGGAGATTTCCGACCCGTTGACTCGAATCACCGTCGCACCGGTTTCCAGCCGGCCCTGGGCGCGCAGAAAGTTCATTGCGGGGCTGCCAATAAACGAGGCCACAAACCGCGTTGCCGGCCGGTCGTAGACTTCCACAGGATGGCCAACCTGCAGGACCTCGCCCTTGTCCATCACGCAGATTCGGTCCGCCATGGACATTGCTTCGATCTGGTCATGGGTAACGTAGACCGTTGTGGCGCCAACCCTGTCGTGAAGCAGCCGCAGTTCCTCGCACATCAGTTCCCGGAACTCTGCATCCAGAGCGCCGAGCGGTTCGTCCATCAAAAACGCTTTGGCATTGCGGACGATGGCACGGCCAAGCGCTACCCTCTGACGGTCGCCGCTCGAAAGGCCGCCAACCGGTCGATCGAGGATGTGATCAATGCGCAGAAGCCTCGCCACCTCTTCCGTCCGCGTCTTGATTTCGCGACGCGGAAGCCCTTGGACACGCAACGAAAATGAGATGTTCTTGCGCACGTTCATGTGCGGATAAAGCGCGAACAGCTGAAAGACGAAGGCGATGTCCCGTTTGGACGCCCGATTGAATGTGACGTCCTCGCCATCCAGCAAAATCCGACCAGAAGTCGGCAGCTCTAGGCCGGCAATCATGCGCAAAGTCGTGGTTTTGCCGCAGCCGGATGGCCCGAGCATCACGAAGAACTCGCCATCTTGCACGGTGAATGACGAATCATGGACCGCGACGAAATCGCCGAATGACTTATGAAGGTTGTCAATTCCAATTTCGGCCATGGCAATTTCACTTCGGAAAATGGCTAACGATGACGAAGCCGACCGTTCCTGCAATGATTACCGCGAACGAATAGCCGAACAGGGCGATGGAAAACGGCTGCATCAGCATGATGACGCCCAGGGCAATAGCCATGGTGGCGGCGTTTTCCCAAGGGCCGCGGCGAAACAGCCGCGCAAACCTGCCCGGCGTGGCTCTTTTCAAGGTCATCGCCTGACGGCTCCGAAGGTGATCCCCCGCAGCAACTGATTTCGTAGCATGACGGTGAAAAACACTATTGGAACCAGAAACAACGTCGTACCCGCCGCAACCGCAGGCCAGTCAAGACCACCCTCGCCGATTATCAGGGGAATGAAGGGCGGCGCCGTCTGGGCCTCGCCGCTCGTCAGCAACAGCGCAAAGGCGTACTCGTTCCAGGCAAATATCAAACAAAAGATGGCCGTCGCCGCGATTCCCGCGCGGGCTTGTGGCAAAACGACCTTCCAGAAGGCCTGCAGTCGGGAATAGCCGTCGACAACGGCCGCTTCTTCGTATTCCCGGGGGATTTCGTCTATGAAACCTTTTAGCAGCCAGACTGCGAGGGACACGTTGACGGCGGTATAAAGCAGGATCATGCCGAGCGCCGTGTCGGACAGTCCAAGCGTTCGATACATCAGATAAATGGGTATAGCCACCGCAATGGGCGGCATCATTCGAGTGGAAAGAATGAAGAACAGCAAGTCGTCCTTCAACGGCACCCGGAAACGGGAAAACCCGTAGGCGGCGAGTGTTCCGAGAAACACCGCGAGGAAGGTCGAGCCGAAACCGATAACGATGGAATTGATAAACCGGTCGGCAAACCGAGATGGCCCGGTGATCACCATGTTCCGACTGCGGACCAACTCGTCATACCAGGTCGCGGGTGGCCCCAGGCTTTCGATGTATTCGGGCGTCTGGCGGGAGCGGGTCGTGAACAAGTTCACATACCCTTCCAGAGTGGGCTGGAATAAGACTTTTGGTGGATAGGCGATCGAGTCAGGCGGTGATTTGAAGCCGGTCATGAAGATCCACCCCAGCGGGATCATCGTGACAAGCGCATAAACAATCACGAGCGCCGCGGCGATGCGTTTGCCCGTTCGCGTGGATTCGACAATTGAATGGGCCGCCGTCGTACCGTTGCTCATTGCTTCACCCGATTGAGCGCCTTGACGTAGATGTTCCCCAGACCGAATACGGTGACGAACAGGATGACAGCGAACGCAGAGGAGAATCCGGTCCGCCATTTTTCGAACGCTTCGCGCTTGAGGTTGATCGACGCGAGCTCCGTCGTTGATCCGGGGCCGCCGGAGGTCAATTCGACCACCATGTCGAACATCTTGAAGTTTTCGATTCCCCGGAACAGAACGGCCAGCATCAAGAACGGCATTACTCGTGGCAGCGTGATGTACCAGAACTTCTGGAGCGCATTGGCTCGGTCGATTTCCGCCGCTTCATAGAGGTATTCAGGGATGGAACGCAGGCCGGCCAGGCTCAGCAGCATGATGTAAGGCGTCCACATCCAGGTATCGACGATGATGATCGACCATGGCGCCAGGTCCACCGAACCGATCATGTCCAGCGGGCCCACATTGACGAATATATTGATGATGTAGCTGAAGATCCCGGTCTGCGGCTGATACAGATACGTCCAGAACACGCCGACCACCGCTGGCGACAGCATCATCGGAATCAGAATCACGGTTGTCCAAAAACCGGCGCCCTTGAAGTTCCTGTTGATCAGCAGTGCCAGCCCCAGCCCTAGCAAGACCTGAATGATCATGGTCCAGCACACGAAATGGGCCGTGGCCTGCAGATAACCCCACACGTCCTCGCTGCCTAATAGCCGCTCATAGTTCCGGGTCCCAATCCATTCGATTTCGCGGCCCGGGCGGTTGGCGCGATAGTTCGTGAATGACAGATAGACCGTCCATACAAGCGGAAAAATATTGATCGCCAGTAGCAACAGAATCGTCGGCGTAATGAACAGCCATGCGATTGCCCGATCCGACAGGTGGCGCACCGAATGGGCCAGGACCGGCGGCGTGCCGCGTGCCGCTTTCGTTGCCAGATTGTCGAGGACGCCGTCCGTCATCGGATTGCCCGTTCTAGCCGAGCCCCCGCCGGCCGGACCGAAGTCCGGCCGGCCAATGAGCGCTCATTGCAAAGACGAGTGGCCTAGAGTTTGCCGTCGTCTTCGAAGGTGATGATCCAGTCCTCGATCAACTTGTCGAGGGCCTCCTGGGCCGTGCCTCGGTCGGCAACGACATAGTCATGCACGCGCTTCTGCATGGATTGCATGAGTTCTGCGTAAGTCGGCTCCTGCCAGAAGTCCTTTACGCCCGACATCGCTTTCAGGAAATCGGCCGCAAATGGCGCTGTGTTGGGGAAATCTGGGTCACCCAGAACGGCGGAATGGCAGGAGTAGCCGCCCAGCGACCACCATTTCTTCTGGACATCGGGTTTGGCGAACCACTTGATGTATTGCAACGCTTCGTCCTGCTTGTCGGAGTAGGCGACCACCGAGATCCCCTGACCGCCCAGCGTGGACGCTTCGACCTTCTGGCCGGGGTTCACAAAGAAGCCGGACTTGTCGCCCCCGACGGACTCGTCCTTCGCAATGCCTGGGAAGAATGCAAACCAGTTCATCTGCATAGCGACCTGCCCCGACTTATAGGCGTCAAGGTTCGCGACCATGTATGCATCGGAATGCCCAGGCGGCGTGCAGCAATCGTATAGGGACTTATAGAATTCAAGCCCCTCTGCCGCGTCGGCGGAGTTGACGTAACCCTGCATGTCATACGGCTTATCCGGGTTTTGGTATTCGAAACCCCAGGAATAGAGCGCGGCCGTGACCCCCATCGTAATGCCTTCAGAGCCACGTTCGGTATAGATTGCCGCGCCGTACACCTTCTTGCCGTCTATCTCGCGCCCCTGGAAGAACTCGGCGGTTTCCTTCAACTCTGTCCAGGTTTTCGGGGGCTCCAGATCGCGCCCGTGTTTCGCCTTGAATTCCTCACGCAGTTCGGCGCGTGAGAACCAATCCTTGCGATAGACCCAACCCAACGCGTCACCCATGGCTGGAAGCGCCCAGTATTCGGGAGCCCCTTTCGGCCATGTTGAATAGGCGTAGACCGTCGCAGGCAGGAAGTCATCCATCGAGATGCCTTCCTTCTCAAAGAACTCATTGAGTTTCACGTAGTGACCATAAGTGGCCGAACCACCAATCCACTGGCTGTCGCCGATGAGCAGATCGCAGAGTTTGCCACCGGAATTCAGTTCGTTGAGAAACCGGTCCGCAAAGTTCGTCCAAGGAACAAACTCGAACTTCATCTGGATCCCGGTCTCTGTCGTGAAGTCTTTCGACAACTCCACGAGGGCGTTGGCAGGATCCCAGGCTGCCCAGCACAATGTGAGCTCCTTGTCCTGTGCCTGAGACCCCGTTGCCGCGATAACGCTCACAGACGCTGCGGCCAGGCACGCTTTCCAAGTGCGCATAATTACCTCCCTAAAGGCCGGCCGTTCCGAATGTCTCTGGCCAATGCTTGCGTCGATGGCCGACCGGCGGGAAGGAACGGCCATACGTGCATCCCCCGTCGGTTTAGTTACACTAAACTCGCAACTAAACTTCCGTCAAGGGTTGTTAACCATTCGAATGGGACCCAAGCGACACATCAATACACACAGACGGGCGGCCGCTGAATTTTCTGAAACAATCAAGCCACGATACGAAGGATCCTTCCAAACCAAGCTATGAACTCCGCCGCGGCAGTCGCAAACAGGTGGCGTTCGAGTTTAGTGGTGAAGTTAGTTTGACTGGTAGTCGAGTTGGCTGAGAAATCGGCAGTCAGGCAAGCCGGGTCAGTTGGTGTGTCTTGGCCCCGCACGCACCGTCGCTCGCCCTACTCGTCGGCCAATGTGTGTCGCGCCAGCGTCGGCATATTTGAACGGCGTACGTTATCGGCGATGCGGCGCCAACAGTCTCGAAGGCGTGCACAAAAGTCACAGTTCTTTGGCGCAAAACGGAAAAAACCCTCGCGTCCGTCGATTCCGCTGGACCGGCACTGCCCGGCGCGGTACCGCTCAGTGGCTGTTGGGGGAGGCCGTTCGATCAAGACCGTCGAACGGTCCAGTTTGTGTGCCCCGAAATACCCGCGGCAAAGCGGCGCTCAGGATAGAGCATTCGGAACAGCGACCGGGAGCGGCAGGGGCCGCTCGGTGACCATTCGGAGTGACAGTGCGCATGGCGTCCGACAGCCGATCCGCGGCCAGGGAGACCTTCAAGCTCTACCTGATCAAGCCGTCTCATTACGACGATGACGGCTACGTGATCCAGTGGGTCAAGACCGGCATTCCCTCGAACACCATGGCGGCGCTATACGGCATCGCGCAGGACTGTATCGAGCGTCGCGCGCTCGGCGACAATGTCGACATCGACATCATCGCGCAGGACGAAACCGCCACCCGCATCCGTCCGGAACGGATCATCCGCGACATCCGCCGCAGCGGCGGCAAGGGGCTGGTCGCGCTGGTGGGTGTCCAGTCGAACCAGTACCCCCGGGCGGTCGACATCGCACGCCCGCTTCGGACGGCCGGCATCCAGGTCTGCATCGGCGGATTCCACGTCAGCGGTTGCCTGTCCATGTTGCCCAAGATCCCGCCCGAGATCGTCGAAGCCATGGATCTGGGCATTTCTATCTTCGCCGGGGAAGCCGAGGGGCGCCTGGACGAGGTGCTGCAGCATGCCTATCGCGGCCAGATGGAGACCGTCTACAATTACATGTCCGATCTGCCGGGGATGGAGGGCACGCCTGTCCCATACCTGCCGGCGGAGACCTTGAAGAGCAATCTCAGCAGCCGCACCAGTTTCGATTCCGGCCGCGGCTGTCCTTTCCAGTGCAGTTTTTGCACCATCATCAACGTCCAAGGTCGGAAATCCCGTTACCGCTCCGCGGACGACATCGAGGATCTCCTCCGGGCAAACTATGCCCAGGGCATCAAGAGGTTTTTCATCACCGACGACAACTTCGCCCGCAACAAGAACTGGGAGGCCGTCTTCGACCGGATTATCAAACTGCGCCGGGAAGAGGGCATGAAGTTCAAATTCATCATCCAGGTGGACACGCTGTGCCACCGGATTCCGAATTTCGTGCGCAAGGCAGGTCTCGCCGGGGTGAACCGTGTCTTTATTGGCCTGGAAAACGTCAATCCGGACAATCTTATCGCAGCCAAGAAGAAGCAGAACCGGATCACCGAATACCGCACCATGCTGCAAGCCTGGAAGAGCATTGGTGCGATCACCTTCGCCGGCTACATCATCGGATTTCCCAACGATACGCCCGACAGTGTGATGCGGGACATCGAGATCATCAAACGCGAGTTGCCGGTGGATTTCCTGGAATTCTTCTGCCTGACGCCGCTGCCGGGATCAGAAGACCATCAGGTCCTCGACGCAAAGGGCGTGCCGATGGACCCGGACATGAACAAATACGACACCGAGCACGTCACCACGGACCATCCATTGATGACGCGCGAGGAGTTCCAGCAGACCTACAGACGCGCGTGGCACGCCTATTACACGCCGGAGCATGTTCAAACAATTATGCGACGGGCGGCCGCCTGCGGCATGAAACCCCGCACAATCGCCCGATTTACGCTTTGGTTCTATGGGTCCCAGGCCATCGAGGGCGTCCACCCTCTGCAGGACGGCTTGTTCCGCCTGAAATACCGCAAGGACCGCAGGCCGGGCATGCCGATCGAGAACCCGGTGGTCTTTTATCCGCGGACAGTTTGGGAGTTTCTTTCCCATCACGCCCGCTTCGCAAGGCTGTTCTTGACCTATCGGCGCCTCCAGCGAGAGGTCGAGCAGGACCGCAACAAGGCCAATTATCGCGACATCGCCCTGTCGCCGACGACCGAAGAGGATCTGGAAACGTTCGAGATCTTTAAGTCAACGGCCTCCGCCGAGGCCGCGGCCGACAAGGAAAGGCGGAATATTGCGCGCCGGGCCGAAAAGGTCGCGGCGGCCGAATAGGCCGCTTTTCCGGCAACAGCCGGTCCTTCGAAAAGATCGACCGCAGTTTCGGGCTTGCGAACCGAAGCGCCAGAAACCACGTAAATAAGAAGAGATTTGTCCTGAGAGCCGGGAGGCAAACAGGGTTCGATGGCGTTCCGATTGCCGCGTTTGACCCGATCAACCGCCAGAGCAGCCACGGTTGGGCTGGCGCTTGTCGTGCTCGTGTCCGCCTGCAGCACGGAATTCATTTCCCAGAACATCCTCACGACGGAACCCGAAGCCAATGGCATCGAGCCGGCCGGCTACGGCCTCTATCTGACCAACGGCAACGACTACCCGGTTGATGAGACGGCGTCAGCGCTTGCCGAGATCGACCGATCACCCGGAGGCGACCGCGCCTTGGTCATCTTCGTACACGGCATGGGCGACTATCCCGGCAAGGCCTACCGATGGGAGACGCTGGCCCGCATGGAAGAGCAGTATCCGGCGGACGTTTTGATGCTCCACTGGCCCTCCTGGATCGACTTCCGGACCATCCCCCGCGGCAATGCCGCGGCATCCGGCGCCTATCTGGGCGCGGTGCTGGAGCAGCTTCAGGCAGCCCTGGCAGAGGACGAAGATCTCGCGGCACGACCGCGCATCCTGTTGCTGCACAGCCTGGGCGCCGAGGTTTTGCGGGGTTTTCTGGAAGACTATGACGGCGGCTTGAGGTCGGATCTTCTTGATTCGGTGGTCCTGGCCGCGCCCGAAGTGGATCTCGCGGGCCATGCGGACTGGCTCGAGCGACTCGATTTCGCGACCACCGTCTACGTGCTGCAAAACGAAAACGACCGGGTGCTCAACGTCGTGAAGTTGCACGAGAATGAGGCGCGCCTGGGCATGCACCGAACGCACCTGGACGGGCGGGAAGAGCCCCTGGCCAGCAATGCCGTTTACATCGACATCGGCCCGGGCAGTCGCAGGCATCGCTATTTCGTCCAGCGCCAGAGCGCATGCCTGGCTGCAATCTTCGACATGATCGCCGAAGGCGACCCAACGGTCACCCGGACCGATCACGTCGAGCTCGTGCAGCGACCCAACGTCTACGTGGTCACCAACTAGCGCTGTGACCTCATTTTAGTCGAGCGGCCGGTGTTGGGTTCCCTCGCCGGCCGTGATGAAGACCATCCTGCCGGGTTCCCGCACGACGAACCGGTGCCAGACGCCGCGCGGGACAATACAGGCGCGTCCCGCCTCCAGCGGAACGATCTGTTCCGCGGATCCGTCATCCAGGATGATGTCCACGGCGCCGGAGAGCATAACGAGCACCTCCTCGCCATTGGGGTGCATTTCCCAGTGGCCGGCGTCTGTCGAAACTTCCGACCCGGTCAACAGGCGACCGGGATACTGCCGTTGCCCCGACATGAGTTCCGGCCAGAAAGCGTCGGTCACCTCAATGGCCTTTGCTCCTCCCCCGTCCGGGAAATGGATATAGGTGCTGATGGGATCGACTGCCGCCGGGTCTGTCTTGGGCATATGCTGGCCTCCTCCCCACTCCTCCCGCCGAACCATGGAAATCGGTGGAACCTTGACCGACGTCATGGCCACAGCGCTCCCGGTCACGTAGTGTTGATACGGTACAAAGGCAACCGATGCGACACGAGGGGGGGCCGGGCCAATGGTCGGACGAATCCAGTGTATCTCTCCCATTGACGGCAATGTCTATGTAGAGCGAGAGCAGGCCAGCAGCGACGAGGCGCTGGACAGCCTGCTGCGGGCGAACAAGGCCTTCCGCGCCTGGCGGCATGTCCCCCTGGAAGAGCGCCAGACCCTGCTGAACCGGGCGGTGGATATTTTCGTTTCCAAGCGTGACGCCATCGCGGAGGAGATCACCTGGCAGCTCGGTCGGCCGATCACCCAGAGCCCGAGCGAAGTGGCCGGGTTCGAGGAGCGGGCGCGGCACATGATTGACATCGCGCCCAGGCATCTGATGGACCAGGCCGTGGAACCCAGGCAGGGATTCAACCGGTTCATCCGGCACCAGCCGATGGGCGTCGTTCTGGTGGTCGCGCCCTGGAATTACCCCTACCTCACCTCGGTCAACGCCATTATTCCCGCCCTGATGGCGGGCAACGCCGTGGTGCTGAAACATTCAGCCCAGACGCCGCTCTGCGCAGAGCGCTACGCCGAAGTCTTCGCCGAGGCGGGGCTGCCCGACGACGTGTTCCAGTTCCTGCATTTGGACCACGACACCACACTTGGCGTCATCGAGGAGGCGGACGTCAACTTCGTCGCCTTTACCGGATCGGTCGAAGCCGGCCGCATGATGCAGCGCGCCGCCGCCGACCGGTTCGTGCGGACGGCATTGGAACTGGGTGGCAAGGATCCCGCCTACGTCCGGCCGGATGCCGATCTCGATTTCGCAATCGACAATCTGGTCGACGGTGCTTTCTTCAACGCGGGCCAATCCTGCTGCGCGATCGAACGGATATACGTCCACGCGGACCTCTATGACCGGTTCGTCGACGGGTTCGTCTCGAAGGTCGGGGAATACAGCCTAGGCGATCCGCTGAAACCCGAAACGTCGCTGGGGCCGATGGTCAAGGCCGCCGGCGCCGATTTCGTGCGCGCCCAGGTGGACGAGGCGGTAGCCCGGGGGGCCCGCTCCCTGGTCAACCCCCAGGATTTTCCCGCCGACCGGCCGGGCACGCCCTACTGCGCACCGCGGGTGCTGGTGGACGTGAACCACGAGATGCGGGTGATGACGGAGGAGAGTTTCGGGCCGGTGATCGGCATCATGAAGGTGGAAGACGACGACGACGCCGTCCAGATGATGAACGACAGCCGCTTCGGGCTGACCGCCTCGGTCTGGACCCGGGACGAAAAAGCCGCGCTGGCCATCGGCGACCGGGTGGTGACGGGCACGTTTTTCATGAACCGCTGCGACTATCTGGACCCGGCGCTCGCCTGGACCGGTGTCAAGGATTCCGGCCGCGGCTGCACGCTTTCGGAACTGGGCTACCTGCAGCTCACCCGGCCCAAGTCGTTCCACCTGAGGACGGGGGCGTAGAGCCGGGCGGCCTTCAACCCGGCCTTTGAAACGCGCGGCGCGCAGCTTCGACCTCCTCGCGGACCGCGCACCCTTCCAGGTGGTCGTTGACCAGCCCCATGGCCTGCATGAAGGCGTAGACAGTCGTGGGGCCCACGAAGGACCAGCCGCGCTTTTTAAGGTCCTTGGCAAGCGCCGTTGATTCGGCCGTCTTGCCCAGCGTCCTGAGAGTCGCCTTGTCAAGCCGGTCGGGCCGGGCCGTGGCGTCCGGCTCGAAACCCCAGAAAAAAGCAGCCAGGGAACCGCGCTCGTCGACCAGGTCGCAAGCTCGTTGCGCGTTGTTGATGGTCGATTCGATCTTGCCGCGATGGCGCACGATGCCGGCGTCGTCCAGCAGTCGGGCCACGTCCTTGTCGGTGTAGCGCGCCACCCGCGTGAATTCGAAACCGTCGAACGCGCGGCGAAAGTTCTCGCGCTTGCGCAGGATGGTGAGCCAGCTCAGGCCCGACTGAAAACCCTCCAGGCAAATCTTCTCGAACAGCCGCCGGTCGTCCTCGACCGGCCAGCCCCATTCCTCGTCGTGATAGGCCTGGTAGTCCGCATCGCTGCCCGCCCACCAGCAGCGGCAGGTTCCGTCCTCGCCAAGCAGCAAGCCGTCATCGATCGTCTCGGTCATCGGCGGGTGGTCACTCCTGCGCAACGGAATATCCACGGCGATCTTAGCGCCATCGCGGGCGCAGGCCACCCGCATCTCAATCCACGCGCCCCGACAGATCAATGAATCGTGAGCGGGTTGCTGTCCCGGCTACCAGGGCCTACATGCATTGCCACACAACAGAGGCACAGGGGCCCTATTCTCATGACCAGCATCAGTCCGCTTTTTCCGCGCCAGCCCGTGCCGGCCCTCGAGGTCGACACTGTTGGCGGCGGGACCTGGCGTCTATCGGATCAGGCGCCGGAAAACTTCACTCTCGTGGTGTTCTATCGCGGGCTGCACTGCCCGATCTGCTCGCGTTATATGGGCGATTTGGAAGCGAAGTTGGGCGAGTTCGCCAAGCGTGGCGTCTCGGTCGTTGCCATCTCAAGCGACGACGAAACCCGGGCCGCCGAGGCCAAGGAGAAATGGGGCCTTACCAATATGGCCGTCGGCTACGGGCTGGACCTGGACGTCGCGCGTCAGTGGGGACTCTACATCTCCACCAGCCGGGGCAAGACCTCGGCGGGGATCGACGAGCCGGCCCTGTTCAGCGAGCCGGGACTGTTCCTGGTACGGCCGGACGGCACCCTCTACTGGTCGTCCGTTCAGACCATGCCGTTCGCGCGGCCGAGCTTCCGTGAGATCCTGGGTGCGCTCGATTTCGTCATCGAGAAGGACTACCCGGCCCGCGGCGAGGTGGTGGACCATCGCGCCCAAGCGGCGGCCGAATAGACCGGCGCCTCAGGCGTCGGCCAAACGGACCATCGCGGCGCGGAACCGCTCGAATATCCGCTGTTCATCCGCATGGCGGCCGTCACGAATGATGTGACGGCCGGCCACGATGACGTGCCGCACGGGCCGGCCCGGGCCGGCAAAGATCCAACTGTCCAGAAGCGCGTCGTGATCGCGGCCTACGAGATGCGGCGCCTCCGTATCCAGCACCACCAGGTCGGCCAGCCGTCCCGGAACAATGGCACCGGCCTCGCGCCCCAGCGCCTGGCCGCCGCCGCCAGCCGCTTCGAGGTACAAGGTCTCACCGGTCGATCCGCCCGTGCCGCCGGCCAGCAGGTTACGTTCGTGTCTTAGCAGCCGCTGACCGTATTCCAGCAGCCGCAGTTCGTCCGCCGGATCCACCGTGACGTGGCTGTCGGAGCCGACACCGAACCGCCCGCCCTTGCCCAGATAGTCGAACGCCGGAAAGATCCCATCACCGAGATTGGCCTCCGTGGTCGGGCAGATGCCGGCGACCGCGCCGCTGGCTGCAACGCCGGCGACCTCCTGCGATTCCATGTGCGTGGCATGCACCAGGCACCAGCGACGGTCGATGTCGAACTCGTCCAAAAGGAAGTCGATCGGCCGTCGGCCGCTCGAGTCGACACACGCCTCCACCTCGCGCTGCTGTTCGGCGACGTGGATATGGATGGGACAGCCGGGCGCGATCGACCCGGCGTCGTCCAGAACACCGGACAAAAGATCGGGTGTCACCGCCCGAAGCGAATGGGGCGCAACACCGATCCGAAAGCCGGGCCGGCGGCCATGCCGCTGCTGCAGCGTTGCCAGGAGATCCGCATAACTTTTCCGATCGTGCAGAAAACGGCGTTGATGTTCGTCCGCCGGGGCCGCGCCGAATCCTCCATAGGCATAGAGAACCGGACACAGGGTCAGGCCGATGCCGACAGTGTCTGCGGCGGCCACGACGCGCTCGGCCATTTCGGCCGTATCCGCATAGGGTTGTCCGTCGGTGTCGTGGTGCAGGTAGTGGAATTCCGCGACGGCAGTGTAGCCCGCCTTGAGCATCTCTACGTAGAGCTGGGTTGCGATCGCCTCTTGTTCTTCCGGTCCGACACTGCGCACGAAGGCGTACATGCGCTCGCGCCATGTCCAGAAACTGTCGCCGGCCGGCCCGGCAAATTCGGTCAGGCCCGCCATGGCCCGCTGAAACGCGTGCGAGTGCAGGTTCGCGACGCCGGGCACGCATGCGCCGTCCAGTCTGATCGCGCCATCGGCGCCCGACCCCGACTCGACCTTGACGATGCGGCCGGTCCCGTCGATTTCGACGCGGACGTCGTCCGCCCAGCCCTCCGGCAGCCGCGCCTTCTGGAAATAGAGTTTGACCACGCCCAAGGGTCCGCCTTAGCTAGTGTCTCGTCAAGTGAAGCCCGATTCGCGGACCAGCGCATGTCCTTCAAACAGTGGAGCGACCTGTGGGTCGAAGTCTCGCTCGCCACCATGACCGGCGACAGCGGGCCCTATGGCGCCATCGAGAATGGCGCCCTGGCCGTGAAGGACGGCCGGATCGCCTGGGTCGGACCGGCCGCCGATCTGCCGGACAAACCGGAATCGCTGGCCGACGAGGTCTTCCATGGCGCCGGGCACTGGGTGACCCCCGGCCTGATCGATTGCCATACACACCTCGTTTATGCCGGCAACCGGGCGGGCGAATTCGAAGCGCGCCTGCAAGGAAAGTCGTATGAGGAGATCGCCAGAGCCGGCGGCGGAATCCGCTCCACGGTGGCGGCAACCCGCAAGGCCAGCGAGAAGGAACTTCTGCGCCAGTCCTCCCCGCGACTGCGCCGATTGATCGCCGACGGGGTCACCACTGTCGAGATAAAGTCCGGCTACGGTCTGGATACCGAGACCGAACTGAAGATGCTGCGCGCTGCTCGCCATCTGGCCACCCTGGAGCCGGTCCGGGTGCGCACCACATTCCTGGGACTGCACGCCCTGCCGGCCGATCACGAAGACCGGCGTCAGGAGTATGTGGACCTGGTGTCCGGCGATATGCTGGACGCCGTCGCCGACGCCGGCCTGGCCGATGCTGTGGACGCATTCTGCGAGACCATCGGCTTTACGTCGGAAGAAACCGAACAGGTATTCCAGGCGGCGCACGCCCGGGGGCTGCCTGTCAAGCTGCATGCCGAGCAGTTGAGCGACCAGAAGGGCGCGGCAATGGCAGCGCGCTTCGACGCCCTGTCGGCAGACCATCTGGAATATGTGGACGAGGACGGCATCAAGGCGATGGCGGCGGCCGGAACCGTCGCGGTGCTGTTGCCCGGCGCCTTTTATTTCCTTCGCGAGACCAAACGGCCGCCGATCGATCTGTTCCGGGCCCACGACGTGCCCATCGCCATTGCGACCGACTGTAATCCCGGCTCCTCGCCGGCGACGTCCCTGCTGCTGATGCTCAACATGGCCTGCACCCTTTTCTCCATGACACCGGAGGAAGCGCTCGCCGGCGTCACGCGCAATGCCGCGGCGGCGCTGGGTCTGGACGGCGAGATCGGCACGTTGGAGGCAGGCAAGGCTGCGGATTTCGTCTTCTGGGATATCGACAGCCCGGCCGAACTTGCCTACGCCATCGGCGCAAACCCGTTGAAGGCCCGCGTCTTCGGCGGCCAGCACGACGCTGTCGGACCCGGATAGGACCAAGGATCATGGAAATCCACCCCGGCACCATGTCGCTTGCGGAGATGCGGACCCTGTTCGAGTCCGACGGCAAGATCTCGCTGCCGCACAAGGCCTGGGAAGCCGTCGATGCGGCCGCGGCGACGGTGGCCGATGCGCTGGCTGGCGATCGCACGGTCTACGGAGTCAATACCGGCTTTGGCCGCCTTGCGCAGCAGGCGATTCCGCGGGACCAGCTCACGCAACTGCAGCGCAATCTGGTTTTGTCTCACGCGGTCGGCACGGGCCCCGACCTCGACGATCCGACGGCCCGCCTGGTCATCGCGTTGAAAGTGAACAGCCTGGCGCGCGGCAATTCCGGTGTCCGACGTATCGTCGTGGAACGGCTGATGGATCTCCTGGAGCGCGACGTGGTGCCTTGCCTGCCGTCCAAGGGCTCCGTTGGCGCCTCGGGCGACCTGGCACCGCTGGCCCACCTGGCCGCAGTGCTGATGGGCGTGGGCCGAGCCCGTCACGGCGGAGAGGTCATGCCGGCCGCCGACGCGCTGGCCCGCGCCGGACTCGAAACGCTGGAGCTGGGCCCGAAGGAAGGCCTGGCCCTCATCAACGGCACCCAGGTATCAACCGCCCTCGCCCTGGCGGCGCTTTTTGCAGCCGAGCGCGCCTTCGCCGCCGCCGTCGTCGCCGGCGCGCTGTCCGTGGATGCGGCCCAGGGATCGGATACGCCGTTCGACTCCCGCATCCATCAACTGAGCGGCCATGTGGGCCAGCGCGAGATCGCCGAGTCGCTGCGCCAGCTGCTCAAGGGGAGCGCAATCCGTCAGTCGCACATTGCCTGCACGAAAGTGCAAGATCCCTACTGCCTGCGTTGCCAGCCCCAGGTGCTCGGCGCCTGCCTCGATCATCTGCGGTTCGCCGCGGATGCGCTCGCGATCCAGGGCAATGCGGTTTCGGACAATCCGTTGATTTTCCCCGAGCCTGGCGACGTGCTGTCAGGCGGTAATTTCCATGCCGAACCCGTAGCGATGGCCTCGGACACCATGGCGCTGGCGATCGCCGAAATCGGCGGACTGTCGGAACGGCGGATCGCCATGCTGATCGACACCACCATCAGCGGGCTGCCGCCGTTCCTGGTCGCCGAGCCGGGGCTCAATTCCGGTTTCATGGTTGCCCATGTCACCGCCGCGGCGCTGGCCAGCGAAAACAAGCAGCTGGCAACACCGGCCAGCGTCGACTCCCTGCCCACCTCGGCCAACCAGGAAGACCATGTGAGCATGGCGACCAACGCCGCCCGCCGGCTTGGCGCCATGTGCGAGAACACCGCCGGCATCATCGCGATCGAACTGCTTGCCGCGGTCCAGGGGATCGAATTCCACGAAGATCTGGAGACGTCGACGAGCTTGAAGAAGGCGTCGGCCCTGGTTCGCGGCGTCGCCGACCCATATGTACAAGACCGTTACTTCGCGCCGGACATCGAAGCGGTCACGACGCTCGTCCGCGACGGCGCATTCATTCCATTCGCGAAGGGCCTGCTGCCGTCGCACCGTTGATCGGCTGTCTAGGCCGCTCGAGACCAGTCCAACGCCGCTTCCAGCATCCGTCGCAACGCCGGCCGCACGCTTGCGGCACGCGTTTCATCGAACACGAACGGCGGCCCCTCTTGTCCATAGGTCGCCTGCGACAGTTCCAGCTGGAACGCATGCACGCCCTGATCCGACGCGCCATAGGTCCGCGTGATGTAGCCGCCCTTGAAGCGGCCGTCGACGGCGAGCGTAAACCCATCGCCCTCGGCCAACGCCGCGGCGAGCCGGTCTCTCAGCGCGGGTGCGCAACTGACGCCGCCCGCGGTGCCGAGATTGAAGTCCAGTAGGCTGCCGTCGAAGAACCGCGGCACCTGGGATCGGATGGAATGACAGTCAAACAACACCGCGACCCCGTGCCGCTGCTGCAGCGAATTCAACTCTGACACCAGACGATCGTGATAGGGCTGCCAGTAGAGCCGACGCCGGCGTTCGATTTCCTCGGTGTCGGGTTCCCTTCCCATTCGGTAGATCGCCGCCTCGGCGAAAGTGGTGGTCGGCACCAGTTCGGTGTTGCTCGCCCCGGGATAAAGCGCCGCGCCATCGGGCGCCCTGTTGAGGTCGATCACGTAACGGGAATACTGCGCCTTCAGCACCGACAGGCCCAGGTCGCCGGCGAAATCGTAGAGCCGGTCGAGCGCCCAGTCGGTGTCGGGCACCGCCAGTGCCTCGTCCGTCATCCCGGTTTGCAGCGCTTCGGGAATCTCAGTCCCCAGATGGGGAATGCTCATCAGCACGGGCGTCGTGCCGGGCTCGAACGCGCAAACATCCATGGTCGCGATCCTGTGTCGACGGCGGTTGTCCGATCGGTTGCCAGGGCGCATCATCGGCCCATCGGGACGGCCCGCCAAGACCCACTTGACGCGCCATTGAACGGAATGGACCGCCGCCATGCCAAAAGACGACCGCATCGACAACACGCGCGAGATCCACGCGCCACACGGAACCAAACTCACCGCCAAGTCATGGCTGACCGAGGCTGCGTACCGGATGATGCGTAACAACCTCGACCCCGACGTGGCGGAGAAACCGGAAGAGCTGGTGGTCTATGGCGGCATCGGCCGATGCGCCCGCAACTGGACCTGTTTCGATCAGATCCAAAAAGCCCTGACCGACCTGGACGACGACCAAACACTGCTGGTCCAGTCGGGAAAGGCGGTCGGCGTCTTCCGCACCCACCGTGACGCCCCGCGTGTGCTGATCGCCAATTCCAACCTGGTACCTGAATGGGCCGACTGGGAACACTTCAACGCGCTCGATAAGAAAGGCCTGATGATGTACGGCCAGATGACGGCCGGCTCGTGGATCTATATCGGCAGCCAGGGAATCGTTCAGGGCACTTACGAGACCTATGCCGAGATGGGCCGGCAGCATTATGGCGGCGACCTTGCCGGCAAGTGGATCCTGACCGGCGGGCTCGGCGGCATGGGCGGTGCGCAGCCGCTGGCGGCGACCATGGCCGGCGCGTCGATGCTGGCGGTGGAATGCCGGCCGTCGCGGATCGAGATGCGGTTGAAGACCGGCTATCTCGACCGCCAGGCCGCGGATATCGACGAAGCACTTACCATCATCGACGCCGCGGGCGCCAAGGGCGAGGCTGTCTCCGTCGGTTTGCTGGGCAATGCCGGCGAGGTGTTTCCGGAGCTGGTTCGCCGCGGCGTTCGGCCCGATGCCGTCAGCGACCAGACCAGCGCCCACGACCCGCTCAACGGTTATCTCCCCATCGGCTGGACTCTGGACGAGTGGGAAACCCGCATCGCCTCCGAGCCGGACCGGGTGGTTCGCGAAGCCAAGGCATCCATGGCGGTGCAGGTCCGCGCCATGCTGGACTTTCACACGATGGGCGTGCCCACTTTCGACTACGGCAACAACATCCGCCAGATGGCCATGGAGGCGGGTGTGGAGAACGCGTTCGACTTCCCCGGCTTCGTGCCGGCCTACGTGCGTCCCATGTTCTGCCGCGGTATCGGGCCATTCCGGTGGGTGGCCCTGTCGGGCGATCCGGAGGACATCTATCGTACAGACGCAAAGGTCAAAGAGCTGATCCCTGACGACCCGCATCTGCACAACTGGCTGGACATGGCGCGCCAGAGAATCCAGTTCCAGGGGCTGCCCGCCCGAATCTGCTGGGTAGGCCTGGGCCAGCGTCATCGCCTGGGCCTGGCTTTCAACGAGATGGTGCGATCGGGCGAGCTGTCGGCGCCGGTCGTGATCGGCCGCGACCATCTGGATTCCGGTTCGGTCGCCAGCCCCAACCGCGAGACCGAGGCAATGCAGGACGGGTCCGATGCGGTGTCCGACTGGCCGCTCCTGAATGCGCTGCTCAATACCGCGAGCGGCGCCACCTGGGTGTCATTGCACCATGGCGGCGGCGTCGGCATGGGTTATTCCCAACATGCGGGCGTGGTGATCGTCGCCGACGGCACCGCCGAGGCGGCCCGCCGTCTGGAACGGGTGCTGTTCAACGACCCAGGCTCGGGTGTCATGCGCCATGCGGACGCCGGTTACCAGAGCGCCATCGCCTGCGCGCGGGATCAGCAACTCAATCTGCCGTTCCTGGATCCGGCCTGACTGCCGTCAGTCGATATCGACGATGAAATCCCAGGCGATTTGGCGGTCGATGCTGGGATAGTGGCGAACGTCGCAGTTCATGAGAGCGTTCGCCATCCGGGCCGCCAGTGCCTCCCACGCCGTGTCGCCGACAAGCGCGATCCGTTCGAAATCCTTGCCGTGCGTCAGGCCCAGCATCATATCGTCGACCGCCCCTTTGAGCGTCCAACCGTCGCTTTCGGTCAGATCGAACATCAGCCGGATCGGCCCGTGCTCGGCAATGATGGTCTCAAGCTTGGGTACGAAACTCTTGTAGGCCGCGTCGGTCATCTTGCCGACCGCCTTGACGGCAACAAACCGTCCTTCGGTTTCGGGAAGAAACTCAAACATCGCTACGCGGTTCCGAGGTGCTGGTTGGAGTGCCGGACGAATCCACGCTTTATCGATCTGGAGGGATGCGTGCAGAGGTCTTATAGGCGCAAGAGCTCAGGCACAAGACGCCAAATCGGATCAGGCGTACTTCGCCGTGATGCCTCCGTCCACGACAAGCTCGGCGGCTGTGACGTACTTCGCCTCGTCCGAGGCAAGGTAAAGCGCTGCATAGGCGACGTCCCAGGCATCGCCCATGTGCCCCATGGGACACTGGGCATCGCGGACCCGCTTCAGGTTCTCTATGTCGCCTTCCTTGCCGTAGGCGGCCGTCAGTCCTTCGCGAACCATGGGCGTGTACATTAGTCCCGGCAGGATGCTGTTGGCTCGGATACCCTCTTGCGCATATTCCAGCGCGACGCCGCGGGTGAGCGCCAGGATTCCGCCCTTGCTGGCGTAATAGGTGGCATAGGGCACGCCGGTATAGCGCGTCGCCGCAATCGAGGAGATGTTGACGATCGACCCGCCGCCTTGGCGCTCCATGACCGGCAACACCGACTTGCAGGTCAGGTAGACGCTCTTCAGGTTGATATCCATCACCCGGTCCCAGTCGGCCTCCTCCAGATCGGCCGGGCCGCCGACTTTTACGATGCCCACATTGTTGACCAGGATGTCGACGCGGCCGAATGTCTCCAGGCAGGCTTCCACCATTGCCGTCACGTCAGCACTGCTGGAAACATCGCCAGCCGCGGTCTGGCATTCACCGCCTTCTCCTTCGATCAGACCGCGCGTCTCGTCAGCGGCGTCGGCGTTGATGTCCACGCCGAAAACCCGTGCCCCTTCTCGGGCAAACAGAACCGAGATCGCCTTGCCGTTGCCCCAGCCGGGGCCGACCGAACCGGCGCCGGTGATCAGGGCTATTTTGTCTTTCAGCCGCTCACTCATGCCTCGTTCCCCTTTGTCCCGAGCCTTTCACGCAGCTCGGTCTTAAGCACTTTGCCGTAATTGTTCTTCGGCAGGGCCTCGACGAAATGATAGGCCTTCGGCCGCTTGAACCTGGCGATGTTCTCCAGACAATGGGCATCCAGCGCCGAAGCGTCGGCCCAGGTTTCGTCGACAGGCACGACAAAGGCAACGACCGCTTCGCCCCAGTTGCTGTCGGGTTGACCGATCACGGAGACTTCCTTCACCGCCTCGTGCCGCAGCAGGACCTCTTCGACCTCCCGCGGATAGATGTTGCTGCCGCCGCTGATGATCACGTCCTTCGAACGGTCGCGCAGCGTCAGGAAACCGTCTGCATCCATGCTGCCCAGGTCTCCGGTCCAGAGCCAGCCGCCCCGTAACGCGGTCGCCGTCGCCTCCGGATTCCGCCAGTAGCCGCGCATCACCGATTCGCCCCGGACCAGAACCTCGCCCGGTTCGCCGGGGGGCAACGTGCGGCCGTCCTCGTCGGCCACGCGGACCTGAACGACCAGTTGTGCGGTGCCGGCCGACGCCAGGCGCTCGCGATAGCGCGGGTGATCCGTCTCGGCATGGCGCGCCTTGTTGAGCGCGGTGATGGTCATCGGCGATTCGCCCTGACCGTAAATCTGCGCCAGCTTGTATCCGAAGACCGAATGCGCATGGTCCAGATCGGCCATGTACATCGGCGCGCCGCCATAGACGATGGTCTTGAGATTGCCGGTATCCGCCTTTGCGGCAGCGGGTGACTCAGTCAGTCGCTTCACCATGGTCGGCGCCGCGAACAGGGTGACGCCGCGATAGCCTTGGATCACATCCAGGACCTCGGCAGGGTCGAAACCGCCGCTTGCCGGCACGATCTGTAACGCTGCGGCCGCGACGTGCGGCAGGATGTAGATGCCCGAGCCGTGCGACATCGGCGCCGCATGCAGGATACTGTCACCGGGTTCGATCCGGTCCACGTCCGCGAAATAACTCGCGGTCATGCCCATTAGATTCCTGTGAGTCAGCATGGCGCCCTTGGGCTGGCCGGTGGTGCCGCTGGTGTAGAACAGCCACGCAACATCGTCGGGCGCCGTCTCGGCCAGCGGAATCGGTTCCGCTGCCGCCAGGCGCCAGGTATCTGGCGACTCGACGGATACGACGGCCGGCGGGTCGTCGAGGTCGGCGCAAGCCGCGGCGACCGCGTCGGCCAGGTCGGCGCTGACGAAACAGGCTCTGGCCCCGCTGTGGCCCAGTATGAAGGCGAACTCGCGTGGATGCAGCTTGGCATTCACGGGGACGGCCGTCACACCGGCATGCCAGCAGGCGAATAGCAGCTCGATATAGGCAGGACCGTTCGACATGATGAGCGCGACCCGGTCTCCCGGCGCCGCTGAGAAAACATTGTGCAGGCCGCCGGCCAGACGGGCCACACGATCCGACAGATCGCGATAGGACATCGCCGACCCGCCGGGCACGGCGACGGCCGTCGATTCCGAAAAGGCCTGGCCGGCCCGTATCAGCAGATAGGCGATGTTCATGCTGGGTTCGGTCCCATGGCCCTAATGTCGGCCCTGACGCCGCAGCCACGGTTGATCTGCGGCAATCGCTACCGCTCCCGGAATACCATGGATTTGGCAACGGCGCCCCCATCCCGGAGGCATGCGACCAATGATCGGGGCAAGCGCACCCGCCCCGTGGCCGGCCCGCTGCCGTCAGATTGCCGCTGTAGCCGCCGGTGGTGCAGGTGTGGTTTCGACGTCAGGACGCTCGCCCGCGGCAAGCCGCGCTTCGATGTCGTCGATGACCGGCATCAGGTCCCGCACGCCGTCGATGAGATAGTGGGCGCCGGCGGACCGCAACGCTTCGGACGCCCGTGCCCGGAGTTCGGCCTGCTCCGCCTCGGACCGGCTGGCAAGGTCTTGTTCCGACAGCCCCACCTCGTTGCCCGTCATCGTCACGCCGACGGTCCACGAACCGGCGCTCACACCTTCCAGGATGCCCGGTATCGTATCGTCCACCTTGACGCAGGCCGCAGCCGGCCAGACCCCGAGTTCGACGAAACATTTGTACATCATCAACGGCGTGGGCCGGCCGCTGGGGACGTCGCCCGCCTTGATGACGCAGTCCGGCCGGTAGCCCTGGGCCGCGGCAATCGGGACCATACGATCGGTAATTTCTCGGCTGTAACCCGTGGTCGAGCCGATCCGTATCCCACGCGCCCGCAGCTCGTCCACGACCGGCAGTATCCCCGGCATGATGTCGGCGTAGCGCTGGATGATCTCGGCGTTCAGCGGAACGAACACCTCGTAGATCTTGTCCACGTCCGAATCCGCGAAGGGTCGCCGGTGCGCCTTCTCCCAGGCCGCAGCGACCCTTGGCGCCGTGCCGACCGCTTTGATGTGATCCCACTTGGGCAGGCCCATCGGCGCCCTGGCCTCTTCGATCGAGACCGGCACGCCGAACCGTTTGAACGCCTCGACGAAAACTCCCATGGGCGCCCGGCTGCCATGGTCCACGATCGTCCCCGCCCAGTCGAATATGACAGCTCTAATTCCCGTCGGACCGAACTCGCTCATGCGTGCACTCCCGCCTCGTGTGGTGGATTGGGTGATGAACAGTCGGCCATCATCCGGGCGCGGTCGAGGTCTTCGCCCGACGCACCCTTCCCCCGGTTTCAATCGTCAACGGCGACAGTGATATCGCCGGGACACGCCGGTGCTCAAGCATTTTGCGGGAATCTAAGGCGAGAAAATCGTGTCTTCGGGCGAACGCGGCCGGCAGTGGGCAACAACGACTGCGCGTGGTCGCGGCCGGCGACCTCAATAGACCTCCTTGCGATAAAAAATCGCCTCGCACGAACACCCGTTCGTCCGGTGGTCGCAATGGAACTCGCCGCGTTCGCATCGGTCCTTGAAGTAGGTTTCAAGCTTGACCCAGGGCTTGAAGCCCAGCGTTTCCATGATGCGGTCGACCTGGCCCTCGGCCGGCCCCCGCTTGAAGGTGACGATCAGCTTGTCGCCGCCACGGCCCACGATGGCATCGTGCACCGACCGGATCAGCTTGGTTCCCAGGCCCTTGCCGCGGTTGCCCGGCGCCACCGCCACCATCTGGATTACACCTAGCGCGCCTTCATCATCAGCGGAGCGCAGGTCAGCTGGAATGTCGGCAACACGCCCTTCCAAGAACGCATCCAGCCCACCTTGCGGCAACAACCGCCCATAGGCGAACCCAACCACCCGGTCATCCGACGTGGTCCAAACATGCAGGCAGGTGTCCGGCGTCCTGGCAATCTCGGACGGTTTGACGAAATACCCCTCGCCGAACGCCTGATCGGCCAGAGCGACGACCTTGCTCTGCAATTGCGGTGAGTAGACCTCAATGCCCATGTCAACCGCCGCCGTGCCTGTTGGTTCTTTGTTTGGCCGCCCGGTCGTTGCGACCCGGCTCGAAAACCAGGATAGCACAGACTAGGCGCCGACAAACGCCTCACGATGGCCGCGATCACACTTGGAGGCGCCTGGATCGGTTCCGTTTAACGACGCTGGCCCGGATGGGCGCGCCGTGACCTGACCCCTTCTCAGGCCGCCTGTTTCCACTTGATCGTACAGCCCATACTGGGGATCTGGTCAGCCGGGCCAGCGCCGGTTTCCGCGACCTGGCGCATCGCATCGAGCAGCTCGCGCTTGGCGTCCGGAACAGCCTCGCGTCGTGACGAATCCAGTCGTCCGCGATATTGCAGCTCAAGGTTCTTGTTGAACCCGAAAAAGTCGGGCGTGCAGATGGCATCGTAGGCGCGGGCGATCTCCTGGGTCTCATCCAGCAGGTAGGGAAAGTTGAAACCATGTTGGGCAGCAAAGGCCTTCATGTTCTCCGGCGCATCGTCGGGGTAGGCCTGATAGTCGTTCGACATAATCGCGACGACGCCGATCCCCTGTTCCTGCAACTGCTTGGCGTCGGCGACCAGCCGATCGATGATGGCCCGGACGTAGGGACAGTGATTGCAAATGAAGGCGATGAGGGTGCCATTCTCACCGCTGATGTCGGCAAGAGACACCATATTGCCGTCCAGATCCGGCAACAAAAAATCGACAGCCTTCCAACCGAAATCGCAGATGGGAGTTTCCGCAGCCATTAAAGCCTCCTTTCGCCGTGCTCCTGCAGCGCCTGCCACGCGCCACCCTAGGCGAAATAGATAAGGACGAGCCGGTATGCTTGGCAAGCCATCCCGGCTTGGCGTCATAGGAAAGTTTTGCGGGGCTGATTTAGGTCAAGTCCTCGCGACAAACCGATTGATAGTTTCCCGCACGTGGAGGGCGTGCAAGGAATCATGGTCGCATCACCGGGTGCGGACGACCGAACCGCGACATCATCGCCCCGCTTCGAGGCGGGATACCTCAAGCTCTTGCGGACGGGCGCCCTTGAAGCGCGCGTGGCGAAGGCACAGGAGCACCTGCGCAATTGCGATCTGTGCGCCCGGTACTGCCGGGTCGACCGGCTTCATTCGCTCACTGGCGTCGTCTGCCGAACCGGCACCGAAGCGGTCGTGGCGTCCTATGGCGCCCATCACGGCGAGGAAGATTGCCTGCGCGGGTACAACGGCTCGGGCACGATCTTCTTTTCGTGGTGCAATCTGCGTTGTGACTTCTGTCAGAACTGGGAGTTGAGCCGGAAGGGCGAGGGCCGGCTGGTCTCGGCCGACGATCTCGCGGCAATCATGCTGGAGCTTCAGGAGCAAGGTTGTCACAACATCAATGTGGTCACGCCCAGCCACGTGGTCGCTCAGATTCTGGAGGCGGTCCTGATTGCCGCGCGAAAGGGCCTGACATTACCGATCGTCTACAATACCGGCGGGTACGACAGCCTCGAAGCGCTGGCGCTTATGGACGGCGTGGTCGACGTCTACATGCCAGACCTGAAATACGGCAGCTCGGCTGCGGCCCACAGCTATTCCCATGTCCGCAACTACACGCCGTTCAACCAGGCGGCGATCCTGGAAATGCACCGCCAGGTGGGCGATCTGGTGATTGATCGTCACGGGCTGGCGCAGCGCGGCCTGCTGGTACGGCATCTGATCCTGCCGAACGGAATCGCGGGTACCCGCGAAGTGCTCCGATTCGTGGCGGAGGAGATTTCGCCCGACACCTTCATCAACGTGATGGACCAATACCGCCCCTGCTACAAGGCCGGGGATAAACCGGAGATCGCGCGGTCGATCACACGTGCCGAATATTTGGAAGCGCTGGACCTGGCCCGCCAGCTCGGCCTGACAAGGCTGAACGACCCGTTCGACCGGGTCGCGCGGGTCTGACCCAAGCCGGCGGCGACCGGCGAAGAGCCAGACCGAGGGCACAGAAACCTCTCAACCCGTCCGTCCAGGACAACGCCTCGGGGCCCTTGACGCCTCGCCCCGGAATGGTTAACGTTTTTAATATGAAACAATGTCCCATATTTGGAACAAAGCCAACGGCATGACGGAAAGCTGGCATCGAGTCGGGCAAAGATCCGACGTCTCCGTGGACGAACCGATGGGCGTGACGGTCGGCGACCAGGAGATTGGCATATACCTTGTCGGCGAGACGCTCCATGCGATCGAAAATGTATGTCCGCACGCCTTTGCGCTGCTGTCGGACGGATTCGTCGACGGCGAGGAGGTGGAATGCCCGCTGCACGAGGCCGTGTTTCATATTCCCACGGGCCGATGCCTGAAGGAACCGGCAGACCGGGACCTCAAGAAGTTCGAGGTGAAGACGGACGGGGAGGACATCCTCGTCAAGCTCTAGGACAACCTCCGGGAGACCACCATGGACCATAATCCCTATCTGAAACCCTGGCATCGGCCGGAACCGAACCAGGTCGCCGGCAAGGGTTATATCGAGAAGCCCGAAGAGGTGGAGAACATCGTCTGGCAGACCCGGGCCGCGCCGCCGACCAACTACGAGAACGATCTGGGCGACGCACTCGTCCGCGCCTTCGAATCCGGCGCCGAAACCCTCCAGGAGGTGATCGCCAAGCTCAACGAACAAGGCGTCTTCTCGCCTGACGGATCGCCCTGGACCGAAGAAAACTTCGAGCGCGAGATGAAGCGGCTGGGCGCATGAGTCGATGACCTCCACGCGGATCGAATACCGTGATGTCAGCAAGCGTTTTCCGGCTCACAACGGAAGTGCCGGAAACGAAGGCAGGGTCACGGCGGTCCAGGATGTCTCTTTCACCATCGCCGACGGCGAAGTCGTCTCCCTGATCGGACCGAGCGGTTGCGGAAAGTCCACCCTGCTCAACATGGGCTCGGGGCTGTATCAGCCAAGTGACGGCAGCGTCTATGTAGACAACGAACTCGTCGATTCACCCAACGCGCATGTCGCTTTTATGCTGCAGAAAGACCTGTTGCTGCCCTGGCGAACCATACGCCAAAACGTGGAACTTGGTCTGGAGATACGCGGCGTGCCCAAGACCGAGCGCCGGGCCCGCTCAACCCGGTTGCTTGAAAAATGCCACCTTTCAGCGTTCGTGAATCACTACCCTCATCAGCTGTCAGGGGGCATGCGCCAGCGCGCAGCCCTGGCCCGGACGCTGGCGGTCGATCCGACGGTATTGCTGCTGGATGAGCCTTTCTCGGCGCTGGACGCCCAAACCAAGATGATCCTGCAACAGGATCTTGCCCAAACCCTTTATGAGGAAGGCAAGACAGCCCTGTTCATTACCCATGACCTTGTGGAGTCGGTGGCCCTGTCGGACCGGATCCTGGTCATGAGTCAGCGGCCCGGCCGGATCGTGAAGGAAATTAACGTCGATCTGCCGGATCGGGCTGATCCCATGAACCGGCGCAAACACGGCACGGTCGGCGACTACGTGCGCGACCTTATGGCTCTGCTTCACGTGGACGATCACGTGGCGGACGAACGTATTTGAAGAACCAACAAAACCAGCAACGAGGGGAAGCAAAGATGTTTAGCAAGCGCAGATTTCTGAGGCAGACGGCAGCGGCGCTCGCGGGCCTGGGCATGATGGTCGCCGCCACGGTTCCGTCTCAGGCGGCCGAGGATGTTACCTATCTGCTGCCGGCGCCGGCGTTCCTGCCCGCCTTCGGACCATGGATGCTTGCCAATGCCCGCGGCTATTATGCCGAGGAAGGCCTCAACGTTACTTTCCAGTCGGCCAAGGGTGGGGTCGACGTCGCCAAGCAAGTGGGTGCCGGCAATGCGACCGTTGGCGGCGCAATCGGCGACACGCCGCTTATCGTGCGGGCGAACGGCATTCCGGTGAAGGCCGTGGCAGTCCTGGGCGGCGGCTCGTTGATGGTACTGACCGCCCACGCCGACCGCGGCATCGAAGGGCCTGCTGACCTCGCCGGCAAGACCGTGACAACCATGTCCTATCAGGACACGACCTTCTACGCATTGCTGGGGATGCTGGCGAACGAGGGGCTGACACGCAACGACCTGGATGTCCAGGCGGCGGGTCCGGCCGGCACCTGGAAGCTGTTCATGGCCGGCGAAGCGGACGCCATGGCGGCGGTGCCCGATTGGATCGGAATTGCGCTTGGGGCCGGCAAGGAGCTGAAGCTGTTTCCCGCCGACGCCTATTTCAAAAGCATGGCGCAGGCGATCCTCGCCTCCGACGAGACCATCGAGCAGAACCCCGAGCTGATCCGCAAACTGGTGCGGGCGACCCTGCGCGGGCTGCGGGACATCATGACCGACCCGTCGGGCGCCGCGAAGGACTACATCGCGGCCGTTCCACAACACAAGGACAAGGAGGCCTACATCGAGACGGTATTCGGCCTCTACAACAAATATGTCTATCCCGGGCAGGCCGTGCTCGGGGCGATGGATCGTGACCGCCTGGCCGGTCTCCAGAAGTTTTATGTGGATCAGGGGATCGTTCGGAAGGAAACGCCGCTGGACGACCTCTATACCAACGAGTTCGTTCAGTAGGCGTAGGGAACGGGCCAGTGGGAAACGGATCGGGCATCAACGTTCAGGCGGGAATTGCGGCCGGGTTCGGTCTTTTCCTGGTTGCCCTGGCGTTGTGGGAATGGGGGCCGCCGGCCCTCGACATCCCTGCCTACATCATCCCGCCGGTCTCCTCCGTCGTTGAAGAGTTCTTCCGCATGATCGGGACGGACCGGCTGTTCTTCCATACCGGTATCACCGCGGCCGAGGTGGTCGCGGGTTTCCTGCTGGGCTCACTGCTGGGGATCATCGTCGGATACGTGCTGGGTGTCTCACCGATGACCGAGTTCATCCTTTCGCCCTACATCCTGGCCCTGCAGATCGCCCCGAAGGTGGCGTTCGCACCGCTCTTCGTCATGTGGTTCGGGTACACCGTCTATCCCAAGATCCTGGTCGCCATCCTGATCGTGTTCTTCCCGGTCATGGTCAACGTATTGACGGCAATCCGTTCGGTGGATCCCGACATGGTCAACCTGGCCCGCTCGTTCAAGGCCAGCCGATGGCAGATGTTCCGCATGATCGAGCTGCCGGCGGCGCTGCCGCCGCTGTTCTCGGGGCTCAGGATCGGCGCCACGCTGGCCGTCATCGGCGTAGTGGTTGGCGAACTGGTCGGCGGCAACCTCGGTCTGGGCTATTTGCTGGTGTTCGGCGAAGGCGCCGGAAACACCGCGATGGTCTTCGTGGCCATCATCATGCTCACGATCATCGGAATTCTTGCGTACGGCGCCGTGGTGCTGGTGGAGCGGCGGGTGCTGCACTACCTGCCCAGGGCGCAGATCCGGTCCGGCTGACGGATCCGGCGAAAGGAGTGGAAGCGGAGATGTCCGATCTCGACAATTCGGCCGATCCTGTCGAGGAGCGGCTCAACAAGGGACTCAAGAACTACTGGTATCCAGTCCTGCCAAGCTGGCGCGTCCAGGATGCGCCGGTCGGCATTACCCGCCTGGACGAGAACATCGTGCTGTGGCGCAACGCCGACGGCCAAGTGCAGGCGCTCGAGGACCGATGCCCGCACCGCGGCGCCCGTCTGTCGTTCGGCTGGAACCTCGGCGACCGGGTCGCCTGCTGGTATCACGGCGTCCAGGTGAACGGCGAGGGCAAGGTCTGTGAAGTTCCGGCGGTGGACGCCTGCCCGATGGAGGGCGAGCACAGGGTTCGCAGCTATCCCGTCCAGGAGCGTCACGACGCGATCTTTCTGTATTTCGCCGACGACCTGAATGCCGATCCATGCCCGTTGACGCTGCCCGAGGATCTGACCTCGGACGAATACAGCGCCTTCCTTTGCAGCGCGGTTTGGAAATGCAACTACCGTTATGCCGTCGACAATGTCATGGACCCCATGCACGGGGCTTATCTGCATGCGGTGTCCCACTCCATGGCGGAGGGGGACAAGGCGGCGCAGATGCGGGTCCGAAAAACCGACACCGGCCTGGTCTTTGAAAAGACCACCCAGAAGGACGTGAACTTTGACTGGGTGGAGTTCGGCGACACCGGCGCCATGTGGCTGCGCCTGACGATTCCCTATCAGAAGAAGTACGGGCCGGGCGGCAGCTTCGGGATCGTCGGCTTTGCCACGCCGATGGACCAGAACCACACCATGGTTTTCTTCTGGCGGACCCGAAAGGTGAGTGGATGGCAGCGAAACGTCTGGCGTTTTCTCTACCGGAACCGGCTGGAAGGCCTGCACTGGGGGGTCCTGGAGCAGGACCGGATCGTTCTGGAGAACATGGCGCCCGGCGCCCGTGACCACGAGTTCCTCTATCAGCACGATGTGGGCCTTAGCCGGGTCCGACGCATCATGGCCAAGAAAGCGGAACAGCAGGTCGCGGCGCTGGCCGCAGCCGAAGCAGCCGAATAGGACATCCGGACAACACTGATGGCCCAGACAACCGACCTGACCGGCAAGCGGATCCTGGTCACCGGGGGCGCCCGGGGTCTTGGCGCCGCTTTCGCCGAAGCGGCAGCGCTTGCGGGCGCCCGTGTTTTGGTCGGTGACATCCTCGAGGAGCGCGGCCGGGAGACAGTCGCTTCGCTGACCGACCGCGGCGCCGAAGCCGCGTTCCTGGCGCTGGATCTTGCGGACCCGTCGTCGGTTACCGATTGCGCCGAGGCAGCGGCCAAGGCGTTCGGCGGCCTGGACGGCCTGGTCAACAACGGTGCCATCGCAACAGGCATCGGCGGCAAAACCATGGAAGAGATCGACGTGGAGACCTGGGACCGCGTGATGCAGGTGAATGTCCGCGGCCCCTGGCTGATGACCCGTGCAGCGCTGCCCTTTCTGCGCCAGGCGGGCAACGGGAAGGTGGTCAATATCGCCTCCGACACTGCCCTTTGGGGGGCGCCGCGGCTAATGCACTACGTTGCCAGCAAGGGCGCGGTGATCGCCATGACCCGGGCCATGGCCCGGGAGCTGGGCGGCGACGGCGTCGCGGTCAACGCGATTGCACCCGGGCTGACGCTTGGCGAGGCGACCGAATATGTGCCGGAGGAGCGTCATCGGCTCTACGTCACCGGAAGGGCAATCAGCCGCGAACAACATCCGGCCGACGTGACCGGCAGCGTTCTGTTCTTGCTGTCCGATTCGGCGGATTTCGTAACCGGGCAGTGCCTGCCGGTGAACGGCGGGTTCGTCCTGAACTGAAACAGCATCGACTGGAGGGCTACAGAGCATGAGTGCCGACACTGTGATGGAGCGGGAAGACATCCCGAGTTGGGAACGCCCCGAAGGCATGTCGCTGGAAGACTGGATGCATTCGCGGATTGCCCGCTATGAGAGCCGGACCTACGACTGGGGTGCGCTGAAGTTCCAGGCGGATTTCGATCCCAAATACCGACGGGCCCAGATGCGTTATCTGGGAACCGGCGCCGCCGGCGTCCGCAGTGACGCAAACACCGTCCCGGCGGAGCATTTCACCTTCTCGACCATGGTCCTGCCGGCCGGTTGCGAAGGCCCCCTGCATGTCCACGACGACGTGGAGGAGGTCTTCTTCATGCTGCGCGGAACGATCCGGTTGTTCCTGGAGAAGGACGGCGAAAAGGCGGAGACGGTCCTGAAGGAACGCGACCTCGTGTCCGTGCCGCCGGGGATATACCGGGGCCTGCTGAACATCGGTCAGGAAGAGGCGCTGATGTGCGTCATGCTGGGCACGCCGAAACCCAGGCTGCCGACCTATCCGCCGGACCACCCGCTGGCCAGCGTCAAACGGGGCTGACCGGCACGTGTCCGGGACGGTCGACATCACGCCCGGGGTCGAACTGCTGCGGCGGTTCCCGCTGCGGACGCTTGAGACCGAGGGGAAGCGGTTTTCCTATCGAGAAGCCGGTGACGGTCCGGTGCTGATTCTGCTGCACGGCATCGGATCGGGTTCCGGATCCTGGCCTCACCAGCTTGCCGCCCTGTCGACCTCTTATCGCGTGGTGGCCTGGGACGCGCCCGGCTATGGGGAGACCGGCGCGCTCGAGCAGCCCAACCCGGACGCCAGCGCGTACGCCGCCGCGCTCGACCGTTTCCTGGGCGCCCTTGGCATCGATCGTTGCCTGCTGCTGGGCCACTCGCTAGGCGCCTTGATGGCGGCGGCCTTCGCCGCCGCGCGCCCGCAGGCCGTGGAACGGCTGATCCTGAGCGATCCAGCCGGCGGCTATGGCGATCAGGATGCGGCAGTGCGGGAAAAACGCATGGCCCGCCGACTGGAGATGATGGCAACGCTGGGACCGGCCGGGGTCGCAGAACAGCGCGCCGCCGCCGTCCTGGCCAACGGCGCCGATGCGGACGCCGTCGACCTGGTGCGCTGGAACATGAGCCGTCTTCATCCCCATGGGTATGGCCAGGCCGTCTGGATGCTGGGTCATGGCCGGCTCAGCGTAGATGCCAGAGCCTACGGCGGACCGGTTCTCGTGATGTGCGGCGCAGAGGATACGGTGACCCCGCCGGGGGACTGCAAAGCCATCGCGGACGCTTTCGGAGACGCCATCTATGTGGAGATCCGGGACGCCGGTCACATGCCCTATCTGGAAAAGCCAAACGCATTCAACCGAGCCGTCCGGGACTTTGTCGGGGGTGCTGCATGACGGCCCTCGACCAACCAAGACAGCAGAACGACGAAGCCCGCTATCCGGTCCCGGGCCTTGCCCGCGGGCTGGAGATACTCCGGCTGTTCAGCCACGATCGCCGGAGCATCGCCCCGCCGGAGATCGCCAAGGAACTGGGCATTCCGCGATCGACGGTCTTCCGGCTGATGCAGACGCTGGAGCAGATGGGCTTCCTGGAACGCGCCGAGGGACGGCACGCCTACAGGCTTGGTGTCGCGGTGCTGGGGTTGGGTTTCGAATATCTCGCCTCGCTGGAAATCACCGAACTTGCCCGCCCTGTCATGGAACAGCTGCGCGACGACACGGGCTTGACCACACATCTTGTGATCCGTGACGGACGCGACGTGGTGGTCGTCTTCAAGGCCGTCGGCAATTCACGCTTCACCAGCAGCGTCAATGTGGGAACGCGCCTGCCGGCGCACGCAACCGTGCTCGGCCGCGTCATGCTGGCCGACCTGTCGGATGCGGAACTGCGGAGTCTCTATCGCGGCTGCCGGCTGCGGACGTTTTCCGGCCAGACGCCGACCACGATCGAGGCTTTGCAGGAGCTCGTGCGTCGCGACGGCCGGCGCGGCTACGCGCTCAGCGAGTCCTTTTTCGAATCGGGCATTTCCGCGATTGCCGCGCCGGTGCGCAACATGAGCGGCCGCGTCGTCGCGGCCATCAACGTCACGATCACGGGCGACACGGCCGAATCGGAACGAAAACGCCAGCTTGCCGACCGCGTGATGCGGGCAGCCGGCGAGCTTTCCCGTGCCCTCAGCTACCGGCCCGGTCTCGGGACCGCGGTAAACCTTTGAGACGCGGCATGTCGGAACGCTTCACCGTGGGCGACCTGGTCGCGGAGTTTCTGGAACGTTGCGCCAGCCCCATGGCGTTCGGCGTCATTTCGATCCACAACATGCCGATCCTGGACGCCATCGCCCGGCGCAACCGGTTGCGCTTCGTTCCGGCCCGCGGAGAAGCGGGCGCTCTGAACATGGCGGATGGCTACACCCGGGTTTCCGGCGGACTTGGGATTGCGATCACCAGCACAGGGACGGCCGCGGGCAACGCCGCCGGCGCACTTGTCGAAGCCCAGACCGCCGGCACGCCCCTGCTCCACCTGACCGGCCAGATCGAGACCGGCTATCTGGACCGGAACTGCGCCTATATTCACGAGGCGCGCGATCAGCTGGGCATGCTGCGCGCCGTGTCGAAGGCTGCCTTCCGGCTGCAGTCGCCGGAATCGGCGCTGCCGGTCCTCCGGGAAGCGGTCGCGACCGCACGCAGCGCACCTTCCGGGCCCGTGTCGGTCGAGATCCCCATCGACATACAGGCCGCCACGGTTGACCCGTCGGACGACCTCGAGCCGGTTGCGCCCGCGCCGGTCCAGCCGGATCCCGATGCACTGGACGCTCTGGCGCGCGCGCTTTCCGGCACGCGCAGACCATTGCTCTGGCTCGGCGGCGGGGCGCGGCATGCGGACGAGCCGGTCGCCCGGCTGGTGGAGATGGGATTCGGCGTCGTGACCTCCACCAATGGGCGCGGCATCCTGCCCGAGGATCACGCCATGACCCTCGGCGCCTTTACCATGCAGCCGGCCATTGAGGCGTTTTACGCGACCTGCGACGCCATGCTGGTGGTCGGTTCCCGGCTGCGCGGGAACGAGACGTTGAAATATGCCCTCAAGCTGCCCAAACCGCTCTACCAGATCGACGCCGACCTGCTTGGCCGCAGCCAGACCTATCCAATGGACGACTACGTCACCGGGGACGCCGCGCTGGCGCTGACCGGGCTGGCGGACCGGTTGCAGGGCAAGTTCTCGGCGGACCCGGCCTTCGCGGCCGATCTGAAGCAGGCGGCAGACGCGGCCGCCGCGGACCTGCGGGCCGGGCTGGGCCCTTACGAGTCTCTCGTGGACACTCTGCAGCAGCACCTCGATCGCGATTTCGTCTGGGTCCGCGACGTCACCATCTCCAACAGCACGTGGGGCAACCGGCTTCTGAAGATCTCCGGGCCCCGGGACGGCGTGCACGCGCTGGGCGGCGGCATCGGTCAGGGATTGCAGATGGGGATCGGCGCCGCACTGGCAGCTGGCGGGCGGCGCACCGTCAGCCTGGTGGGCGACGGCGGGCTGCAGGTCAACAGCGGAGAACTGGCGACCGCGGTTCAGGAACAAGCCGATCTGTTGCTCTTGGTAATGAACAGCGGCGGCTACGGCGTTATCAAGAATATCCAGGACGCCCATTACGGCGGCCGTCACTGTTATGTCGACCTGCTGACGCCGGATCTGGAAAAGCTGTGCCAGTCCGTGGGCATGCGCTTCAGCCGACTGCAGTCAATCGTCGAATTCCAATCCCTGCTGGAAGCCGCGCTCGCCAAGCCGGGCCCGGCGATGATCGAAGTCGATATGGCTGCCATCGGTCCGTTTGCCCGGGCCTTTGCCGGACCGCCGGCGCGAAAGGAGGCGCGCTGACCATGCCGCTGGACGTTCTGATGATCGGCCATGGCGCGATCGCCCGCTATGTCGCCGCGGCCTTTGCCGAGGACGCAGCCGTCCGGTTCCGGTGGGTGCTGTGCCGCCCCGGCCGGGAGGATGCGGCCCGCGCCGCGATCGGCAAAGACGTGACGGCGATCAGCGCGGTTGGGGACATCGTTGGAAAGCCGGAGTTCGCCGTCGAGTGCGCCGGCCATCAGGCGGTCCGTGCGCACGGGGCCGCGCTGTTGGAACGGGGTATCGATCTTGGAATCGTCTCGATTGGGGCTCTTGCCGAGCCCGGCCTGCTCGAGGGACTCGAACAGGCGGCCCGTTCCGGCGGCGCGCAGCTTGAACTGTTCGCCGGCGCCGTCGGCGGCATCGATGCCCTCACCGCGGCCAAGGCCGGTCACCTTGACCGCGTTGTTTATGCCGGCCGCAAGCCACCCGCCGGGTGGGTTGGATCCCCGGCGGAGTCGGTTGTCGATCTCTCGTCTCTGAGCGAGCCGGCGACCTTCTTCGAAGGCACCGCGCGAGAGGCCGCACGCCAGTACCCGAAGAACGCGAATGTCGCGGCGACCGTGGCGCTCGCCGGCCTGGGTCTCGACGGTACGGTTGTCACGTTGATCGCCGATCCCAACATAGACCGCAATATCCATGAAGTTGTTGCCGAGGGCACTTTCGGACGCTTTCGCATCGAGATTGCCGGCGCGACCCTGCCGGACAATCCCCGCAGTTCGGCGCTGGCGGCGATGAGCGCGGTTCGCGCCATTCGAAACCGGTCCGGGCCGGTGCGTCTCTAGGCCACGAGGACCTTGACGATGGGCATTACAGGAATAGACCGGGTCGTCTTCGGAGTCGAAGACATGGAAAAGAACCATCGGTTCTTCACCGATTGGGGCTTGAAGGAGATGTCGAAGGAGCCGGACCGAATTGTCTTTGAGACGCTGGATGGAGGCGAAATTGTCCTGCGGCCAGCGGACGCCGACGATCTGGCGCCTGCCTTCGAGGCCGGGTCAACCCTGCGCGAGGTGGTCTGGGGCGTGGCGGACACCGCAGCCCTGGAAGCGCTGCGCCGGCGGATCGGGGATACGTCGGAGCCGTCGGCTGACCAAGCCCCCGCCTGCACCGACCCCAACGGCATGCGCCTTTCGTTCCGCGTCAGCCAGCAGCGCACGGTCGACGTCACCGGCTCTCCGAGCAACACCTACGACTCTATCGGCCGCGTCGACAGACGCGGCACGGTCTATGAAAGGGCGACGCCTGTCTCGGTTGGCCACGTCGTTCTGTTCAGCCCGGACGTCCGCGACGCCGTTCGCTTTTACGAGGACAAGCTGGGTTTCGTTGTCTCCGACTGCTACCCGGACGCGGGCTATTTTCTGCGCTGCCAGCCGGAAGGCGGCCATCACAACCTGTTTCTGCTTCAGACGCCCGCGCGCCGCACCGGCCTGAATCATGTGGCCTATACGGTGCGCGACATTCACGAGGTCTTCGGCGGCGGGCTGCACATTGCGCGTTGCGGCTGGAAGACCCAGCTGGGACCGGGACGCCACCCGATCTCGTCGGCATATTTCTGGTACGTGCATGCACCATGCGGCGGGCTGGCAGAGTATTATGCCGACGAGGACTACTGCACGGCCGCCTGGCAGGCCCGTGAGTTCGAACGCGGCAATGCGAACTTCGCGGAATGGGCCATCGACGGCGGCATCGATCCCGAAACACGGCGGCAGGTTGAGCAGAGCTGAAATACAAGGGGCAAGTCGAACATGAACGGGATAGACAGGATCGTTATCGCCGGCGCCGGCCACGCGGGCGGTTCGGTCTGCCGGGCGCTCAGGGCGGAAGGCTATGAAGGGTCCCTGACGCTGATCGGGGAGGAGAACTATCCGCCACACGAGCGCCCGCCCCTGTCGAAATCGGTCCTGACCGGTGCCGAAGAGCCCGAGAGCACTTTCTTCCTCACGGCGGAAACGTTGACCGAGCTCTCGGTCGACTTCAGATTTGGCGACAGCGTTGACTCCATCGACCGGCATGCACGGACGGTGACCTGCCGGTCCGGCGATCGTCTGGCCTATGACAGGCTCGTGCTAGCGACAGGCTCGACGGTCCGGCGGCTTTCCTCGCCGGGATCGGACCACCCCGCCATCCATTATCTGCGGACAATAGACGACTCGCTCGCGTTGCGGACTGCGCTGCAACAAGCCCGGCGCCTCGTGGTGGTTGGCGGCGGCTGGATTGGTCTCGAGGTCGCGGCGGCGGCACGAAAGATGGATGTGAACGTAACCATCCTCGAAGCCGCCGATCGACTGTGCGCCCGCGCCGTGCCGGCGTTCGTGTCCGATCATCTGGCGAAGCTGCACGAACGGAACGGCGTCGACCTGCGATTGAATGCAGCGCTGGAAGGATTCGAACCGCAGGAGGGCGATCGGGTGACGGCTCGGCTGGCGAGCGGCAAGACGCTCCCGGCCGATGTAGTCGTGGTTGGCATCGGAGTCCTCCCCAACGACGGCCTCGCCCGGGACGCCGGACTGCCGGTGGAAAACGGGATTCTGACCGATGCCTGTGGGCGAACGGACGATCCTGCGGTGTTTGCCTGCGGCGATGTGACCAACCAAGACAATTCGGTGTTGGGGCGCCGGGTGCGCCTGGAGTCTTGGGCCAACGCCCAGAACCAGTCGGCGGCAACGGCCCAGGCAGTCCTGGGGCTCGAAGCGGCGTATGACGACGTTCCGTGGTTCTGGTCCGATCAGTACGACATGAACCTGCAGATCCTTGGCGTGCCTCCGCAATGGGGCGACCCGATCGTTCGCGGTGACGGCGATGCCTATTCGGCCTTCTTCCTGAAAGACGGCAAGATTGAGGCCGTGATTGCAATAAACACGGCACGGGACCTGATGATCGCCCGGCGGCTGATCCAGGCGGGCGCCACGGTCGACGCCGACCGGCTCACCGATACAGGCACCAAGCTTCAGGACATTCTCAGGCAGGCTCGCCAAAGCGGCGCCTGATCAAACGCCACCGATCGACGCCCTATTCTGACCGGATTGGATTGCGCTGGCCGCCGCCGGTCAGGAGGCCCCTTCGGTCGGTATGTTGATGAGATTGCCGCAATGCTTGCAATGGACCGCATCGGGATCGTGCCGCGACAGGCCGCAATGTTTGCAGCGCTGCCGGATCCGCGCCGGTCGGAACACGGTCTGCACCAACCGGATGAACAGGGATATTCCGAACACCATGATCAGCACCGAGATCAGGTGACCGAAATCTCCGACCAGCGTGATGTCGCCGAACCCCGTCGTTGTCAGGGTCGCGATGGTGAAATAAAGCGCATCGATGTAGTTCTCGATTCCCGGATTGATGTCGTCCTGGGTGACAAACACGACCGCGGTGACGACGAAGATGAACACCAGCAGGTTGATCGTGCTGACGATGACGTCGTGGTTCTTGCGCACCCAGGCGTGGCGGCGGGTCAGCATGCCCAGGATGTGGTAGGACCGGAGCAGCCGGAACGCCCGTAGGATCCTGAGGAAGCCAAGATTATCCACAAACGCGGCGGCAAAGAGGGAACTGATCACGATCAGATCCGCCACGTTGGCGAAATGCAGGAAGAACCGCCAGCGTTCGTGCGCCAAAATGAAGCGGGCCACGTAGTCGCCCGACAGGACAATGGCAATCCCGACATCGAACCAGATGATCCAGGGCGCCTGTTCGATGAACGTCAAAACCATGAACAGCCCGATGGTCACCAGATCGAAGGTCAGTAGTGTGACCCGGAAAACCGTGGGTCCGCGCCCGCTCCCGTCATACAGGTACCGAAGGGTTCGTTCGAAATCGGCCAGCGCCATGGATCGTCACTACTTCCCTTGTTGTCGCCACGCCGCTCCACATCATCAGCCTGATTCTTGCTTTTGCGCAACCGTTCAGGAGATTCGTCTGCGTCATGCGGCTGCGCCGGTCGAAAGGCAAACCGTTAACACCGCCGCAAGCCGTTAATCAAACTGGCACAAAAGTAACCGCGAATATCAGGGGGTGCACAACCAAGAAAGGTACACCACAAGACCAACCGATCTTTATGCGGGCAAAATTTAGTTAATCGTGTGTTAAATTATTGACCTTTTTCAATGCGATGCAACAATCGCCGCGCTGACGGGAAGTCGCGGCAACAACGACAACAGAATAACAAGAACAACAAACCGGGTTGGTGCAGTTGCACCGCAGGGAGACCCCAATGAAGAAGAACAATGTCGTTCGTTTGGAGGCACAACGGGGGAAAACCCCGAGACGGCAGAAGCCGACAAAAAAGCAGGCATTGGCGCGGTTGAGCAAGGCCTTTGCCGAAGTACATACGGCTCTTGTTGAGCAGAGGGAGGCTTGCCGGAAGTTTCAATCCGAGGTTGATCGGCTGGACTCGGAGCTGGCGCGTCTGAACGCCAGCCTAGCGGTCTACCAGGAGACCCTGGCGAAGATCGATACGCGGTCGCTGCGGCGCGCGAGTTTGCGCCTGGCCGACATGATGGACACTTGGGCGGACCACACCCCGAATTCCGCCACGACCGAGGGTTCACACCCGGCCTAGGCCGCAATCGACAGATTTCCGGGACTATCAGCGGCCGCGTTTCCTGACGCGGCTGTTTTTTTGCGCGCGCGGCACGCCGCACTTTGACGACCCGCTTAATTCCTGCCAACGTTTGGGCTGGCCCGGTCCGACCAGTCAATCCAGGGCCGGGAGAGTGAACAATGAACGAAACGATCGCCAAGCTGGGCCGGCGCCTCCGCCTGGGCGTGGTCGGCGGCGGCCCGGGATCCTTCATCGGGCCGGTCCACCGAACCGCGGCCCGCATGGACGACCAATTCGACGTCGCCGCCGCGGTGCTGTCCTCCGATCCCGGCCGTTCCCGTCAGGCCGGTCTGCACATCGGTATTGCGCCGGATCGGGCCTATGGCGACCCCGAAGAGATGCTGGCGGCCGAATCGAAGCGGGACGACGGCATCGACGTCCTTGCCGTGATGACGCCAAATGATAGCCATTTCCGTCTCGCCGCAATGGGCCTGGAGCGCGGACTGGACGTCATCTGCGACAAACCGCTGACAACGACGCTGGAGGACGCCGTCGACCTGGTCGACCGGGTGCACCGCGCCGGCCGCGTCTTCTGCACCACCTACAATTACAGTGGCTTTCCCATGGTACGGCAGGCCCAGGCGATGGTGCGCAAGGGGCTGCTAGGCCCGATCCGCATGGCCGAGGTGCACTATATCCAGCCCTATTTCGCCTGCCTGAGCGACATGGAGAAGGCGGACGAGGGCGCCCCCTGGCGGCTGGATCCCGAACGGGCCGGCCTGTCCATGGTCCTGGGCGACATTGGCACCCATGCCTATCACCTGCTTTGTTTCGTGACCGACCAGACGGCCGAGGCGATCTCGGCCCGGGTCGGCGCTGTGGTGCCCGGCCGGACCGCCCATGACTGCGCCATGGCCCTGCTGCAGATGCAGGGCGGTGCCTGGGGCACGTTCTGGGTGACCAATGCCGCTGCCGGATCCGAACACGGGCTGCACTTTCGCCTGTTCGGTGACAATGGCGGCCTGGAATGGCACGAGGAGAACCCGAACTATCTGCGTTTCATGCCCATCGACGGCCCGGTCCAGACGCTCGCGCGCGACGGGCCCGGGCTGGAACCGGAAGCTGGCGCGGCAAGCCGCGTCAAGTTCGGTCACCCCGAGGGCTACCAGGAAGCGTTCGCAACGCTCTATCGCGAGGCGGCCGCTGCAATCGTCGCGCGGCGGATTGACGGCGCGTACGATCCCGGATCCTGGTCATTTCCAACTGTGGAAGATGGCGCCCGTGGGGTAAAATTCATCGAGGCGGCCGTCGAATCGAGCGCCGCCCAGGGTGCTTGGACCGACTGCAGGCTTTCCTTCTAGGCCGACCGGCGATATGCCTGCGCTTCCCCGGCGGAAGATCGGGTCCACAGGAGGCAAGAGATCATGGAAAGCAATTCTGGCCCGACGCTGACGATTCGTCTCGACGAGCGGGACAATGTCGTGGTGGCGCGCGCCGATATCCTGCCCGGAACGGCATTGGCCGGGGAACAGGTGACCTGCGTGGACCACATCCCGCGCGGGCACAAGATCGCGACGCGGCCCATTGACCGCGGTGAACCGATCCGCAAGTTCGACCAGATCATCGGCTTTGCGTCCGAGGCGATCGAACCGGGTGCCCATGTCCATGTCCAGAACGTCGAGGTGGCGGCGTTCGAGCGCGACCACGCCATTGGCGCCGACATGAAACCGACAGACCTTGTGGCCGAGCCGGACCGTGCCACATTCCAAGGATTCGTCCGACCCAACGGTCGGGTAGGAACACGGAACTTCGTCGGCATCCTCACCTCGGTGAACTGTTCCGCAACCGTCGCCCGCTATATCGCCGATCATTTCGACAGCCAGGACGGCCTCGACGGTTTTGACCATGTCGACGGCGTCGTGGCCCTGACGCACTCAACCGGATGCGGCATGGCCGATTCCGGCGACGGCTACGCCAACCTGCAGAGAACGCTGTGGGGATATGCGCGGCACCCGAACTTCGCCGGCATCCTGATGGTCGGCCTGGGGTGCGAGGTCAATCAGATCGACTTTCTGCTGGAGGCCTATGGCATCGAGCGCGGACCACTGTTCCAGACCATGAACATCCAGAACACCGGCGGTACGCGCCGGACCGTGGACGCCGGGGTGGCGATGGTACGGGAGATGTTGCCCCACGCCGACGAAGCGCGCCGGACGACGGTGCCGGCGAGCCATATCAAACTGGCCCTGCAATGTGGCGGTTCGGATGCCTATTCCGGCATCACGGCGAACCCCGCGCTGGGTGCCGCTGCAGACCTGCTTGTCCGCAACGGCGGCACACCGGTCCTGGCCGAGACGCCGGAAATCTACGGCGCGGAACACCTGCTGACGCGCCGGGCCGTTTCTGTCGAAGTGGGAGAAAAACTCCTGGCCCGAATCCGCTGGTGGGAGGACTACACCGCGCGCAATGGCGGAGAGATGAACAACAACCCTTCGCCCGGAAACAAGGCCGGCGGCCTGACGACGATCCTGGAAAAGTCCCTGGGGGCCGCCGCCAAGGGTGGGACGACCAACCTGGTGGACGTTTACCGCTATGCCGAGCCGATCGAGGCCCAAGGTTTCGTTTTCATGGACTCGCCCGGTTACGATCCCTGCTCGGTTACCGGCGAAGTTGCCGGCGGCTGCAATATGGTCTGTTTCACGACCGGGCGCGGATCGGTCTCGGGTTTCAAGCCGGCACCTTGCATCAAGATCGCCACCAACACCCCCATGTACGAACGCATGGAAGAGGACATGGATGTCAACTGCGGGGCCATCGCCGACGGTGCCGCCACGATCGACGAGAAGGGCCGCGAGATCTTCGACCTGGTGCTGCGGGTCGCGTCGGGTGAAGAGTCCAAGAGCGAGGCCCAGGGATTTGGCGACAATGAATTCATTCCCTGGCAGATCGGCGCGGTGATGTAACGGACGGCAGCAGTCGCTTGATGCCGAGCAAGCCATCGCGACGCCCGAGGGTGTAGAGCGCCTTCTGGACCTTCAATCAACGAGTCCATCGCCATGCGGGTAGAACCAAGAGGACGCAGGGCCTATCCCTGGTACCTGCGACTGCTGTACCGCGCACAGGAGCGCCGTTTCGGTGCGCCTCTTGCAGCGGCCACCATCTGGGGCCGGATTCCCCGGCTGCTGGCCACATTCACGGCGCTGTACAAGACCGTCGACCGGACCGGCTCTCCCATCGAGCCGGCGCTGCGGTCCCTTGTGATGGTGCGCATTTCCCAGATCAACGATTGCCCGTTCTGCATCGACCTCAACATGTCAATCCTGGCGCAACGCGGCGTATCCGACGAAAAGATCCTGGCGATATCGGATTGGCGCACCAGCGACGCCTTTGACGCGCGTGAGCAGGTTGCCTTGGCCTATGCGGAGGCCGTAACAGTAACCGACCACCGCGTGGACGCCCCCCTGGCGGCGCAACTGAAATCGCACTTCGACGACGATGCATTGGTGGAGCTCACGGCCCTGATCGCCTTCCAGAACATGTCCAGCAAGTTCAACAATGCTCTGGATATTCCGCCGCAGGGGATCTGCCGACTATCGGCCGAACCCGGGGTCCGTCAATCTCCCGTCGAGAAGGTTTGAAATCATTCCAGTTTTCACTAGTTTTCGGTAATCCGAAGCTACATGCCGTTCCTTGCGATGGTGTTCATTTGTATGGCGCTTCTGTCCTTGTTCCCGAGAATCGCCTTTTGGCCGCCGGGCCAGATTGACGGGCGGTAAAGCCTGGCGATGACGGATCTACCAATCCAGGCCGGCGCCATCGAATTGCGCGACCGCCTCGCCGACGGCGCAATGCGGGCCAGCGAACTCGCCGGACAATATCTGACGCAGATCGATGCACGCCGCGACCTGGACGCCTGGGCATGGCTGGACAGCGATCACATCATGGCCCAGGCAAAGGCGTCGGACGCCTACCGCGCGTCGGGTCAGCCGCTGGGGCCGCTCCACGGGTTGCCGGTTGGGCTCAAGGACGTCATCGATACGGCCGGCGTGCCGACGGAAAATGGCACCGTGCTGGACGCGGGACGGGTCCCGGAGGCCGACGCCTTTGTGGTCTCCCGGCTGAAACAGGCCGGCGCCATTATCATGGGAAAGACCGTTACTGCCGAGCTTGCCTTCCTGGGTCCGGGGCCGACCCGAAATCCGCATAATCCCGACCACACGCCCGGCGGCTCGTCCTCGGGGTCGGCTGCCGCCGTCGCGGCTGGAATGGTTCCGCTGGCGATCGGTACCCAGACCGGTGGTTCCGTACTACGGCCAGCCTCTTACTGCGGTGTTGTCGGCTTCAAACCCACGTTTGGCCGCATCCCGCGGACCGGCGTGCTGTCGCAGTCGCCGAGCCTTGATACGGTCGGCGTGTTCGCCAACAGCGTGGAAGATGCCGCGCTTCTGGCGGAATCACTGTTCGGCCACGATCCGGCCGATCCGGCGACGGGGCCGACCCCGACGCCGCGACTGCTTGATGCGGCCCTGTCCGAACCGCCAGTGCGACCGTCGCTGGCTTTCGTCCGCCAGCCCGCCTGGGACAAAGCCGATCCGGCGACGAGGGATGCTTTCGCCAAACTGACGGAGGTCCTGGAGGAGGATTGCGACGAGATTGATCTGCCCGATCCGTTCGCCGACGCCCTTAGGCTGCGCGAAATCATCAACTATGCGGAGATGGCCAAGTCGTTCCATGGCTATGCGAACCGGGGCGCCGACAAGCTGAGCCCTCAGATGCGCGGCGCGTTGAAAGAGGGCAACGGCATCCTCGCCCGTGACTACCTGGCTGCCCAGGACGGGCCCAGCATTCTCAATGACGGGCTCGAGGCTATCTTCGATCGCTACGATGCCATCCTGACGCCCGCGGCACCGGGCCCGGCGCCGGTCGGACTTCAGTCTACGGGCAGTTCCATGTTCAACGGCA
>Ga0066187_1000002_pt1 | contig 157466 bp, 138 predicted proteins | sample WorMetexBAHAMAS1_FD_58706 | JGI IMG/M metagenome (GOLD analysis project Ga0066187, IMG submission 58706) | Marine gutless worms symbiont microbial communities from Max Planck institute for Marine Microbiology, Germany - Inanidrilus exumae... | ecosystem: Host-associated > Annelida > Digestive...
TTTTTTTCGGATGCCGCAGGTCGGCTATATGTCCACATGTAGGCTTGCGTCAACCTTCAGAAAGATAGGGTCTTCGGGGGGATCGCGTCAGCGGGATGATCCGGACTGAGGGGATGCGGGCAGGGGAGCGGTTTGTGAAGATGCCACCCTGTCTTTTCCGGAGGTCGCTCTGCGGGCCAAGAACCAAGTGAGGTGGATGGCGATAAGGGAGATGACGAACCAGAACAGGCCACCGATGGCCACCGGTACCTCGCCCGACCCGGGGAGGGTGAAAACATGGCGCATGTTGAAATCGGAAAGAAGCCGCTCCTGACGGAAGGATTCATTGATATAAGAAGCCATGACGACCACCGGCAGGTAGGTGGTCAGAATATTATTCAAAAAGCCTTCGAAGAAATAATCGTAGTACGCCTTGTTAAGCTTGGCCTGGTCGATGTTTTTCGCCAGCAGCTTTCCCTTTTCCTTTTCGCTGCAGGCTAGGGCCTCCTTCCGAAGATTGAACCAGTGGTTAAACTCCTTTTTCAGCGCCTCATACCGCCGGGTGGTATAGATGCTGCTGAACCACTTGGTAAAGCAGACTGTGGCAAGCGCCAGGATCAGAATCAACGCGGCCGGCCCCAGGGGATGCAAAGGGGCCAGGGCCAGATCCATCAGTTCAACGAGTATCGCGATCCCGTCCACCATCTTGAACCATACGATATCGAGAATTTCTTCCATATTTTAACGCTCTCAAAAGTTGATCCCCACCCGAAGATGGAGAGGGTGAAGATGAGAGAAGACGGTACCGCCTTCTCCCATCCATATTTATTATCCGCCGATCGGTTAGATCCAGATCTCGATCTTGAAGAACCGGAAGAACAGGAAGAACAGGGTGATGGCCAAAACGATCTTCAGGGTCTTTTCGCTGAACATCTTCTGAGCACGGCTGCCCAGCATGCCGCCGGCGAAACCACCGATGATGATGGCGATCATCAGCCACATGTCCGGAAGGTAGCCGGTCATCAGATATCCGATGAAGGCGCCGACACTGGAAAAGCAGGTGCCGATGAGAGAGATGGGCACCGCCACGTACATGGGAAGCGCGCCCAGGGTGGTCATGGCCGGTACCAGCAGAAAGCCGCCGCCGATACCAAATGAGCGGGAGACCACGCCGATGGCAAGGCCCAAAATGGCGAACAGCAGGGGATTGATCTTGAACTCCTCGCCCCAGAACTTGAAACGGTAATCCACCAGGCTGGATTTCACCGGCTCAATACGGCCCATCTCCACGGACGTGCCCTCGGTCTTGGCCTTGGTCACGGCCTCGTTGAACTTTTTCACCATCGCCTTGATGTTTTTCCGTTTCTCCATCGCCTTGGGCATCATTTCGCGGATGGTCTGGATTCCCATGATCACCACGAGAATGGCCAGCCACTCCTTATACGCCTTCATGGGCAGGTAGGCGGAGACATATTTGCCCAGCCAGATGGATCCGATGAAAATGCCCACGCCGAACGATATGCCCACCGGCCAGGCCACGCGCCGCTCCACCACCGCATATCGGTAGAAAGAACCCAGGGGTGAAAACAGGGTGAGTGCCATGTTGGAGGGTTTCAGGACATTGGCGGCGTTGATACCGACAGGACCTGCCGTGTGCACCACCAGCACCTGGAAGGCAGCCATGAGCATCCCGCCGGCCGCTCCGATCATGGAGAAATAGGTTCCCACGAGGATGGCGCCGATGGTTATCCACAAGGGGTTCATGTAACGGAACCCTTTGCTCAGCCAGAAGCCTTTAGGTTGAACAGTGTAACCGTCGACCTTGACACCGTTGATGAATACGTCGAATTCGGTGTTGGGCGGGGTGTGGCGGAAGGTTCTGAAGGAGGCGGTGAATTTTCCGCTGGCCTTGTCCAGCTTGATGCGGGTTCCTTTGTCCCAGTATTTTCCGGTGGTGTTGTGATCTGCGATCACGGTCCGGGAAAAGATCGTCACCTTGCCGACCTTGTTACCCTCTTTTACGATGGTGTTGATGCCGTAAGAGGACTCGTTGGCATACCGGAGAAAATTCCATTGCGCTTCGGTCTTGATGGGCCCCAGCATCGCCTTGGCTGCCGGGGAGACATCGGAGAACTTCTTCTTCAGGTAGTACATGGTGGTGGAATAGATGCCGTTGCCCTTTCCCAGCAGAACCGAGGGGCCGCCGAACTTCTTCTTGCCCTCTTTGCCGAAGGCGTCGGGATTGCTCGTGAGGACGTAGAACAGGGGGGGGATCGCCGTGTCTGAAGAGAACTTTCTTTTTTTGGCATCTTTCTTGAGCCGTTTGGTCTCATGCACCCCATCGGTATCCTTGGGCGCAAACATCTTCTTCTGGGCGATGGTGACGTACAGGTCCTGGCCTGCATCGATAGTGCCTTCGATGGTCACCGTCTCACCCGCCTTGAGTTCCGCCGCGGAAACTTTTCCGCTCGGGGCGCAATAGGCGGTGCCGGAAAGGGCCAGCACCAGCATCAGTGAAAAGATCAGGGTTGAACACGAAAACTTTCTCATTCTTGTCCTCCTAGAGTTAAAATATGGGTTTTTGAAACAATCGGTTAACCGTTGCGATATATACCGACACACTTTCAGGCGGCCTTTTCCGACGAAGGTGCGTTGAGTTGAAGATAGCGAATCGCAAGCGCCGCTCCCAGTCCTGCAAAAATGGCGCCGACAAGGGTGAAGAAGAAAAAATCCGTCCAGCCGAGGAAAACCTGGCCCCACCTCTGCCAGGAAAGCAGATTCAGCACGAAAACGGCCGCCAGGGTCACCACCACACCGGACCCGATACCGGCGATCCGTTTTCGCCGGATCTTTCGCCTGGTGGCGTCCATGAGGGTATACCCCGTGACCATCGCATTGAACCCGATGACCCAGGGGGCCCACGTCAGTGTTGCATCCAGGGGCAGAAAGCTGTTTAAGAATAAAAATACCAGCAGGGTGCCGGCCGTACCGGTGAACAGGCTGTAGGCCCATTTTCCCCAAAGTGAGGATCTGATATGGTCGACGGCGATTTCGATGAATCTGTAAAGCATCATTTTCTATTGCCTCTTTCAGGATCTGATGGATTGTCCCATCGTGGTGACGGGAAGAAACATGTGAAGGTTTAGCAAGCCGTATGCCACTGGGTGTCAAAAGGTCCGGGTTAGGATCAAAAAGGACGAGAATTAAAAAAAAACAACATAAATACAATAAATTAGAATCTTACCCGGGTGGTTTATCCGATGACTTAAAAGACGGCTCCGTCTGCAAAAAATATGATTCAATCGGTTTAATATCTGAATCCGCAAGAGGGTTGTTAGAATAATATATTGTAAATTTAGATAGATAGATCGGTGCAAAAAAAATGCTGCGGTGCAGTGGTATCGTTGCAGATCCGGCGGATTATCCCTCCCGTTTCCGGCGGGATGCTGGACCTATCAAACCGTCAGTCCATTCGATTTGCTAATGGATCCGGTAAGTTTTAAAGATAGGCCCATTCGGCTGCTTATGCTTGTGATAAAGAGCGGGTTGGTATGGATATTGCTAAATACTCTTTGGATTACAAAGATTCAGGGATCGATCAATTCGCGATCCGCACCTCAATTAAAAACCGGAGGTTTGATATGAAAGAGTCGGTATTCAGCATGTGCGGGATGTGTGCCGTCAGGTGTCCTGTGAAGGTAGACGTGGAGGATGGCGTGGTGAAATGGATCGAGGGGAATCCCACCGATCCGGGGATGGCGGGCCGCCTGTGTGCCAAGGGATCCGCCGCCATTGCCATGCTTTACGATTATGAACGGCCCCAGACGCCTCTGATCCGGGAAGGTAAACGCGGAGAGGGAAAATGGCGCAAGGCCTCCTGGGACGAAGCCCTGGATTACATTACGGAAAAACTCAAGGCCGTGGTGGACCGGTACGGCGGCAAGGCGGTGGCCCTGAGCGACCGGGGCGGACCGTTCCGGGATGTCCATCGCAGTTTTCTGCGGGCCCTGGGATCTCCCAACTATTTCAACCACGACTGCACCTGTGCCCGCAATGTCCAGCATGCCGCTCTCTCGCTTTTTGGGAGCGGGCGGAAAACCTTCAATTACGACTACAAAAACTGCAAGCATCTGGTCCTTTACGGAAGGAATGTATTTGAGTCATTGAAGGTCAGTGGCGCCAACGCCGTAATGGAAATGCTGGATGCCGGCGGCAAGATCACCTACATCGATGTCAGAGCGGCGGCGACCGCCATGAAGGCGAGCCGCTACTGGCAGATCAACCCGGGAACCGACTATGCCCTGAATCTTGGGCTCATTCACGTGGTGCTTCGGGACAGCTTATATGACCGTGCCTTCGTGGAAAAATGGGTCAGCGGCCTGGATGCGTTGAAAGCATTCGTATCCGACTATACACCTGAGTGGGCGGCAGAGGAAACCGGTATTCCCGCCGAAGAGATCGTGGCATTTGCCCACGAGATTGCCGCAGAGAAACCGGGGGTGATTTTTCATCCCGGATGGATGGTGGCACGCTACAGCGACTCCTTCTACTCCGTCAGAAGCATCTATATTCTCAATGCCCTGATGGGTAATTTTGAGACCAAAGGCGGGCTCTTCTACCAGAAAGGTCCCGGGGATGCCGGAGCCAAGGGGCTCAAGGCCCTGCTGGGAACCCTCCCCAAGCCTGAGGCGAAAAGAGTGGACGGCTGCGGCTGGAAGCACAAGCATTTCGATTCAGGCCCCGGGCTGCTCCAGCTCTTCTACGATGCCCTGCTCAGTGAAGAACCCTACCCGGTGAAGGCCTACTTCGTTTTCCGCCATGATCCGCTGCTTTCCATGCCCGATCCGGAAGCGCAGAAAAAGGCGCTGGACAAGCTGGATCTGTTGGTGGCTTTGGACGCCAACTACAGCGAAACCGGATGGTACGCCGATGTGCTGCTCCCGTCCGCCACTTTTCTTGAAAAATCCAGTATTCTCGCCACCGGCAAGGGGTTGAAACCTCATTTTAAAAGACGTAAAAAGGCCATTGATCCCATCAGCGGTGCCAAACCGGACTGGTGGGTGTTTAAATCGTTGGCCGACCGTATGGGGATCGGTGAGGTTTTTAAATTCGAAGATATCGAAGAGTTCTGGGAGTTCCAGCTCGAGGGCACCGGGTACAGTGTATCCGATTTTGATGAGACCGGTTTCATTCGCCTTACGGATAAACCGATATGGTGGGATCGGATGGAGGGACAGAAGTTCAAGACACCCTCCGGGAAGATCGAGCTTTTGTCCAGCCGTCTGGCAGAGAGCGGCATCGAATCCTTCAAACCCTACGAAAGCCCTGTTAAACCGGAAGAGGGGATGTACCGCCTGGTGTTTGGCCGCAGCCCGGTCCACACCCATGGGCAGACCATGAACAATCCCATCCTCCATGAGATCCTGCCTGAGAACTGTCTGTGGATCAACAGCGAAGAAGCCGCGAAGATGGGCGTAGCAGATGGAGAAATGGTGGAAGTCACCTCCGGCGACGGTTCCCATTCGGGGCAAATTGCCGCCCGGGTGACCGATTTCATTCATTCCGAATCGGTGTTCATGGTGCATGGCTTCGGCCGTAAAATCCCCTGGCAGACCCGTGGTTACAACAAGGGACTTGGGGACTACCGTTTTGAAACCGGTATGCTGAACACCTACGATCCCGTGGGCGGGGCGATCTCCCTTCTGGAATGTATGGTCAAGGTGAACAAGGCGTCTTAATCATCCCTTCCCGAAGGGGTTACGCGGGGTATTTTTTGTCCCCCGATTTGGAGGAGATCCATGAGCAAGCTGTTCCTATACCATGATAGAAAACGATGTATCGGATGTTTCAGTTGTGAATCCCACTGCAAGGCCAGCAAAAACCTTCCCTTTGGCCCGAGGCTCACGCAGATCATCCCTGTGGGCCCCAAGATGGTCAACAATCTGCCCCGGACCGCCTATGTATACATGCCCTGCTTTCACTGCGAAGAGCCGTGGTGCGTGTCCGCATGTCCCACGGGCGCCATGCAGAAGCGCTCCAAAGACGGGATTGTCTTTGTGGACGAGTCCCTCTGCGTGGGATGCAAGAGCTGTATCTCGGCGTGTCCCTGGGGGACCCCCCAATGGAACGGGGAAACTGGGAAGGTGGCCAAATGCGATTACTGCATGGACCGGGTCGACCAGGGCCTAAAGCCCGCATGTGTCACCAAATGCATCACAAAATGTCTTCATTTCGGGAATGTCGAAGAAAAGGAGATGCAGGTCCGACGCGAGCGTTTTGCGAAGTCCATTGCTGCTTTCGAATAGCCAGTGTCCTCCAGAAATGGTCCTTTTTCCGCTGAGCGGTGTCCTCCGCGGATTTTACGGCTGCGACGTACAGCATTACGTCTCGCCATAAAATCTTGTCGATCCTTGCTCAACGAAAAAATTACTCATTTCTGGATGGACACGCTTTTATGATATAGAACAGTTACTCTAAAAAGCTTCCGTCCTTATTTCAATCATTTTTAGCCCGGGGCTATCATTTCAGCCATTGGAGAGAGATGTCACATGGAAACAAGCTGTCCGGTCCAGGAAACCATCCTACAATTGCAGTCGGCGGCCATCATCCGACCGAAGAACCATTACAGAAGAAAAGAAATCCTGTCTCTTCTGGATGAAATCGCCGATGGAAGGGCGAATGAGGGACATCTGGATGCGATTTTGACGCTGGCCGATGCGCTTGTCGGAGATGACGGTGATGGAGCCGCCAAGGCAGCCGGGAAAGGGGTCCGGACGGTCCTGATCGACCACCGGGAAGCTTTCTTAAGCCACATCCATTCGAAAAACTGCATCTCCGGTGCGTGTGTTCACCTCACACCGGCACCATGTCAAATGGCGTGTCCAGCGGGTATCGATGTGCCGGCCTATGTGTCCCTTATCGGTAAGGGACGATACGATGAGGCCATCGAAGTGATCCGGCGCACCAACCCCTTTCCCTGGGTATGCGGCCTGGTGTGCACCCGACCCTGCGAGACGGCTTGCATCCGCGGTTGCATCGATACGCCCGTCGCCATCAAATCCCTCAAGGCCTTTGCCGCCGAAGCCGCCATGTCGGCGGGAACCTACCGGAATCCGGAACGCCTGCCCCATCGAGATCAGAAGATTTGTATCGTGGGCGCCGGGCCCGCCGGCCTGACCGCCGCCTACTATCTGGCCCTGCGCGGTTTTAAGGTCCGTGTGATCGAAACGCTGCCCGAGGCAGGAGGGATGCTGCTGGTGGGAATCCCACGGTACCGTCTGCCCCACGAAGTGATTCAAAAAGAGGTGGAGATGATTCGGCAGTTGGGTGTGGAATTTCAATTCAGCACCCAGTTTGGGTGGCGCATCCACATGAACCAGCTTCGAAAAGAGGGATTTAAGGCGTTTCTGTTTACCATCGGTGCCCATAAATGCAGTCCCATGCACGTCTCCGGGGAGAACGATTTCGCAGAGGTTTACACCGCGGTGAGTTTTTTAAGGGAGGTCGCTCTGGGGGATCGCCAGAAACCAGGTAAACGCGTGGTGGTTATCGGCGGTGGAAATGTGGCCATCGATTCCGCCCGGACCTGCATTCGACTGGGTTGTGAAGAGGTGATCCTCGTTTACCGCCGGAGCCGGGAGGAGATGCCTGCCGATATCGAGGAGATCGAACAGGCGGAAGAGGAGGGCGTGAAGCTGAACTTCCTCATGATCCCCACGAAGATCATCGGCCAGGATTACAGCATCAAGGCGATGCGGTTCGTCAAGGCCCGGCTGGTGGACGTTCCGGGCAGCCGCCGGAAAAGGCCGAAGCCCATAGAAGGCAGTGAGTTTACAATGGCGGTCGATGCCGTAATCAGCGCGGTGGGCCAGCGGATTGACCCGATCATTATGAACGACCTTCCCCAGCTGGAGTGGACCCGTTGGAACACCATCGAGGCCGGAGAGGTGAACATGGATACCTCCCTTGCGGGTGTTTTCGCTGCCGGGGACGCCGTTTCCGGTCCCGACACGGTGGTGGGCGCCATTGCCGGCGGAAAGAAAGCCGCAGATGCCATCGAGGGATATCTCCTCGGACACCCACCGAAAAAGATCCCCACGGTTCCCCCCAGGAGCCGGCGGGTGGCGCTCATCGAGACTTCCGGTGAAGAAAAACTGTCAGTAAAGCGGGCGCCCATGCCCCTTCTGGACGACAATCGCCGAAGGACCCTGTTTCAACAGGTGGAATTGGGATACAATGAAAATGCCGCAAAAAAAGAGGCGAGCCGATGCCTGAGATGCGACATCTGCGTCCGATGCCGGCGATGCGTTGAGATCTGCCGGGATGAAATGGGGATTGGGGCGCTCCGATTTGGCTATATGGATCCGGAGAAGCCGGGCATCACCGATTTTCACATCACCAAAGACAGATGCATCTCTTGCGGCGCCTGTGCGGCCAACTGTCCCAACGATGCCATTCGTATTGAGGACCGGGGCGACCAGCGGTTGCTGATCCTATGCGGTACCGTACTGAACCGGCAGCAACTGGTGTTCTGCCAATGCTGTGGTGAACCTTTGGGTACCGCTGCTTATCTTTCCCATATCAAAGAAAAGATCGGAACTGTCACGGCGGCCCACCACGAGCGTGAGGTTTGCGAGGCGTGTGCCCGAAAAGAGATGGCTCGACAGGCCATTGGCGCTGCTACTCCGATGTGAGCAACGAGTTGGGAATGAAGAACATCAACAGACAAACCCGTGGATTGCTCCTCATCATTCTCTGGTTCCTCTTTGCGTGCTCCAAAGAGGAGCCGGCCATTTTTGTGGACCTTTCCAAACGGGAGCCGGTGCGGCTGGAGGCTGAAAAAAATGTGATCACCTACGCCTACCTTCCCCAATACGCCCATACCGTATCCTACAAACGGCACCATCCCATGGTGGAATATTTAAGAGCCGAAACCGGTTTGAATGTCCGCCAGATTTTCCCCGATACCTTTGATCAGCATATGAAGATGGTGGGGCGAGGCGAGATCGACATCTCCTTCTCCAACCCGTTTATTTACACCAAACTGTCCCATCGTTACGGTGCCAGGGCTTTTGCCCGCATCGTCGAAACGGGCAACCGGGAGAAATTCAGGGGACAAATCATCTGCCGGGCCGACCACACGGGAATCAAAACGCTCAGCGACTGCCGCGGCAAGCGGTGGATCGCCGTGGATCCCACATCTGCCGGTGGGTATCTTTATCCCCTCGGCCATTTTATTGCCAGCGGCGTTAAAAAGGAGGATTTCGCTGAAATCGCATTTGCCCCCGGTCCCGGCGGCAAACAGGAAAAGGTGGTGCTGGCCGTATATTCGGGTAAGTTTGATTTCGGAACCATCCGGGAGGGAACCCTTGCGGTTGTAGGAGACAAGATCGACATCTCCGGCATACGGGTTGTGGCCAATACGCGATGGTATCCGGGTTGGGTCTATTCGGCCAGGGCGGACCTTGATTTCGAGACGGTGGAGGCGATCCGTTCCGCCCTGGTCCGGCTCAAAATAGAAGATTCCCGCCACAGAAAGATTTTGGAAGCCGCCAAATTCATACGGGTGATCCCTTCCACTGACGAAGATTTCGATCCCATACGGAAGTTGTCGGTGCTGGCCGGCATCTCCCTTCTGGAATAAAAAGATGAAGCTGGGATTCAGAAGTAAAATCTATATCGGAACGCTCTCCCTACTGCTGGTATTGGCGGTGTCGATTTTTCTCGTGGTCAGTCGGATCATGACCGATGCGCTTTTAGAGGAGAACCATAACCGGGGCATCACCATTTGCACCAACCTGGCGGCGCGCATGACCGAGCCCATGCTCGCCGTGGACTTTCTGTTGATGAAAACCCTGGTGGATGAAACGGTCACCCTGAGCGACGATATTTACTACACCTTTGTACTCGACGCTGCCGGGGAACCGCTGGTCCATTCTTTCAAGGGGGGATTCCCCACCGCTTTGAAAACGGTGAACCCCGTTTCAACGGATCAGGCCTATCGCATCCAGTTCCTGGACACGGGGGACCTGCGCATCTATGATTTTGCGGTTCCCGTGCTCATCGGAGAGGACCGATTCGGCACCGTTCGGATCGGTCTTTTACGCACTCGGATCAAGGAGGCCATCGCCAGGTTGATGTGGAGCGGATCGGTGCTCACCGGTCTGGCGGTCCTCATTGCCGGATTTGTGGGAGCTGCCATGGCACAGTCGGTCACCCGGCGCATTAAGATCCTCCACGAATCCTCACAACAGGTTTTGAGGGGAAACCTGGAGGTTCAGACCGCCCCGCGGCTCAAGAAAAACTGTTGGGAGATCATGGCGTGCGAGAACAATGACTGCCCTGCCTACGGAAACCACGGCCATAGGTGCTGGTACCTGGCCGGCACCCTTTGTCCGACCTGCGTGGAGGGTGAATTCGCCAGGAAGATATCCACCTGCCACAAGTGTACCGTTTACCGCCGCTGCTCAGGGGATGAGATCCAGAGCCTGGCGGAAAGCTTCGATTCCATGACCCTGTCCATGAACACCCACCTTTCGGACCTTACGGACACCCAGCGGACTTTGAAGGAGCAGGGGAATCTGCTCCGCACCATCCTCGACGCTTCCCCCGATTTTGTATCGCTCCAGGATCGGGATCTGGTCTATCGTGCGGCCAACCAGGCATTTTGCAAGATCCTATCAAAAGAAGAAAAGGAGATCGTCGGCAGGTCCAACGAAGCCCTTTTCCCGCCAGAACAGGCGGAACGCTACTCGAAGGAAGACCGGATCGCAATGGAAAGCGGCCGGCCCTTGATAAAGGAAAATGTCATTGAGACCAGGAAAGGGAACAAATGGCTCCATGTTATGAAAATACCGGTACGGGATGCCGAGGATCAAATCACCGGGCTTTTGGGGAGTTGCCGTGATATCACCGAATTTAAGAAAATGCAGGAGCAGCTCACCCAGGCACAGAAGATGGAAACCGTGGGCCAGCTTACCGCCGGCATCGCCCATGAGATCAACACGCCCCTTGGCATCATCCTGGGGTACGCGCAACTGCTTCTGGAAGACGCAAAAAAGGGCAGTCAATCCCAAGAAGACCTGACCACCATCGTCAAACATACCCGAATCTGCCGTAAAATCGTTTCAGATCTGCTGAGCTTCTCCCGACATACCCAGAGCACAGTGGCGCGGGTGGACCTAAACCGATCGATCCGGGAAGTGATCGCTGTGGTGGAGCATACCTTCAGCCTGGACGGGGTGTCGGTGACGGCAGATCTTGAGGCCGATCTGCCCTTTGTGAAAGGGGATGAAGAGAAGATCAAACAGGTCTGGGCAAACCTTTTCAGCAACGCCCGCGATGCCATCGGCAACCGGGGCGTCATCGCCGTTCAAACCCTTTTCAACCCGGTGGATAAAGCGGTGGTCATTCACGTGGCCGATACCGGTGAGGGAATCCGGTCCGACCGGATCGATCGGATATTCGATCCCTTTTTCACGACCAAGTCTCCCGGCAGAGGGACCGGTCTGGGACTGTCCGTAACCTTCGGCATCGTCAAGGAGCATGGCGGCCAAATTGAAGTGGAAAGCCCGGTACCGTCCGGTTTGTTGAAAGATATGCCTGAACCGGGAGGTGGCACTCTCTTTGCGATCCACCTCCCTATCTACGGCCCTGCAGCCCAAAAGGAAGAAATAAATGGCGACGATACTGGCTCTGGATGACGTGCTGGATGCCGGCAATCTCATCAAGCGTATTCTGGAAAGGAAAGGGCACGCCGTGTCTGTTTTTACCGAGGAAGCGGATGCCCTCGATTTCACACGGCGGCAGCCGGTGGATCTGGCCGTCCTGGACATCAAGTTGAAAAAGATGAGCGGCGTAACGGTTTTGGCGGAATTAAAAAAAATCTCACCCGCCACGCGTGTCATCATGCTCACCGGATATCCGACTGAAAAGACCGCACAGGAATCGCTACGTTTGGGAGCCAGCCGATATTGCACAAAGCCCATCGATCCTGATGACCTCGAAGAGATGGTGGAGGCCGTGCTCCGAGAGTCGAGCGAGAGTTGATATTGTTGGATCGTCTTCCGCTCAATATTGGCAAGGCATCGGAAATTCTACACTTGGACCCTGGACACCGTGAACACTTGAACACTTCATTTTCAATAAAAAAGGAAACCATAATGGCAAACATAATGGCACTGGACGATGTGGAGGATGCCGGGATCCTGATCCGGCGCATCCTGGAGCGAAAAGGACACGCGGTATCGGTCTTTACCGAAGAAGAGGATGCCCTGGCACATGCCCGGAACCATCCGGTGGATGTGGCGATTCTGGATATCAAGCTGAAAAAGATGAGCGGGGTCGAGGTCCTGGAAGAACTCAAGAAGATCGACACCGGCATCCGCATCATTATGCTCACCGGTTATCCAACCCTGGAAACCGCCAGGGAATCCCTGAAACTGGGCGCCAGCGAGTACTGCGTCAAACCCATCGATAAGGATGAACTGGAGGAGAAAGTCGCCTCGGTGCTGGAAAGAGACATGCAGGGGAAATTATGAAATCTCCGATATTGCTGGTCGCGGGTTCGACTCCCGCCGCCTCCACCAGCCTTAGTTTTTGAGCATTAGAGAAACCTCAAGCTCCCAATGGCAGGTTACAATATATCGTTATCGCCATTTTTATAGATCGCAAAGACTGTTTTCCGGTCAATAGTCACTTCCTGCGACAAGGAGGAAAAAGGATCCGACCGGCTGTTTATCACGCCGAGGCCGGGTGTTAAATAACGCAATTGACATAATAGTCTAAATGACTATATAGTCTAATGAACCATATGTTTGGGTGAGGAGGTCGCCATGTCTCAAACCTATACGCTGACCGAGGCCAAGGCAAAGCTATCGGAGCTTATTAGCCGCGTTCATTTTGGGAACGAAAAGTTGACGATCACAAGAAAAGGAAAAGCGGTCGCTGTTGTGTCTCCCATAAATGAAACGGCGGGCGATGAGCAAAAGGAGGGTTTGATTTTGGCAAAGGGATCGCTGCAAGAGTTTGACGAAGCCGTTGATGAATTGGTGTCTAGGGCCTATAAAAACAGAGAAAATGCCACGGATCGAAAGGTCGATCTTTGATGTATCTGTTCGATACGGACATTTTGAGCAACATCGTAAAAAAAAGGCCCTCCCGACGGCTTGTCCAAAAGCTAACACATCTGGCCAGGGCGGTTCAGTTCACGACTGCGATCAATGTCGGAGAAATCTATTTCGGTGCAAATCGCAGCTCGAAGAAAAATAAAATATTAAAAGCATTTAAGAAGACTGTTTTCCCGAACCTGACGATATTGCCCTTTGACAGCGAAAGCGGCAAAGTGTTCGGTCTTCTTAAAGCGGAGTTGCAGAAATCCGGCATTGGATGCAGTGAACCGGATCTGCGAATCGCCGCTATCGCCATTCAGCACCACCTGACGTTGGTTACAGGGAATATAAAACATTTTCGGCCGATTCCCGGTTTGAAAATCGAAAACTGGATGGCTTGAAAAAATGAAGGCACATGTCGCATCAATCTGTCTTAGAGGGGACTGATTATACCTGCCGGTCTTTTTCCGCCATCGATGCCAGATGGTAAAAATACGACTGAATGTACTTGCCTGAAACTGTTTCCGCGATGGAAAAGGTCAGGGTCCCGGTTTCGAGGAAGGATCCTGAAAAGGCCAAAAACACATTGCGGGACAGGCGTGAGAGCGCGGTACGGATCTCTTTTACGTCAACGAGACTTTCCGGCAAGCCGTGTAACCGGCATGCCAAAGGGCGATGGTTGTACAACATGCACCTTTCGTTTTCATTCAAGGGGCACAGGATCCTTTCTTCGGCATAGCGATTCGTCCACGGCTGTCGGGTTTGCGGCTTCTCGGGATCGTCTTCCCATGTCTGTTTCAGCAGAAGGGTTTTCTGATGGGCAACCACGGCCCGTTCAATTACGGTCAACCGGCTGTTGCTGTCCAGCTTCCGGTTCATACCCGATGTGAGATAGATCGCCTCGATCAATTGAAGTTCATGATAATCCCGGCAGCAGGCCGACGTGTCCTGTCCGCAACGCCCGGTCCTGTTTTCTTCCGGCAGGGCCTCGATTTTTTCCTCGATCTCTTCGAGCAGGGATGCATACTCCGAAAAAAAGACGCCCAGATCCACCACACTCCGGCTCTCCAGGGAGGGTTCCCGGATCTTGAGCACCCCCTCTTTTTTCCCATATTTTTTCAGCAGCTTCCACTGGCAGTAGTTGGAAGGCTGGGCGGGTGTTTTCTTCAGGCGCTTGGATGCCAGCTTGAGCCCCAGACCCTTTCTCAAAAGATATGAGGTCACGAAAGTTCCGGTGCGTCCGATGCCGTGGCGGCAATGGATCAGCACCTTCTTGCCAAGGTAGATCGCTTCGTCCAGCCAGGCGAGCGCCTTTTCCATCTCTGGCATATCCGGGGCGCATTCATCAAAGATTGGCAGGTAGTAGACTTCAAACCCGCTTTTCTCCTCAATTTCATGTAAATCGCAGAACTCCCCGCACAGGTTGACGATGGCATCGACCCCCTGGCTTCTAATGAAGTCCAGATCATCATAGGACATGGGGGCATGCCCGGTTGCCAGGTCTTCGGTAATCCACGTGAGGCGATAATCGCTCATCATAAATTCTCCTCTGCATAGGGGTGGGATTTCCTACTCGTCCATTTCCACCGAAGCGAAGTGGTATCGGCCGGCCAGAAAATCCTCCGCAAAGCCCGCCACCTGTTCCGGTTCTTTTAGGTACATGTCCATGAGCCGGGTGGCCCCCAGGAGACGACCGATCTGATCCAGTTTTTCTTCCATCACCGTCATTGGGGCGCCATCCAGACGTGCGTCCACCAGATCGCTTTTCCTCTCGACCCACAAGTCGAGACGCTCCAAAACGGCTAAAAGAAATTCTGCCCGAAGGGATCGTCCCGTATCATTCCCGCCCCCGCCGGCGAACCTGAACAAAATGTGATTTTTTTCTTCAGCTCCGCCACAGATTGTGTCCAGAATCACGAAATGGTAGCCGAATTTCAGGTTCAGGTTGAGATAATCTTCCGATAGCACCCCGTAACTGGCAAACATAGCTGAATCGGCGCTGATGATGCCCCCGCTCATGACGATTCGGTCATATTCCTCCCAGTTGAAGTGGGAAAACCGGGACCATTGGATGTCTGGATGGTTGAGCCCCTGCCAGACAGCTCGCATGGGCCGGCTTTTTATTTCTTCGGGAGTGACCTTTTTCTTGCTGGCGGCCGCCGTGCTCAATCCGTTTCCCACATCCAGAAGATAGATCAGCATGGGAAGGGGGGAGACCAATTTCCGGGCCCCCATTTTACGACCCGTCCGCCGATTCCCGATGGTAAACATCTCCTGAACGCTTTTCTCATGGGCAAACCGGATGATGTCGTGGAGAGACCGGCACCCGTGAGGGGTAAAATTCCCATGGGCCGGATCCAGCAGCCGCAAGGGAGAGACAAACCCCATGACATATTCCAGCCTGCGCATGAAGGGACTGTCCTCCATGAGGTTGGGACGGGCACAGGGACTTTCCACCACCTCCTGCACCAAACCGTCATAAATTGTTTTTTCATCCGCATGGACCGTAACAACCCGTCCGTTTTTCAAAAGCCCGGTGGCCCCTTTCATGTTTACAATGGCCGGAACGCCAAACTCCCGGGCAACGGATGCGAAATGGCCGGCCACACTCCCGGTTTCGGCGACCACCGCACGAATTCTGTGCAGAATCTTGACATAACGGGAGGCGGCATGCCGTACCACCAGCACAGAATTGTCGGGGATACGGTCCAGATCCGACTCCCTGCGAACCTGAAACACCTTCCCCCACCCCACACCCGAGGCAGCCCGGTTTCCTCCGGACAGGAGAATGCGATCGACGGCATCTGGTATTTCGCACACCGGCGGTGCCGTATCCGATCGGACGGTCCCAAGGGGTCTGGACTGAAGCATGAAAAGCGATCCGTCTTTGCTCAGGCACCATTCCATATCCTGCGGCGTTTCGGTGTGGGATTCCACCCGCCGGCCCCAATCCGCCAGGGTGAGGACCGAGGCATCGTCAAGGGAAAGGTGGGTCTGTTTCTCCTCTTCCACCGCCTCCTTTCGGACTCGGCCCGTTTCTCCAGTGGTCAAAAGCCGGGGTTGGGTTCCCGCATCCCTTGCAATAATCCTGGGCGTCGTCCCTTTTTCAATCCGATAGCGATCCGGAGTGACCTCTCCCTGCACCAGCAGTTCGCCCAATCCAAAGATGGAATGGACGGCCAACCGGCGAGTGTCCGTATCTTCCGGATCCTCGGTGTACACAACACCGCTGGCAGCCGCGTCGATCATCTCGAGAACCATCACCGCCATTGGGGTCTCTGCATCCGTCATGCCCCAATTGATCCGGTAAAAAAGGGCTTCCGGCGAGTACTTGCTGGCAATGACCAAACGGTAGGCATCCATGATATTCGCCTCATCCACACCGAGCTCCGATCGATACTGACCGGCAAAAGAGGTGCGACCATCTTCACCCGTCGCACTGCTTCTCACGGCGACCCGCAGAGATTCGGCGGTATGCCAGGCCGTATCCCGGAACCGGTCCAGGATCTCCGATTCAATCTCAGGAGGGATCCGGGCATTGAGGATCGACGCTGTGAGCGCTTCTGCGATCCGGTTCAATCCCGCTGTATTTCGGATGTCGATAGCGGAGAGGGCCTTGTCGATGACCGGCCGGAGGCCGTTGTACTGGATGAAATGGTTGAATGCACGGGTTGTAACGACGAATCCTGCAGGGATGGGCAATTCCAATGCCCTTTCGAGAATGGACAGATTTGCGGCTTTGCCGCCAACCAGGATTCGCGTACGATCGTCGATATTTCCCATGGCTAGCGTAAACGGGGGACCGGTTTCGTCCGCTTTGGGCGACAGCAAGAATCGAACGTAAAAGTCGAACTTTTTATAGTAAGCTTCAAGGTCGCGGTACCGACCGGGCACCATCTGCTGGAGGTTTTCAACGATTTCCGAAACGCACCGGGAAAGGGCGCCATATTTTTTTTCGACAACGGAAAAATCAACCTGATGACGGCCGTGGTAGATCTCCTCCAGATCCGCCATCAGTTCGTGTGCGCGTTTGTCATGGGAAAGGAGAGATTGAAATGCTTCGTACTTTTTTTTCAGAACGGTTCCCGGAGAAAAAGCCCGGCCGGCCCAGTATGAAAAGAGCGTTTTAATGCGCATCCGTATGGTCCAACTTGATCCGGCTGCACACGCAGGCGCGGCATGAGCCCGATTTTCGTCTTGCGGCATCGGTGAGAGACAAAACCCCCACGATTCGATCTTGCGGCGTTTCATGGACAAAAAGCCGGTGTAACTCGGATAGAATCATTTGCCGAATGGCGTCCTCGATCAATTCCTCCCGGTGGCATGAACGGACCGGACTGGACATGATCCCTTCCGCCGGAGTTTCCGCATCCACTCCCCGGCGAAAGGCCATCACCAGATCGGTCTTTGAGATCACCCCGCAGGGCGTTCCGTCCTTTTCTGCAATGAGCATGGCCCCGAACCGATAGGATGAAAGCGCCTCCATGACCTGGGTCAAGGGCAGTGTCTTTTCTACCCAACGGACCGACTGGGTCATGACATCGGATACGGTGATCCGGGTAACGGCGAATTTGGGTCGATTTTTCCGCACCTGTCCGGCATGGCTGTATGCACAATTCCGGCAGACGGAGTAAAGCATCCCCACGATGTCCGGATAGGCGAGGGAACCGATGACTTCCGGTGGATCATTTTCGTTAATGAACAACCGGTATATTCCATTTGACCGCATGGTTCCAAGCGCATCCTCGATGGCGGTGTCCGGGTGGCAGAAAATAGGGGGTGCGGTCATGATATGGGATAGGGGAGTGTCGATTGGCAATCCGGCATAATAGGCCCCCATGATATCGGTTTTGGATACCACCCCTTCCGGCGTTCCGGCATCACCCACGACCAGAACGGCACTGATCTTGTATTTGATCATGTTGGAGACGCCGTCGGAAAGGGGTAGGCCCCCTTTTAGCGCAACCACCTGGCGGCGCATCGAATCCCGTACTGTCGCATGGGTGAGTACATTATTTCTTTTGGACCCAACCACGGCTTACTCCTGTCCCTCAAAGCGTTCCAGCAGGTGGTAAAATAGGTCTGAAATATAGACGATGCCCAGTATGGTCCCCTTTTCCACCACCGGTAGTCGCCGGATATGCTTTTTGATCATGATGTCGAGGATGACCATCAAATGGGTGTCCGGATCGATGGTTACGACATCACGGGTCATCAGATCTCCCGCGACCAACGTCTTCATCCGGCGGCAAGCGTTCTCCACGACACCCTTAACTTCGATATCCTCCATTTCTCCCCAGATATGGATATGTTTGGGCTTCATGTAAAGCAGGATATCGTACATGGAAAGCATACCCGAAAGACGGCCGTCTTCGTCCACCACCATCATCCCGAAAATTCTCCGTCCCTCTTTTCGGTCCGCGTTTCGGAACACATCGATGACTTCCGGCAGGGGCATATCAGGCGAAAGGGTGTAAAACCGGGGGGTCATGATATCTCTGGCCTTGACTTTCATTGAAACTCCTTTTGGGGGCATCACCCCGAAGATCGAGATTCACCTGGATACTGTGTCACCGCACCGCCATTATCGTTTGCGAAAAAGCAATATTCATACCAGATATTTGACCATACCCCATACCTTTCCGTCAACTCCGCCCCTTTTGGGGTGAACCATCCTGAACCCGAGATCAGCCATTAGGCAGTTTGCCTTTTACCGTTAGCAAAATACCAATCGCTCAAATTGGGCGGAATATCGGGTATGCCGGTTTTAATTGGTATCTTCGGTGGACTCAAAGGCGGGCTGGATAGCTGACGGAAATGCCGCTTTTCTGCTGCAGTGCAATAAAAACTATGCACAATCCCTGGCCCAAGCTTCATGTGACACCGGCAGAACAGGTAGAACCGTGTTGGAAATTAAATATTTATTCCATTGGTATCGATAAGTTGGGGTCCGAAAACCGGATTTTATACAAAAGGACTCCCTCTGGTACGGTTATTGCTGAACCTGTTGACAATGTAGCATCTTTCTGCTCCATTACACACCTCCTTTCATACCTCCGGCGGCTTTGCTGCCGGAGGTCTCCTTTTTTGGGAGCGTACACAATTGGCAACTATAGAAAGCCGCCGCGAACGATCATACCTCGGGCTGTTTCAGGACCTGACCCGAACCATCACGTCCACCCTGGATGAAAACCGTGTGCTGGACCTCATCGTGGGAAAGGTACCCGAAGTGATGGGAGTGGATGCTGCCACCATCCGGCTTCTCAATTCGTCGGGGGAAAAGCTGAGGCTCCTTGCGGCCCACGGTCTGAGCCGTGCGTATCTTGACAGGGGACCCGTGGATATGGAATCGGGGGTCAAGGCGGCGCTGTCCGGTACCCCGGTGGCCATCTGGGATACGGCCACCGACCCTCGTATCCATTATTCCAAGGCAGCGGAGAAGGAGGGTATTAAGAGCATTCTCGTGGCACCGATTCCCATCAACGGACGGGTCCGCGGTATATTGCGACTGCTCACCCGAAATCCGAGACAATACAGCGTCCAAGAGATCGAATTCGCTTCGGCCGTTGCCGAGCAGTGCGGGATCGCGCTCCAAAACGCCTTCAACTACCGGAAAATTGGCCGTCTGGTCACCGAACTGGAGCGTCAGGAGCGATTTCTGCAAGAGGTAATCGACAACCTGGATGCCGAGCTGTTCGTGATGGACACTGAATTTCGGTTTGTCGTGGTCAACCGCCAGTTCCTCAAAAACCGGGATGTGACGGAATCAGAGGTGCTGGGAAGGCACTGCCGGTCCCTGCTTAAAGCAGAAGAAAAGTGGATCGCAGACGCCATGGAAACACAGGTCCCCGTTGTTTGCGGTCCTGTTTTAACGGCAAAGGACCGGAAGGTTCATCTTGAAATCACCGCCTCGCCGGTTTTCCTGGACCATGGAAACAACCCGGCTGATTTTATCATCTGTACCGTTCGGGATGTGAGTGAGCGCCTCCGCCTTCACGAAGCGCAACTGGCAGGAGAACGGCTACAAGGGGTAGTGGAAACCGCCGGTGCTGCCGCCCATGAACTGAACACACCGCTTTTTTCGGCTCTGGGAACAGCCCAGATGGCGGCTGCAGAAATTGAGCCGGCCCATCGGTTGCACGACGATTTGCGATCGATTATCCATAATCTGCAAACCATCTCTGGGCTGACCCGCAAAATGGCGCGAATTACCCGATACAAATCCAAACCCTACGTGGATGACACCTCCATCCTGGATATTGATCAATCCAGCGCCGGGGGGGAATGTCCGGGGAAGGACCCGGAAGCTGGAAAAGGATATCATGTCCGGGCGACAGCCCGCAGGCGCGGTACTGCAGCTGTGAACTCCTGCCCGTAAAATGGGGATACCGGCACACCCCAGCCAAGACCCGCCGATCTGCCGAAGAGCAATTCACAATTGACAATACCCGGAAAGAGGGCATATTTCTAGGGACATGGCTAAGAAAGAAACCGTCGCGTTTTCAAAAAACGCAACCAATATATTTTTCCATATTCTGACCGCCTGTAATCTGAAATGCCGGCATTGCTATATCAACCCCGAGCAGCATGGAAGGGAGATGCTAGGGATCGGGACCATCGAGAAGTGGCTCGCGGCGTTTACCGGAAAATTCAGGACCGCCAATGTCATCTTCCTCGGCGGGGAACCCACCCTTCATCCCGATCTGCCTCAGGCCGTGAAAAGCGCCAGACGCCTCGGGTATCAATCGGTGACGGTGGATACCAACGGCTACCTGTTTCATGATTTTCTGTCGAAGGTGACACCATCGGACCTGGATTATCTCAGTTTCAGCCTGGATGGCGCCATCCCGGAAGTCAACGATGCGCTCCGAGGTCAAGGCAGCTACGAAGCCTGCCTGTCCGGTCTGCAAAAGGCAAAATCTTCAGGTTTTTCCACCAGCATGATCTATACCGTCAGCCGTGCCAACCTCGACGGACTGGAATCGATGGTGCCGCTGCTTTCGGATCTCAAACCGGACCGGTTTTTCATACAGGTGATCGGCATCCGGGGGAAATCCGTTGAGTCCATGGGCCAAAACCTACAGGTATCTCCTGACGATTGGCTACGTGTGATCCCCCGTGTGGCGAGAAAAATCGCCGACCTGGGCATCACCGTCACCTATCCCAAGGTATTTCTGGAACGGTCTGAAACATTTGAATGCGCCGGAAATGTGGCCGATAACTATTTCATTTTCCCCAACGGACGCGTCTACCAGTGCCCCCTATGCGAGGATTTTCCCCTGCACAGCTACCAGTTTGCTGAGGACGGGCTGGTCGGTACCCCCCGGATCAATGAAGCGGATCTTTTTCAGCTGAACATCGCAGAGGGATGCGTGATCAACAAACTGTTTCAACCCGGGAACATCGTGTACGACGATGACGGAAATCCCGTCTACCAGATCGCCTGTTGCCTGCTCAAGGAGGAGATATCGTAAAAACGGAGAAAGCGATCGGCGGAACCCTCCGAGAGCAGATGACAATGATGCTGACAAAGGGGGAATGGGATGCCCTTTCTATTTCAGGGCAGGTCGGGATTCCGGAAAAGGAGGTCTATTTTCATCTGTCCCACGTTGAACGATCCGTCAGGCGGAAGGGAAGGAAACTGGTGGTCCGGCCTTCCCGATGTTTAGGCTGCCGGTATCTTTTCAAAGACCGAAAACGGTTGACCCCTCCGGGACGCTGTCCCCGCTGCCGGGGCTCATATATCTCAAACCCCCTATTTCACATCAGGGGGTAATTTTCTTACGGCCGGTGGGACTGGCTGGTGGAAAGGAGCGTGTCGATGGCAACAAAAAAGATGGAACAGGAGATGGGAAGGCTATTTCAGGAGGAATCCATATCTGCCGCCCGAAACCGGCTTCACGCGTTGGCCGCGGCCAAAAAGGGGGACAAGGTGCTCGCCAGGCTGCTAAATTCCATTGCCAATGCCGAAGAGGTCCACGCCAATCGGGCCCTGATCTACCTTAGAGGAAACGTCTCGGACCTTGATGCTTATCGGTCCGGGGCGGCAGATCGGAAAAAGCAGGTCTCAACGGATACTTACGCTGGGATGCGGCAGACGGCAGACCTGGCTGGGGACAGCACCGCCGAAGAGATCTTCGACCGGGTGGGTCGCGTGGCGCGGAACCATCGGCAGCTCCTTCAAAAGGTGGGCACCGGAGATCCGGAGATCCGGCTTTATATCTGCCAGATTTGCGGGTTCATTGCCACCAATGATATCCCGGATGCCTGCCCGGTCTGCAATGCCGTGCCCAAAAAATTCAAGGAGCGGTAGTTCCGGCACGGGATGGGGTGTCAATTCCATCTGCATAGGGCTGGTATTGTGAATGCCCGCCCACGTGTATGAATGGCCCGGATCCCACGGTTTAAATGTAGCGGCCATCATTTCCCAACAATGGTTAAAAACACGATGAATGATGACTTTTTATATCGGAAAATTCATGCTCTGAAACACCGGGTATTTCGGCTCGGCCTGGCGACGAACTACGGCATCGAGGGCTCGGATCTGGACTGGGCCCTTGCGCAGGGCGTCAACTACGTTTTCTGGACCCCCAAGGCCCGTCGGGTCACCCCTTCCCTTAGATCCGCCCTGAAGCGAGACCGGGAGGCCATCGTTCTGGCCTGCGGACCCACCACCGGATACTTTGGGAAAAGCATCATACGCGCCTGCGATCGCATACTTAAGGCGCTGGACACACCCTATATCGATGTCTTTCAGCTCTTCTGGCTCGGAAGAACCAGTGCGTGGACATCTGCTACCATGGATGCCCTCCTGTTCCTTAAGGATTCGGGCAAAGTAAAGTCCATCGGCGTGAGTATCCATGACCGAAAGCGGGCGGGCCGCCTGGTCCTTAACTCGCCCCTGGATATGTTCATGATTCGCTACAATGCCGCCCATACCGGGGCCGAAGAGGATATTTTCCCCCATCTGGAAAAACGAAAACAAGCTGTTGTCGCCTACACCGCTACGCGATGGCGCGGCCTTTTAGCTCCCCCCAAGGGTTGGAGCGGTCCGGTTATGACGGCAACCGATTGCTATCGCTTCTGCCTGTCCCACCCCGATGTGGATCTGGTGCTCACTGGACCCAAAAACCGCCGGCAGCTAGAGGAGAATCTAACCGGTCTTTGGAAAAAGGGCGCCTTGTCCGAAGAAGAAAACAGCTGGATCCGGGCCTTCGGGCAGGCGGTCCACCGGAAAAGCTCGAGGTTTACCTTCGGCTTCTAAAGAAAGGGCGCCATTGCCTGGCGGAACTTTTCCGCCATGAGGGTGTATCCCCTGCTGTTGGGATGGATGGGGTCGCTCATGAGGTTTCTATCGCCGATGATCCCCTCAAAAATATTGGGGATCAGCACCGATTGGGTCTCTTCACACACGCGCTCGTACATCTCACCGAAACCCCGTCCCCAGAAGGGGATGTCGATGCCACCCACGATCACCAGCGCGCCCTGGTCCTGGATCGAAAGAATAATCTGCCTTAGGTTTTGGTAGGCGGTTTCTTTGGGCACCCGGTTTTTCAGATCGTTTCCGCCAAGGGTGATCAAGACGATCCGCGGAGACTTGGACAAAAGGTCTGCCTCCATTCGGGCCATTGCCGTTGCCGTAGTGTCTCCCGGAACGCCGGCATTGATCACGGGCGTTGAGATCATGCGGGACAATTGGGAAGGGTAGTCCATCCCTTCGCCCGCACCCGTGCCGAAGGTCAGACTGTCACCGAAACAGATGATGTGGGTTCCGCCGGGGGAGGCGTTTCGAATGGCCGGCTTTGAGAAGAAGAGCTTGTAGCCGACCATCAAAACCAGAATCGCCAGAAGGGGAATGGTGAATTTTTTCATAATTCGCCTTGAATCGGTACGATTCCGAGAAACCGCCGTATCTGTCTTCCGATTCGATATCGGATATCGATCTCTTTGCTGTTGTGACACTTCCGGCAGAGGACGTCCACCGTGCCGTCAGAGAGTCCTGTATGCACCCGCAAATAGGCCCTGGAGCGGAACAGCGATTCATACGGGGATGAGCGCAGGTTCCCCAAAACGTGCTGCATGCCGTAGTCCATACAGCAGAGCAGCACATCTCCGTTTGGCATCAGAACGTTGTGGTTGAGCCTGTCCCCGCAGCTATTGCATTTAAGCCGGCCCCGCTTCCTGACACCCCCTTCCGGCTTTCCTGCGTCTTTCAAGTCCAGGTTACCTGCCCGATCGATGGGCGAGTCCACCCGAATGGGTTGCCTGACGATGCGTTCAAAACGAGGATCCGGCGCCCCAATCGATATAAAAATGATATTGGAAAGACTGCTATCAGTAAGGCGCCTGAGTTTTTCCAGATACCCCCCTTCTACAACGATTCGGTTGGCATGGGCAGGGCTTGGCAGGTGCACGACCGTTTTAGAGACCCGGACTTTTTCCATCATCTCCACCGCGTCAAGGGGCATCCCCACAAGGGTCGTGTATACCTCCACATCATAGCCGGAGCCGGCCGCATGAGCAATCATCTCACAGCAGCCTGGATTGAGAAACGGCTCCGCCATACCGGAAAAATGGATGCTGATGTTTTTCGGGACCTTTGCCAAACAGCTTGAAAAGGTCTCGAAAGTCATCCGCTTTTCTTCGCTGCGCCTTTGGTAAGCCTTCGTTAGCAGGTCCTGCGGGCAGTAGGCACACCGGTTCACGCATCCGACGACAGTGTTGATCTCAAGGGATCCGATCATCTCCATCCCGCTGCTAAACAGCCGAACCGATGTGGCGTTCTCTCCATTCGCTATACATCCAGATTGGCCGGCTCATAAAATTTCTGCGGATGTTCGCATGAGGGACACTTTTTGGGTGGCTCGGTGTGCTCCACGACGTAGCCGCAAACGCTGCACTTCCATTTGATGGGTGTTTCACGTTTATAGAGGGTGCCGGCCTCCACCATTGCGAGGAGTCTTTTGTAGCGCTCCCGATGGTGGGCCTCTATTTTTGCCACCTGACGGAAGGCATTGGCCGCCTTTTTGTTGCCCTCCTCCTCGGCCTCTTTGGCCATCTGCGGATACATGCTCTGGACCTCGTAGTCCTCACCGCCGATGGCCTCTTTGAGGTTCTCTATCGTGTCGCCGATGCCGTCAAGGAGCAGCAAGTGATCCTTGGCATGCTGCCTTTCGTTTTCGGCGGTCTCCTCGAAAATCTTCGCGAGATAGATGTAACCCTCTTTACGGGCCACTTCGGCGAAAAATGTGTACTTGTTTCTGGCCTGGGATTCTCCGGCAAAAGCCGCTTTCAGATTGTCAGTGGTTTTGCTCATGATGCGCTCCTTGGGTTGATGGGCTGCAGCAGCCCGGGGTAATGTTAAATTCCCCACCAATCAATTAAAACCGTTTGGTTTTGTCAACGGTTTTAGAATCCCCGACCTCCTTTAACCCCCCAGACGGACCTCCGGTAGGAACGGCTGGCCATACCCGCGATATCCATACAGCCACAGATCCTCCCCTTGCTTTTGAGGATGATCCCGGAGATAATATTTTGCTATACGTGCTGTGATCCGAAAGAGTGCATGGAGGCCGCGTCCATCGATATCCAAAAGGAGGGCTCGCTGCCCACCTGTCCGCGCCGTCCATGAAGGCGTTTTGATGTTGCTGCCAAAAACAAAGATGAGGAAAATCCCATGAATTTCGGTTATGCCGGAAAGATACTGCACGTTGATCTAACAAATCACCGCATCGAAATCGAAGAGCCGGAGGCCGCATTTTACCGGCGCTACCTGGGGGGACGGGGAATCGGGTATCATTACCTGATGAAGATGGTGCCGCCCCGTATCGATCCCATGGATCCGGAGAATATTCTCGTGATGGCCACGGGCGTCATGACCGGATGCCCCCTGCCGGCCGCCTGCCGGTTCGCCGTCGCCGGAAAATCCCCCTTGACCGGTACCGCTGCAGAGTCAGAAGCCGCCGGTTTCTTCGGGCCGGAACTCAAAATGGCCGGCTTCGATGCCGTCGTGTTTCAGGGAAGGGCCGATGCGCCGGTGTACTTGTGGGTAAACGGCGGCAAGGCCGCAATCAGGGATGCCTCTGCCATCCATCGGCTTGGCGCAAAGGAGGTGGAGGACGCCATCCGGGATGAGATGGGCAGCAGCAAAATCCGGGTGGCCCAGACCGGCCTTGCCGGAATGAATGGGGTGTTGTTTGCCAACATCACCAACAATCTCGGCCATTTCAACGGCCGCAACGGGTTCGGCGCCCTGATGGGTGCAAAGAACCTGCGGGCGGTGGCCGCTTTGGGGACGGAGAAGCTCAACTTTTCCGACCGTGATTATCTCGACCGGACTGCCAAAGAATATGCACGGAATTTCCGGGACAATCCGTTGGGCGAAGCCCTGTATCAGTACGGCACCACCGCATTTCCAAAGCTGCTCTCCGATGCCGGCGCCCTGCCGGTGGACAATTTCAGGCGCAGCGCCCTAGACGATCCCACGCCGGTCAGCGGGGATACCTACAACGATCTGCTGCTCCAAAAGCGAAAGGGCTGTTACCGGTGCCCCATCCGGTGCAAACGGGGCATTGCCCTGGATGATCCCAAATACAGCGTCGATTCCCGTTACGGTGGCCCGGAATATGAAACCATCTCAGCACTGGGGACCAACCTCAACATCGTGGACCTCAAGGCCATTGCCAAGGGAAACGAGATCTGCAACCGATACTGCATGGACACCATCAGCGCGGGCATGACCATCGCCTTTGCGTGCGAATGCTTTCAGGAAGGGGTGATCGGAACGGCGGACACCGGCGGCCTCAACCTTCGGTTCGGTGACGCCGACCTGATGATACAGCTCCTTAAGATGACCGCCAAACGCGAGGGATTCGGTGATCTCCTGGCGGAAGGCTCCGCCCGCCTTTCAAAAAAATGGGGCATTGAAGACCGTTCCTGCCACCTGTCGGTCAAGGGCCAGGAGCTTTCCATGCACGATCCCCGGGTTAAGGTCGGTGTGGGGATCGGTTTTGCGGTCAGCCCCTACGGCGCGGACCATATGACCGCCGCCCACGATCCCTTTTTCATCGACGAGAACGCCCCGACCTTCAAATCGGTCAGAGCCCTGGGGATCGAGAAGGCGATGCCCGCCACCGAAATCACCCCGGAGAAAGTCAGAAGCTACATGCAGCTCGAAAAACTGTAGCGGATGATGGATGCCCTGGGCCTGTGCGTGTTCGGATACGCACCCCGAGGGGTGATCCCCATTGAAGTGATGGTAAAGTCCTTGAATGCCATCACCGGCTGGGATACCGACATCGACGAACTCCTTTCCGCCGCCGAAAGGGGTTCCATGGTGGCGCGCGCTTTCAACAGCCGGGAGGGTTTTTCCATCCGGGACGACCGGCTGCCCAGAAGACTCTTCAATGTCAAACCGGATGGCCCCGGTGCCGGCGAAAAGGTGTTTGAAGAAAAGGATTTCAACAACGCCGTTGCGCTTTACTACGAGATGATCCAATGCGATCCTGATACCGGGCGGCCCCTGCCGGAAAAACTGCTGGAACTGGACCTTGGATGGGTGGAGGAGTTGATGAAGGGGCAGGCGCCTGAGAAGGTCTAAATCTGGACATGAAACAACCGCACGTCATTAAATTAGCGATTAACAATAATCAATTCAGGGAACGGCTATATTTCTCTGACCATCACTCCATGGATAATCTGGGTTGAAATCTTATGAACTCGCACCCAAGGATGCGTAGGGCAAGCGCAGGAAAAGGTGTTGAATATTAAACTGTTATGATGTGGTAATTTGAGCTTGTCCGCAACAATGAGTTTGGCGCTTGCCGAACGCCTCCTAAGGTGCTCAGACAGCATAAGCTTCCAACCCAGATCATCCATTCCGTTTATCAACTGAGTTAAGTGTAAAAACACTTCTGCCATTTTATCTATTAATAACAGACCCTTGAATCCTTGCTCCAACTACTCATAAGATTATTTTTCAACCGAGGATATTCTTAAAGTGCGCTTTATTTTGGTGAACCAAAATAATCACTTGACATAAATGAATGATCGTTTATTTTAGAGCTATGAGAATCAAGGATGATGAAAAAGAGGCGGCCCTGTTCGAAGCCACGGTCAAACTGGTCAACGAGATCGGATTTGCCGCCAGCTCGGTGTCCAAGATTGCAAAAGAGGCCGGCGTATCTCCAGCCACCATCTACATCTATTACAAGAACAAGGAGGACCTGCTGGTCTCCACCTACGTTGCGATCAAACTGGATATGAGCCGGGCGATGCTTGAAGATTTTGATCCGGTGCTGCCGATCCGCGATATCTTTAAAAACGTATGGTTCAACATGTTCGAATATATCTCAACCCACTTGGAATACTACCAATTTGCCGAACAATTTTCAAACTCGCCCTATACCTCTCTTGTGGATAAACAGGAGATTGAGAAATATTTCGAACCGTTGATCGAGGTGCTGCTAAAAGGGATCGAACAAAAAATCATCAAGGATGTGAGTCTCGATATCCTCACCGCTTTTATGTTTTATCCCATAACGGTTCTGGCCAATCCGCGGGTATGCCAGGATGTTGAACTCAATGAAGAGAATATCGAAACCGCTTTTACGATGGCTTGGGACGCCGTAAAGCTTTAAAAAAATTTGAATTATTTATAAATGATCATTCATTTATGGAAAATACAATGGATATGACCTTTACCGGTTTCGCCTCGACCACCTGGGACTTCTTTTTTACCCGGAATCACCGATCCCCTGAAATGGAACTGCCCGTGCAGCAGGTGGATCTGTCCCATTTCAACAACATGGACCGCGACCCGTTGAATGCAACCTGGCTGGGACATTCCTCCCTGATGATCAACATCGGCGGATACCGGATCCTGGCGGACCCGGTGTTTGAAAAGCGGGTATCGGTTTTCGGCCCCACGCGGTTCAACGGAGCGGTGCCCGTGGATATCGTAAGCCTTCCCAAAATCGATGCCGTTATCATTTCACACGACCACTACGACCACCTCAACAAATATTCCGTCAAACGTCTGGTGGAAAAGGCTGCGCGGTTCATTGTACCTGTCGGTGTGGGAAAGCGTCTTTCCGGCTGGGGGATTCCCGCAGGCAAAATTGTGGAGCTGAATTGGTGGGAGGAACATCGGATGGACGGGGATTTAATGGTGGCGGCCACCCCTGCCCAGCATTTTTCAGGACGGGGACTGACCGACCGAAACAGAACCTTGTGGGCATCGTGGGTCATCAGAACGCCGACCCGAAACGTGTTTTTCAGCGGCGATTCCGGTTATTTTGAAGGGTTCAAACTGATCGGTGAAAAGTACGGTCCCTTTGACATGACTTTTATCGAATGCGGGGCATACGACAAATCGTGGCCCAAGGTTCATATGTTTCCCGAGCAGACCGTTCAGGCACACCTGGAACTTAAAGGAGATGTCCTGCACCCCATTCACTGGGGCACGTTCAACCTGGCCCTGCATCCCTGGTATGAACCCATGGAGCGCCTGGCCGCCGCTGCCAGAGAACGTGCCGTCAGGACCGCAACTCCGGTGGTCGGCGAAACAACAGTTTATCGCGGGCGGATCCCTTCAACTAAATGGTGGCAGGATGCAATGGCATTCCACCGACGATCGGAGAATGCTCCGGCCACAGCGGGACTGGACGGACATTAGATAGGGAAAGAAGGTCAATCTTCACCGCCCATGTTGAAACAGATTTAATCCCGAAGGCCCTCACTCCCAAGGATGCCTGGCACCGGTGCAGGCCAAAAGCTTTCCGATGCAGTTGTGAAAAATCCGATGATACGGAGAGTAAAAAAAGCGCCGGCGCCAGGCATCCTGAGAGCCCAGAAAAGCATCATTGCAGGAAAAGCAAAATGATCAGGTCATTCATCATAACCGCTTTAGCTTTTACAATTGTCATGCACACCGGATGTGCGACAACCAGCGAATCGGACAGGCTATCCAGTGACAGAGAGACGGTGGTGTTGATCCATGGGCTGGGGCGGAGTGCCGTATCCATGTGGATGCTCAAATCCCGCATCGAAAAGGCGGGATACCGGGCGGTATCACTGGACTACCCCTCCCTGGGAAGAAAACCGGAAGCGGTCCTGGACTCGGTCACCCGGCAGATCGATATCTGCTGCCGGGATCTCGAAAAAATTCATTTCGTCGGCCACTCCCTGGGGGGCCTGCTCATCCGGCAGTACCTATCCAAACCGGAAAACCGGTCGATGCTGGACCGGCTGGGGCAGGTGGTCATGATCGGCACTCCCAATTCGGGCACCGCCATCGTGGATCATTTTCAGGAAAGCTGGTGGATGCCGCTGTTGGGAGAAACGCCCCGGTCATTGGGAACAGGGGCGGGCAGCCTGCCACGACAACTGCCTATCCCTTTGTTCGAGGCGGGCATCATTGCCGGTACCAACGGCATGTGGCTCAGCGATGCCATATTCAAAGAAGCCAACGACGGCCTGGTGTCGGTGGCGTCCACCCGGCTGCCCAATATGGCCGATTTCATAGAGATAGACGTCAGCCACTCCATGATGCGATATGATGGGGAGGTGGCTGCCCAGACGGTCCATTTTCTGAAAAACGGACATTTCAGGCATTGAAAAGGAGTTACGAAATGCTTTACCGCAAAGTACCTAAAAATGGGGACCAGCTTTCGGTGCTGGGTTACGGCTGCATGCGCTTTCCCGTTCGGATGCAGTCCATCAACGAAAAACTCGCTGAAAAGCAGATCCTCCATGCCCTGGACCAGGGCGTCAACTATTTCGATACCGCCTATCCCTACCATAACGGCAAAAGCGAACCGTTTCTTGGCAAGGTGATGGAGAAAAACGGTTTCCGGGATCGGGTAAACGTCGCCACCAAGCTGCCCCACTGGATGGCCCACAACCAAATGGAGATGGGCGAGATCCTGGATAAGCAGCTCAGCAAGCTCAGAACCGATCGAATCGACTACTACCTGATCCATGCCCTCAATGGGGAGCTCTGGGATACCGCAATGCAGAACGGTGTCATCGAGTTTCTGGATGATGCGCTGAAACGGGGTAAAATCATCAACGCCGGTTTCTCATTCCATGGCCTTTCCGAAGACTTTACCCGGATCGTGGACGACTATGACTGGAACTTCTGCCAGATCCAGTACAATTTCCTGGATACGAAAAACCAGGCGGGGACCGCCGGGTTGAAGTACGCGGCGGCCAAAGAGATGGCGGTGATGATTATGGAACCGTTGCGGGGCGGGAACCTGGCCAAAACCCCGCCGCCCTCGGTCCGGAAAATCTGGGCCAGGGCAGATCAAGAAAGGACGCCGGTGGATTGGTCACTTTCCTGGATCTGGAATCATCCGGAAGTCACCGTGGTGCTGTCCGGAATGAACGACGACGACCATATCGAGGAAAACCTGGCCCTGGCGGATAAGGCCCAGCCCGATGGATTTACCGATAAGGAGGTTGCCCTGGTAGAGGAAGCGGCCGGCGAGTTCCGGCGGGTGATGAAGGTCGGCTGCACCGGGTGCCAGTACTGCATGCCCTGCCCGGCCGGGGTGAATATCCCGAGCGCTTTTGACTGCTACAACTCCAAGCATGCGTTCAGGGACCGCTCGGCCAGGCTGATGTATCTGTTTCAGAACGGCGGGATGGTCACGGAAAAGTCCACAATGGCTTCCGAGTGTGTTCAGTGCGGGAAATGTATGGAGAAATGCCCTCAGCAGCTTCCCATTCCCGACCGGCTGGAAGAGGTGCAGGCGGATATGGAGGGCTGGCTGGCAAAGCCCCTGATATGGCTGGGTAGGCGGATCATGAAGGTGCGAAGAAAGTGAGCGTAAGGGTTTAGGAGGGTGGGAAGTCAAAAGGAGGTCAATGCTTAATTATTATAAGAATCGGCAGAGAGAAGCGAAACCAAAGATTAACGATTGTCAATTGATAATGATTCATTAATAATGGGTTTTCCAATGTGCCAATGTAACCCTTGCCGACTCGGATCCTTTTCCCTTTTGTTTTAAGCTGAAAAAAGGCGTTTACAGCATGAACCTCATCTGGATCACTTCCGATACATTCAGGAAAGACCATATCGGGGCCTACGGCAACCCAAGAATCAAAACGCCTTCCATCGATGACCTGGCGGAAAGGTCCATCCGGTTCGAACGACACTATGCGGCCGCTTTTCCCACCATGCCCACCCGCGCGGACCATTTCACGGGGAGGTGGACCCTGTCTTTTATGGGGTGGTCGCCCCTGCCGGCCGACGCCGCCACGGTGGCCGAGATTCTGTCCAAGAACGGCCATCATACCGCTGCGGTGGTGGATACGCCTTTCTATCTGCGGGACGGCATGAATTACGACCGCGGTTTCAACTCCTTTTTCATGAACACCGGGCAGGAGGGATCCGGCGCCAAGCATTTAAAAGATGGCCGGCACGAATCTCAGGACCGGCGCGCCGCGTGGCGATTCGAGTCAGATTACAACGCGCCCCGGACCTTTATCAAGGCGATGCAGTGGCTGGAACGCCATTACAGGGAGGACTTCTTTCTTTATATCGACACCTGGGATCCCCATGAGCCCTGGGACGCCCCCTCCTACTATACCGAGCACTACTGGCCGGATTACGACGGCGAAGTGATCGAACCGATCTACGGCTACTGGGAAGAGGTGCCTGGATTCACGCGGGAAAGACTGGATAAGGCCCATGCCGCCTATTGCGGGGAGATCACCCTGGTGGACACCTGGCTGGGATATCTCATGCGGCGGGTCGAGAACATGGGACTTTTGGACAACACCGTCGTCATCTTCACTTCGGACCACGGTTTTTATTTCGGGGAACACGGGGGACTCTTCGGGAAGATGGTGTACGAACTCGGATCTGACGGGCAGTACCCGACCCTGGACGACTGGGACAAACAGATCGAAGGGGGGATCTGGGGCTACTCCCCCCTGTACGAAGAGATCGTCAACATCCCTCTGCTGGTCTATGTGCCGGGTATGTCGGCAGGAACTTACGACCAGTTGACATCGGCCGTGGATGTGATGCCCACTGTTCTGGACATATTGGGCTGCAGCATCCCAGAGGTCGTCGAAGGTGAATCGCTCCTTCCGAAAATTGAAGACCCCTCCGTCCCCGGCCGGGAGTTCACCGTCAGCAGCATCCCCTTTGCCAACCCCGGGGACCCGGTGAGATCCGTGGACAATTTCTTGCGCATGCTAAAAGCCCCCACGGTAACCACCGTCACCACCGGGAACTACTCCCTCCTTTACAGCCCCGTGCGTGGGCAGTCCAAACTCTATGACCTTTCCCGCGACCCCAAGCAAGAGAAAAATATCATTTCAAAGCTGCCCGATGTGGCCGGGGAGCTCCACCGGTACCTGGTGCAGTTCATGCGCGATACAAATGTTGCCGATTACCTTCTAAATCCGCGCTTGGCGCTTCGATTATAGTTTCCCAGGACCTTGCAAATCATGGGATATCGATCCCCATTATAGCGTTGTCGCTACGTATTACCTGTCAATACAGGCGTTTGACAAAGACATCAATAGTGATACGATAAGGCCATGTCTAAACTGTACCTACAGCAATTGCGGGCAAAAAGTATAGCGGCAAATTTATGGTTCGGATACCACATAAAGTTCATCGAAAACTTGCGATTCAAGCAGCAGCGTCTGGTATAAGCTTGAACAGACTGGCCAGTTCTAAATTGAGTCAATAATATACGCCAGGCATGGCACCAATAACCGATTAACGGTTTAGGTCGTAAAAGTTGGGGATTGAAAAGACATATAACGCTGAAGCGAACATGTGTGTTCAGGAGACGACAAAAATGATTGTTGCTTAGAACTCGTGTCGTTATAATGCAATACTAACTGACTGTGGAGAATGGATCCCATCCGTTCTCGGGAGGTAACAATTGGAAAATCAAATTAACAAGCTTGACGGTCATTATATTGTTTGTGGCTATGGCAGAATCGGTCGGTTGCTGACACAGTATCTGGTTCAGAAGTACATCAATGTGGTGGTCATAGAAAAGGACTCTGAGCAGGAAGGTCGGTTGGATGGAGATGGTGTCCTTTATCTTATCGGAGAGGCGGCGGATGAAAATATGCTGGACCGGGCCGGTATAAATCGGGCTTCCGGCATCATCGCAGGTGTGGGAAAAGATGATGAGAACATTTTGCTTGTTCAACTGGCCAGGCAATTGAATCCTGCTGTTTTTATAGTGGCCCGTACATCCCGTGATTCATCAAAAAAACCCCTGGAGGAAGCGGGCGCCCATAAGGTGATATCACCTTATGACATCGGTGCCCGAAGAATGGCCCACGCCATTTTACGCCCGACGGTCATTAAATTTCTTGAAACCGCATTTAATGATGCGTCCACAGAATTTCAGTTCGAGGAAATCCGAGTCAGGCAAGGCGCTAAACTAGCAAATGTCAGCCTGATGGATTCAGGGATCCGGCAGGAGATGAACCTGATTGTCATTGCTATACAGGATCAAAACGGGGAAATGATGTTCAATCCCAGAGCAGATACAAAATTTGTCGCCGGTGATACGATAGTGGTCATGGGAAGCGCAAAGAGCATTAAACAGCTTGAAATCCTGTTGCATGGATGAACCTCAGTGTCGCATAAATTTGCTTTACTGAAACAAATTCGAGTCATTACAGTATGAAAAGGATGAAAAATGCCTAAAACCCTGTTTTTTGTCCATGGCATGTGGGGCGGAGGCTGGTACTGGGAACCGTTCAAGGCATATTTCGAAAAATTGGGTTACAGGTGCTTGGCACCCTATCTTCGTCACCATGATATCGCCCCCGGTAAGCCGCCCCCGCCGGAGCTTGGCGAAACCAGCCTTTTGGACTATGCGAAGGATCTTGAACAGGAAATAAAAGCGCTAAATGAAAAACCCATTATTATCGGGCATTCCATGGGTGGGCTGCTGGCTCAGATCCTGGCCAGTCGGAATCTCGCCAAAGCGGCGGTGCTCATTACACCTGCGGCACCATCGGGCATTGTTGCATTGACATGGTCCGTCTTTAAGGGTTTCAGTGAAGTCCTGTTCAGGTGGAATTTCTGGAAAAAACCACACAGGCTCTCCTATGAAAAGGCAGTATACGCGACCATGGAAAAACTGCCTGAGGATGAAAGGAGATATATTTATGACCGATGCGTCTGGGAATCTGGTCGAGTCACAGCAGAAATCGGCTTCTGGTTCTGCGGTGTAAAGGGTGCCCAGGTGGATGAAACAAAAGTAAAATGCCCGGTGCTGGTCATATCAGGGGCCGAAGATAAAATAACACCGGCTAGGGTTGTCAGAAAGGTAGCGAACAAGTATGCCCCGAATTTCCACTATATGGAGATGGGTGGCCATGCCCACTGGATCATCAGAGAGCCGGGCTGGGAAAACGTTGCCGACTCGATCCATGACTGGCTGGGCAGAAATGCGGGCTGAACCCCCTTTCCGATAAGCAAACTAATTTTTTTAAATCTGCCCCCCATGTAAGAAGCACCCCTTCGTACAATAAACTGATCAAATCACGACACTTCATTCCGGAACCGATTTCTTCAGGGTTTTCCCCACATTCCAGCACTTTCCGAGGGCAGGTCCCAATTGGTAATATTTCACGCTGGCCATATCGAAAAGCAGGGGCCGCACCCTCGTGATGTCGATCTTCCCGTTGTTCATGACACTCTCGTCTGCATAAGTCTGTACCAGTTCGCCGATAAAGATATCGTGGGTGGGAAAATCGTAGACATCATGCAGCTTGAGTTCCATGTTCACCGGGCACTGGCGGATCATGGGGGCGGTTTTTGCTTCGCCATAGAAGATATCGAACAAGGCCGCTTTGTCGGTTTTCTTACCGGTCATGATGCCACAGTAATCGGTCTCCACCATCAGATCCTCCGATGGCAGGCAGATGCTGAAGCTTCGGTTTTCATGGATGCCGGCATTGGTATAATGCACCTTGCCAAGACCGATGGACAGATATTGCGGGGTTCCGTGATTCAGTATCCCCACGTGGGCAATGGTCAAAAAGTTGGGTCTGCCATTGACGGTGGCCCCGACCAGGGTGGTGGGCGTGGGATAGAGCGCATTGACCGGTCCGATTGCATTCATTTTTTCCAATCTCCTTTTTCAATGATTTGATAGGTTTCCACGTTAAACCAGCGTCTGGCCTAAGGCCAATCCGGCCGCCGCCAGGTCTGAAATTTTCTTAACCCGTTCGGGGCTGAGCACGACAGCTGCGGCGTCAGCATTTTCGGTGACCCGTCCAGGCTTGCGGGTACCGGGGATGGGAATAATCTCATCTCCCTGGTGAAGCAGCCAGGCCAGGGCAAGCTGGGCGGGGGTGATGCCCTGCTTCTTGGCCACTTCCATCAGAGGGGCGAACCGTTCCTTATTGGTGCTAAAATTCTCGCCCTGATATCGGGGATTGTTGTTGCGAAAATCCTCTGACGCGAGGGTGTCGATGGTACCGGTCAAAAACCCGGCTCCCAGGGGCGACCATGGCACCAGGGCGATACCCAGTTCACGGAGGGTCGGAAGGAGGTCCGATTCTGCCTCACGCCGCCAGAGGGAGTACTCGTACTGGACAGCGGCGATGGGATGAATCGTGTGGGCACGACGCACTTGGTCGGCAGTGACGTTGCTGAGTCCGAGATAGCGGACCTTTCCCTCTTTCACTGCATCGGCCATGGCACTCACGGTGTCTTCGATGGGCGTCTTAGGGTCGGGGTAGTGAGCATACCATAGGTCGATGTGAGACATCTTCAGGCGAATCAGGCTCTTTTCCAGGGCCCGTTTCACGTACTCCGGGGTGCCGTTAATGTTGAGGGAGAATCCCCACCCGGTGGGAACTTCGGTCCCGCTTTCATCCGGATCGAACACGATACCGAATTTCGTGGCCACAAACGCCTCATCCCGGCGAGGCACCAGGGTTCGCCCGATCAGTTCTTCGTTGTGTCCGTTTCCATAGGCATCGGCGGTATCGATGAAGGTACAACCCACATCCAGGGCATGTTCGATCACCCTTTCCGCAGCCGCTTCGTCTGCACTTCCGTAATACCCCTCAAGGCCCATGGCGCCATATCCGATGGCGCTGACGGAGGGTCCCTCCTGTCCGAGTTTTCGATGCGGTATCATTTTTCTACCTCCTTTTTTGGAATTTCAGATTGGAATTAAGCTGAATGATTTTGTTTGTACACGCAACAATATGAGCAAAAAAATCAGCCCTGCTGACTCAGCTTCCGGCTCGCTTCGTCGATTATTGCAGTCAAACGATCCCCCGCCTCTAGGCCCAACACCTTTGCGTACCGCTGGTGAAGGTTTTTCCACGCTACCTCGATGGGTTCCTGCAGTGCCTTCCCAGCGGGCGTGGCGGTCACCTTTGAGGCCTTACCGTCCGCCTGGCGGATGAGATACCCCTTGAACACCAGGGTATCCACAAATCGGGTCACGGTGGAGGGGGCCAGGTGCAGCTGTTCGCACAGCTCCTTTTGTCCGATTCCGGGGTGGTCGTTGACCAGCATCACGAGAAAAGCGTGGGATGGCGAAAGGCCGGTTTTCCGGAATTCCTCCTCTGCCATACGGGTAATGACCCGCGACAGTGAATTGGCCGTAAAGTAAAGACAGTGATGCAGTATGGATTTGCTATCGCCCATGTGTTTCCCTTATAATGCTTGTACATACAAATATGGTTTCGAATTCGTTTTGTCAACCCGAAGTTTGTATTTTTACTCACAGTGGGGGGGTGCAAAATTAGGTTCCGTTTAAACGTTTTTCCTTGACAGACGGGAAATTCGTTTAATATAAAGAACGAGCGTTTTCTATAAGGAACAAAGAAAGTCTGATCATGCCTCCAGCATTTAAAAGAGTGCCCGCTATCGACAAATGTTTCGCCATCCTGGAATTGCTTGCCCGTTCCAAGGAGCCCATGGGTATCAGCGACATATCCGGTGCGTTGGACCTGAACAAAAGTACGGTGTTCAACATCGTATACACCCTCATGGACCTCAATGTCCTGGAAAATCATCCAGTGGGTAAGTTTGTTTGCGGTACACGTTTCTACATCCTGGGAAACCTGGCGGGAAAACGATCGGAGCTCATTCAGTCGGCCCATACCTATCTGGAGATGATCAACGAAAAAACCAAACTCTCGGCCTTTCTTGGGATTCGATCCGACCGGCAATCCATTTTGATCGACAAGGTGGATTCCGCCTACGGAATCAAATTGTCATCGGAAATTGGATTGCGAATGCCAGTCCTGGCCGGACCCGGCATCAAAGCGATGCTGTCGCAGCTGACCGACGAGGAGATCGACGAGATCCTCGCTCGAACCGAACTCAAACCCTACACTCCCAATTCCATTGTCGACAAGGCCGTTTACAAAAAGGAGATTCAGCAGGTCCGAAATACCGGCATCGCCTATGACAAAGAAGAGTACATCGAGGGAATGGTCTCTTTTGCCGTTCCCATCCGGGTCCGCGCCAAAAATCTGCAGGCGGCCATCTGGGCGGTGGGTCTGACGCGACAGGTTCCCCAGTCATCCATCCCCGAATTGACCGCTTTAATGAAGGGGATTTCCGAAGAGATAAATGCAATTGAAACATAACAAATGAGGAGGACAATGTGAAAATTCTCACAACCGTTAAAAAAGTAGTTGATGTGGAATTGAACATCAACGTAGAGAGCGGCGCTATTGTTGAAAGCGGGCTGCAGTATGTCATGAATGCCTGGGACGAAAACGCGGTGGAGGCTTCCGTTCAACTCAAGGAGAACAACGGTGCCGAAACGACGCTGGTGAGCATCGGCGGCGGTGAAGATACCACGAAAATCATCCGCAAGGCTTACGCCATGGGAATCGAGAATGCCATTCAGATCGACGATACCTCTCTGGCCCAGGCAGATTCTTTTGTCTTCGCAAAGGTTTTGCAAAAGGTTTACGAGAGGGGAAGCTACGACCTGGTGATCACCGGAAAGCAGGCCCAGGATACCGACAGCGGCCAAACTGGAATCATACTTGCAGAGTACCTGGGTTTGCCCTGCGTCAGCAATGTGGTCGCTCTAGAGGTAATAGACGATCAGCACATCAAGGTCTCCAGGCTGGGAGACGGTGGAACCGAGATGGTGGAACTGGCGCTTCCGGCGGTGGTTACCGTCACCGACAGCATCAACGAGCCCCGGCTGCCCGGCATGCGCGGCATCATGATGGCTAAGAAAAAGAAAATAGAGGTGCTGGATCTGGCGGGCCTGGGAACCACCCTTGACGAAGTGGGCGGTGATGCACTGAGATCGGAAATCGCCGAATTTATGAAGTCGGAAACGCGCCAGGCGGGACAAAAATTTGAAGGCGACGCCGCCGAGATCACCGCCAAGGTCGTAGACCTTCTGGCCAATGAGGCCAAGGTACTGTAGTCGAAAAGGACAAATCAGCCCCAAAAACCATCGGACAATAACCGAATTTAAGACAAGGAATAGATATCATGGCCAAAGTACTCGTAATTGCGGATATCAAGGAAGGTGCTCTTAAAGGCAGCACTACCGAACTGTTATCGAAAGCCAGATCCATCGGAGCGGAAACCGCAGTGGCCGCCATCGGCAGTCAGCTCGAATCGCTTCTCCCGGACTTGGTGAATGCCGGTTCCGACACCCAGTATATTGCTGACGATCCCGGGCTGGCGCTGTTCTCGGCCGGGCCCTATGCTGCGTGCGTCGTGGATGCGGCCAAACAATTCGGAGCCGATATGATCTGGTTCGGCTTCTCCGAAAGCGGCAAGGCCGCCGCACCGAGGGTCGCCGTCCAACTGGATGCCGCCTGTGCGACGGACATCACCGATGTGAGCATCGATGGGGATCAAATCGAAGTGGTTCGGCCCGCCATTGCTAACAAGGTGATGCAGCGCGTTAAGATTCATACCGGCCAGCTGGTGGCGGTCGTCAGGGCCGGTGCCTTCGAGGCAACCGAAGGCAACACTGGAACCGAGAATGTGGTCAAACTCTCTCCGCCTTCCGGAGACCTCAAGGCTGCAGTGAAAGAACTGATCTCCGACGCAAGTGGTGAAATCGACCTTGCCGATGCCGACATCGTCATATCTGTAGGACGGGGCGCCAAAGACCAGGCCGGGGTCGACCTCATCCGGGAACTGGCCGGCGACCTTAAAGCCGGTTTCGGGTCCTCCCGCGCCATGGTGGACGGCGGTCTCATGCCCCACAACAAGCAGGTGGGTCAAACCGGAAAAATAGTGGCGCCGTCGCTGTACATGGCCATCGGCATCTCCGGCGCCATTCAGCATCTTGCTGGAATGAACGGTTCCAAAGTGATTTTGGCCGTCAACAAGGATCCCGAGGCGCCCATCTTCAACGTGGCGGACTACGGCATCGTGGGTGACCTTTTCGAAGTGGTGCCGATTCTCCGGGAGGAGATCAAGAAGGTAAGAGCCTAAAATAGTGGCCATCCCTAAAACGGGATGGCCCGGGGTCCAGGGATTCAAGGGGTCAAGACCGGTAACCCATTCAACGCTTGACAGCAGGATAAAGCAAGCATCGTGAAGCGATACTGCTTTTCATTTGAATACTCGAACCCTTGGATCCCCGAACCCTAATACACCATTTGAGGTAACCATGAACCCCTTGCTGATGACCATTCTGCTCGTTGTCGCTCTGGCCGTTTTCGGCCGGACAATGTACCAAAAGATTCAATTGCTGATGGCCCTGGAGCCCACCGACCGATTCAACAACCTGAAAGCACGGCTGACAAGTATGCTCCTTTTGGCCGTGGGGCAAAAGCGACTGGTGGGAAGGGCCAAAGAAAGAGCATCGGGTATTATGCATGCCCTCATTTTCTGGGGATTCTGCGTCTTACTCATACGAAGCATCACATTGTATGGAGAGGGTTTCGTCGAAGGATTCCATCTTCCGCTTCTGGGGGAGGATTATCTCATCGGGTACCTCTACATCGGTCTGAAGGACATCATGGAGGGGGTGGTGCTGATCATGATCCTCTGGGCGCTGTACCGCCGGGCTGTTCTGAAACCTGCGCGGATGCACAACACGTTTGAGGCCTACCTGGTGCTTTGCATGATCGGTATCCTGATGATTTCCGATCTGCTTTACGACGGGGCCCGCTACAATTTGATCCAGGTGTATGGAAATCCGGACAGCCTCCACTATTTCAAAAGTCCCCAGTACGGAACCGAATTTCTTTGGACACCGGTGTCGGTGGTAGCGGCCCGGGCCATTTCGGGCTTGAGCGCGGATGCAAATAATACGCTGCTACAGCTCATGTTCTGGACCCATATCTGTACCCAATTGGTGTTTTTGAACATTCTTCCCACGGGAAAACATTTCCACGTGATCACGGCCCTGCCCAATGTTTTTCTGAAAAGCTTGGACTATCCCCACGAGAAGGCAAAACTGCTGGATCTGGAGGATGAAGATGCCTGGGAAGACGAGTCTTTGGGGATCAACCATATTCATCAGCTCAACTGGAAACAGGGTTTGGATCTCTACACCTGCACCGAGTGCGGTCGTTGCAAGGAGGTTTGCCCAACCTATACTACCGACAAACCCCTGAACCTTCATGAATTCAATGACAGTTTAAAGCACGAGCTGCTGGAAAATGCCGATAACCTCCTCAAACGGGCAACGCTATCCACCGCCATTTCCCAAAGCGAAGATGCCGATCAAATCGAAAAGATGAAAGAGGAGAGGCTCGCGCTGAACAGTGAGAAGCAGCTTGTCGGCGACGTCATCGCCGAGGATACCCTCTGGGCCTGCACCACCTGCCGAGCCTGTGAGGCGGTGTGCCCGGTGACCATCGAGCATGTGCCCAGAATCACCGCCATGCGGCAAGGGCAGTTCCTCATGGCGGAGGCCTATCCAAAGGAGTTGAACACCGCCTTGAAAGGCCTTGAACGGAACGGCAATCCATGGGGAATCGGCTATGACAAGCGCGCCGACTGGGCGGAAGGGCTCGACGTCAAGACCATGGCGGAAGACGCAGACGTCGATTATCTTTTGTGGGTGGGCTGCGCAGGGTCTTTCGATGACCGCACGAAGAAAGTGTCCACCAGCCTGGTGAAAATCCTGCAGAAGGCCGGGATCCGCTTCGCCATCCTGGGTGTGGAGGAAAAATGCACCGGAGATTTCGCCAGACGGGTCGGGAATGAAATGATGTTCCAGATGATGGCCATGGAAAACATCGAAACATTGAACGGCTACAACGTCAAAAAGATCATCACGGCCTGTCCCCACTGCCTCAATACCCTGAAGTACGAATATCCCCAGATGGGCGGGGATTATGAGGTGATCCATCACGCCGAATTCATCCATCGCCTTGTCGCGGAGGGGAAAATCAAGCTAAACCCGTCACTCGAAGGTGGATTGACCTACCACGACCCCTGTTACCTGGGGCGGTACAACAACATTTTCGATGCACCGAGATCAATCCTGCAGTCTGTGTCTAAAAGCGGGGTCAAGGAGCTGGACCGTTGTGGCCGGGAAAGCTTTTGCTGCGGTGCAGGCGGCGGCCGGATGTGGATGGAGGAAACCATCGGCAAGCGGATCTATCGCGAGCGTTCGGAGGAGATCGCCGGGAAGAACGTCTCTAACGTTGCGGTGGCCTGTCCCTTCTGTTTGACCATGATCGAGGATGGGATGAAAGAGATGGAAAAAGAGGAAGAGATCAAGATATTGGATATTGCCGAGCTGGTGGCCAGAAGCATTGCATAGAAGCCTTGCCCGTCGAAAACATCCGGGTGCATTGGATTCCATAGTGACAAAACAAGCCAAACCGATAAAGGTGATCCCCAGGGAAGACGCCGTTTTCAGGATGGATAAAAACGGCAAATGGCGGCAGATGGATGACGGCGGCGAGTTCCTGCACCGGAAAATCATCCAGCACTTTCACTCTTCCATAAAAAAAGACGAAGAGGGGTTTTTTCTGGAACAGGAGCATCCCTATTTCATCGAGAAGGTGTATTTTCCGTATGAAGATACGCCGCTTTTCGTCTTTCGCATCCTCAGGGAAGATGGACTGGTCCTGCGCCTCAATACGGGGTCAAAAATTCCCCTCGACCCGGAAAATATATTTATCGAAAATGACACCCTGTATGCCCGGCAAGGCGAAGACAGGATCAAGTTCAGCGAAAACGCCCTGCTCTCGCTGACCGATTATCTGGAGGACACGGACGGAGAATTAACGCTTCAAATCGACGGGAAAAGGCATATCATTTCCGACGTCAAACCAGCGGGGTCGTGCGGGTAGGAAAGCGAAAACGGCATGGCCCTATGCCCTGCTACCATACTTCGGGATAGGCCACCTTCACGAAGCTCTCTTCCATTTTGAACTTGTGGTCCCTCTCCATGGCAGAAAGGTTCTTGAAGACTTCTTTAAGCTCCGGATCGTCACAGTTGGCCGCCAGAGTTTCATACTTCTGCATGGCAATCTCTTCGTTTTTCATGGCCAGGCCGATGGCATCCTTTAGGTCCATGCTCTGCGACACCTTGGGAAGCGTTATGGTTTCCGACACTTTGTAATCCCGGGAGCCGTTGAACGTCGTGGATTTGATTTGCCCTTTTTCGAGGAGAGCGGTAAGGATTTTCTCGTGGTTGGCCTCCTCTTTGGAAAAACCCAAAAACAGCTCCTTCAGGTAATCGTTCCGGACCCTTTTCGAAATTTCAAGATAAAATTCTTTTGCCTCGACCTCGCTGGCGATGGCGTCCCTGATCGCTTCCTCATATTGTTTGGCATCCATTTATTACCTTCCTTTGAAACCGGCTTGATGGATTATACTTTCGTAAGCCTCACGGCACAAACCTTCAGCTCCGGAATCTTGGCAATGGGGTCGACGGCTGTGTTGGTCAGTTTGTTCACATTGGCCTCCTCAAAATGGAACGGCATGAACACCACGCCCTTTTCCACCCGGTCGGTGATCATGATCCGCGTCTCGATTTCCCCCCTGCGTGAAGCCACTTTGATCCAGTGCCCGTCGGCAAGGTCAAGGGCGTCGGCATCAAACGGGTTGATTTCGAGGAATCCTTCAGACACCTCAAATTCCAGGGCCTTGGACTTCCGGGTCATGGTCCCGGTATGGTAATGGGCGTAGACCCGTCCGGTGGTCATCCAAAACGGATAGTCCGCGTCGATCACCTCTGCCGGAGGTCTATAATCAACGGCATGAAACAGGCCTTTCCCCCGGGTAAACTCCCCGCCGCTGTGTAGAAATGGGGTTCCCGGGTGTTCCGGTGCCGGGCAGGGCCATTGGATCCCGGGACCCTCGAGGCGATCGTAGCTGATGCCGGCATAAGACGGTGTGAGTCCGGCGATTTCAGTAAAGATGGACTCTGGAGAATCATACGACATGGGATAACCGAAACGGTTGGAGATCTCCTGGATGATCTGCCAGTCCTGCCTGGCTTCACCGACCGGTTCGACGGCCTTTCTGACCCGCAGCACCCGTCTTTCGGTATTTGAAAAAGTCCCATCCTTTTCGGCGAACGAAACCCCCGGCAGGACCACATCGGCGAGCTTTGCCGTCGGGGTAAGAAAAATATCCTGGACAATGAGAAGTTCGAGTTTTTCAAGCGCCTTGACGACGTGGTCGGCATCCGGGTCCGACACCACCGGGTTTTCCCCCATAATCCACAAGGCCCGGACATCTCCCGTATCGATGCCGTCCATCATTTCAAGAATGGTCAGGCCGATCTTGGATGGAAGTTGATCCACACCCCAGGCATCGGCGAATTTCCTGTTGGCACCGTCGAGCGTCACCGGCTGATAGCCGGTATAGACATTGGGAAGCCCGCCCATGTCACAGGCGCCCTGGACGTTGTTCTGCCCGCGCAGGGGATTGACGCCGGTGCCGGGTTTCCCGACGTTTCCGGTCATCATGGCAAGGTTGGCCAGGGATTTCACATTGTCGACCCCGGATGTATGCTGGGTAATGCCCATACAGAAGACAATGGTGGCCCGGCCCGCCTTGGCATAGGTTTCGGCCAGTTTTTCTATCTCTTCCACCGTTACGCCGGCGGTTTCCGCCATCTCTTGAAGATCGACCTTTTGAATCCGGTCGTGAAACGCCTCGTATTCTTCCGTGCTCTTTTCAATAAAGGACTTGTCTTCAAGTCCCCGATCCAGAATCACCTTCATCATCCCGTTCAGCAGGGCCACATCGGTACCCGGTCGGTGACGCACGAAAAGCTTCGCGAATTCGGCAATCTGGTTTTTTCGCGGATCGGCCACCAGTATTTTGGCCCCTTTTTCCCAGGCCCTGAAGATCCGGGTGGCAACCAGGGGGTGGGAGGTGGCCGTGTTGGAGCCGATAATGAAAATCACATCCGAGTCTTCCAGCTCGGACACGGCGTTTGTCATTGCGCCACTGCCAAAAGATGCGGCAAGACCTGCCACAGTGGAGGAATGTCAGAGCCGGGCGCAATGATCGACGCTGTTGGTGCCCATACCGGCCCTGGCAAATTTCTGCATGAGATAGTTCTCTTCGTTGGTGACCTTTGCCGAGGCAAAAAAACCGGTCGCATCCGGGCCGTTTTCGTCCCGTATCTCTTTGAGCCGTTTCGCGGTAAAGTCCAGGGCCTCGTCCCAAGAAACTTCCACAAGCTTGCCGTTTTTACGCAGCAACGGTTTTTTCAGCCGTCGTTCCGATTGGACGAATGCATGGGCGTTCCACCCTTTCAGGCAGAGCTTGCCCTCATTGACAGGGCTTGTTTTGCAGGGAATGGTCCCGGTCAACTCTCCGTCGACGGTCTCGAGAAAAAGGTTGCATCCGCACCCGCAATAGGTGCAGGTGGTCAGGGTTGTCCTGTAATCCATGATCTATCCTTTATAACCTTTCTTTCTTTTGGGGCGCTGGACCCATCATGCTCAAGGGTGATGTTTCGTTTTTATCGATCCCCGATGTAAACCCGAATTCGGCATTCATGATTTTAGCGGTTTTTTTGTACAGCAGCCGCAACGGAATATCCGAAGGACAGGCTTCATCGCAGAGTCCACAGTCGATACAGCGATCGGCCATGTGCATGGCCCGGGTCAGGTGGAACACGGGGATTTCCACTGGAAGATCTCCCTTGGCGATGAGATCCTCGCATTCAAGGCTGCACTCATGGCAGAAACACATGGGGCAAATGTCCCTGCACCCATAGCACTTGACGCATTTCAGGAACTGGTCCCTCCAGAAAGAAAACCGCTCTGACCGCTCTTTACCCTCGGCCTCCCGCACCCCTATCTGCTCTATGCCGTCTACAGTTTCTCCGGCTGTGATGTCGTCAGGCCAGGGTTTATTGCATTCGCACGAAAGCGCCAGGCTGTGGGGACAGGAAATGCCAATGGGGATCACCTTGTCCGGATTCAGCTGGTTCAAACGGTAGAGACCGTATAGTCCTCTTTCGTCGCAGCCACGAACCAGGACGCCGAACACCTCGTCGGGATACCGCCGGGCGAGCGTGATCAGGACCTTGTTTAGGGGATAGCGTGCATCACCGGACTTTTCGTTGTCTCCAAGGCAGAGTGTTTCCAGATCGTCGCCCTTTTGAAAAAGGCGGGGTGCCACGTGCCCGTTGGCATGTGAAAGGGCGACAACGCCCTTTGCAGAGCCGCCTTCAAGAAGCGTTTTGATTTTTTGTTTCACTACATCAATCATTGCAAACCTTATTTAAACCCGATTCATTTGTTTGTGTAACCCGAAAAGAAGAACCGATCCGTTCGGGATTAAGCAACCGCCGAGGCCGGTACGTTTTTCAACGGTGACGGGCCGAGCTTTTTCAGGGCGTCGGCAAAATCGGTGATTTCATCGACAAACTCCGGTGCTTCGGCGGAAGAGACCCACACGGCACGAAGCCTTTCCTTTTCCAGACCGCAGAAATCCAGCATCTGGGACAAAATGGTCACCCGTCTTTCGGTGGAATAATTACCGTACAGGTAATTGCATTCGCCCTGGTGTCACCCGCCCACGAAAACGCCGTCCACTCCCTGTTGGAAGGCCTTCAGGACATGATGGGGAGAAACGCTTCCGGAACACATAACCCGGATCACCCGCATATTGGGCGGGTACTGCATACGACTGACCCCAGCCAGGTCAGCAGCGGCATACGCTCACCAGGTGCATAGAAATGCAATGATCTGGGGATCAAAATTTTGGTCGCTCATCGTTTTATTTCCTTATCTTGTGTCCATACGTTTCCGGGCGGACACTATCTAATGTTCTTCTCCCTATTTTCAGCAGGCCGCCTTGATCTGAACCAGGAGCTGCTCCGGTTTGTACCCCCTAAGCTGTGCGCTGTGCGACGGACAGGCGGAAGCACAATTCCCGCATCCTTTGCACAGGATCTTGTTCACGGCGCAGGCCTGTTTTTTCAGGTTGTACGAAATGGCCTCGTAAGGGCACAGGGGCAGGCATGTCATGCAGCCGACACAGGAATTTTCGATATGGGCAACAGTCCCCGATGTCACCACCGTATCCTGCGACAGAAGGGTCAACACCCTCCCGGCGGCTCCGTAGGCCTGGTTAATGGTTTCCGGAACATGTTTGGGGTAGTGGGCCGTTCCGCAGAGGAATACCCCGTCCGTGGCGAATTCCACCGGTCGGAGCTTGACGTGTGCCTCCTTGAAATATTCGTCGGGGCTGAGTGCCACCTTGAACGTGCTGGCCAGTTCTTGTGTGGATTCAGACGGTAGTACGGCGGCGGCCAGAGAAAGAACATCCGCATCCAGCTCCAGCCGCTGTCCCAGTATCGGGTCCGGCACCGTTACCCGAATCACATCCCGGCCCCCCTCCTTGGCCGCCTCGACCTGCGGCGGATCCTCCGGGGTGTAGCGGATAAACCGGACCCCTTTGTCCGCAGCCTCTCGATAAAAATCCTCTCTGAAGCCGTAGGTCCGCATATCCCTGAACAGGATGTAAATATGAATACCGGGATTTTTCGCTTTCAGTTTGAGCGCGTTTTTCACGGCATGACCGCAGCACACCCTGCTGCACCAATTTCGATCCTCGTTCCGGCTGCCGACGCATTGGATCATCACCAAGGTTTCGGCACCGCAAACCGCCTCATTTCCCTTGGCGATCTCCTCTCCCACCTCCATATGGGTGAACACCTTTTCATTCTGCCCATAGAGGTATTCGGTGGGTTTGTATTCTTCGGCCCCGGTGGCCAGGACCGATGCCCCGTGACGTATCTCCACGACCCGGCCTTCGGCCTCTACGGTAGTATTAAAATTTCCGATATATCCGCTGACCTGTTTGACGGTGGCTTCATGGAGGACATGAATCAGAGGGTTCTGGTAGACCTCCCGGATCAGGCCGTTTAGATAGGTCTGGACATCCAGGCCCTCCAGAAGGGTGTGAAGCCTTCGTACCATGCCGCCAAGGTCTTTGCTTTTTTCCACCAGGTGGACTTCGAGGCCCTGCCGGGCGATGGAAAGGGCGCAGGTCATGCCGGCAATTCCGCCGCCGACCACAAGAGCGGCTTTGTTTACCGGAAGATCGAATTCCGGCAGCGGTTCGAGCCTGGCGGCCCGTGCCACGGACGCCCGGACGATGTCCAGGGCCTTTCGGGTCGCCTCTTCCTTCTGTTTGGAATGCACCCAGGAACAATGCTCCCGGATATTGGCCATATCCAGATAATACTGGTTCAGCCCGGCTTCCCTCAATGTATCCTGGAAAAGGGGTTCTAAGGTCCGTGGAGAACAGGCAGCAATCACAACGCGATTTAAGCCCTTTTCCTTGGCAAGGTCCGTGATCTCCTTTGCGGAATTTGTGGCACACGAAAAAAGCTGCTCCTGGGCGTAAACCACGTGAGGAAGGGTCTGGGCATATTCAACCGTGGCGGGAACATCCACGACGCCGCTGATATTGGCCCCGCAGTGACAAACGAAAACGCCGATCTTGGGCGCCTCCCGGGACACATCCTTTTCAGGCGGGTATACCCTTTCCTTGGCCAGCTTGCCGCGCCGGTAGCCAAGAAGCTGGCCGCACTGGGCACCGGCCGCGCTGGCGCTGTAAACCGATTCGGGGATGTCGGTAGGGCCCTGAAAGGCCCCGCTGACAAAAACCCCCGGGGCCGTTGTTTCAACAGGGTTGGCGGGGTTGGTACGGTTGAATCCATGCGCATTGAGCGCTATCCCGTATTTTTCCGCCACCTCCAGGTGATCCGCCGGTGGATTCAACCCGATGGAGAGAACCGCCATATCGAATTCCTCCTCTTTGACACCGTCATCGGAGGTCGCATATCGGATACGGATGTTGTGGTTTTCGGGATTCTCACCGGCAATGGAGGCATAGCCCCGGATAAACCTTACCCCCTCGAGCTGCTCGGCCCTTTGGTAATATCGTTCTAAATCTTTACCGTGGGAACGAATGTCGTTGTGAAACACGGTACATTCGGCGTCCCCGTCATGATCCTTGGTCAGGATGACCTGTTTCTGGGTATAAGTACAGCAGACGCCCGAGCAGTAGCTGTTTTCATTCTCGGTCACCCGTCTCGAACCCACGCACTGAAGCCAGGCTATTTTTTTGGGATGTTTTAGATCGGAGGCCCGCAGCACTTCGCCTTCGTAAGGTCCGGTGGAGGACAACAACCGTTCGAAGTCCATGCTTGTCACTACATTCTGCAATGTCCCGTAGCCATATTCTTCCTTTACTTTGGGATCGAACGGTTTGATCCCCGATGACAGAATGACGGCACCGACATTGACGTGATACTTCTCCTCTTCCTGCCTGAAATCGATGGCCCCGGCCTGGCAGACGCCCCGACAGATATCGCACTTGTTTTCCTTGAGATACAGGCAGCTGTCATCGATGTATGTGATCAGGGGAATTGCCTGGGAGAAATAGACATGAACGGCCTTGTTCTTCGATATCTCCTGGTTGAATTGATCGGGATATTCCACCGGGCAGTATTTTACACAGGTGCCGCAGCCGGTGCATTTGTCTTCTATGATATATCTGGGTTTCTTTGTCAGGGTGACCCGATAGTCACTCTTATCGCCCTCTATGGCGCCAACTTCAGTTAATGTCAGAACCTCTATGTTCGGATGCCGGCCGACCTCGACCAGTTTGGGCGAGAGAATTCACATGGAGCAGTCGTTGGTCGGAAAGGTCTTGTCCAGCTGCGCCATGTGTCCGCCGATGCTTGGGCCTTTTTCGACGAGGTAGACCTTGAAACCGGCGCCTGCGAGATCGAGAGAGGCCTGAATTCCGCTGATTCCTCCACCGACCACGAGGACGTCTCCAAAATTTCTGTCTTCCAAGCTTTCGGAAAGCAGATCCGTTTTGTCAATTGGAAATAATTCGTTTTCCACTACCTTTTTCCTTTTCGATCAGGTTTGGGTTCTATGGCAATACCCCTACAAGACTTCCTGGACGATCTCCGTGATCTCCTTTATCTCAAGAACATCGTCGTACTCCAGGTTTAACCGGCTCTCCTCGAAATTGGTGATGCAGTATGGGCAGGCAGTGACCATCACACCGGCTCCGGTGTCCCGTGCCTGCTTCAAGCGCAGATCGGAAAACCGCTCTTCCTGGGGCGTATCCATCCAGATTCTTCCCCCGCCCCCGCCGCAGCAGAGGCTGCTTTTCCGGGAATCCGCCATCTCGACCAGCTCAAGGCCGGGAATTTGCTGCAACACTTCCCGGGGTGCATCGTACACCTCATTGTGCCTGCCCAGGTAGCACGGATCATGATAGGTAATTTTTTCCTTGTATTCTCCGGTGAATGTGAGCCTTCCCTCCTCAATTAGCTGGTTGATGAATTGGGAGATATGAATAACTTCGAAGTTCACCATGAACTCGGGGTACTCGTTCTTGAATGTATGATAACAGTGCGGGGAGGAGACGATCACTTTTTTCACCCCGTTGTCGATAAAGGTTTTAATGTTATCCCTGGCCAGGGTTTTGAAAACCTTTTCGCTGCCGATTTTTCGAATGCTTTCCCCGCAGCAGCTTTCCTTGTCCCCCAGTATACCGAACGCCACACCGGCCTTGTTGAGGATGTTGGCGGTGGCCACGGCCACCTTTTTCATCCTTGGGTCATAGCTGAGATAGCAGCCGACAAAGTACAGGGCCTCCATGCCCTCGCTGTAGGCCTTGACGGAATGCGCCTTGGCCCAGTCGGCCCTTTTTTGCCGTTCGCCCTGCAAAGGGTTGCCTTCGGAAATAAGACTGGCACGGGCTGTCCGGGCGGAGCGGACGGAGGCGGGAAATACCTCGTAGGAGGTGGCGACCCGGCGCAGGGACACGCCGACTTCTATCTGCTCGACCCCCCTCGGGCACTGCTGAGGACACCTTCCGCAGGTGGTGCATCTCCAGATGTCCTCTCCCTCGATCTCGGACAACCCGAAGGTGGCTTCCCGGATGATTTTCCGGATGCTGAACGGACGGACCCGATTCCACGGGCACACCGAATCGCACATCCCGCACTGAAAACAGAACCTGTAGGTATCTCCACCGGCCTCATGAATTTCATCGATGACTTCTATAAAAGGGGCGACTGTTTCCACTGTCAATTAGATCCTTGTTAAGCGTTTAAGGGTGATTAAAGAAACCTGAAGCGGATGTTCAAGTGCATGACGCATGTCCATGGGAAGACGCGGCGGGCTTTGAAGGATGCGGACATCCCATAGTGTTTGCGACATTTCAAGGGGCTGACAGCCGCAGCTGTAAAACCCGAAAGCCTATTCCTTGGTGGACAATCGTGCCAGGGCATCCTTCAGTTTTTCCAGTCCATATCTGTCGGCGAGCGATTCCAGCCCGAGCTCCAACTCCTCGATCTCTTCGGTTTCTTCGGTTTCCTCTTCCCGCTCTTCTACCGTCAGGGCATCTACCGTGCACCACTTAACGCACAGGGGCTCTTCCTCCCCTTCGCACATGTCGCATTTTAATGGCAGACCGGAATCGGGCTCCTTGAACTCCTCTCTGGACGGACACGATGCCCTGCAGAAAGAGCACTCGTCGTACTCCTTGCCCTCAATGGTGTATTTATCCCTGCCGGCACACTCTGCTACGGCATAGTCACCCGCGTACACCGGAACGTATATATCGGCCAAGGGGTCGCGGATGATCCGGATGCGGGACCTGGCCGGATTGTTGCTGCTGTACTTGGGCTCAGCGTGAAAGGCGGAACAGATCATCTCACAGGCCCGGCAGCCATGGCACTTGTCCGCATTGATATTGATCGTCTTTATGGTCCTTTTTTTCTTCTCAACAGCCACTGCTTAAACCCCCTTGTTTTATTGCGCTTCTTTTTCCAGTGCCGGCGCTTCGGTGGATTGACCGTCCGCTTCCGCCAGGATGCCCCTTTCGATAAAATCCTCAGCCACGTACGCCAGATCGAGATCCAGCAGGGATTCCCTTGTTGGGATTCCCTCCTCATTCCAGCCTTTTAGATCATAATAGGCGTCCAGGAGTTCTTTCTCGAGCTCGGGAAAACGTTTTTTCCAATGGTCATCGGGGGGCCTTTCGTCTTTTCGCCTCAGGCCCCTTCGGATGTTATTGGCCCGGACCAGGGTCCGGTACCGCTTGGCCGCCAGGGACAGTTTTTCTTCATCCATTTCCATCCCCGCGCCCGCCGAGATGAATTTCGGGAAATTGTGAATGTGATAGGGCGGTTTCAGGTGAAACGAGGACAAACCGGCACACATGCCCAATGCATCGTCGATGTAGTGCATGATTTCCATCCAGTCGACGATATCGCATGTCATCTCAACGGTTGGGTAGTAGGGCATGGAGTTCTCACCCCTGAATTCCCAGTCCAAAAAGTATTGTTTGAACCTGTCGTCGGGTACCTGGAACCAGTCTTCAACGAACTTTTCCCTTTGTTCTCTTTTTGCAAAGGGGTGCTGGGGGAATTGCCCCTCGATCTGGGTCACGTTGATCTTCTCGCCGGTGCAGTACATGAGAAAGTAGATGGGATTTAACATTCCCAGCTTTAGGGGCAACTGTTCATGTTTCTTGATATTGTTGTGGGCATACGCATCGGCGCCCTTGCCGATCTTCTCTGCCGCCCAGTGGGTGCCGTCGGCAAGAATATCCCCGATTCCCTCCCTGTTGACGATTTTGTCGAGCAGGTAATAGAAGCGCCCCTCGTTGTCCTCCGGCATCCCCGGAAAATCTTCGTCCGTCAGAATTCCGTTTTCCAGCAACTCAAGGGCAAATGCCATCACCTGCGGTGCCGAATAACCGTCCACACCGTACTCGGTGGCACGCTGGGCAATGGTCAGGCCGAATTCGAGATTCGAAAAGGCCGCCATGGTGTAGGTCAGTTTGGTGAAGCATTTCATCATATAGGAGGGAAGGCCGGGCATGGCAATGGTCGCACCGCAGGCCACCGGGCAGTTGTAGCAGCTGATCAAGCGCCGCCGGGCCTTGTTGAGGGTTTCCATCCACTCGTCTGCGACCTCCTCGGTCCAGAAATCCTTTCGGCGAGTCCGGGAATTTCCCCAGGAAAAATTTTCGGTATGCCATTTTTCGTCATGAATGGCCATCTCCTGGGGCGATCCGAGAATGGAGAGGATTGGGATAACATGGGGGATGGGATTGTCTTCTCGCCATTTGATGTAGTCATTCACCTCCTGGCAGAGCTCCATGTACTCCAGCGGCTTGGCGATGTTGATGTCCTGGGTCCCCCTGACCACAATGGCCTTGACGCCTTTGTCCCCCATTACCGCTCCGGCACCGCCCCGGCTGGCACTCGAACGCCCCTGCTCGATGGATGCATAGAAGACTCGGTTTTCACCGGCCAGGCCGATTGCGGACACCTGGGCTTTGGGCTGGTTGAGCTCCTCTTTGATCAGTTCCGCCGTCTCGATAGCGCCTTTCCCCTGCAGGTGGCTGGCATCGCGAATTTCAACCTTGTCGTTGTGGATCCAGATATAAACAAGATCCGGAGACTTACCGCGCAGAATCACCTTGTCATAACCGGCATACTTCAATTCCGGCGCCCAGTATCCCCCCATCATCGAAAAGTGCATCAGTTTGGTTTGGGGCGATGTGGTGGTCAGGATGGTGCGGTTGCAGCCGGTGGCCGGCGTGCCGCACAGAAGACCGGCGCCGAATATCAAGAGGTTCTCGGGATCAAAGGCATCGACTTCGGGGGGAACCCGGTCCCAGAATATTTTCACGTTCGTACCCAGACCCCCCAGATACAACTGGGTGTCTTTGGGATCAGTTGCCACCCTTTCGATGTTTCCCCGGGTTAAATCGATTTCCAGATTATAACCTGTCTCGGCGTACCTCATTTTTTTTCCCCTTCTGGTTTACCTGAACCCAGGTCGAGATTTACTGATTTACCTTGGATTACAGTTACTTGACTCTTTTCTGCCCTCAACACAACGGCAAAGGATGCGGCGGCTGAAGTTTACGATGTAAATACAATCTAGCTATAACGTAACTATCATGTCAAGGGAAAACTGCTCATTTTATTTTGTTCTCCAAAAAAAACACTCGTTCTTTATATTAAACAAAACGGCTGGCTGTCAATTGCAAAAGTCGTGCATTTAAGGGAAACGGCGAGCGAGGCCGGACCTCTGTTCAGACCAGACGAAATATGACCGTCCGGTTAGCGACCGTCAGTCCGTATGAAGGGGGGTTGTTTGCCGTAGGCGAAAAGCCTTCAATTCCTGATTATGCGCTGTTCGCCGGAATAAATGATCAATTCGGTGTTTTTCGGATTGCAGGCAAGGGTCATATGCTGGGTTTTCCCGATCTCAACGGCGAGTGCGGTGGGACGGGATTTGCTGATCATGATGGGAATTCTGGCCCGTGCGGCCTTCTGAACCAGTTCATAGCTGAGCCTTGAGGAGAGCACCACCATTACGGCATTTTTCATCCCTCCGCTGAGCACAAGCTTCCCGATCGCCTTGTCCAGGGCATTGTGCCGCCCGACATCCTCGGCGAAGGACAATGCTTGTTGCTGGGCATCGAAGATCATGGCAGCGTGTGAGCCCCTGGTTTTGGTGTAATGCACCTGGGTCTCTTCAAGCTTTTCAGTACATTGAAAAATGTTTTCCAGGTCGATCTGAATCTCATGGTCGGTGGGCGTCAGAATCTGAAATAGATCCTGGATCATCTCTTTTCCGCAGATCCCGCAACTCGTCTGGCTGATAAATCCCCTTCTGTCGAGGATTTCCGGAATTTTATCCCGGCGAGCCGGCTTAAGCCTCACTTCCACCACATTGGGATCCAGATCCTCACAGAACCCAATGGTGGCAAAATCGTTGAAACTGTCCACCAGTCCTTCGCCAAGGCAGAAACCTGCAACATGAGGCACTTCCTCCCCGGGCAGCCGCATCACAACGGAATAGGGTTTGCCCTCCACTCGGATCAAAAGCGGTTCCTCCAGAATCAGCTCATGTTTGCCGTCCCGGCAGTTTCCTTCCTTGCAGTGGATGATGTCATGACGTTTCATACCGGAAATTGGGTCCTCTCCAGCAGGGATTCAATTTACTATCAAATTTTATTAACATATGACTGCAGATTATATTATCAAGTAGGCAGACCATCGCTTCCTTGTTCCGCATCCACCAGTGGAATCAGAATCAGCAACGCTTCGCGGATACCGATCCGCGCCTTGGACCGTGAGAGACCGGCTGACAGCAGCCGCCCCGGTTCGGGCTTCGGGACTGTACGGAATCCGTCGGAAGGTGTCAAGACGGAATCATCCCCATTGTTTCGATCGCGGAATTACGGTTTCCGAGTTTACAACTATTCTGGAGAAGGATTGCTATATAGAAAAGGTTGCAGACAAATTTCATTATCTAAAAAGTACAAGTTGACTGATGTTGTTTCTGATCGGAGTCGGGGTCGGATTCGGTATCGGTATCGAAAAGCCAGGTGTCGATATAAAACGATCCCGATTCCGATAGCGACGCCGACCCCGAAGGACACATAAAGGAAAAACTCTCAATATGTGGCTTGAGTTTCATGGGTTACCGAAAAGGCAAAATGGCTAAAAAGTCCTAGACATCTCTATTGGTGGGAATCCCCGGCGAGGGTCATAAAATTTCGTATCACTGTATCGCCAGATTCACCGGAAATTTCCGGATGAAACTGAACTCCGAAATGGGGCAGGCGCCGTGATGCCATCGCCTCCACGGGATAATATTCGGAGAAGGCGAGTGTCTCGAAACCATCGGGAAGCGAAATTCCCTCACAATGGTCTGTTTTCATTGAAAAGGAATTCGGCAGCCCTTCAAAAAGTGCATTTGCCGCAACGGTTTGAATGGTTTCCTCGGTTCTGCGTTCTTCCCCCCGATACACCCGGGCACCCGCCCGGATTCCCAGCGCCTGATGGCCGAGACATATCCCCAGTATCGGCAACGTCAACTCGTCGATAAATAAAAATCGCCGAATCAGGTCAGTTGCCGTCTCTGGATCCGTGAAAAGTTGGGGACCGCCGGAAATCACTACCGCCCGGTAAGGATTAAAATCAAAACTGTTTGCCTCCGCCAGCGGTATCGATACCACGCGGCATTCCGTCTTATCGAGGGCTTCAATAAGATCGGTGATGTGAAAACTGCCGCAATGGATGAGAACGATCTTTTGCACGGGGAAAATACCCCTGAGCCGGGCAGGGAACTGAAGATGAGCTTTGACCCGGCTCCAATGTAACACTTCGTTATTGTTTATGATTAGGCCCCGTAACAAGCTTTGCCTGATTTGTAAAGGAAATTAAAAGACCCGGCAATTGCTAAGGATTTGTATATTTCCTTATGAAAAAGGTGTAAGTTGCCGATATCATGACATCTCGTTTTGACTTCGCTGAAATAATATAATATATTGAATCTACTGAAACAAATCATTCTGGGACCAAATAGGGAAACGGGAATAAATGAGGGTAGACGACTCTCGGAAATACTATAATCGCAAATACAGGAGGAGAAGGCCCAGAAGATCGTTCAAACGATATTTATGGAAGGCACGGTATTTTCTGATTTTTTTAGTCCTGGCTATCTCAGTCGGGATTTTTTTGTGGCCGAGCAAAGAAGATCGACTCGCCGATCATCATGAAAAAGCAAAATCCTATATTGAAAAGGATGCATTGCAAGACGCAGTTATTGAACTGGAAAACATTGTTCGGCTGGATCCTAAAAATGCAGACGCCTATTTTCAGCTCGGCGAGGCATACATGGAGCTCAACCAGTCGATAAGAGCTGTCCAATCATTTATCAAATGTCTCTCAATCAGCCCCGGCAACCAAAAGGCAGAATTACGGATGGGGCAGATATTTCTACTGGTCAAGCGATTAAAGGATGCGAGAACCACGGCAAAAATCATTCTGAAAAAATCTCCGGACCATATAGAAGCCATGGAACTTCTGGCGGGTGTGCAAATTCAGGAAAAAGATTTAAAATCCGCCATAAAGACCCTGGAAAAAGCCGCTTCCATCGACGCCAAGCGTTTCAAAACCCACATCTTCCTTGCGCATCTGTACCTACTGGTGGGTGATATCGACAATGCTGAAAAAGCGTACCTGAATGCCATATCAACCGGCATTTCATCGCGTGATCCCTACCTGGAATTGACCCACCTTTACAGCAGCAAAGGTCAGTGGGAAAAAGCCGAAGCAATCCTCAAGCAAATGGTGGAGACGCCGGGAGAAAAGGTGCGGAAATATCTCGATCTGGCCAATTTTTACGAAACCTTGAAGAAATGGGATCCGGCTGAAAAGACCTACCTGAAAGCCGTGGAATCGGCTTTAGATGACGACGTGGATCCTTTGATGCGGCTGGGTTCATTCTATGGCCGCAGGGGTTTATTTGATAAGGCCCTGGATGCGATGAAGAGAGCCTCCGCCGCTAAAAATAACGACCCTTCGATACTCACAAAGATCGCAGAGCTTCATTTGAATTTCAATAAGATTGAGGAAGCCGAAGCTATGATCGATAAGATCCTTTCAGAATACGAGGACCATCGGGAAGCCAATTATACCAAAGCCAGGATCTTATTTACCAAAAAAGATTTCGCCAACGCCTATAGAAGATTTGACCTGGTGGTGCAGCAGGACCCGAACAACGCCATGGCCTATTATTTAAAAGCCCAGTGTGTGCTGGAAAAAGGAACAAGAAACCAGCCGGATCAGGATGTGCTAAAAGCGGCGGCAGGCTTTTCCAAAAAAACGGATGCCTGGGAAAAGAAACTGGCGAAGGAAAATCTCCTCCAAGCTATTGAATTAGACCCCCGGATGACGGATGCAAGACTGGCTCTGGCCGAGATCTATTTACATGAAAGGAAGAGGCAGCAGTCCCTGGAGCAACTAGGGATTGTATTGAAATCGGAGCCCCTTAATCTGATAGCGTTAACGCTGAAGGGGAGCCTGAAAATAATGGAACGGGATTTAAAAGGCGCCGAGGCGGTATGCAAAAAAGTGCTGACACTCAACCCCAATCTGGCTGACTGGCATGTCCGGTTGGGCATTGTCTACAGTTCCATGAAACGGCATGGGGATGCATTTGCATCTTTCCAAAAAGCACTTGAAATAAATCCCCTGCAAATCGACGCCCTTAAATTAATCGCAAACAGTCTTTTGCGGCAGAAAAACTATAAAACGGCAATTGAAATCTGCGAACAGCAAAAAAAGAGAATAACCAACAACCGGCCCGGCTTGGCTTTTATTGAAAACCTGCAAGGAAAAATACTATTAACTAAAGGTGACCTGAAGGGGGCAAAGCTTCATTTTGAGAGCGCCGTTGATTACAATCCCGATGATCTTCCCTCCCATGTGGCCCTGGCGAGAATTTACACCCGGGAAAAAAATAGCTCCAAAGCGATTTCCAAGTATGAGACCGTTCTGAAACTAAATCCGGAATATCTGCCGGCCTCCATGGCTCTTGGCGTTATCCATGACCGAATGGGAGAAACGGAAAAGGCTGAAGAATATTATCGGAAAGTACTTCAAATCAAAAGCGGCCATGCCCTAGCAGCCAACAACCTGGCCTTTCTCCTCGCACAAGATGATGAAAAAGTAGGAGAGGCTTTTGACCTGGCACTCCTTGCAAAGGATAAAATGCCCAACAATGCCAATGTGATGGATACCCTGGGTTTTGTCTATTACCTGAAGGGTAACTATGGCCACGCCATTTCCGAGCTTGAAAGAAGCCTGTCGCTAAATCCTGACAACGCCCTCGCTCACTACCATCTGGGCCTGGTCTATTATGAAAAAAATGAATTCAAGAAAGCCAAGATGCTTATTAGGAAAGCCTTGGAAATAGACCAGAACTTCGTTGGTGCTGATGACGCCCGAAATATGGTGGATTGATCCTTCCAGGTTGATTCATAGTCGAAATTTAAAATCCACATTTTTGTATAGCGCTATAAGATAAAAAAGGCAGGGCTAAAATGGCCCTGCCTTTTCCATCTGATTTGTTCGGTTTATCAGTGTATTCGATGTTTTCGCCTCAATCCCGCAAGGCCGATCAAGCCAGTGCCCAAGAGAAGTATCGTGGTCGGTTCGGGAACCGGGTCTCCTGGACCTCCTCCTCCTGGAATAACGCCTCCCACGCCGACGATGATGTAATCGTCTTTATGGGGACAGACATGTGCCACGAGATCGGTCAGATTTATGCCATCAATCCCTTTCCCGGAAAGTAGATCTTTATCCACTTTAACTTCATAGATGACTTCAAATAACCATCCTGATAATTGACTGTCCGTAGTGGTATAGGCAATGTCCGCATCATTTCCCGGATCGCTGTCAGAGCCATCATAATCGATGTAATCCCAATTGTCTCTATTGTAAACGGTTTCAGGGGAATATGAATTGTTACCAAAGTGTTCTGGATATTCTGCCCCAAAATTCTCGTAATTGTATTGGAGTGAAGTGATGGCGTCGATATCACCATCTTCATATGTTTTTGCGTTGGAATATACGATTCTTCCGTCTCCGCCTTCAACACCCTTCGATTCAAACCCACCGCTACCGTCTCCAGATATGTAGTCGACTTTAATTTTAAGCAAATTTTCGGAGGTTTCTTTGTCCTGGAAGGTAAATCCTGCTTTATCGCCCCATTTCAGATCCTGAAATTTGTGCAGCTCTGCGCCGGTCCACCAACGTCTTGGCCAATCGACTGAGTTGTTGATGCCACAAATTGACCCATAGCTGTTGTCGACAAGTGACAGCGGTTCAACAAACGCGAGGAACAGATTTTCATTGTCTTCGCCTAGCCAGAGTTCACCCGTTGCTCTGTAATTCGAGTTGTCCTCAAGCTCATAATTCACATGATAACCAACGGAATATTCGTCATACCCGTGCGATTTGCCATCAAGCACCGGGCCCGCAAATACCGATACGGCCATGGGCCCGGCCAATAAAATCACCGAACACACAATGCCGTATAAAAAATATTGTTTTGTTTTCATGGCCGAACCTTCTTTTTTTAAGTCTTGAAAACTTGATGTGTTTCAAATTTTCATTTTGCACCAACAACAATGTATGCAATTTATATGCCGGCCAAATTCATTTTGATGCAAACCGTGAAGCAGTTAAAATAATACTGCATTTCAAATAGTTATGCAATATTTGGCCGGGAACCTTCATGTGGGATCCCATTAAAAAGCGAAAAAAGTTCACAATACTGTTACATTTGTTTCACATTTTCATAAATGGATCACATATTGTCGGATCTGCCACGCCAAAGATAAGTTTCCCATTCCGATGTCACAAACTCCACGAATGCATCTTTATCCTTCCATAATAGCAACGAAACTCCGTAATAATATGAGGGTATTCTGAGGAATTCGGCCCACAGTTCCGCACATGCAAATCCTTCAGAAGGAAGACACGAGGGTTGTTCATCATCGGAATCAAGCAGCATCTCATTCGCGCTGATCACAAGTGAGTGTGGGGCATCATCGTTCGTGACGTCTTGGCAAGGTGTTGGCCAACATTTATGTTGTCCAAAATGGATTGTTGGTTCGTCTCTGCCTGTATTGGGAATATAGGATGCGGGCAAGTCGGAGACACGTCCCAAAAATAGAAACAGAATTGCGGCGATCCACACAATCAGTCCCTTTTTCTGAATCTCCGCCATTTTCTGAAAATCCCCGTATTAGGCATCTGGGTGGAAAGATGAATTATTACTTTTAATGACCGATAATCGGTGTGCTGTCAATAAATCGAATTGGCCCGGGTGAGGATAATAGGTATTAAGCAGCCTTTGATAGCTTCGACCGATGCGGACACCTTGAGGTGATACTTGATTTGAGGTGCCTGCAGCAGAAAATTTGTTAATCGGTACGGAACGTTTTTCCCACATGGATGATATGAGCTGTCTCCTTGCTCATAGGTCCGATTATTTTGTTTTCTAATCCCATATCCGTGTGATGCCATCATACAGATCAAATTTCTGTTCACTGCTGACAATATGGAACTTTTCGGAAAGAGCGGTGGCAACAAGATAGCGATCAAACGGGTCTTTGTGGGTGTCCAACACCTGGAGAGACTGGTAGTTCAGGATATGGTTGTTGTTTACCGGAATGGTTTGAATACCGGCCTGCTGTGACAACACCAGGACGTTTTTCAAACCAATGGGAATATGAAGTTTTCCGATGTTGATCTTGATTGCCATTTCCCAGAAGGAGATCTGGCTCACGTATATCTGCGAACCAGGATCGGCATAGGCTTCAAGTGCCCGGCGGCCAACGCGATCCGTTTTACCGCATCCAAGGTAAATCAGGACATGGGTATCCAGAAGGCAGTTCATTGATAGTCCTTCATCTCCTCCAGGGGCTCGTCAAACCGGGACATATCGACCGTGCAATTAAAAAACCCCACTGGCCTCGTTCGCTTCAAGGTGTCACCCACCGGGGCGAATTTTAAAACCGGTTTGCCGTTTTTGGCAATGACGATCTCTTCACCCTGCTGGAAACGGACGATGAGTTTGGACAGGTTCGTTTTGGCTTCATGAATATTAACGATCATTTTACACCTCAATGTATAGCTAAGCTATAAAGACTAAGTCATGTTAATAAGCCTCCATTCGGTTGTCAATGCTTTAAAACGAGCTCGCTGTGGGCACGAAACAAAACAGCCAAGGGCATTTATCTGCCCTTGGCTGTTATGAAAATGGCGTCCCCAACGGGATTTGAACCCGTGTTGCCGGATTGAAAGCCCGGTGTCCTGGACCTGGCTAGACGATGGGGACGTAAATCGTAATGTCGGATATAGTGGTGGGCCGTGCGCGGCTCGAACGCGCGACTCTCTGCTTAAAAGGCAGATACTCTACCAACTGAGTTAACGGCCCGCCCAAAAGAACCTTCTCTTACCCCTAAAAATAGGGTTTGTCAACCCCAATTATCCGGTTTTAGTCATTCCCCGAAACAGGGGTGCTAACGGCACTGAAAAACAGTCGCCGCGAGAATGGTGGATGCGATTATATCCTTTAATATCAGAATAATATATCAGATCAGAAACGGTTTTCCTATAACTGGAATTGGGGAGAATTCTCGACTTTCACTACCAGGTCAAATCCCGGCCCGATATTCCCGATGAAGGTACGTGTTAAAAAATCGGTTTCATAAAAATACCGAAAAAGAATTCATTCAGCAAAAAGAGCAGAAACAGGCAAGCGAATAAAAAGAAAACAAATTGATCCGCGGTGGAAAATGGGAGGGTCGGCGTCGGCCGGGCTTCATTGTATCCCCGAGCTTCCATGGCAACCGCCAGCCGGTCCGCCCTTTCGAATATACGCCGCAGGGTGGGAATGACATACCGGACGAGCCGTATCACCGGATTTTTTCTAGCCTCGATGCACCGGGATCGCTGGGCTTCAGCGGTTTTCCGCGCCTCGTCCAGGATCAGGGGAATGAACCGGATCACCAGACTGATCATGGTGGCGGTTCTCTTTTCAGGAATCCCCGGAATGGGCCGGAAAAACCATTCCACGGCGGCCCGGATGCTTGCGGGTTTGGTGGCGGCGACCATTTCTGCACCGGCAAGCACGATGATAAACAGCCGCCAGCAGATCATTCCGCCTTGAATCAACCCCTCCCTGGAAACGGAAAGGCCCATCATTTCGAACCATACGGTTCCCGGGGTTGAAAAAGACCGGGCCGCCAGCACCAGCAGCAGGAGCAGAAGGAACCAGCGGATCTCCACCAAAAAGGCCCGCAAACGCAAACGGATCACCCAGGCAATAAGGACCACCAGACCTGTCATCAGAAATAGGGTCGGGCCCCCCGCACCGAGGCTGACGATGCCAAGGAACATGAGGACGGGAAGCTTGACCCGCGCGTCCAGCCGATGGATAAAGGTGTTCCCGGGAAGATACCCGAAACCGGTCAATTGAGCCAAGAGGGTACCTCCAGGCCCAGTTTCGATGCGCACGGCTCCTTCACCCCTAATGCCTCAACACCCTTGATCACCTCCTGGGGCGGCCCGTTTCTGACCACTTTCCCCTCATCCAACACCACCAGCCGCCCGGCGTGGAAAATCACTTTTTCGATGTCGTGGGTTGTGACAAGCACCGTGTGCCCCGCCTGGTGCAAGTGGACAAGGCCCCCCAGCACCTGGCGGATGCCCGCATAGTCCAGGCTGTCGAAAGGTTCGTCGAAGACCACCACTTTCGGCTCCATGGCCAGAACGCCCGCGATGGCCAGCTTCCGCTTCTCTCCGCCGGAGAGGGTATGGGGCCTGCGCTCCGCCAGCCGGCTGAGGCCCGATTCTGCCAAGGCCGCGTTCACACGTAACTGGATCTTTTCCGGCGGCATGCCGAGATTGCCGGGCCCGAAGGCCACATCGTCCGCCACGGTCTCTCCGACGATCTGGCTGTCCGGGTCCTGAAACACCATACCCACCAGTTGCCGGGAACGTACCGGATCTTTGGCCGCGGACACGCCCGCGATGCGTACCTCTCCTTTTGTAGGCGCCAGAAGTGCATTGAAATGTCTCAGAAGCGTTGTTTTCCCGGATCCGTTCCGGCCCGCGATGACGACAAATTCACCCTCACGGATCGATAGATCGATCCCGTCAAGGGCCAGAGTTCCGTCCGGAAAGCGGTGGGTCAGGTTTTCTATTTCGATGATGTTCATCACTTGGGCTTTATACCGGTTGTCAGAATTGCGTTTCGACACAAAACTGAAACGTTTTGAAACTGGCGCTTTATTTTGCGGGCACCGTATCTCCAATCTCTTTCGGTTGCGGGAGCCGGACCCCACTTGTCAATCTGAGCACAGGACGAACGGCCCGTACAATGGGAACCGCCGCAGCGATCTTTAAGGCGTCCCCGGGCAAAAAAGGCAGCATCCCAACGGATACCGCTTTGCCGGTGGTCATACCGGTTAAAAGCACCAGCCCGGTCACACCGAGGAGATAAACGATGGCGCTGCCGCAGATCATCGCCAGGATGTCCGTGACCACTCTGTTTTCCCCCTTTTGAGAGATCCAGCCCATCACATACACGGCCGGCATGTATCCCAATAGGTAACCGCCCGTGGGCCCCATCAGCCGGCCGATGCCCCCTGTCCCCCCGGCAAAAACAGGGAGCCCGCAAGCGCCTGCCAAAAGATAGACGGCAACGGCTCCCAGGCCCCACCGTGGACCCAGGAGCAGTCCCGCCAGCATCACGAAAAGATTCTGCAGCACAATGGGAACCGGGCCAATGGGTATGGCGAGGTAAGCGCCTGCGGCAATGAGCGCTGCCAGCAGAGAAGCGTATACGGTCAATTGAAGTGAATGGGTTGAATTCATACGTCAAACTCCTGCTTATTTTGGTAAAAACAATCTCCATACACCACCTTTCGAGTGGAACCGTCGTCGAGCCGCACCACGAGGGTACCGTCATCGGCCACATCTTCGGCAATTCCAACAGTGGTGTCGTTGTAGGTCACCACCCGCACGGGACGGTTAAGGGTGGATGTGTAGCGCTTCCATTCCGAAATCACCCGGTCCAGGGGCAGTTCCTCCATGAAGATCGAAAACTTGGAAAGAAAATGTGCCAAAATTTTCTTTTTTATCGGCCTTTTCCCGGTCAGCCCTGCGAGGGAAACCGTCTGTTGCCCCTCAACGGACGGTGCATTGTTCACGTTGAGGCCGATCCCGATATTGAGATAAGAAAGGCGATCGGAATCCGCCTCCATTTCCGAGAGCATGCCGGACAGCTTTCCATCTCCAACGAGGATATCGTTGGGCCATTTGACCTCGGCCTGAATGCCGAACATTCCCCGCAACACCTTTACGAGAACCAAGGATGCCCCGAAACTGATCCTGGGGCTGAGGGCCGGAGGTACCGGTGGACGGAGGACCATGGTAAAGTACAGACCGCCTTCCTCGGACGACCAGGGCCTGTCGAGTCTGCCCCGGCCACTCCGTTGCCGGCCTGCAACGACCACCGTAAAATCGGGACAGCCGCTGCGAGCCTTTTCCCTTGCGATCTCCATGGTGGAATCAGCTACTTTAAAATAGTGAACGGTCGCCGGACCTTCATCAAACTCCCAGGGATAGGGAATGTCCGGATCGCCGCAGAACCGGTACCCTTTCGGGGAAGCGTCGATCTGGTAACCGCATTCCTGGAGCTTCCGGATGTGTTTCCATATGGAAACCCGGGAAATCCCCAGCTCTTTGCTGATCACCTCCCCGGACAGGGCCTCCGGTTGCGCCTTCAACAGCTTGAGAATCGATCCTTTCATGACCTACCCGCCAGCTTGGTTAACCACAAGGAAAAGATTGGTTAACCAAACCGGACGAACCTGTCAAGCGCAAAGTGCCATCCCATGAAAATGCCTTGAAATGGGGCTCGGGATCGGACAAGATAAAGAAAGGATCAGAACACCTGTGTCCATGTCGGACCCATGAAACTATTTGAAGATCCAACCTTGGAGGGAAAAATGACTCACCATGAAAAACCCAGAATCATCAAAACAGGAGATGCCCCGGCAGCCATCGGGCCTTATTCACAGGGGATCGTTGCCGGCGACCTCCTGTTTATCTCGGGACAGATACCGCTGGATCCCGAAACCGGTGAACTCATCGAGGGGGACATTGGGATAAAAACCGACCGGATTATCCAGAACATCGCCACCATCGCAAAGGCCGGCGGGACCGATTTGAGTCGGGTGGTCAAGACGACCATTTTCCTCACGGACATGGGCGATTTCGCCGCAGTCAACGATGCCTATGCAGAACATTTCGGGGAGATTTTGCCGGCAAGATCCACCGTACAGGTCGCCGCCCTTCCCAAAGGGGTGAATATCGAGATGGAAGCGGTCGTGCTGATGCCCGAATAAAGGACATCGGGTGGTCATAACGATTCCAGCAGCTTTTCGTGAATGTTGTCGAACCCGCCATTGGACATGACCAAAATGGCGTCACCGGGACGGGCAGACCGGGCGAGAAACCAGACGATACCATCGGTCTCCTCGAAGAAATGGGCCGTCTTTCCCCCTTTTATGAGATCGCTCACCAGTCGTTCCGACGAAAAACGCTCCCCTGCGGGGATTTTAGAAAGGAGCGGCGGTTTCCGGATGCATATGAGGTCGGCGGCGTCGAATGAATCGGGATAGATCTCCTGGAAAAGATTCCGCATGCTCGTATTGGTGCGGGGTTCGAACACGGCAATCAATCGACCGGCAGGGAAATAGGGTTTCACCGCCTGGAGGGTTTCCCGGACCGCCGTTGGATGGTGGGCGAAATCGTCGATTACCGTCACACCCTTTCGAACACCTCTGATTTCCTGCCGCCGTTTGACCCCCTCAAATGTTTCAAGGGCCATTCCGATGGTCGAAGGGGGAATGTCGAGGCGATGGGCGGCACCGATGGCGGAGAGGATATTTGACAGGTTGTGCCGCCCCATCATACGGGTTCTGAATTCCCCGAACCGAACACCTTTTTTATATACCGTAAACCGGGTCCAGGGCAGGTCGACCTCAACCTTCCCCGCACGCCAGAAACCGTCAGGGCCGGATCCGTAGCGTTCCACCCGGCACAAGCAGGTCGGGATCAGGTCGGCGATGTTCCGATCCCCATCTTTTGCGATGAGGGTGCCTGCCGCTGGTACAGCCGTCGTAAAACGGCCGAAAGCCTCTTTGACATGATCAAGATCCCGGAAGATGTCCGCATGGTCGAACTCCACGCTGGTCAAAATCGCAACAAAGGGGGTGAAGTGGAGGAACTTGGGCCCTTTGTCGAAAAAGGCCGTGTCGTATTCATCCCCTTCAAAAACCATGTAATCCCCTTTGCCCAATCGGTAGTTGCTTTGAAAATTATTCAGGATCCCCCCCACCATAAAGGAGGGGTCCAGCCCGGCACGGGTAAGAATCCAGCTTAAAAGGGCCGATGTGGTGGTTTTGCCGTGGGTGCCGGTGACTACCACCGACTTTTTACCCCTGGCGGCAAACCGATTGAGGGCTTGGGGCAGGGAGCAGTAATTCAGGTTCAGCTCTCGGAGTCGAACCGCTTCGGGATTGTCCTTTGTTACCGCATTGCCCACCACCACGAGGTCCGGTCGGTGGGAGAGGTGGTCCCCGTCAAAACCATTGGAGATCCGGATGCCGCGATCGTTCAGGTAGGTACTCATGGGCGGGTAGACGCTGCTGTCGGATCCGGTCACCGAATACCCTAACTCCTTGAGCATGCAGGCAAGGGCCCCCATAGCCGTCCCGCAGACGGCAATGAGGTGGATGGATTTCAGGTCTTCGGGGATTCTGTTTTGGGTGGTGTCCACTGAAGGTCCTCATTCAGGAGTTGAAAGCGCGACGTGAAACCGATAGGCTGATTTTCAAAATGGGCTTTTAACATGTTCGGAAGGTGGAGTAAACGGATCCGAATCTGCCTCCGGGCCAAATAACGGGTTGCAGGTATCTGCAGGCATGGACCTGCCGACCGAATGGTATCGAACCTCCAGTCGGCCAAACGCTTCGATCCGGGCGACAAACCGATCCAGGGAGCCATAATGGACCTGAAAATAAAAAAAATGCTGGCGGAAACGGCCCGAGGTCGCGGACAGATCACAGTGATGACCGGTGCGGGCATTTCCGCTGAAAGCGGCATCCCCACATTTCGCGGCCCGGAGGGATACTGGACCGTGGGTTCAAAAGCCCACCACCCCCAGGAAATGGCCACAAACCGGATGTTCACAAAATATCCGGAAGAGGTCTGGAAATGGTATCTCCTCCGGATGGACACATGCCGCAGGGCCTGCCCCAATGCCGGTCATCTGGCCCTGGTGGAGATGGAACAATGCTTCGTGGACCGGTTCACCCTGATCACCCAGAATGTGGACAACCTCCATCTCGATGCGGGCAATTCGGAAAATAACACCTATCAGATCCACGGAAACATCTTCAAAATGCGATGCGCCAGGGCCTGCATGCCGGATATCATTCCAGCTCCGACGGATTTGTCGGACAGGGATAAAGCACGGGCATTGTCCGGGTCCGAGAAAGTGGCGTTGCGGTGCCCCAACTGCGGCGGCTGGGCACGACCACATGTATTGTGGTTTGATGAAACCTACAACGAGCAATGGTTCCGATTTGAAAGCGCCTTGCATGCCGCAATGCAAACCGATCTTCTAATCATCGTGGGCACCTCCGGGGCCACCAACCTGCCCAACCAGGTGGCCCGGGTAGTGAAGCTGCGGGGAGGTGTGATAGTCGATGTCAATGTCGAGCGCAACCTGTTCTCAGAGCTGGCCGTTTCCGACGGCAGCGGCTATTTCATGCAGGGAGAAAGCGGTACGATCCTGCCGGAGATGGTCGATTATATGATCTCAGCGGCAAGGTAAAACCCATTTGAACATTCATGCATTCGAGTTTAGCATTTGTTTAGGGTTTTTATATTCGAATTTCGTGTTGTTGTCCGGTAAAAAACTTTTATTCGGCAAAACCTCCTCAAGTTTCGCGGCCAAACCTTTAGTTTACCATCAGATGTTATACGAGTCCTGCCAGCACCTCCCGCGCCGCTGCCACGGTTTCGTCGATATGCTCCACATTGTGGGCTGCTGAGACAAACAGGGCCTCGAACTGGGAGGGTGCCAGATAAATTCCCTTTTCCCGCATTCCTTTGAAGAAAGCGGTAAACCGCTGAAGATCGCTTTTCTTGGCATCTTCAAAATTGTTCACCGGGCCGGATGTAAAAAACAGTCCCATCATGGAACCCACCCGGTCCACGACCGCCGGGATGGCAAGATCGGTCACCACCGACTTCAATCCTTCCGCCAGCCGGCCCGCCCGTTCGTCGAGTGCATCGTAAAAGCCAGTGTGCCGGATCTGCTGAAGGGTGGCGATGCCCGCTGCCATGGCAACCGGGTTGCCGGACAGGGTGCCGGCCTGATAAACGGGACCTTCCGGGGCGATATGAGCCATGATCTCCTTCCGGCCTCCGTAGGCGCCCACGGGCAGGCCGCCGCCAATGATTTTGCCAAGGGTGGTAATATCCGGCGTGATGCCGTATCGCTCCTGGGCCCCTCCCAGTGCTACCCGGAATCCGGTCATCACTTCATCGAAAATCAGCAATGACCCCTGTTGTTCAGTGATGGACCGAAGACTTTCCAGAAAGCCTTCCACCGGTTTTACAAGGCCCATGTTGCCCGCCACCGGTTCAACGATAATGGCGGCGACCTCCCGGCCCCTTTCCGACATGACCCGTTCCAAACAAGCCAGGTCGTTATAGGGAATAGAGAGGGTCTTATTGACAAAGGCCTCCGGGACTCCCGGGCTACCGGGTATGTTGAGGGTGGCCACACCGGAACCGGCTTCCACCAGCAGGGTATCGGCATGACCGTGGTAGCACCCGTCGAACTTGATGATCGTGTCGCGACCCGTAACGCCCCGTGCCAGGCGGATGGCACTCATGGTGGCCTCGGTGCCTGAGTTGACCATCCGGACCATCTCGACCGACGGCACTGTATCGATGATCAGATCCGCGAGTTCGATTTCAAGATCGGTGGGGGCGCCGTAACTGATGCCACGCTCCATCACCGCCTGAATCGCTTCTACCACCACGGCAGGACGGTGGCCAAGGATCATAGGCCCCCAGGAGCCCACGTAGTCGATATACCGGTTACCATCTGCATCGTAGATAAAGCAGCCGATGGCCCGGTCGATAAACAAGGGATCCGCACCCACCGATTTGCAGGCCCGCACCGGACTGTTGACGCCGCCCGGGATCGCCGTTTGCGCCTTTCGGAAGAGCTTTTGGGATGTTTCATTCTGCATGCGACAGTTTCCTTTCATCTTCATGATGTTCTATGGTATCTTTATTAATAAGGTAGGAATTGCGTTATCAGATCCCCGGATACAGGTCAAGGCGCCGAAAATTGCGAACCAAAAGATCTTTAAAACCGCTTTCCAAATTCCTGGGCTACGTTCTCGGCCGCCGGCCCGATGAATTCGGTCTGGTGCCCAATGATAAAGGGTATGTCAAAATCAAGGAGATGCTTCAGGCAATTCATGAAGAAGAGGGATGGCGGCATGTCCGCATGTCCCACATCAAGGAGTTGACGCTAACGCTTCCGGCGCCACCGGTTCAGATAACGGAGCGCTATATCCGGGCCACCGAACAGGATCATGCGCCGGTGTGGCACCCAGCATCGAATCCACCGAAACTGCTCTACACCTGCATTCGAAAACGGGCCTATCCCCATGTTCTGGAAAAGGGCCTTTTCCCTTTTCGCCCGGACCGGGTTGTTCTGGCCGCAGAACCTGAAATGGCAATTCGAATCGGAACGCGAAAAGGATCGGATCCGGTGCTGCTCACGGTCCAGTCACAGGCCCTGCTGGCGGCAGGCGGCACTCTCTACGAATGCCACGGGGTGCTGTATCTGGCTCCGGCCATTTTCCCAGGCTGCTTTACCGGCCCGGCCCTTCCCAAAGAAAAACAGGCAACTTTAAAAGATCGGGGAAAGCCCGGCGATAAACGTACAGCCGAGGCAGGCAGCTACGCCATCAAAGGATTTCCAGAACCGAGCATGAGAAAAAATCCAATGAAAAAAAAGAGAAAAGATGAGATCGCCTGGAAAAAGGGACGTCGTCAAATGAAAAAAGTGGTAAGGCGCCGTTAAAATTATTTGACAGCATATGGGGAAATTGATACAAGGCCGATTTACGCTTGACCTGTGACAGGGGCCGTTAGCTCAACTAGGCAGAGCACCTGACTCTTAATCAGTAGGTTGAAGGTTCGATTCCTTCACGGCCCACCAAAAAATTGAGACGGGGTTAGCCTGTTTTACGCGCTAGCCTTTTTTATTTCGTATATTTCCTTGCTCCGGTTTCGTCCGGGGCTTTATCAGCCAAAAGGAGGCTTTATGCGACGGTACGAAACTATTTTTATTATGGACCCGGACCTTTCCGACGAAGGCCGGGTTCCTGTTTTTGAGCGGTTGAACGATCTCATACCCGCACAGGGCGGCATCCTGATCGAAATGGATGAATGGGGATCCAGACGGCTCGCTTATGAAATCAAGAAAAAAGTAAGGGGTTATTACGTTCGGGCGGATTATTGCGGTGCGGGCGCCGTTGTCGATGAAATGGAACGATTTTTCCGAATCGACGACCGCGTGTTAAAGTATATGACCGTACTGCTGGACGAAGATGCCGATCCGGAAAGTCTGCTAGCCAAACCGGAAGCTGAAGAGACGGAGGATGGGACGGATGCGTCGGTTGAAAATGAGGATGCAGGAACCGAGGAAACAGAATCCACTCCCGAAAAACCGGCGGAGGAAGCATCGGCGCCGGCCGGACCCGAAACCGGTGATGTGAAAGGCGAGGCATCCAAGACCGAAGAAACCATCAAGGAGGCGTAATCCCATGGCTGCACCATCTAGATCCTACGGTCAGAAAGGCCGGAAGAAACCGTTTACAAGAAGAAAAAGACGCGTTTATCATCGCAGGAAAGTGTGCCGTTTTTGTGCCGACAGCTCCCTGACCATCGACTACAAAGAATCCAAGACCCTGCAGCATTTTATTACCGAGCGGGGAAAGATCATCCCCCGGCGAATTTCCGGAACCTGCGCCAAACACCAGCGGACGTTGACGGTGGCCATTAAAAGAGCCCGGACCATCGCGCTGCTGCCCTATGTAGGGAACTTGAACCCTGCATAGCAGTCATCCGGAAGCCTCTCTTCCTGATGCAATGGGCGATGGTCTCGTAGGGGATGCACTGTTTCGGGCGTGCCCGGATATATTTCCGGGTATCTGAAGATCCAGCGATAAAGTCGTCATCAAGGAAGATATGTCAAAAGAAATTGTCAGCGGCATTGCGATCACAAGTCTGATATTTGCTGTCGCTCTGCATATGCCGATCATCGGCTTTTTCTGCGCACTTTTTATTCCGCTACCGGTTCTTTTTTATCGTGCAAAACTGGGGCGGAACAACGGTGCCTTCGTCCCGGCCGGTACCATTATCATCATGCTGGTGGTTCTGGGCAAACCGTCTGTGGATGTATTGGTATTCTCGGAGTTGATGTTGATCGGATTTCTCCTGGCGGAGATGTTCGAGATCAACCTGTCGGTGGAGCAGACAGTTTTGTATGCCTGCGGGATTGTCCTAGCGACCGCCGCAGGCTGCCTGATCTTTTACAGTGGGGTGTCAAATACCGGTATCGGTCCGCTTTTGACGGCTTATGTCGCGCAGAACTTGGAGCTGACCCTGGATCTTTACCGGAATATCGGTGTGTCAGAGGAAAACATCCAGGTGATTTCGGACTCAATGCCTCAGATCCAGTATGTTCTGGTGCGGATCATTCCGGCATTCGCGGTGATGTCGTCCCTTTTCGTTTCCTGGACGACCCTGCTGATTTCGCGTCCGATCCTGAAAAGCCGAAACCTCACGGTTCCCGCTTTCGGCCCATTGAACCAGTGGCGGGCGCCAGATCACCTGGTATGGGGAGCAATCGGCTGCGGTGTGACGTTGCTGACGTCCGCCAAAGGTTTGAAGATGATCGGTTTAAACGGGTTACTGATATTGATGACGGTCTATTTTTTCCAGGGAATCGCCATCGTATCATACTTTTTTGAAAAGAAAAATTTTCCCCGTTCGATCCGGTTTTTTCTCTACAGCCTCATTGCACTTCAGCAGATGGCCCTTTTGGTGGTCATCGCTTTCGGGTTTTTCGATATGTGGCTGAATTTTCGAAAACTGGATTTAAACAAGGAAAAATAAGAGGCAAAACCGGACCATCCGGGATGCCACGATTATTGATAGGGAGGACGTACAATGAAGGTCATACTCAAAGAAACCATCGACGCACTGGGCATCATCGGCAGTGAAGTAACCGTTGCCAACGGTTATGCCCGAAACTATCTTCTCCCCAAGAACAAGGCGGTTCCGGCAACACCGGCCAACCGGAAGATGATTGCCCAGCAGAAGGCCAAGTTCGATCTGCAGATCGCCAAGGAGAAGAGCATCGCAGAAGAGATGGCAGCGAAGCTGAAAGAAGTCTCCTGCACCATCTCCGCTCGAGTGAGCGATGAAGACCGCCTATATGGTTCCATTACTGTCCGAGATATTATCAACGCTCTGAAAAAACAAGAAATTATCGTCGAAAAGCGGATGGTGATGCTCAAGGAACCGATCAAAACACTCGGGGAATATAAAGTGCCCGTCCGGGTTTATGCGGATGTTGAACCGGAGATCCGTGTGGAGGTCGTTCCGGAATAGCGTTAAACACCAGACACACCGAGCGATCGAAAAATGGCTGAAAGCCGGTTGCCACACAAAAAGGATCCGTCCCTTCACCACATTCCACCCCAGAACCTGGAGGCGGAGGACTCGGTCCTCAGCGCGATTCTCATCGACAATGACACCCTGCTGGATGTCGTCGAAATCCTGTCGCCCGAAGATTTCTATAAATCGGCACACCAGAAGATATTCGCGGCGATGGTGGATCTATTTTCGCGAAACGAACCGGTGGACCTGGTCACGCTTACCAACATTCTAAGGGAGAAAGATGATCTAGAAAAGGTGGGCGGCGCGATCTACCTCGCGAAACTGATCGATGCCGTTCCCATGGCGATCAACGCGCCCCATTACGCCAAAATCGTTCACGACAAAGCGAGCCTTCGGCGGCTCATCGAAAAATCAAACCGGATCGTCACACGGTGCTTTGAGGATCGGGGAGATGTCGAGGACGTATTGGATTTTGCGGAAAGCACCATTTTCGAAATTTCCCAGGATAAGATTCGTCCCGCCTTTTATCCCATCGGCAAGATCATTCTCGACAACATGGAGATGCTGGAAGAGCGTCAGGGAAACAAAGCGCTGATCACCGGCATCTCCACTGGATACCGTAAACTCGACAGCCTCACGGCAGGGCTGCAGAATTCGGACCTAGTGATAATAGCCGCCCGGCCGGGTATGGGAAAAACCGCTTTGGCCCTGAACATTGCCCGGAATGCAGCGGTGGACGAAGGGGTTCCCACCGCGATATTCTCCCTCGAGATGGCAAAAGAGCAGTTGACGCTGCGGCTGCTTTGTTCCGAGGCGAGAATCGATTCCAACCGTGTGAGGAGCGGGTTTTTCAGCCAGGAGGACTGGATCAAACTCACCGATGCCGCAGCCACCCTTTCAGAGGCATCGATCTTTATCGACGATTCACCGGATATCACCGCCATGACCATACGGGCCAAGGCAAGACGCCTTAAGATGGAAAAAGGGCTGGGGCTCATATTCATCGATTACCTACAACTGATGAAATCGCGTTCCGGCATTGAGCGTCGGGATCTTGAAATATCGGAAATCTCCCGTTCCCTCAAGGCCCTGGCAAAGGAGTTGAACGTGCCGGTCGTCGCGCTATCCCAGTTAAACCGAAAATTGGAAGAACGCAGCGACAAACGACCCCAGCTCGCGGATCTCCGCGAATCGGGGGCACTGGAGCAGGATGCAGACGTGGTGGCGTTTATCTATCGGGACGAGGTATACAACAAGGACCCCAACAACCCCAATCAGGGAAAGGCTGAACTGATTCTTGCCAAGCAGCGAAGCGGACCGGTGGGAATGGTGCCCCTCGCGTTTCTGGGGGCATATACCCGTTTTGAACCCCTGGCCCTTGAAGATGAACCGGAGAACTTGTAGGTGCCCCGTCCCGCCAACTGTAACGTTACCCCCTTTCAATCGGCCAATTCATACGGCCTCCGCACCGCCCCCACTTTTCACAACCCATGAAAAAAATCTATGGAAATACCGACGGGCTCAAGGCCAACCAATTGCGGCACCTCGAGAAGCTGAACAGCCGTAGGGTTCCGATTCAGATGCTGATCTCGCCCGAACTGTGCCGCGATATGTGCCGCATTTCCCACGAAACGCGTCGCCAGATCGGGTTGCTTATCAACCGCAAAGGCAGGATCGTTTGCGTGGTAGCCGGCAGTCCCCATCAGATCGTCATACCGGATACACCGGATTATCGCACCCTTCCCGGTCGATTGAAGGGACTTCGGTGCGTCCATACCCATCTCAAAGGGGAAAGATTGACCCAGGACGACCTGACCGACCTGCTATTGCTGCGGCTGGATGTGATGGCGGCCATCGGCATGAACGATCAGGGCATGCCGGCAAAGGTTCACGCCGGTCATATTCTGCCCGGTGAGGATGAGCGAGACCTCTATCGCCTGATCCCCCCCATGAATCCATGGGAGATGGACATCGACTGCCTGTCGGTGATACGGGCCCTCGAAACCGAAATCGACCGGACCCAGACCCTTCTAAAAGCGGACCGGGGCAAGGAGCGCGCCCTCCTGGTCAGCGTCACCACCTCCCCGAGAAATCGGGCCTTGGATTCACTTGACGAACTCAGGGAGTTGACCCGCTCCGCCGGTATTGTCATTGCCGACACCATTTTGCAGCTGCGGAAGAAAACCGATGGGCGGTTTCTCATGGGGCTTGGAAAACTTCAGGACCTGTCGGTCCTGGCACTTCGCAAGGCGGTATCCCTCATCATTTTCGATCAAGACCTGAACCCGTCCCAGATCCGCTCATTGACCGATCGCATCGATCTGAAGATTATCGATCGAACCCAACTGATTCTGGATATTTTTTCCCAGCGAGCCCGGACTCGGGAGGGGAAACTGCAGGTGGAGCTCGCGCAGTTGAAATATATGCTTCCCCGGCTGGTCACAAAAAACACGGCCATGTCACGGCTCACCGGCGGCATCGGCGGTAGGGGCCCAGGGGAAACCAAACTGGAAATCAACCGCAGACGTGCCCGGCAACGGATTGCATGGCTGGAAAAGCAAACGTCCCACGTTCGCAAGCACCGAAAACAGCAACGGGTGCGGCGCTATAAAAAGGGGCTTCCCATCATTTCCATCGTGGGGTACACCAACGCGGGTAAATCCACCCTGCTCAATACCTTGACTCGCAGCCGGGTAAAAGCGGAGAACCGGCTGTTCGCCACCCTCGATCCCTCCAGCCGGCGATTGAAGTTTCCCGAGGATATGGAGGTGATCATCACCGACACGGTGGGATTTATACGGGACCTGCCAAAAGATCTAATGGCGGCTTTCCGTGCCACTCTGGAAGAGCTGGAAAGTGCGGATCTATTGCTTCATGTCGTGGACATCGGCAATCCGCGTTTCAAAGCGCAGATTCGGTCCGTCGATGGGATCCTGTCCGATCTTTCACTGTCCCACATACCCTGCATACGGGTTCTGAACAAGCAGGATCTCCTGACACCAGATACCCTGAATAACCGGGTCGGAACCTTTGGCGGTATCGCCGTCTCGGCCCTGGACAGAAAATCGCTGCTTCCCCTCATCGACGAAATTATCCGTACGATCAAACCGCGGACAATCCGATCCTGAGCCCGCAGGATTTATTTATCGGATCTGTAACCCCTAGAAAGGTTCCCCGAACATAGGGCCCCGGAGCGGATTTCCGGCCGCCCAAACCGCTACCTTCTTATGAGTTATAGATCCATTCTGAAAACCGGTCCAAGTCCCATTTTCACTTTCGGGGCGATATTGTCCCCGTCGTTCCCAGATAGATCGCCAGGAGCACGACGATCACACCCATCCAGTTTACAAGGCTGGTTGCCCTTTGGAACAAGACCACATCCCAGACAAAGGCAAGGGCGGGCTGAAGCAGGAGAATAAATCCAGAAAGCGAGGTCCGGAGCCCTGGCAAGGCGTTGGTGATGAGGATCCAACCCACAAACTGGCTGAACAAGCCAAGGGCGATAAGGGCAAAAAGAGTGCCCAAGTCCGGGATCCGGAACGAATCCCCGGTTCGTTGCACCTCTATCGCCAGAAAAAACGCCGTGGTTGCCGAGACGACCAGCAACACATAGAAGATAGAGTTTCCCGACTGATCCGCCTGGAGCTTCCGAAGGGAGAGAAGGAATGCCGAATAAAAGGCGGCGGCGGCCAGCCCCAGGTAGAGTCCATAGCGAAAGTGCGGCTCGAAACGGTGCCACTGGACACCCACGATTAAAAAAAGGCCGAGAAAGGCCAGGGGAACCGAGAACAGAAACACCCAACGCATCTTTTCTTTAAGAAAAAGGATCCCCACGGCCGACAGAATGAACACCTGAAAATTGGGCAGGATGGTGCCAAGGCCGGGCCCCACATAGTGAATGCTGTAATGATAGCAGAGAAGGTCCAGAGAAAAAAACAGGCCGCACAGCAAACCGAGCATCAGATGCTTTCCTCCCCGCCACCTGAGCTCCCGCCGGTACAAAGCAGCGCCCAGCAGAAAAAGGCCCCCGAAAAAGACCCGGTAAAATGCGGAGACGGTGGGGGAAACGGCTGCAACCTTGACCCAAACCCCGGAAAAACTGATGAGCAGGGCGCCGGACACCAGTTGTATCAGGGCCAGCCGGGAAGCTCCGTTTCGATTATGCACATCAATGCCGGTCATGCATGTGGCCTTTTCGGTGCTTTTCAGGAAGAAAAAAAGTCAAAAGGAGCTTTTCATAACCCAATTCCCCTGTTCTGTACAGTCCTATCCTCCTGACCGGGTGGGTCGAGTGGACATTGCCACTGAATTGTGCCATACAAATAAACCCGATCCGGGATCGTCCATCTTCATCGGTATTCCTGGACGAAGGGGATGTTGGCAGCCGATTAGGACCCGCGCCCCGGAACATGGACCTGAAAGACCATCTTTCTGACAACAAATAGGACCATCATACCATCAGGAGTTATACGAGATGAAGCTTGACAAAGTGCTTCTGGACCATGGGGGCGGAGGCAAAATTTCCCATAATTTGACCACCGACATGATGTTGCCGACATTCGACAACCCGGTTCTTTCCGAACTGAACGACGGAGCAATATTCGACTTTGGGGGACAGCGTACGGCGCTTTCCACGGACAGCTATGTCGTGGATCCCATCTTCTTTCCTGGAGGCAACATCGGGGATCTGGCCATAAACGGAACGGTAAACGATCTGGCAATGTGCGGTGCCATCCCCCTCTATCTTACGGTCGGATTGATCATCGAAGAGGGCTTTTCCATCTCAGACCTATCCGTCGTTATCCAAACAATGGGGCATGCGGCACAAAACGCCGGCGTCCAGGTCGTGACCGGCGACACGAAAGTGGTACCCAAGGGCGCTGCAGACCGTCTTTTTATCAACACATCCGGAATTGGAAAGATACCGCCGCATATCCAGGTGGGAAGCTGCCTGGCAAAAAGTGGCGACAAAATTCTACTCAGCGGCACCATGGCGGATCACGGGATGACCATCCTGAGTCAACGGGAGGGGCTGACCTTTGAATCCTCCGTGACCAGCGATACCGCCGCGCTGAACCACCTGGTGCATCGCATGTTCGAGATCAGCCGAAATATCCATGTGTTGCGGGATCCGACACGGGGCGGCGTGGGAACGGCCCTGAATGAAATCGCGGAAAAATCGAACGTTGGCATCCGGATCGAAGAAAAGGATTTGCCGGTCAGGCCCGAGGTGATGGGGATCTGCGAACTGCTGGGCTTTGACCCCATATACGTGGCCAATGAGGGCAAGCTGCTGGCCTTTGTGGACCCGTCGGAAGCGGACAGGGTACTCGAAGCCGTCCGCTGCGATCCCCTTGGAAAGGACGCCTGCATCATCGGAGAGGTGGTGGAGGACCACGCGGGTCAGGTGTTCATGAAAACCCGGATCGGCGGCATACGGATCGTGGATATGCTGTCAGGGGAGCAGTTGCCCCGTATCTGTTGAGTCCGGTTCATCAATATACTGTGGATGGATCGTCAAAGATAAGACCGCGCGCCCACGAAATGACGGCGATAATACTCGCTGTCGAGGCGGCTGATGCGGATCCTTTTGCCCTTTCCCGGTGCATGGATAAATCGGCCCCCTCCGATAAAAACACCCACGTGGGAAATCTTGCGGTTGCCCGGCTGGGTAAAAAACACCAAATCCCCCCTGTCCATTTTGGTTTTTGAAACCCTCGATCCCCAACGAAATTGCTCCCTTGAGGTTCTGGGCAACCGGTACCCGTTGAGACGATAGGTCGTCATGGTAAGCCCACTGCAGTCAAAACCGGTCCGGGTTGAAGCACCCCCCCACCGATAAGGCAGGCCTAAAAATCCCCTGGCCGTATCGACAATCCGATCCCGTACGAAGGCGTCTCCGCGCTGGGGTCGCTGGGCGGCGGTCTGTTTCCCAGGGGGGACGATATAATAAGCGTCGATAATGCCCTGCCCCATGAGAGATTTGGCATATTGCCGGGCATCGTTACCGCTCGAGAAATCTCCGAACCGTACCTTGAACAGGCCGTCCCCATCCCTGAAAAAGGTCGCGGATTGACCCTTTTTCTGAAGGGATTCGGTCAACCGAACGGCATTGTCCAAAACAGAAAAGGCCCCGGCCTGAATGGTGTAGCCCAGAAGATGCATACGGATCTGCGTGGGGCCGGGAATCCGGCCGGCGCACCCCATGAGAAAAAAGACCGTGAGCCATGCTGAGAACCGCTTCATTCCATTATTCTAATCGATCCGGCCCCATTTGTGAACCGGTTTCCAATTTGCTTTGGCAGGCCGCCCTATTTCAATGCCCGGTATGGACTTGAAAAACCGCAGCGGCTCTGGTACTCCGGCAGCATGAAATCGGCCCTAAAAATTCTATTAATGGTTCTCTGGTTGTCGATCCTGGCTCCGATCGCCTTTACCGGGGCTGTAGAGCAGGAGATTCGAATTGCCGGCAAAACCATGGGAACCACTTACCAAGTTACAGTGGTCACCCGCCATCCGTCCAGGCAAGCAGCGTTGAAGGAAGCCATAGAAAATCGCCTTTTCGAAATCAATCGAAGCATGTCCACTTACCTAGAGGAAAGCGAAATCAGCCGTTTCAACGGATTAAAAAAAATCGGCGCTCCGTTCTGCCCCTCCCGGGATTTTTTTTCAGTCATGATGCAGTCCCGGCGCCTGTACAGTCTAACCGAAGGTGCCTGGGACCCGACGGTGGGTCCCCTGGTAGAGCTGTGGGGCTTTGGTCGGAAACCCGGGAAGCGCGCTATCCCCCTTTCAGATAAAATCGTTCAAATGAAACAAGCTGTGGGCTTTAATAAAATCACCTTGACGCCGGAAGGATGCCTGCGAAAAACGCATGCCGCCCTTCGGGTAGACCTTGCGTCAATCGCCAAGGGATACGGGGTGGATGCGGTGGCGGCGATTCTTCCAAAACAGGGGTATCAAAATTTTCTGGTTGAAATCGGTGGAGAGGTATTTGTCAAAGGAATTCGAAAGGATGGCAAGCCATGGCGGATCGGAATTAACACTCCACTTAAGACCGCCTCCTACAACAGCATTTACCAAGCGGTTCCATTAAAAAGCGGACGCGCCATGGCCACCAGCGGGACTTACCGGATTTTTTTCGAACAAAATGGGAAAACCTATTCCCACATACTGGATCCTCGTACCGGCTATCCGGTTCAAAATGGGGTGGTCAGTGTATCGGTGATTGCCGACAGCTGCACCGTCGCCGATGGCCTGGCCACTGCCCTGATGGTTCTCGGCCGTCAAGAGGGCCTTGCCCTGGTAGAACGGCTACCGTCTGTGGAGTGCCTGATCGTCGTCCAGGACGATGAGGGGAAACTGTTCGATTTCGTATCGCCGGGCTTTTTTTCATCCTGACCGATCCCTCCTTTTGATTTCAAAATTGACAACCGGAGACAACCCATTATAGATTCTATCTGTCCTGGTGCCTGCCCTTTAATTTCATCAACCCATTCAATGACCTCCAGCAAAGCCGGAGGAATGTGCGGCGAACCGCTACAGCGGTTTTTGAAAACCTTATGGCAGGCCCCTGTCAGGTCATTGAATTTTCATTATCAATAGAGAACGCACCCTATGATGCTCAAGCAGGTCTTCCGCCGGATCTCCCTACGAAGATTTCTGGAAAGGGTTATCTCCCACCCTCGAATCGTTATTTTAATCATCATGGCGATCAGTGCGCTGTTTGCCATGCAGATTCCACGGCTTAGTTTCCGGACCTCCGTTTACGATCTGGTGATTGAAGATCTGCCCGATGCCAAAACCCATGCAGCGTTTAAAAAGATATTCGGTTCAGACGAGATCATCCGTGTGGTGGTCCGGTCCGGGGGGGTCTTCGAACCGGCCATTTTCAAGGAACTGGAGGATCTGGCCGAAGCGGCTACCGGGATTCCAGGAGTCCGGCGGGTCATCAGTCTGCCGGGGATAAAAAAATCGGTGGATCCCGCGGGCAAATGGCCTTTGGATAAATTTTCCGAGGTGGTGGCTCCTATTGAACTGTTCAAGCGCAACATCCTGTCTGAGAATCACAAAACCACGGTATTGACCCTGGTGCTTCAAGATGACGCCGATAATGAAAAAGTGATCCGATCCGTCAACGGTCTCATTGAACAGCGGAAAAAAGGGCTTTCCATCTACCAGATCGGTATGCCCCTGGTATCCCAGACCCTTGCCCAGTTGACGGAAAGGGACTTTTTTCGACTGCCCCCCCTCACCATTTTGCTGATCGCAGGCGTGCTGCTACTCCTGTTTCGAAACGGACACGGTCTGTTCCTGCCGCTCACCTGCGTGATCATCGCCCTGACCTGGACCTTTGGGCTGATGGCCTGGAGCCGGATTCCGCTTTCCATGCTGACAATGGTGGTGCCGGTTTTTCTGATCGCAGTGGGCACCGCCTACTGCCTTCATATCATGTCGGAATATTTCGACCGCAGCCTCGATACTGCCTCTCCCAGCGAGGTGGTCGCCCGTACCTACGACCACATCGGTTTTCCCACCATTCTGGCTGTGGGAACAACCATAATCGGGCTGGGCTCCCTATTGATCAACCGGATCCCCACCATACGGGAATTTGCCATATTCTCCTGTTTCGGCATGTTCAGCCTGCTGGTGGTGGTCCTGACCTTGCTCCCGGCACTGATGTGCATCATCCCGCTCCCTAAAACGACCATCGGCCGAAATAACCGGAAACGCAAGTGGTTCGATGGCGTCATCGATGCAATTATTCATCTGAATCTGAATCGCCAGACCATCGTTTTTTCATCTGTTGCCGCTCTCATGCTCTTTTGCGGGGCCGGGATCTTCCGCATAAAGGTCGAGACCAACCCCTTGGGCTATTTTAAAAAAGATGTACCGGTGAAACGGCATTTCCATGATATCTACAAAGATCTCTCCGGCAGCTTTCCCATCAATGTCGTGATGAACAGCCGGGAAGCGGACTACTTTGAGGATCCTGAGCACATTGCCGATATCACCCGTCTCCAGGCCTTTCTGGAAACGTTGCCCGGTGTGGATAAAACCGTCAGTTTTGCCGATTACCTGAAACTGGTCCATTTTGCATCCAATCAATTCAAACCCGATAAGTACCGTCTGCCTAAAGAAGGGTGGGCGCTCCGGATGGCCCTCAACAATTATCGGGCCCTTTTAGGGGAGGAAATGTTTAACCGTTTTATGACAACGGATCTCTCCTCAGCCAACATCATGCTGCTGACCCACATCTCCAGCTCCAGGGAATTTCTGGCAACCCGGGAAAAGATACGGTCGTATGTCCGGGAGCATTTTTCCAAAGATCTGGCATGGGAGGTCACCGGCTTCGGAATCGTCATTTCCGCCAGCAGCCATCTCCTCACCCGCGGCCAGATAAAAAGCCTCGCGCTCACCATGGCGCTGGTGTTCGGGATCATGTTTCTCCTTTTCTTATCCAGCAAGGTGGGGGTGATCGCTGCCACGACCAACCTGTTTCCCATCGTGGTCGTTTTCGGAACGATGGGATGGCTTGGAATCGAATTGTCTCTGTTCACCGGCCTGGTCGCCAGTATTGCCATCGGCTTGGCCGTTGACGACACCATCCACTATCTGGTGCGTTTTAACCGTGAATTCAGAAAAAACCTCAACGACAGGGAAGCGCTCCGCTCGACCCTGAAACATGTGGGGCGCCCGATTCTCTTCACGACCCTGACCATCAGCATCGGTTTTTCAATATTGCTCGTGTCTGGATTCAAGGCTACGGCGGTATTCGGTATCCTGATGGTGGTCACCATGCTGTCCGCGCTGGTGGGGGACATGGTCCTCCTGCCCTCTTTGATGATGCACGTCGAGCTGATTACCCTCTGGGATCTTGTCAAGCTCAAGCTCGGAACGGAACCGGGCCACGGGATTCCTCTGTTCCAAAACATGTCCCGAACGGAGGTGCACTACATCTGCATGGCCGGTGCCCTGAGGCAGATCGATGCCGGGCAAACCCTTTTCAGAAAAGGGGAGAAAAGTGATTCCATGTACGCCGTTATCTCGGGACAGTTGGATGTATTCGATCACGCCGTCGATGAAAAAACCGGACAGCCAAAAGGCCTGACAAAACATCTCTCCACACTTAGTGCGGGAGATGTGGTGGGCGAAATGGGTATGCTCCGCGCAGCGCCCCGCTCAGCGACCATCCGGGCGGTTGTATCGGGAGAGCTGCTCCAGATCAACCTGAAGATGATCCAGCGGCTGCAGTGGCTCTATCCCCCCACTGCCCACAAATTTTTCTTCAACCTGATGACCATTTTGTGCGACCGGGTCGAGCATATCTCCCACTGTCTCTATGAAACCAGTGTGGTGGATGACCTCACCGGGCTGTGCAACCGACAGAGCCTGCTGGCGTGTCTCGAAAAGGAAACCCATCGTTCCCATCGGTATGGTTCGAATCTCTCATTGTGTCTGATTCGTGTAGGGAAGAGAAAGGATATAGATGATGTCCACGGGGAGCTGCACCCCGAGCAGTTAAAACGCGTCACCGATGTCATCTTCGATCAACTTCGAAAAAGCGACACGCTGGGCCGGATGGACGAGAGGACCTTCGCACTTGTCATGCCGGAAACGGCCAGCAAAAAGGCGGAGGGGATCCGGCGTCGTCTCAAAGAATCTCTCGTGAAAAAAAAGATTCTCACACCGGACAACGGACTGAAGATCCATTTCAGCACGACCAGCCTCAACATGGAAAAGGGCGAAACCGGCGAAGCCTTTTTCCTTCGGGCAGCAGCCCAATTTGACCCGCTACTCAAACCATCCGATTGATGTTGACAAGCCGTGAAGAATCCCTCACTTTATTCCGAGCCTTAATGTATGTAATTGGAGAACCGCTTTGAAGTTGCACCTGATCAGTCTGGGATGTGCAAGAAACCTTGTGGACAGCGAAGTGATGCTGGGTCATTTGAAGAAGTCGGGGTGGGCGGTGGTTCCGGAACCGGAGGATGCGGATACGATTATCATCAACACCTGCAGTTTCATCGAATCTGCTGCAGATGAATCCATTGATACCATATTGGAAGCGGCGAAGCTGAAGAAAAAAGGTTCTTTAAAACGATTGATCGTTGCCGGCTGTCTTCCGGAACGCTATCGTGAGGAGATTATCGAATCCCTGCCGGAAGTGGACAGTTTTATAGGTACGGGTGCGTTCAACGAAATCGAGGCCGCTGTAAAAGAGGAGCCCACCCTTCCCAGGTGCCACCTGCCGGATCCGGATCTTCAGATCACAGCGGACGGAGGGTCGGTACGAATAAGGGAAATCCCTCATGCCGCCTATCTGAAGGTCGCCGAAGGCTGCAGCCGCACCTGTACCTATTGTATCATCCCCAGACTACGGGGTCGGCAGAAAAGCCGCCGCTTGGGAGATATCGTGGCCGAAGCCGAAGCCCTTATCAGCGAAGGCGTTCGGGAGCTGACCCTGGTCGCCCAGGACACCACATCCTACGGCCGAGATCTATCCCCGCGGGAAAGCCTCTCCCGCCTGCTGGCCTCGCTGTCGGATCTATCCGATGCGGTATGGTTCAGGATCCTCTACGGACATCCGGAAAGCATCGATGAAAATGTAATGCAAATCGTTGACAGCCGATCCAACATCTGCTCCTATTTTGATATCCCAATACAGCATGCGAGCAACGATGTTCTCAAACGCATGGGGCGCCACTATACGCGGGAAGCGCTTTTTCGCCTGTTCGACCAAATCCGGACAAAGGTTGCGAATGCCGCTTTGAGAACAACGTTGATCGTGGGCTTCCCGGGGGAAACCGATGCCGATTTCGAGAAGCTGTTGGAGCTTGTGGAAACCGTTCGGTTCGATCATCTGGGTGTCTTTACCTATTCCGATTCACGGGACCTGCCCTCTCACCATCTCTCCGGACATGTCCCGGCTGAAGTGGCCCAACAGCGACGGGATGAATTGATGACCCGGCAGCAGGCAATTTCCAGTGGAATCAACAGGAAACGAATGGGAAGAAAGTTCACGGTTCTCCTGGAGGAAGCGCTCGAAAATGACCTTTTCACCGGACGGGCTGCATTCCAGGCCCCCGAGGTGGATGGTATCATTTATGTCAAATCCGGAATGGGGAGAGAAGTTTTGAAGGCAGGCCGTTTCGTTAAGGTTAAGATTACAGATGCCATGGAATATGATTTGATGGGAGTTTCTGTATGATCGGTCTGAAGGAAAAATACCTGGCGATGGTTCAGGAAGATCTGGATGGGATCGAACAAGAGCTTGAAAGCAACCTGAATCCCTATCTCGACCTGGTCCGGGAGACGGCCAGCCATCTTCTCTTTTCAGGAGGAAAACGGTTCAGGCCCCTTTTAATGGTGCTTTGCGCCAGGCTTTGCGGTTATCAGGGCAACCGCGACTGGCTATTCTCCACCGCCTTTGAGTATATTCATGCGGCCACACTGCTGCACGACGATCTGGTGGATGGTGCGGATCTTCGCCGGGGCAAGCCCGTGGCCCATTCCATTTTCGGTGCCCCCACTACCGTCCTGGTGGGGGATTTTTTACTGGCACGCGCCCTGTCCATTGGAGCGAAAACCGGACGCATGCAGGTCATCGAAGCGTTGTCGGAGGTCACGGAACAGATGTCCCAGGGAGAGATTCTCCAGCTATTGAGAAAGGGACGGCTGGAGATGACCGAAGAGGAGTATCTGGATGTGATTCTGCGGAAAACGGCGGTTCTGATTCAGGCCGCCTGCCGTGTGGGGGCCATCATCGCGGACGGGAAGGCGGCTGAAGAATCGGCCCTCTCCAGTTACGGCCTGAACATCGGGTTCGCCTTCCAGATGGCGGACGATCTTCTGGACTACACATCCGACACCCAGATTCTGGGAAAGGGGATCGGTGCAGACTTAAAGGAGGGAAAGCTTACGCTTCCCCTCATCCATGCCCTGAAAATGGCGGATGGGAAGGATCGTCGGGACATGAAGAGGATCGTGCAAAACCGGAATTTCAGCGAAGCCGAATTCCGAAAACTGGTGGAGCTGATGAATCGTTACGGCGGGTTGGCATACACCCGTGAAAAGGCAGCTTCTCACATCGAAACAGCTAAAAACGCCCTGGATCGTTTTGCGCCCTCCGATGCGAAGGATATTCTACGGTTTGTCGCCGACTATGCGATGGCCAGAAAGATGTAGACAGGCGACTTTTTAAACTGATGGAATGAATGGAAATCAGACCCGTCGACCGGCCCGGAAAAGGGGAGGACTAACACACATGCAAAACATGCTGGCAGCATATCTGCGCCGCATCGTGGTAACGGGGTTTATCCTGCTGCTGGGTGTGGCCGAACCGGATGGGGTGGGTGCAACCGGCCATATGCAAACCCAAACGGTTGCCGTCATTGGAAATGGAGATATCTACAAAGACAGTCTGGCAAAGGCAAGGCAGGCGGCCATTGCGGACAGCCGGGTCGCGGCAGTGAAATCCGTGGTGTCGGGACTGCTGCCCGTGGACAGTCTGGTGCTCCATTTCCCCACGCTCAATCAGATTCTATTCGAAAACTCAGAACAATATGTCCGGGATTACAAAGTGTTGACAGAGTTCAAACACGGACGGAAATATCGCGTGCTGGTACAGGCCTCGGTTATGGTGGATCGGATGATTCGTGAACTATCCAGCGTCGGGATCATATTGGAGCAGCAGCTTTTGCCCTCGGTGCTCTTCATGATTGCAGAGCAGAATCCCGAAAACACATGGCCCCAGTACTGGTGGGCCGGTGAGGACGCTGGTTTTTTGTTAACCGCAGCGGAACAGACTTTGAGTAACGCCATGACAAAGAGCAGTTTTTCCGTCGTGGACCACGGTTTTCTGGCGCCGGATACCGGTCTCGAGGCAATTTACAGCCAATCGTCCCCCGACGATAGCACCATAACGGAAATCGCTGCCCGATTGGGAGCAGAAGTCTTAATCGTCGGGAGTTCCCGTGCCCATGACGCACTTAATACCAAAGGGGAAAGTCTGAAAACTTTTAAAGGCATCGTGTCGGTAAGGGCGATTCGTACGGTAAATGGTGAGGAGATCGCAAAGACCGAACAAACCGCTCTTGCCGCCCATGCCGATGAGATCGCTGGAGGACGTGCCGCCATTTCCGCCGCATCTGAGCTCGCTGCTGCTGACGTGATCCGCCGGATCTCAAGTCTCTGGAAAAAGGACTCCGGGGGTCCGGGATTTCTGAAGGTTAAGCTCACCGGCACCCGAGATTTGGTGGGTTTCGTGAAGCTCCGGAAAACGATCGCCAGTCTTCCGGGTGTGGACGGGATTCGGGTCAAGGAGATACGGGTCGACGAAGCGTTGATCGAGGTGGCGTATCAAAACGATGCCGACACCCTGGCTGGAGATCTGATTTTAAATGATTTCGAATCCTTCGGCATCAACATTTTCGATATTAACCCGGATGGCATTCAGCTCGATATCGTTCCGGCAGCAACCGGAACTGATATTGAGGATGTGGATTGATCGTTTGTTCCAGATAAGGGTTAAGGCAAAATCGGTTCGGCCGGTACCCGCGGACCGTTTGCTCGGTATCCTCGCAAAGCGACTGTTTCCGTGAATATCAATCTGCCCAATATATTGACGGTCACGCGTATTCTGCTGACCCCACTGTTCGTCATTTTTCTGCTCCGGGATATGTTCGGGTTCGCGCTGATGGTGTTCACCCTCTCGGCTGTCAGCGACGGCCTGGACGGACTTTTGGCTAGATATTTCGATCAACGCACCGAGCTGGGGGCCTACCTGGACCCTATCGCTGACAAATTGCTGATGGCTGCCTCATACACGAGCCTGGCCATTCTGAAAATGATGCCCCCCTGGCTGACCGTGATCGTGATCAGCCGTGACATCCTGATCGCCTTGGGATTTGCTGTCTTTACCCTCAGGGGACAGCGGGTGGCGGTCAAACCGAGCCTGGTGGGCAAATGCACGACAGTGGCCCAGCTTTCCACTATCATCCTGATACTTCTCGATACCGAAATCCGGGGACTGATGATGCTGATCACTCCCGGCTATTGGATCACTGCTGCCCTCACTACCATTTCCGGGCTCCATTATCTCTATTTCGGCCTGAATGTCCTTCAGGAGGGAGATGATATAGATGGGCCCGTTAAATAATTACCATCTAACACCTTTCTAACCCGGTCGGGCCATCAACTCCATATTTTCTGTTGACATTTAGGCTGGTTTTACTATTTTTCGCGGGAAGCATGCGCCTTAATACATCTGACATCGGACTCGGAAGGCAGGATCGAGGGGCGCTAGACCTGCCCAAACCACACCTCTTTCTGAACTGGAATTCAATTCATGGACGCTCGCAACGAAAAACGACTTCACGTACGCTACCCGTTGAACATTGGCGCCACCGTAAAGCTTTATAAACCTCGTTGGTTCAACCTTGGCCGTCCGGAACTGGTGGATCTCGGCCCGGTGTCGGACATCAGCCTCGGCGGTATTGCCATCCTATATTCAGGTCAGGAGGTCAATTCCATAGGGGCCAAGCTTTTATCGATCTGCATACCCGGAAAGGGCGTGCAGATCGCCCAAATTCCATTCAATATCGTCACCGACTGTACCTGTGAACGGGTGTCCAATGGAAACGGGCATGAACGAAAGTGCGGACTACAATTTGGAACTGTCGATGATGTCCAGATAAACAGACTGAATATTTTTATCAAGAACTACGCGGCCAATCTGTCCGCCGCCGTGGATGGAATGGACCTGTCGTACCGGACCGTCTGATGCTGTCACAGCTTTTCCCATCGGCCCGCCCGTTTGGCTGTAAATGGAACCGGATCCGAGAATATCATGGTGATACGGACTCCATGTTCTGAAATCGAAGAAACATGTTGAGGGATCAGATCAAATCGGCTAACACAAGGTCGGAACGATCATCCGGGAACGCAATGCCGATGGAATCAAAAAAGAATCTCCCTTCGGATCGTAGAAGCTGGGCTTTCTCCTCTTTGGTAAAAACCTACGACCGATTTGTGAAAATACGGGGCAATCCCCATGAAATCGCGCTGGGATTTGCCCTGGGCCTTTTTGTTGGCATGAGTCCTACCCTGGGGATTCAGATGGCCATCGCGGTTTTTTTCGCCGCGCTGTTCAAGTGGAATAAAATTTCGGCGGCAATCGGTGTCTGGATTTCAAATCCGCTGACCGCACCGTTTCTCTACAGCCTCACCTATTTCGCGGGAACCAAACTCCTGGGAACCCATCACACCATCAACTCTTCGGGGAATATCGGTGAAACCTCATTTTATACCCTGCTGTTGAAAGCGCCCGAAATCCTGTGGGCCGCCACGCTGGGGGGTATTGTATTGGGATTGCCGGTGGCGGTAAGCGGATATTTTTTCGCCAATTCGGCCGTCTCCCGGTACCAGGAGGATATCAAGCGAAAGCTGGCGGAACGAAAGGCGAAAAAGGCGCTCAGGAAGAGGGCCAGAAAGGAACGGGCCAAACGGGCCAAGGGAAGAAAAAAGCCGGTTACCGGCTCTTTTTGAATTGCTCGATCATCATCTGGAGGGATTGTCCTCCGGGTGCCTGAGCCATGGGGTTGATATTTAACAGTTCCTCCCATACAGAGATGGCACCGTCGGGATCCTCCAGATCGTGAAACAGTACGATCCCTTTGTTGAATCTAGCGGTTTCATGCTTCGGGTCGACTTTTATGGCCCGATTAAATGCCGCTACCGCCTCTTTGGGTCGGCCGCTTCTCCGATACATCACACCCATATCCGTGATCACATTGGCGTTGTTGGGAGCGAGTGCAAGGGCTTTTTCATAGGCATCTATTGCCTTTTCAGGACGCTCCGAGTCAAAGTAGCTGTTCCCGAGAGCGATCCAAGCATCGGCTTTATCCGGATTCCGCGCCACCTCTTGTTCCAGCATCTCTATCACACCCGAATCCGCGGCCCCGGGAGTGAGGTTTCTGATCGGTTTGCCGCCGGTCATGGGTGCCTGGGATCCGGTTTTGTAAACCGTCATCACCACACCGGCCAGGAAACCGATTACCAGAGAAAAAAGTGCGGTCATTATAAGGGTTTGTTTTTTAACATAATCGCGCCCCGGTGCCGCCAAATCCGATAAAGGCCGTTCTTGTTTCACCGATGCGCGTTTCTGTTTGGAATCTGATATTTTTTTCTTTTTCGCCATGGGTAGCCGTATCCTAACCCAGCAGAGCTGGATAAGACCCTTAGGTGTCAAAATCGATAGGCTTCTTAAAAGAAACACGCAAAAGCATAGATGATTTTGCCAAAGGGGCTAATGCAGATTTAAATAGATCTGCAGTGTCAGGTAATTCTCCGGGTCAGCGTGATCTCCAGGTATACCGTTGAGGCGACATCCCCCTCACCGGAGGAAAAACCGTTGACCGCCTCCAGGGTGGAAGCGATGGCGGAAAATGGATAGCAGCAAAGCCGTCCGGAGTCCGGTAAAAGCACACTGAACAGATCTTCCCCGACGTTGGTCAAAACCGCTGCCTGCTGTCCGGGGGGGTCTGCAGGGTTGATGCCCACCGTCTGTCCCTCATATTTTTTCAGTACCCCCCCGATGGTGGACTGGGGGGGAAGGGCTTCAATCAACTGCTGAATCCGCTCCGACTGACTGTTTTGTTCCATATCCGCCTTCTGCCGGGCCAATGCGCTTTCGATCTCTTTTTTGATCCGAGCTTTCCCCTCTGCCAGGGTTTGCTCAAATTCCTCTTTCTGTTTATCGAGCGCTTCCTTTCGCTTTTTCTCAGCGGCCTGCTGCATCTCTTCCTGGCGGCGTTCAAAAATGTCTCGCTGCTTTTTCAGCGCTTCCTGTTTTTCGGTTTCCGCCTTTTGCCCCGCGGCCGTCAGGACCTGCTCTTGCTTTTGTTTTAATTTATCGACAGCTTCCGACTTCTCTCTTTCCGCCGCCTGCTGTTTGGCAGACAATTCCTTTTTGAACATGGCCTGTTGTTGCTGGAGGGCCTCGCCCTTTTCGGTTTCCACCTGCTGCAATACCGTCTCTTCGATTCTGGCCTGTTCGGCTTTCTGCTTTTTAAGCGCTTCCGCCTTTTCCCTTTCCTCCTGCTGTTTTCGAAGCTTCTCAGCTTTTTCCGCCTCTTCCCGATCCCGCCGCTCCGCCGCGGCTTTGAGATGCTCAGACTTCTGCTCCTGTAATGCTGCCAGCTTTTCCGATTTTCCCTCCAGCGCCCGCTCCTGAATCTCATAATATTTTACAAATACGATGCCGCACTTGAGACAATCGTCGGAGGAGAGGTCCGTGGGGTGACCACAGCTGGGACAGTTGGTCAGGTTGTCCGGCTGGCCGCCGGATTCCGCCGAATCCTTTACCTTCTCCCGGGATCCTTCGGCCCGCTCTTTTTCCATTTGATAGATTTCAAAGGAGATGCCGCAATTGTCACAATCTTCCGATCCGGCCGGATTGTCAAATCCGCATTTAGGACATTTAACGGGTTCTTCAGACATTTTGATGCCCTCCGCCATGGTATAGGATCTTGAAATGTCGAGTATTACACTGAATATGAATAACATCTAGCGCAAAACAGGTCAAGGCGCCGTTCCAACAGGGCCGGTTCAGGAAACCGGAAGCCTGTCATGCCCCAGATGATAAACGCTTATCCAATTCTGGATACCCATGAGCCGCTGATGAAAACCAGAGCGACAAGATCTTTTTTTCTCTGCCACCCGAAAAGTGTTGATTCCCACTCCGGATTCGATATGATCTAGGTACTTCATGAGGACAATACCTGGGGCGGCATGCCGCCTTCAGCCGAGAAGCAATCTCTAAATCCGGCAAAGGGTTGAAGGGATCGTTTCCCGCATCGTCCGCACATCGATCAATACCGCCATCATAGAAAATTCAGGAGTTCGAAAAAAATGCAGCCGGTGAAGGGACATTTAGAGATACTGGACAGAGGGTTCGGATTTTTACGGGATATCGATGCGAATTTCAGACCCTCCGACATCGACACCTTCGTACCCGCGTTCATCATCCGAAAATACAACCTGCCGGAGGGGGTTTTGATAGAGGGGGCTGGAGAGAAGGGAGACGGTAGAAATAAAAACCAGAAAATGGCGAAGATCGACACCATCAACGGCATGTCATACGACGAATTTAAAAGGATTAAGCCCTTTCAGCAACAGACCAGTATTCATCCGGAAGTGCGCCTGCGTATGAGTCGGGGAAATGAGGATATCATGGGCCGGCTGCTGGACATGATCGTGCCGGTTGGCCGAGGTCAGCGGGGAATGATCGTGTCTCCGCCCAAATCGGGTAAAACCACCATCCTGAAACATATGGCGAAATCGATCTCCGGTAATTATGCCGACGTTGATACCTTCGTCCTTCTGGTAGATGAAAGACCCGAAGAAGTTACTGATTTCAAGCGTGGATTGAAGGGGGTCCATGTTCTTTCCTCTTCTGCGGACCAGTCGGTGATGCATCACATGCGAATCATTCGGCTAACCATGAATGCCGCCATGCGATGTGCAGAGTCTGGTCGAGACACGGTGGTTTTTATCGACAGCCTCACCCGAATGGCGCGTGCCTTCAATAGAGAAGCCGACAGCCGCGGCAGAACCCTTACCGGTGGCCTCGGAGCCAATGCCATGGAGATTCCTAGAAAAATATTTGGGGCCGCCAGGAATATCGAAGACGGCGGCTCTTTGACCATCCTCGCCACCATCCTGGTGGATACCGGAAGCAGAATGGATGACATCATTTTTCAGGAGTTCAAGGGAACAGGCAACATGGACCTGGTTCTCAGCCGAAAATGCGCCGAAAAGAGAATATGGCCGGCCATACACATCAACCAGTCGGGAACCCGGAACGAGGCTCTTTTGCTAGGGGAGGAGGAATACCGCGGTATCCTCCGGTATCGCAAAGCCCTGTCTAGATTGGATGAAACCGACGCTATCTCCTACCTCATCGAACACATCGACGTCAACTAGAGTGGTTGTCAGAATTCCGTTTCGATACAAAGATGGCAGCAAGTGGGATTGGGCCTTCGGCCGGTCTGAATAGCGCTTTGGGTCAGGCGTTCTCCCGGTCCATGACGATGTGCTCAAGGATCTCCTTGAGGACGAAATACCTTTTCAACGCACTGGCAATCTCCAGGCTTGTGGGCGCCTCTCCGGTGATTTCTGTGACAAAATGATCCACGGTCTTCAGCGCATCCAAAATTGCTTTACTTGCGGCGACTTTATCAGACACGGAAAAAAGTCCTTTCATTCGTGCCAAGGGGTACCGGTCGTTGGCAACATGCCCTCTGTCAGGGCTCCATCGTTTACCTGTTTTTCCATCACCCGCATGGTTTGCCACCGCCCTTGTCGGTAGCGCCATAAGGTGACGGTAAATAATGAAAAAATAAAAAGGGAGGCGACGATCCATGAAAAATAAAGACCGGTTCCGAAGTATATGACTCCGACATAAATGGGAAGTACCATCACCAACAGTCCCGTCAGGCCGATGCTGATCATGATAAACCGGGTATCCCCCGCCCCTTTCAGTACGCCCACAAAGCTCATATATAGTGCATCAAAAAACACATACACCGCAACGATGCGAAGCAGATGGGTTCCCGTCTCCACAATACGCTGGTATTCAGCCGCGTGTGTGGAAGCCGATGAAAACAGATCCAGCAGCGCTGCCGGACAAAAAACAAACAGCAGATCGAGGAAAAATATATAAGCAAGGAGCAAATGACGGGTATGGGCAGCGGCCTGCAGCGCCACGTCCGGTCGATTCCTTCCGAGGGCCTGCCCCACCAGGGTGCTGAGACCCAAGGAAAATCCCATGGCCGGCATGAAGGCTAGAGAGTTGATGGACATGACAATATTGGTCACGGCAAGCTCCACCCGACCGATACGGCCCACCATGAAGATAAAGAAGGTGAAGGACAGAATGTCCATGCAGAATTGCAATGCCCCGGGCACACCGAAACGGATTAACCGGCCGGTCAGCTCCCAGTCCAATGACCTTTGGGAATACACGCCGAACTGCTCTTCATGTAACGCGTTGAAAATCAACCCGCAGTAAATCAGGGCCATCAATCCCCAACTTGCAACCGTGGCGATGGCTGCGCCCCGTATACCCATCTCCGGGAACACCCACCATCCGTTGATCAATGCATAATCCAGTGGTATATTGAAGATCATTCCGATGGCGGAGACCACCATCACCGAACGGGTTTTACCGCGGCCTGAAAAAAAACAGGACAATCCCGCGCCCATTACGCTCAAGCCACCCCCGGCGCACATAATCTCAAAATAGATGACTTCAAGCGCCTGTACCCGGCTGTCATGGCCACCCCATCGAAACAAAGGTTCCGCTCCATGGCTGATGATCCAGAGAATAACCCCGGAAAACAGGGAAAAGTAGATTCCCTGCCAAAGACAGGCTCCGATACGATGGGGTATCGCGGCACCGGTGTACTGGGCAATGAAGACATTCAGGTATCCCGCGATTCCTGAAAATAGGGAGATGAAAAGGAAAACGACGATGCCCGCAGGAACGGCGGCGGCAATGGCATCCAAGTCGTAGTTGGCAAGAAAAACGCGGTCGGTAAATTCCATCACCGTGGTGGCGGCCATGCTCAGCACCAACGGAACACTCACGAAAAGAATGTCTTGGTAACGGCTTTCCAGTCCCGGCGGATCTTTCTCTACACATCCTCGGGTGTTTCCTATGGGCATTGGATCTTAATTCCGTTGTATTTCAGAAGGGGATCGCAGGCTCATTTCCACGAACCCCATCAGCCAAACGTGCCCGGGAAAACGCTTGATAGGGGTCCCGCCACCCCAGGCAGGCGGTTTTTCGACCCGAGAACCCGCGTCGGACATTCAAAAGACGTTTACAAAACGCATAGAAATGAAAGAACAGCAACACATAAAACCGCGTCCACTGGCTCATTGGCCGGTGACTGCAGATGATTTTATCATCGTAAATGTCGCGGTCCAGAAAACCCACCGCCCCACGGACCATGGTTTCCAGACGCTTTCCCCTGGAAAATCGGGGCCCCAGTACCACGGCATCTAAAAAGTCGTTGTCATCACTCACGTGGGTTCGGATGGAACCGTAGTTGAAGGGGCACGGAAAAGGGGAGATAAAATCGACCGTGCCGGAAGCCCCCCGCTTTTTAAAACTGCCGCGGGGGACCTCTATGACGACCTCCACCGATTTCCAAAGGGAGGTCATACCGCCCCCTTTATCTTAATCGCGTCGCCGGCTTCCTGTTTGGGCCAGCATTTGATGCGGTGAATAATCTCACGGACATAGGCACAAGCGCACTTTTCCGGACACGGTGCCAGCTGGCTTTCATGAAGGCAATACGCCGGACAGGAACCGGTGCCCGTTTTCTTTTCACGATAGATCGGACCTTCATAAAGATCACGAAACCATCCCGCCTTTATCGCAAGGGTGCTTTTACAACGATGATTGAACAGAAACAAACCCAATTCGAGCACCTGAAAATCGGCCTGATACCCGACGATGGAAAGGTCAGGATCCGCCAGAAACTGCTCCCTTTTGGCCCAAACAAATCCGCAACTGGGACAAACTTTAAAATTCGGTAAAGACGTTAGAGATGACATCCACTGATCCCTTATTGGGGTTAGATCCAGAGTTTCGGACGGCTCAGCGCATGGCGGCCCTCGACGGTCGATTATATGTCACCTAGTGTTGGAAACCTCAAGCGATATGTTGTAGATGCCGCATTGTAACTTGCCTGCTCTCTGCAATTTTTAACGTATAATGGAACAACAACGAAAGGGTTGACATTAGGGACTCAGTTATTTAAAGCTTCCCGGCTGTTGCAATCTGCAATCAGGGCGCTTATTTTTTAAAACAGGAGTCGGAAATGATGAAGCGATCCATGCTGATCTACATTGCCGCCGTGTTGATCGCCAATTATACGGCCACCTGGTTCATCCCAATGCCCGTTTTTGGAATGGTGTCCGTAGGTACGCTGGTATTCGGCATTACGTTCACCCAGCGGGACCGAGTTCATCGTTACGGCCGCAAACCCGTCTATGCCATGATCCTAGCAGCGGCAGTGGGAATGGTTTTCGAATCGATGTTTCTCGGTGTGGAGTGGCGGATCATCACCGCCTCATTTATTGCCATTGTACTGAGTGAAACAGCGGACACGGAAATCTATCAGAAATTGCTGCACCGGTCATGGATGCAGCGTGTCACCGGCTCCAATCTCATCAGCATCCCGCTCGACAGCCTGCTTTTCAACCTCATCGCATTTGCCGGCGTGTTCGACAACCTGATGCTGGCGGGAATCATTTTTGGCGAAATTATAGCAAAGTTTACAACCGGTTCACTGGCGGCCTTGTGGAGGGCATCGGAAAAAAGCGGATGTGAGAGCGCCGGGGCGAGTTGACCTTTAATTATATTATTTTCAGGAGATAAAACATGCATTTGAGCGTTACTTTCAAAAACCTCGATTCTTCCGATTATTTGAGAGACTATATCCAGGGCAAACTGGACCGCATGGAGAAGCTGCTGGAGCATCCAGGTAATGCGAATGCCGTATTGAAATTGGAGCATCAGAAACGGATCGTAGAGATCAATCTGACATCGGACCGCCTCAACATCAATGCGAAAGAGGAAAACGACGACATGCAGGCAGCTATCGATCTGGTGATGGACAAGTTAAAAATACAGGTCACCAAGAGAAAGGAAAAGATACAGAGTCGGCGGACACGGCATCGACGGGAAGAGGAGGCGATTTCAGCATCGGCCAAATAAGGAAGGTGTACAGGCTGAATCACCCTTTTATCCCTGTTGCCTCGCCTGCAAGGGTCCAACTCTGAGCGTCTCCTCCCTGACAGAAGGGGGACTAACGATGATGATGACCGCCGAGGCCGAGTTCCCGTGGCACCTGATGCCAGGTTTCCAGAAGGGTGCCATGGGTGGTTTTTTCAAAGGAAAGCAGCCGATCAAAAAAGTTTCTCCCCGTTTCAAGGACAGCGCCGGAAGCAACGATCCCATGGAGTTTCACCCCCCTGTCCGCCATCGATTTGAAAGTACCGGATCCATGAAACCCCACTATGGGATGATTCTTCATTCCGAACCGTTCCAGCAACTTTCTGGATATTGACAAACCCAATAAACGGGTGAGAAAAATCACCCGAAACCGCTCACAGAGAAGCATCATCGCATCCTTCATCTCGGACATTCCCTCTCCGGTAAGCACCGCTTGCCGGAAACTGTTTTCCAGCTCTACCACCACGGCTTCATCATTAACAGCCATGACGAGCAGAAGCCCCTTGTCCTCGCCCCCGGCATATACCGCATGAATCATCTTTAAATCAGCCTTTTTTGGAATAACTGACATATACCCATAACCGTCCGCACCGGTCAGAATCGTTTTTGGGCTTTCCTCACCGATACGGACCGCCACCGGAACACCACCGGCAGGGAGCATCCATTTCAGGGTACGGACTTTCAGTTGAACACGATTGTTTTCAACGGTGACCGCATCGAATACAAGGACCTGACCGCGGGATATGGCCGTATTCCACACCAACAGAACCGCCGCCATGAGAAACACACGGATTATTTGATTTCCTGGGTGCATGCGCCGTCGAAAAAATACCCTCTAAAGTTAAAGGAATAATGGCCGATATATAAACCGGAAACCAGCCTTAAATCAACCGGGCTGGGGTTCCGGGCGGTGTGAAGATGTGGATGGGGAAGTTAATAAAAAATATTATGCCGATGATCGTGTTGATCGTGCTTTCTACGGGTGTGAATGCTGCCAGCACCTACCTTCTCAGTAAAAGAGACCGAGATCTGATCCAAATCGCTTATATGAACGGCGCCGCCCGGATGCTGGCTTTGGATATAAAGGACTTTATGGCTTTGAAAAACGACCAGAGGCTTTCCAAAAAAATGGTCTCCATGGCTGCGGACCGATACTTGATCCAAGTGGAAAGAATCAATTCTACGGAAAAAAAGCTTGCCACCCAAAAGGCCTCTTCGAAATACAATACCAGCCGAATGCATTGATCCAGCAGCTCCGGTCGTCACGACCACTTAATATCGAATCCCATTTGGCCATCTCCGAATTCCAATTTCGATACCACATTTTCAGATGGATTTTTGTATCAGTTGTTTTACATAACAGGATCGATTTGTTAGTGTGAAGTGCGTCCTTTAAGTGGGTCAGGAAAGAAGCACCCGGAGCGCCGCGTTCAGAACGGGAAGAACTGGATACCGCATCGAACGATAAGTATTTGAATCCCAAAAATGACCCTGCCGACAGTGAGGAGACAATTGCTTGATTTGTCATCGTGATCGAGGTCCGAACGGCTTTGATACCCCTTCTGCCTTCATCAAATTCGCGGAGCAGCGGATTCTCAACGGACCGCTTTCCGGTCTGGATTTTCCGGAGAATCTACTGGGGAATCCAGGCACCTCAGCAGTTTTGTTTCTCCTGGGAGACCTTTCCAGCGGCCGGGGTTTTGATCCTTGTCTCATATTAAACAAACGCTCCCAAAGGGTGCGGCAACCCGGGGATTTATGTTGTCCCGGCGGCCATGTATCGCCATACCTCGATCCCCTGCTGTCAAGAATAACCGCACTACCGGGAATGCCCCTGTGGAGCTGGCCCCAATGGCGTCCACTGCGCCAATCCCGACCCGTCACCGCCCGTCGTCTCGCCCTATTGCTCACCACCAGTCTGCGCGAAAGCCTGGAAGAGATGCGTCTAAATCCCACCGGCATCCGGTTTATCGGCCCGCTCCCGCCGGTGAGGTTGGTGATGTTCCGCCGGGAAATATTTCCCATGGTGGGATGGGTACGGTCGCAGAGAAGATTTTTCCCCAACCGAGAGGTGGAAAAAATTGTCCGGATTCCCATCCGGGATCTTGTTAGGCCGGACCGTTATCGAAGATACCGGCTTCAAATCCAATTCAATGGGCGGTCCTCCAGTACGACTTCTCACATAAACGACTATCCAGGCTTTCTGCATCGCAGAAAGGGGAAATCCGAACTGCTGTGGGGGGCCACTTATCGGATTACAATGGCCTTTCTCGAACAGGTGTTCGATTTTACGGCCCCTGATCCGGAAACACTGCCCATCGCACGAGGTGTTTTAAATAACCGCTACATCAATGGCAGATAATTCAGCTTATCGCCGAACCCATATCCACCGGCCCGGTACCCAGACCCCGCGCCGATTGTAGTGCCCCGGATTCCAAAATCGGTGGATGGAAGCGGAACGGTGGACTCCGAATCGCCAGTATATACCGGGGGACAACCCGGGCACCGGACGCCTCCAACCGTGGGATGATCTATAATGGTGATGAAGTCCTCGATTTCGTTTCTTGGCAATCGACCTTCGGCAAAATTGTCTATGCCGTCGGAATTCGGTTTTTTTTCTTTGGCTCGGATGGGATTCCCAACTGGCTGTCATAGTAAAAACCGGGTTCGAGGCGTTTTTTTCAGCAGCCTGAGCAGATGCACATACGACACAAGTTCCTAAAATTGCGGCGGTAACCGCTATAATCGATTTCATCGGACACTCCTATCATGATGCCGGCCATTTCAAAAAGATGCTTTGACCGACGACAACGCCTGAATGCAGCGAAGAGAATCTCATTTGTCGATTATTAGATACAAATCTTGTGCCAGATTTTTTTGTCTTTAATAACAAAGTGTTAGATCATTAGCCTTGGTATTACCTCGACAATTTTTGCCGATCATCGACAAAAATGTCGCGCTGAGTCAATGGTGATGGGGGATAAAAAAAGGATTAAAACGGCCGGCAAACTGGACAAGGAACAGTTTTTGGAGCCACATGTCGTGAAATGAAAATGAAACTACATTTTTTTAAAGAAAACTTCAAATCCGGAAAGATACACCTTGATGCTTCTAGCCGCTAGAATATCGTCCACCTCGGACATCAATTCCGCCTCAAAATCGACTTTGGAAGGGAATTTTTTTTGGAGTTGCCTCAGCTTTTTCCGTTTCTTTTTTTTGCTGATGATCCCCTCAATGTGAGCCTCGTAGGGTGTTTTCAGGTGATGGGATTCTTTCTGCGAAAGGCGATAATAAAGAAAGTCGCCAAACACGATATCCAGAAAGTTTCCTCTCTCAAGCGTCACAGCCATTGGATATGACTGATATTTACCCGATTTGTTAATAGTGAACCGGGTCTGCTGGGTTTCAAAAAGATAGCGGATTCTTTTATAAGCCTCCGGCCCCGGTGCCGTGGGGTCGTCCAGAGCCTGCTTCAGTACGTTGACAATGGCCATTTGGGTTTCGGGAGGATCGTAATAAAGGTAGTTGAAAAACGCCGTCAGGGGTCCGACCTGGCCGGTATAGGGAAGCGTTTTGGAGAATTTTGATCGATGTTTATCTTCCCAGAACTTGATCAAACCATCTTGATAACTAAACTCCAGCTTGATCGCCGTCTGGTTGCGATATTCTTTTTCCATCGGCATGATCTCTTCCAGCCGGTCGGTAATAAAGCGTTTTCCATCATAGTGAAACCGTTCCTCCAATCGGGTTTCGATCCCTTTGACCATCTCTTTGTATTCCTGTGTGTGCCTTCCGAACAGGGCCAGCATCAACCAGCTCCATCCATTCACGCCTTCCGGCTCCGTCAGGCTAAATGAGGAGACAAATCTGTTTTTTTCCTGCCGGACCCAGATTGTGGCGGTCATCTTCATCCGCACATTCCAGTCCACCTTCAAATACACATCATAGTGCAGGAAAATGGATGCCAGCCTTTTTATGGGATGTTGTGACACCTGGTGAAGAAAACGAGTTGCCCGCTCCCGCACCTCTTTTACCATGGCTTCTGTGCCTATTTCATCGGCATGGCTTGGGACGGTGATGCAAATCAGTAGACAAACAGCTGAAACTATTACGATTTTAATCCATTTTCGTGGGGAAATTATCGTCATCCCTCGGTTCTTTCTAAAATGGTTCCAAATCGGTTTGCACGTAAAGGCGTGTTTCAGGCAGCACGGCGAACTGAAATTTCATCATAAAGGGGATTTTGTTTTGAAGTCAAGAATACGAAACAGCCATCCAGGGATAGCGGTGCAGAATCCAGCACCCAATGACAGGATATCCTTTCTCCTACGCGGGCCCTTCTATTGTGTTTTCATGACACAATCAACCGGTAGGTATCGCTGCCCGGGCAAAAGGGGTTGACTCCGAGCAGAATCCCCCATTACTAAGAAAAAAATTGAAGCTTTCGGAATATTCCCGAATTTTACTTCTCGCCGATGCTATCAAGGGGGACAAAGGCAATTTTAAATATCCAAACCTGGGAAGCTAAAGCGACTTCAACGCGCATCAGGGTAGAAAGGAAGTGAAATGGCCATTCTCATCATTCATCCCGGTAAAAAAGCCACCTCCTGGAAAAAACGGATCCTTGCCATGGAGCCCGTAGCGGATGTCCGGGAATGGCCGGACGGTGGCGACCCGGACGAAATCGAATTTGTCTTGACCTGGAATCATCCCCACGGCGAACTTGCACGGTACAAGCATTTGAAATGTATCGCTTCCATGGGAGCCGGGGTCGACCATATCTTAAACGATCCGGAATTGCCAAGAAATGTTCCCGTCACCCGAATTGTAGATCGCTCTATGGCACAATCCATGAGTGAATATGTGGTCATGTGTGTTTTGAACTGGTGCCGACAAACCAGAGACTATTATCGAAACGAATCCGGACACTTATGGGGTCCTAAAATACCCAAGCTGGCCCGAAAGGAGTGCGTGGGAATCATGGGCCTGGGATTTCTTGGCGAATTCACCGCCTGGCGGCTGGACGCTTTGGGTTTTCAGGTCAGGGGTTGGCGAAACAACGGTAAACGAATAGCGGGAATGGAGACCTTCTGCGGTCAACAGGAGATGGCGCCGTTTTTAGAAAAGGTCACCGTTCTGGTCTGCATGCTGCCCCTGACACCCGAAACACGAGGCATTCTCAATCACCGGACTTTTGCCCGACTCAAACCTGGCGCCTTTGTCATAAACGTCGCCCGGGGAGAGCACTTGAATGAAACGGATCTTTTGGAATCCCTGAATGCAGGGCAATTGTCCGGAGCCTGTCTGGACGTTTTCCAGACGGAACCCCTTCCCGAGGATCATCCCTTCTGGCAACACCCGGATATTACAGTGACACCTCACATTTCAAGCCTTACCAACCCGGCGGAGGTCGTGCCCCAAATCGTTGAGAATTACCGTCGAATGCTGTCTGAAAAACCGCTGCTAAATCAGGTGGACCCCCGGAAAGGATACTGAAAGACCGGTCAATCGGCTTTGTAATTTGCCATATAATATCTGGGTGTTATCCAAAAATTCGGATTCAATGATCCGAAAGGCTCCCGTTTGACAACTCAAATTGCATTATTGTAAAATAATCGGATCGATGTCAAATCATGCACCCTTCGGAATATCGGGCATTAAAGGGAAACCCGGGTGATGAAGCAAAGCAATCGGAATAAAAGACAATTTGCACGTGCCATCTACTGCACCGAAGCAATGGCGGAAACCGATGATACTTCCTTCACCTGTTTCACTTTGAATCTCACCCCTGCCGGCATCCTGATAAAAACAAAAAGATCCCTGTCGCTGGGGCAGAAAATCAGCCTGTTTCTGCAATTGCCTCAATCGTCCGATCCGGCCAAAGTAATGGGGACGGTGGTCAGGCTGGTGGGAGAATGCGTCGGGATCAAGTTTGACCGTCAACTGGATCTATTTCTTTCCGTTTAACTGGACGGAGAAGCGGGAAGCCGAATCGTGAAGGTTGCGCCAGTGCCTTTCTGTTCCTCGCAATGGAGGGTGCCGCCATGCCGATGGACGATCTCATGACAAATGTATAGTCCGAGGCCTGTACCGCTGCCCACGGGCTTCGTTGTAAAAAATGGCTTGAATATATCCTTCCGAATCTTTTCCGGTATCCCGGGCCCATCGTCCCTGCAGATCAGTGTGATGCTTCGGGACGTGTCTTGATAAGCCGTTTTAAGAAATATCGATCCGTGATCCGCATCCACTGCATCGATGGCATTCTGGATTAAATTGAGTACCACCTGTCCGAGATTTGCAAAATTCCCCTGAATCTCGGGAAGGCCGGGGGATAGCGCCTTTTTAACGGTAAACCCGCAGCGTTTGTATTTATTTTGAAGGATGCGCAGTGCATCCAGGATTACTGCATTCAGATCCACCGCTTCGGTATAGGTCTGGGTTTGACGGGAAAGGCTGAGAAGACTGCGGACAATTTCTTTTGCCCGGTCCAGCTCACGGCGGGCGAACTGGAGATCCTCCACCAGATCTTCATCGGGCAATAGCTGTTTTTCCACGAAGGAAAGATCTTCAAGGGCCGTCTGGATCAGGCTGGAGGCGCTGCCAATAGGGTTATTGAGCTCGTGGGCCGTACCCGCCACCAGTTGGCCAATGGCGGCGAGGCTCTCGGAACGCACCAGCAGCTCCTGGGTTTTCTCCTTTTCTTCAAGCGCCTTTACAAGCGCCGCCGTCCGTTTGGCAACAGTCCGCTCTAGATTTTCATTGACCTCCTGAACCGCTTGATAGGAATGGGCATTTTCCAGAGCCAGTGATACCTGATTGGCAAGGGTTTCCAGGATATCCGCATCCTCTTTGGAAAAGAGTCCGCCCTTTTGCATCTCCCCGACGACGATCAGTCCAGAAAGGCTTCCCCTCGAAAGCAGGGGGAGAACGGCTGCGGCCGAAAGGGCGTCCATTTCGGAAATCATCACCCGCTGGAATTCCGGGCCTGTTTCCCTCAGCAAGCGGGATTTCAGCAGCGGCCGGGGCTGGGAAAAGAAAGCGGACAGCAATGCCGATCTCCCTTTCCGTAAGATGCCGGTTGGCACAGGGGGTGTATCTCCCCGCCGTGCCTGTTCCCTGAAGCCATTCGAACCGGGAACGGGCAGATAGACCGCACAGTTTTTCAATTTCATGGCACCCATCATGGTATCCACCAGCCGGTTGCAGATTTCATCCAAATCCCTGAAGGTCGTGATGATTCGGCTGACGGTTCTGAGGGTTCGGCGATCATCGTATTTCTCACGATAGAAGGTGCGGTCAATCCAGTTTCGGATCCCGTTGTTCAGGGGGCCGAACAGGGTCGCAACCAGGATAAAATAAAATACCTGAAGATAGATTACACCGCTTCTGGAAATCAACTCATCGAAAAGTCGCCCTAGCACGGAAGTAATGAGGATGTACACACCTGCCAGCAGGGCCGTCAGTATGAAATAGATCAGGCCTTTGCGGATCAGGATTCCGGTGTCCAGCAGGTCATGGCTGAAAAGCCCGATGTAAAAAACCGTAAGGGGAATAAAGCTAAAGTTCCCCGGGGGGTAGATGGGCACTCCAAGATTCGGTAAAATATTGAATACATTCAATATTCCTATCCCGCCAAAACCAGCGATCACGAACTTGAGTCCCGTTTTTCTGAACCGGTTGGATTCTTTGGCGACAGCATGAACCAAAAGGGCCAGAGCATAGACCGTGGCCAGGAAACTGAGGAGCCCGAAAAGCGGATAAACCGTTCCCCCTTTGGCGTAAAAACCGTAATGATAGCGATGCATCGACTGGATATATAGGGGTGTGGGCGTCAGGCACATAAGGAAAAAAGCCAAGATGTAGGCGCCCTTGATGAGCCATCGGCGATTTGTGACGTTCAGGTAAGTGTGAAAAAAATGAATATACAGGGGAAACAAATAGACGATAAAGGCATGATCGATCCGGCTGATCCGGAGCGCGGTGGTTTCCGATTTCAGGTTAAAGGCAAAAAGGATGTCGATATATAAAAAGCAGCATAGCAGACAGATCAGCGTGAAGAGAATCCTGGCCTGGTTCCATGGGGACCGGCGTACCAACAGCAGGACAAGACCCAGAAACCAGCATAATGTCAAAAGTGGGGGGAGGCTGTAAACGGTCATGGATTGTCGGGAATACCCGGCTACCGGGTCACGGTTCGGCCAGCAGTTCCCGGGCGTGGGCGCGCGTGGTCCGGGTGATGCGCTCACCGCCCAGCATTCTGGCAATCTCCTCCACCCGTTCCTTTCTTGTCAGTGCTCGGATACGGGTAAGGGTTCGGCCCCGTGAAACGTTTTTGGAAATATGGAAATGATTGTCACCGAATCGGGCGATCTGGGGTAGATGGGTGATGCAGATGATCTGATGGTAGCTGGAAAGCTGTTTCAGTTTTCTGCCCACTACTTCGGCGACACCGCCACCGATTCCTGCATCCACTTCGTCGAACACGACCGTTTCCACTGAATCGGTTTCCGCCAATATCGCCTTAAGGGCCAGCACCACCCGGGACAACTCACCCCCTGAAGCGATGGCCGCAAGGGGTTTTAGCGCCTCTCCCAGATTGGGGGATATGAGGAATTCGGCGCGGTCGATCCCCGTCTCCGTGATAATCCGACCGTCCGTTGTCAAGTGGGGATCGACATCGTTTCCTGCCGGAACCGAGTCGAGGAAAACTTCGTACCTGACAGCGGGCATCTTGAGAGAGGCCAGTTCCGATTCGACCTTTTTGGAAAGACGGGCTGCGGCCTCATGTCGCCCGCCGGACAGGTTGCTGGCGGCTTTGGAGAGAATGGTTTGGAGTCGGCATAGATCGGTTTCGGTTTTTTGGATATGCCCGGTCAAGTCATTCATCTCGTTCAGTTCAGCCGAAATCGTTTGCAGATAATTGTCAACATCCTCCAGGCTTTTGCCGTACTTCCGCTTGAGACGGTTAAGCGTATCCTGGCGTTCTTCCAGCAGTTCCAATTGTCCTTCATCAAATTCAAGGCGACCCTGGTAGGAACGAAGCGCGTCGACCACCTCCTCAGCCTGAATGGCAGTCCTGGCGATGCCTTCGGAAACCGGCATCAGCAAGGGATCTTTTCCCGCTGCCTTTTCCATCTCATCACGGAGTGTCGAAAGCCTTTCGATAACCGCCCCGCGCCCGTCGTAGAGGGTTTCTAGTGCGGAGAAGACCGACCGGTTGAGTTGAAGTGCATTTTTGGCCCGCACGATTTCGATCGCAAGTTCCGAATCCTCATCGGGATTGGGTGAAGCGGCCTCTATCTCCTGTTTCTGGAATTGCAGTAATTCCCGCCGCTCGTGTTGATGGCTCAGGGCCGATTTCAAATCCGCCAGACGACTGATGAGGGGAACCATATCATGGTACAAACGCGCCACGTCACGTCGTTGGGACATCAGACCGCCGAATCGATCCAATACCAGGAGGTGACGGTCCTCTTTCAATAGTCCCTGGTGGACCCGCTGCCCCGAAATGCTGGCCAGGTTTTCCGTGATGCGGGACAGAATCTGGATGCTGGCCACGGCACCGTTGATGTAGATTCGGTGGCGCCCTTTTCGGGAGATGATCCGACGGATTAAAAGTCCCTCCTCCGGACGATACCCGCTATCGATCATCTGTTTCGCAGTGGCGCTTTCCTGGGAAATCTCAAAAAAGGCCGTCAGTTCCGCGGATTCGTCACCGGTGCGGATCAGTTTTGTAGACGCGCGGGCGCCGAGGATCAAGTTCACGGCACTGATGATGATCGATTTCCCCGCTCCTGTTTCACCGCTGAAGAGGGTCAGGCCAACGGAAAAGCGAATGGTGAGATCGTCGATGATGGCAAAATTTTTTATGGAGAGTTCCCGGAGCATAATTTCCGTGGAAATCAGAAAACTTCTCTGGCTTTGGCGATGTCGTCCACATCCCCCATCACGATGAGCGTCGATCCGGCTGCAAGTGGCCGGGCGGCCGGCGGATTGAACTCGATCTCCCCGTCATTTTCTTTTGCTCCCAGCACCAGCAAGTTGAACCGGTCTTTCAATCCTGTCTCGATAATACTCTTGCCGATGTTGGCTGATCCTTCAGATACCGAAATCTGATGGATCCGGAGATTTCCCTGGTTGCTGCGGAGCATGCTGTCGAGAAAGTTAACCACCGTGGGACGGATCATTTCAGAGGCAAGTCGCAGCGCACCTATCATATTGGGAGAGACGACGCTGTCCGCCCCGGCTTTTTTCAATTTCGCCTGAATCTTGGGGTTGGTCATCTTGCTGATGATGCGCAGTTTCTTGTTGAACATTCTGGCGGTCATGGTGACGTACAGGTTGTCTTTATCGGAAGGTAGTCCAATAACAATCCCCGCGGCATTGGCAATCCCCGCCTCGATGAGGTTCTGGTCATCGGTGGCATCCCCTTTGATATACAGCAAATTCTCGATGACCTGGCAGTTTTCGAGCTTCTCCTCATCCCTTTCGATCAGGACAACGGTTTCACGGTTTTTCACCAGCTCCTGAAGAAGGGGCAGGCCCGTCTCACCACCACCGCAGACAATATAATGATTTTTTAACTTACTGATCTGCTTCTTCATCTTGTTTTTCCTCAAGATTCCGCTAAGCTCCCCCTCGATGAGAAGGGCGGTCAAGGTACTGATTCCATAAAGAATGATCCCCATTCCGAAGGTGATGAGGAGCATGGTGAAGATTTCGACGGGGACATTGCCTGTGACCGGGGTGACCTCGCCGAATCCTACGCTGGTTATGGCGATGACGGTCATGTACAGGCAGTCCATGAAGGTCTGATTCCCTTCGTAAAGAAGGTAATACCCGAGGCTTCCCGACAACACCACGAGAATGATTGCCAAAACCACAAGGGCCAGTCGACGTTTGATGTTCATGGTCTATAACCGCAGGAATGATATGGATAAATACGTTTGATGAGTATCCTAATTCAGGTCGATGTGTAAAGATTTTTGTTCTGTTCTCCTCATTTTATGGATCTTTACGGGATCTTTGGCAAACCGGCCGGGTGGCGCCACAGTGAGGGCAAAATTCCATTTGAACAAGACCATATGGCAACCGTTATGCCTTGAAAAAGCTTTACAAAAAACAGGCTATCGATTATCTAGAAAAAAGTTCCCCCCTGTCCAAAGGGAGGGGAATCTTCCCGGTAAGTGTTTCGTCCTTTCCAGATTCGCTAACGCGTTCACTGTCCAGAAACTGCGAGGGCCCCCGCGTGCTGCGAGGAACCCCCGCGGCGGACGCCTGTGTAGCCTCACCGCTGATGCCGGATCGATGGGTTTCCCATATAGGACAATTGATTATGAATTAAACGACTGTTGAGAACGATATGAAAAAACCTGTACCCCTGGTTATCGCCACCAGGAACCGCGGGAAAGTCTCCGAAATCAAGGCGCTGTTGCAGAATTACCCGGTCACGATTAAAAACCTGGACGATTTCGGCCCTATTCCCCCCGTGATCGAGGATGGGGACACCTTTGATGAAAACGCCTACAAAAAAGCCAGCTTTACGTCAAGAGTTCTGGGCATTCCCGCCCTGGCAGATGATTCAGGGCTGATAGTGGATGCGCTGAGCGGTGCACCCGGTGTACATTCCGCTCGTTATGCCGGTGAAAATGCCTCGGATGAGGACCGATACCGGAAGCTGCTGGACGAAATGAATGGCATAACGAACCGCGCCGCCGCCTTCGAATGCGTCATATCCATCGCCGTACCCACTGGACCGGCCCTTACCTACGAAGGACGCTGCAAAGGCATCCTGGCGGAACAACCCATGGGTAACGGCGGGTTCGGTTACGACCCGGTCTTTTACTATCCGCCCCTGAAAAAAACATTCGCACAACTGACCGGCGAAGAGAAAGGCCGGGTCAGCCACCGGGGGATCGCCCTCCGGGAGATTCAGATGGAATTTGACAAGATCCTGGACTGGATCGACATCCACATGCCGGTTCAGGAAAGGCATCAACATGAATAGTCCCCTTGTGGAATCGAAGTTCCCTTTCGGGAACCTTTTGTTGCTCCCCGGGGAAATTCAACATTAGACGCCTGTTTCAAGACGTTTCAGTTTGTTCAAGGTCAAGGAGGGCGAAAATTTTGACCACAGGAATACATGGCATATTTCGAGGATTGAAATTTGAGCCGGACGCAGATAATCAACCACCATCGGCGTATGGTTCAAAATAGGACGTTTTGAAATTGGCTCAAAGAAACGGAATAATGATGATAGATGATTTGATACGAAAAAACAGGAGCTGTCGGCGGTTCTATCAGGACCACGCCGTGGATCTCGATACCCTGGAAGGGCTGGTCAACCTGGCAAGATTGTCTGCCTCCGCAGGGAACCTTCAGCCGTTGAAGTATATCCTTTCAAAGGAACCGAAGCGGAATGCCGCTATTTTCGAATGCCTGGCATGGGCCGGATACCTCGAAGATTGGAAGGGGCCCAAAACGGGTGAACGGCCTGCTGCATATATCATTGTCATGGCAGATACGCGAATCAGTCGGGACGCCGGATGCGATCACGGCATCGCATGCCAGAGCATCCTGCTGGGGGCCAGGGAACGCGGGCTCGCCGGCTGCATCATCGGGGCCGTAAAAAGAAAACGGCTTCGTGAACTGTTCAGGATTCCCGAGCATCTGGATATCCTGCTGGTCGTGGCCCTCGGAAAACCCCGTGAGATCGCTGTGGTAGAAACCGTCGACCCGGATGAAAGCATTGAGTACTGGCGGGATGAAAAAAGTGTCCACCACGTCCCCAAACGAAAATTGTCGGACATTATCCTCGATACCGGCAAATAGAAAACGGGGTGGGAACTTCGGAAAATGATAGACCGTAGGAATCTGCCGCCTGTGCAGATGCTCGACAAGGAGAATTCGCATGCTGAAAAGGAATGAAGGCCTTGATATCGTAAGGGAGATCGGTGGAATCACCGACAAAGCGTCCGCCATGGAACTGTTTCGAGAGGCCATGGACGAAACGCATTTTCAAAGGATCGAAAAAATCAAGAACCCCGATGTCCTGTTGAAAATCGCAAACGCCATCGCCATGTGCGAACCGTCCGCTGTATTTGTCAACACCGGCTCTAAAGCGGACCGCCAGTTCATTCGCGAGTTGGCTTTAAAAAACGGTGAGGAATCGGCGCTCCCGATGGAAAACCATACCATCCATTACGACCTCAAGGATGAACAGGGAAGGATCATCGACCGGACCTATTATATTGCCAACGAAGGAGAAAAGATCAGCACCCTCGCCAACAAAATGCTCAGGGATGAGGCCCTTTCGGTCATCCGGGAGATCATGGCCGGGATCATGCGTGATAAAACACTGGTCATCGGATTCTACATGCGTGGACCGGCTGGGGCGCCTGTTTCCAATCCGGCCCTGGAAATGTCCAGTTCCGCTTATGTGTCCCATAGTGCCGAGATTTTGTATCGGAACGTGTACGATGTGTTTGAACAGGAGGTGGCGGCGCGAGGTCATTTTTATACCAATATCCATAGCGAGGGCCTGAACCGACCGGAAGACCTGCCAAACGCCCGGGTCTTCATGGACCGAAGTCATTGGACCACCTACAGCTTCAACTGCACCTACGCCGGCAACACCCTGCTGCTGAAAAAAGGCAACCACAGGTTCTCCGTGGATAAGGCAGTGTATGAAAACCGTGGAAACGAGTTGTCGGAGCATATGTTCATCACCGGGATCGACGGTCCTGATGGCCGGGTCACCTGGGTCACCGGTGCCGCCCCGAGCGGATGCGGCAAGACCACGACAGCCATGGCCGGCAACCATTTTGTAGGAGACGACCTGGCCCAAATGTGGATTGCCGAGGACGGAACGATCCGTTCGATCAACCCGGAGTGCGGCATTTTCGGCATTGTCGAAGATGTCAACCGGGACGGTGACCCGATTCTCATGGATTGCCTGCGGTTATCGGGCACCGAAGTGATCTGGTCCAATGTGCTCATCGATGAAAACGGCATTCCCCATTGGGTCGGAAACGGTGAAACCCGGCCAAAAAAGGGCCGGAATTTCCAGGGCGTATGGGAGGAAGGCATGCGGGATGAAAACGGTCAGCCGGTCCCCCTATCCCATCCAAATTCACGGTGCACCCTGGCCTCCACGGCTCTTGCCAATTGGTCTGAAAAAGCGGAGGATCCTGCTGGAGTGGAGACCCGGGTCATCACCTACAGCGGCAGGGACAGCGACACCATGCCCCCTGTATGGGTGGCCAAGTCATCGGATCAAGGTGTGGTGATCGGCGCCACCATCGTTTCCGCAGCCACCGCAACGGAAGTGGGAGCCACCGGCGTCAAGCGGGCGCCCTGGGCCAATGCACCGTTCATACCGGGTTCACTGGGAGCTTACATGGACGCCCAGTTTAAATTTTTCGGCAATCCCAATATCGCCCGGGACAAGCAGCCGGTAATGGCCGGGCTGAATTATTTTCTGACCCACGAAGCCCGGGGGGGCACCTCCAAAAAGCTGCTGGGGGAAAAACGGGATGTCAAAGTGTGGATGGCCTGGCTGGAAAGATGTGCACACGGTGATGTGGAGGCACTGAACTCCCCCATCGGCTACCTGCCCTTGTATAATGACCTTAGGACACTGTTCGATACGATCATCCAAAAGGAGTACCCGGAGTCGCTCTACCAAAAACAGTTCTCGCTTTACATCGACAACATCGTTGCCCGGGTGGACCTGCAGCTGGAAGCCTACGAAAAAGAGTACAAGATACCGGAACGGCTTTTCGAGATCCTCAAACAGCAACGGGAGGAGCTCATGGCCCTGAAATCAGCCCACGGCCGGATTGTGGAGCCGGCCATGCTGGCAAAAGGGTGATCCGGTTTCCCCCCACCGCCCCGGATCGTGTTATAATGGGAAAAGCATTTGAAACCGACGGATCCCACCGTCGGTTTCCTGCATATGGAACCCGTCCATGACCGTCAATGAGGACCGCCGTTTTTACCGGAGGGGTTGGAAAGAGGCACTGGCCGCTTTTTTGCACCCGCGGGCCGTTGCCATGCTGTTTCTCGGATTTTCCGCCGGACTACCGATTCTGCTCATCTTCAGCACCCTTTCGGTGTGGCTGCGGGAAGCGGGCCTCCAACGCGCTACCGTCACCTTTTTCAGTTGGGCGGCCCTTGGATACTCCTTCAAATTTGTTTGGGCACCCCTCATCGACCGATTGCCCTTTCCCTATGTAACCCGGAAGATGGGAAGACGGCGCGGATGGCTCATCGTCTCTCAATTCTCCCTGATACTGGCCATGGTGTGGACCTCCCTGTTCGATCCCCAGAAAGCCATTACACTGACCGCCGTCGGTGCTGTGCTCATCGGCTTTTCATCGGCCACCCAGGACATCGTCATCGATGCCTACCGCATCGAATCCGCCGAACCGGAGATGCAGTCGATGCTATCCTCCATGTATATCGCCGGATACCGGATCGGGATGATCGCCGCAGGCGCCGGCAGTCTGTGGTTGGCGGACTGGTGGGGCACCGGCACCTACACGTTCGGCGTATGGGCCAACGTATACCGCTCCATGGCCGCCCTCATGCTGGTGGGCATCGTCACCACCCTGGTGATTCCGGAACCGGACAGGAAAAGTGATGCCACCGGATCCTTCGAGGGAACGGCGGATTACGTGCGGTTTCTTCTGGTTTTTGTCCTGGCAGTGGGGGCTTTCATGGCCGGTTTTTTCCTAACAGCGGAAACCGGTCGGACATTGAAGACCGTGCTTGTGGATGATCTGGAAATGCAGAAACGGTTGGCCGGATTTATTGCCGAAACCGGTCGTTTCGCCTTCAGCCTTGCCGCCGGCAGCCTCATGGCCGGCCTCCTGATTAAACTCCGGGTGGTGCCCTACCGGCACCTGCGCGAAACCTACGTCGATCCCATTTCCGATTTCTTTGACCGATACGGCCGACAGGCCCTGATCATCCTTCTGCTGGTGGGCACCTATCGCACATCGGATATCCTGATGGGTGTCATCGCCAATGTATTTTATATCGATGTGGGATTCACCAAATCACAGATTGCCACCTACACGAAATTCTGGGGATTGTGGGCCACGATCGGCGGCGGTTTTTTAGGTGGTGTGCTGTCGGTCCGATACGGTGTGGCCCGGATCCTGTTTGTCGGTGCCGTGCTGTCTGCGGCCACCAATGTGCTATTCGCCTGGGTGGCCCGGCAAGGTCCCGATGAATGGCTGCTGCTCATGGTCATCGTTGCAGACAATGTGAGCGCCGGCTTGGCGGCGGCCGCTTTCGTGGCATATCTTTCCGGACTGACCAGCGTCACCTTTACCGCCGTTCAGTATGCCGTCTTCAGCTCTGTCATGACGCTTTTCCCTAAAATCATGGCAGGATATTCCGGCGGCATGGTGGACAGTATCGGGTACGAGGCCTTTTTCATCGCAACAGCCGTAGTGGGTATCCCCGTAGCGCTTTTGGTCCTGTGGGCCGGCCGGATGGAACCGCGACGTGTTTCAGGATAAAAACATTTGGATTTTTGAAGGACAAATGAACGTCGAACATCGAACGTTCAACATCGAATTTTAAATAGAACGGAACGAAAAGTCGGAATATGGTGGCAGGCCCGGTGTAGGGATCGAGTTTTTCATTCGACGTTGGACGTTCGATGTTCGATGTTCACCTAAAAGAACATGATAGGACAATTCCAAATCCGTTTGTCCTGCGACATTCTTGACAACCACCTGCCGATATTCATAATATTGACAGACGGTTGAAAATTTCAAGCCAATGCTGATTTAAGCTTTTAGCTATTAGCAGATAGCTATTAGTTTGAAGGAAGGATTGGAATGAGAGATTTTCGAAAACTAAAAGTATGGGAAAAAGCTCATCTACTTCAGAACGTCAATGAGATAAAAAAGATGTTGAACAGCTTCACCCAACAGCTAACAGCTAACCGCTAACAGCTATACACTCGACCCTTTAACATCCATCATTGGTAAGCCCATGACCGAAAAACTTCCGGAAACCCACTCCTCATATCCGCTTCGCAGACTTAAAACCGAACGGGAGGCGGTACTGGCCCTTCCTCCAGAAAAAGTGGTGGATCGAATACTGGACGCACCCCAGCCTTCGGCCCTGGTGCACTCATTTCCGGAAGAGGACCTGTACCTGCTGGTAAAAGATATCGGTCCTGAAGACGCCATGCCGCTTTTGGCCCTTGCCTCGGATCGGCAGGTGGACTTTATCTTCGATATGGAGGTCTGGGAAGGAGACCGAATCGAACCGAACCGCACCCAGCGCTGGATCTCTCTGTTTTTTCACTCCGATCCGGTCCACTCCATCCGATGGTTTATGGACCGGGAACCTGAATTTTACGAACACTACCTCCAGCGGAACATCGAAGTTCGAATCCGGGAGCACGACCAGGATCCCTCCGAATTTGGCGAGGGGTTTTTTTCCGTAGACAACACGTTTTTCATCCGCATACTGCCCATGGTGGGGGAGAAAGAGGCGGAAGCGGATCATCGCCAGTCCACTCTCCGGCAGATGCTCAACCGGACTGCGGACCGGGACCATGTTAAATACCAAAAAATCCTCCTCGAGGCTGCGGCCCTGATCCCATCGGAGTCCGAGGAGCAGGCCTACCGGCTGCGGAACGTCCGGCTGTCCGAAAAGGGGTTTCTCCCCTATGAAGAAGCCGTGGGGATCTATCAACCTCTAGAACCAGGGGATTTCAACTCCCGGGCCGGGCTTATGGACCGCCTGCGGCCAGACACCAACCTATCGGCGCCATTCTATCCGGCGACCATGATTCCATCAGGCGGTCTTTTTGCCGAGGCACTCTACCGAATCACCACCCCGGAAAAACAGGAGTGGGTCCAGATTCAACTGTCTTCCCTGTGCAATCGCATTGCAGTGGTGGACATGAAACAGGTCCGGGACCGCGAATCGCTGTCCGCGGTAGTGCGAAAGGCCGCCGGTTACCTGAGTATCGGCCTTGAAGGCATGGCCGGAGACGATCGGACCGCCGGGTGCGTTCACACCGCCGCACTGGTATCGGATTACCCCCTTTCCGAGATATTTCGGGTCGGATTCGGGTTTGCGCAGAAATTGAAATGGCGGGCCGAAAAGTGGAAGGAGAAAAGCTGGTTCAAGGGTGCCGGGCTGCCCCTCACCTTCTGGGGGGAACAGTGGGTCGGGGTGATCGGCGGACTTCTCGTCAAACGTCCCCTTTTTTACGACAACTACCGGACCAGCAGGCTTTACCGGGAGTTTAAATCCTATAAAGAGGTCCGTGAAACCGAGGCCGCCGTAAACCAAGTATTTGCTTTTGATCAAATGCTCTTCAAAATGAAGATCCGGATTCCCGAGACATGGGATTCCGGCCTGCTGTCCTATAAAAACCTTATTCTGACGCTGTGGAGCCGCCATTACCTGGGTCTGTCCGGTGACTTACAGCCCCTTGGATTGTCTCAATTCAAAAGTTTTTTCAGGGAATTATGGATCGACGATACCAAGCCGCGAACGGTGAGCGCCACGATGAAGGAGGTTTTTTTAAGCTGGATCTCGGACCGATCTGATACCTCCCCGGACCGGCTCAGGGAACAGGTGGGAAGCACCTTCGACGCACTCTTTGCGGAGATCGAGGAGGAGTACAGCCGTGTGTCTGTAGAGGATCTCAATTCCCGATACGGCACGCTGTTTCTGGTCCGGGAGTAACGACTCCGGTAGATAGGCTGTCGGCATTCAGGCTGAACGGTTATATCCCTGAATGAAGCTGTTTTTGATCGGCGTCGGGGTCGGAATCGCTATCGGTATCGACAATACGGGTATTGAAACGACGCGATCCCGATTCCGATAGCGACGCCGACTCCGACAGACAGATATACGAATGGCCGGATCAATGGTTGACTTTAGCTTCATGCACAGTCGTATATCAAAAGACTCGGAACGGAGTGACAGGAGGCCACTTTGAAAACCCAAAGGGATGACCTTCGCCGATGTTTCGAACTGCTCGAGCTCTCCCTGGATGCATCCACAAAGGAGATCAAGCGCCAGTACCGGGACTTGGTCAATATCTGGCACCCGGACCGGTTCAGCCACAGCGAACGGCTGAAGGAAAAAGCGGAGACGAAACTGACCGAGATCAACACCGCCTACGAGGAGGTGATGGCCTATGTGGAATCGGGACGGCCCGCTTTTACGGAGGAGAAATCCCGTGATGCCGGCCCGTCAGGCCCCGCCTACCAGGAATACCGTCCCAACGGCCAGTGGGTCCGGGCCAAGCCCAAATCCTCTTTTCGCAAATGGTTTATCATTCTAAGCCTGCTTTCCTCTGTCCTCTCCGTCGGGTTTGTCATAACGAAGCTCGACGATATTACCCGGACCATGGGGATTCCCGGCCTGGACCTGAGCCAGATGGTAAACCGCATGGTGGACCAGGCCCTGAACCGGGAAGGCGGATCCGGAACAGGTGGCGTGTCCGATCTGAAATCTCTGACCAAAGCGGCAGGGGGGCTGGCGCCGGCCGAAACGCCCAAGGCCACGGCAAAGGTGGAAAAATTCGTGGAGATCCACCTGAAAGCGGGAGATGTCATCCTGGCCAAGTCCTACCGCCTGGAGGGGGACATGGTGGTTTACAAGACCAAAAGCGGCAGCATGGGGATTCATCAAAGCAAGGTGGAAAAGATCCTTTCAGAGGAGGCGGAGGTGCTCCAAAGCCAGCCCAAACCCAAAGAAAAGGCACCGCTTCAATCCAAGGCCCTGAACCTAAAGCAATGATGTTTCTGTTTAAATGAAAACATATTTGACACTTCGGATGGTTTTCACTATATTTCTGCGGAACGATCCAACAATATCATCTAAAATTTAACGCCGTTAGGGGGTATCGCATGGCTGCCGGAACCCGGAGAAAAGATATCGGCCACATCCATCACGCTCGTCTGTTCCTCCATCTTTCGATCATTTTCGTTCTGATGATCGCCGCCGGTTGCAGCAGCAGCAGCGACACCACATCCGCCGTTCAGCAGGCCACGTCCAACAACCTGATCACGAAGATCACCTCCCCGTTGACCGGTTCCACCATCCTGTTTAATGCAGGCGGAACCAGCAGCAATGTGACTTTCACCTTTACCATCACGGGCGGGAAATCTCCCTATGGCTATACTTTCAACGTTTCCGGCGCAAATGGCTTCAAATCGACCTCTTCCGGATCCACGGAAACCGGAAGCGCAAGCGCCACGATCTCATTCGGATCAACCCACAGTACGTTTACCGTCACCCTGACCGGCACCGACGCCACCGGGAAATCTGCCAACGATTCCATCTCGATCACCACCGCCGACGAATCCACAGTGACGTCGTTGACAGCACAGATTACTTCTCCCACTGGCAACATCACCATTTCCGCCGGCGGTGCTGTGAACTTTGCGGGTCAGGCCCTCAAAGGTTCCGGCACTTACCAGTACTCATGGAATATTCCGGGCGGCAGCACAACCTCCTCCACCAGCGCAACACCGGGAAGCATCACTTTCTCAACTGCGGGTACTTATACGGTGACCTTCAAGGTCACCGACAGCAACGGATTTACCGCGACAGATACCGTGGTGGTCACCGTGTCAGCATCATCGCTTGGAGCCACCATCACCTCCCCGAGCGGGAATACCAGTATCAATACCGGCGGAAGTGTCACGTTCAGCGGGCAGGGTACGGGCGGGTCCGGCACCTATACCTATACTTGGAATATTCCTGGCGGGAGTAACACCGGTTCGAGCAGCCAAAACACCGGAAGCATTACCTTCTCAACCGCCGGAACTTACACGGTCACCCTGACGGTCACTGACAGCGGCAGTGGCAGCACAGCCACGGATACCGTAACGGTGACCGTCACACAGGGGTTAACAGCTACGATCACATCACCTTCGGCGGATGTCTCAGTAGTTTCAGTTGCTACGACCGCCCCGGGTGAAATCCTTGATCTATCTGGAAGCGGATCAGGAGGCACAGCTGGTTATACATATTCATGGGATTTGCCTGGGGCAACAATAGTAACAGGAACAGCAACATCTCAAACCCTTACAGTCCGATTTGCAAACAAAGGAAAATTTCTCATTACACTCACCGTCACTGACAGCGCTACACCTGCTGCGACGGCTACTGCAACCGTTACCGTTACCGGTACTTGATGACTGCACCTATCAATAAAAGGCGGACCCCATTAAGGTCCGCCTTTTCGGTTTTGATCTCCCAATCTAAAACCCTCTGTTTGCAGCGTACATTAGGCTTTGCACGATACGTTACAGCCCGGCCCATCCAAGATGAAATTCAGTAAAACTGAATCCATCCGACTGAATTAATAGTTAATAATTAGCAATTGACAATTATTCATTCTTAATTGACTTATCTTTTTTTCCTTATGACAATAATGTGATTCGATTATCCGTTAAACTCAAGCCGCTGACTGAGTGCATCAATAAATGATCTGTCCATCGGGGTCGGCATCGCTATCGGAATCGGGATCGAGCCGCTTCAACAACTGGTTTGTCGATACCGATTCCGACCCCGACACCGATGGCTTACATCGATAATTCTACATGGCTCTAGCTTTATTCTCGACCGCCAGGTCAGTAAAGAACAGAAAACCAATTATTAATTGTCAATCGTTGATTGATAATGACTAACGAATGGTATCTGTATCCATCAGGGGACTTTTACTATTTCTGTGGTAACGGAACCGACGGAAAACGCCCTCTATCGGTATGGGGCAAAAACTTTGCGGCGGAAAAACGGTTCATGAACACCTGATTGACGTTGAGTTCCAGGTAGGTGATGCGGTCCCGGATCCGGTCGATCTCCTCGATACAGTCCGGATCGGTTAGGGCCAGGGTCGCCCCGCCGAGGGAACTGTTGCCGAGTGCATGGTACCGATCCAGGCGAAGGTCCGGTAACATTCCCACGGTAATGGCGGATTGGGGTTTGATAAAGGATCCGAAGGTGCCGGCCACGTGGAAGGCCCCAAGATCATCGGGGGTGATGCCCACGGTTTCGGTGATGGTTTCGAGGATGGTGAACATGGCGGCCTTGGATCGAATCAGGGAATCCAGATCCGCCTGGCCCACGGTCAGCGCCTCCCCGGATCCTGATTTCTCCTTAGGCACCAACTCGAATGCGGACAGCTCATCAATAAGGCGGAACCGTTCGCTGCAACGGTCCGGCACCAGCTTGCCCCGGATATCCACCATGCCGGCCAGGAACAATTGTGCGGCCAGGTCGATGAGACCGGAACCGCAGATTCCCACCGGGGCTTTTTCATCGATGGCATGAAAAACAAGGTCTCCCGATTCCGGATCGATGGCCACCGTATCGATCACGCCGGGGCCGGCCATCATCCCCATGTCGGTCACCCCTCCTTCAAGGGCCGGACCGGCGGCCCCCGCACAGGCGACAAGCCAGTTTTCATTGCCCAGCACCACCTCGGCATTGGTGCCCACGTCCACCAGGATGGCGGTATCGGGCGACCGGTTCAGGCCTGAAAAAAGGATGCCGGCGATGAGATCCCCGCCGAAATAGCTGCCGACATTGGGAAAGACCTTCACCCTGGTAGACGGGTTGAGGTCGAGTCCCAGTTTGGCTGCCGGGACCAGTCCGGGCCGGTTCACCACCGGGATATAGGGTTCCCGGATGATCCAGCGGGGTTCCAGCCCCAGGAAAAGGTGGCTCATGGCGGTATTGCCGGCCACCGTCATCAGGTGAACGTCCCCGGGAGCAAGGCCGCATTCAACGCACAACCTTTCGATATTGATGTTCAATCCGTCAATGATCAATTTTTGGAGATGTTCCCCGCCTTTGGATGTGTCGGCCGTGTGTATACGAGCCAGGACGTCGGGACCGACGGCAATCTGTGGGTTGTCAAAAGCGGTTTCAGAAAGAGTTTGCCCGCTGGTCAGGTCCAGTAGCCGTACCACCACCCGGGAGGTGCCCAGGTCCACGGCCACACCTGCAGGCGGTTTGGCACTCGAAGGACCGTCAACCGAAACAACCTGCCATTGACCGTTTTCTCGAAAAAGCGTGCACCGGATCTCGAACCCGGACTTCCGCAGCAAACCCGGCATTCTCTTGAGCAGATCCAGGTCCATGGACACGGAATCGGTATTCAGTTCCGTTTTCAGCGCACTCACCAGCCGATCGGCATCAGCGGTGTTGTCTTCAAGGGAAGGGGGCATCAAACGGAGGGTTCGAACCCAGCCGGATCTCAAGTCAGGGGATGCGTTCATAAATGGGAATCACCCCGCTTCCAGCCCAGCCACGATCCGCTCCATCACCTCTCCTGCCCGGCCTTTGATGAGATAGTCGCTGATGTTGGCGGTAAGGGGTGTGGCCTCGGGATTGATCTCGATGACGGTGGCACCGTTCTGTTTGGCGATCACCGGCATGTACGCCGCCGGCTGGACAACGGCGGAGGTCCCCACCACCAGCATCACATCGCATCCGGCGGCAGCGGTCTGGGCGCGAAAAAGAGCGCTTTGGGGTATCGCCTCCCCGAAGAAAACACAATCGGGCCGGTAGATGCCCCCGCAACGGCATTTGGGCGGGAGTTCGGACATATCGACCTGCCGCGTCTCCACGGAATCGCCGCAGTCCATGCACCGCTGCCAGGCAAAATTTCCATGAAATTCAATCACATCCCGGTTTCCGGCCATCTGGTGGAGTCCGTCGACGTTCTGGGTGATGACGGTGGTAAGAATTCCCATTTCTTCCAATCTGACAAGGCCGGCATGGCCGGCGTTGGGGATTGCCACATCCAGTACATCCTTCATCCCCTTGATCAGCACCTCCCAGACCCGGACCGGGTGGGCGATGAAATTGTCGATGTGGGCAAATTCCATGGGATCGATCTTTTCCCATACGCCGCCTTTGCCCCTGAAGGGCGGAATACCGCTTTCAACTGAGCATCCGGCACCGGTCAAAGCCACCGTGCTGCGGGATGGTTTCAGGTCTTTGACGGCTCTTTCTACGGGATCATTCATTATATTATCCATCTTAAGGGTAAGCGATGCTTTTAAATATTGAGAGAGCCAACTTCTGATCGTCCCATTTTGACCAATCTCAGCGTCTGGCTTAAATTTTAATCCTCGAAATACTCATGGTATTCCTGTGGTTAAAATTCTCGCAGTCCTTGACCTTGAACAAACTGAAACGCTTTTAAACTGGCTCAAGGGAATTCAATATCAAGAAGTGGCTAAAGCGTGATTGTGGTGTCGCATCCGACGGCGAAACACGTCATTGGACTGCCGATTTTTTCGATGCGATCGTTGCAGTCCGCCACGATCCGGTCCATCCAGTCATCGGTGCGGTCCTGATTGAGATGGAAAAGCCCCATTTTTTTTGCACCGGATTTAAGGGCCATGTCCAGAGCGTCGGTATAGGTGGAGTGTCCCCAGGTCCGTGTGGTGTCATACTCTTCCGGCGTATATTCTGCATCATGTATCAGCAGGTCCGCTCCTTTTGAAAATTCGATATAGGATTCCGCCGTAAGACCGTTGGGATGGAGGTGTCCCAACTCGTTGTCGGTGAGAAAAACGAAGGTTTTGCCGTCCTCTTCAAACTTGTATCCGCTCCCCCCATTGGGATGGCTGATGGGAATAGGGGTGATCCTCATGGCACCGATTTTAAATTCCAGAGGACACGCATCCTCATAGGACAAATGGGCCTTGAGTTCAGAATATTTAACCGGAAAAAAGGGGGCCTTCATCACCTTGGAAAGAACGGTTTCCACAAATTTACTGTGATAGGGGCACCGATGCATGGCGAAAACGGCGTTTTCGTTGAATACCGGCTTGAAGAATGGAAACCCGACGACATGATCCCAGTGGGCATGGGTGAAAATAAAATGAACGTCCAGGCGCCCCTCTTGGACGAGATGATTGCCGAGTCTCCGGATTCCGGTTCCCGCGTCGATGATGATCACATCGTCGTTGCGGTTACGGATTTCGATGCAGGTGGTGTCCCCACCGTATTTTTCATACTGCTTCCCGGAAACCGGAATGGAGCCCCTCGAACCCCAGCACTTGATTTTCATAGCTTCCTTCCGGATCAGATCAATGCGAGTGGCGAACCCTTCCCAAAAAGGTGGACCAGATTCCTTCGTGCTCCCAACGATTCTGAATCTCTATCGGCCGGTTGGATAGTAATCTCAATATTTCTCTGGCCTGGCTACGTAGCAATCCTGACAGGATGAACCATTTCTTATCGTAAAATCCGTCGAAATCGATGAGATTCCGCATAATATCGTAATGGATGTTGGCGATCAGTAGATCCGCCGGGTTGTCAAGCCAGTCTTCGGCTAAGCCCTGGATGACCAGGATGTGGTCCTCCAACCGGTTCAGGCGGACGTTTCGGCGGGCGGTCCGGACGGCCAGCAGGTTTTTATCCACCGCCAGATTCCAACGGCATCCGTTTCGGGCAGCGGCCAGCGCCAAGACACCCGTTCCCGTGCCGAGGTCCAGAGCCGAATCGATCTCCTCTTTTTCAAACAGCAGATCCAACGCTTCCAGGCAATGGCGGGTGGTCGGGTGGGTACCGGTGCCGAACACCACACCGGGATCCAATGCGATGTCAAGGCTGTCGCCTTGGGATCCGGGTGTCTCCCAAGGCGGAAAGATGTGAAACCGGCCGGCACGCAAGCAGGAAACCTTCCCCCCCTGCCATTCCTCGTATGTCATATGATATTTATCGATCAGTGTCAAATCACCGTGGTGATCAAGGATTTTGGCCACTTTCGCTTCGGCGGGCTCAGAAAAGAAGAGAAACGAAAACCCGTCCTCCTGCCAATTTCCGAGAAAGGCGTCACCGCAAAAAGGGGGGTCTGAATTCATGCAGCCTTCGAGGTAATAGATGAATAGGTCCCGGTAGGGATTTGCCATGGGTTCCCCATGGCTGGAAAGCGGCCCGCCGGCTTCAGTCATTTTCCGGCAGTTTTTCGATCACCCACGCCATGGGATCCAGCAGGGTGTAGCCCATGTCCACGAGCTTTTTTTTGACCCGGCTGACGTTCAATGTCAACAGGTAGGGAAACACCACCCGTTTGTCCTTTTCCCAGTGCTTGGCCACCAGGATACTGCCAAAGGAGATGTTTTCCCCTGTGATGGCATCCACGATTTTTTTCATCTGGCCGATCTTTTCCTCGGCCACAATCCCGAGGAGTGTCCCGGGTTCTCCAATCCCCAGGACATTGATGAAGGTCCGCATCAGATCACGGACCGAAACGATCCCATTTAGACGGTACTCCGCATCGACCACGGGTAGAGCACCCACCATATTTTTCTGGAACAAAAGGAGCGCATCCTGAATGGTATAGGACGGCTCCACCACGATGAGGTCCCGGGACATGATATCCCCGGCAGTAATACCGGTGAACGGGTCCATTTCTCCACCCACATCGGGTTGATGGTAACGTTCCCTGGGTATGGCACTCCTGATATCCCGGTCGGTCACCATACCGACCAGCCGCCCGGTCGCGTCCACCACGGGCAGATGACGGATATTATTGGATTTCATCAAGTCTCTGGCTTCCACTATCGCCGTGGTCTGAGAGATGGTGACGAGCTTTCGGGTCATCGATTCGCTGATAAACATGTCTCCCCCTTACCGCTGCCGGCCGGCGGCGGATCGAACTAAAATTTCCACATGGTTTTTCGCCAGTTCTGGAAGGCGCTTTAAGGAATAACCGCCTTCCAGAATGGAAACCAACCGGCCCCCGGCCAGACGCTCCGCAAGCCCGACCACCGTTTCCATCAGAAATGAATATCCCTCGGTGGTCAGGTTGATACCGGACATGTCATCATCGACGTGTGCGTCGAAACCAGTGGACACCAGGATGGCCTGCGGCTCGAATTTTTCAAGGACGGGAATCAGTTCCTCCTTGAAAACCTTCCGGTATTCGCTGTCTCCCTGACCCGGCAGCATGGGATTGTTGTAGGTAAATCCGGTTCCCTCGCCCACACCTTTTTCAAATACGCGCCCGGTCCCGGGAAAGGCAAAGGAGGGGTGCTCATGTATGGAATAGTAAAACACTGTGGGATCCGACTCGAAGATGTGTTGGGTTCCGTTTCCGTGGTGCACGTCGAAATCTACGATCGCCACCCGCTCGATCCCCCATTGAACCTGAAGATACCGGGCGGCTATGGCAATATTGTTGAAATAGCAAAAACCCATGGCCTCGCTGCGTTCCGCATGGTGCCCCGGTGGCCGGACGGCACAAAAGGCGTTTTCGATCCGGCCCTCCATCATCATCCTGGTGGTTTCCAGTATCCCCCCCACCGCCAGCAGCGCCGTGTTGAATGTTTCGCAGCACATTTGGTTGTCTTCGGTGCCAAAGCACCGGACCCCCCTGACGCAGGCATCTCCCAGTCGATCGATATACTGCCGATCGTGGATGGTTTCCACCCATTTCATATCCGGCATGCAGGCTGGAATCAGTGTCAGGCTGTCCATGAGACCGGCTGTCTCGATTCCCTTGTAAACCGATTCCAGCCTTTCAGGGATCTCGGGATGGTAGGGTCCTGTTTCATGAAGGAGATACCGCCTGTCAAATAGAAATCCGGTTTTTTTCATAGCACTGCCTGTGGGCGTTCCCCTTCAGGGAACGATTTTATTGAATATCTCGAAAGCCGACTGGATGGAACGGCTGCTTTCCGGCATCTCGATGGTGGGACGGCCCTCAAAGTCGAATTCGTATACGGTGTCATCCTCGGGAATGGTGCCGGCCAGCTCGAGACCATCTTCTTCGATCATCTTCATTACCGGTTCGGCCAGTTCACCCTTGGTCTGGTTGACGATCAGGTAGCTTTTATCCACACCGATGTTGAGGTCCCTGGCCAGCTTGTTGATCCGAAGGGCCGCCTGGAGTCCCCTGCGGGAGGTGTCGGATACGATGAGCAAAACATCCACGTTTTTTGTGGTCAACCGGCTAATATGTTCCATGCCCGCTTCGTTGTCCACGACGATAAAGGGATAGTTGCCGATGAGCCGGTCCAGAAAATTGGTCAACAGGGTGTTGGCCGCGCAATAGCACCCCGACCCCTCGGGCTGACCCATGACCACCAGATCGAAATCTCCGGTTTCGATGATCGCCTGCTCCAGCTTCATGTTCATGAATACATCCTTGGTCATGCCGCTGGGAACATCGCCCTTTTTCATCTCCTCCCGGGCGCTGCCCAAAGTGCCGTGGACCTCGAGCCCACAAACTTCGTTGAGGTTGGCATTGCTGTCTGCATCTACTGCTAAAACTGGGGTTTTCTGTTTATGAATCAAATATTTGATCATCATGCCCGCAACGGTGGTTTTCCCGGTACCGCCTTTGCCGGCAAGGGATATTGAAAATGACATGCGTGAAACACCCTTTCCTTTTGGGTTATACGGTATGGTTGGATAGCCACCGGCGAAAACGGGATGTCGGCATCAGCCGGCGGCCATTTAAATTCAAGTCCACAGAAATCAATGCAAAATAAACCATTAGGCTACCTGATCCAAACAGTCAAGAGGTTTTGGCCCGTCTGCAGGTGGCCGAACAAGCCAAAATTCTTGCATTAGTCGGGTGCCTGTGATAGCGCTGATAGCCTCGGTAAACACCTAAAAACATTATTCAGAGGATGCTAAATGGAATTTGAACTGACCAAATCACAAAAGGAAATTCAAAAGGCCGTCAGGGATTTTGTAAAAGGCGAGTTTAAAAAGGATGTCATCGACGAGCTGGTGGAACAGCACGCGTTTCCGGAAAAAATATGGAAAAAAGCCGCGGATCTGGGTTTCGTCGGTATCCATTTTCCAGAGGAATATGAGGGGCAGGGATTCGGTCTGATGGAGAATATTCTCGTTTGCGAGGAGTTGTGCAGGGGAGATTCTTCCGTGGGTGCCTGTATCGCCCTGTGTGATTTTGCATCGGAGATCGTACTCCATTTCGGCAGTGAGGAGATGAAATCCAAATGGCTGCCCAAAGTGGCCCTGGGGGAGGTACTCTCCTGCGGAGCATTCACAGAACCGGACCACGGCTCCGACATCACCCGGATGGATACCACCGCCGTGAAGGATGGAGACGAATGGGTCATTAACGGCAGTAAGATTTTCATCACCAACAGCGGTCCCTTGGCCGGATTCTATAGCGTTCTGTGCACCACCGATCCCGATGCCGCCCCCGGACACAGGGGACTCAGCCTGATCCTAGTGGAGGCGGAAAATCCCGGGGTTTCTTTTACCGACATCGGGCAGAAAATGGGCATTCAGTTGATGTACACCGCCGAAGTGGTGTTCAAAGAGGTCCGAGTGCCGCTGTCTAATCTCATCGGCCAGGAAAACCGGGGTTTCTACCAGGTGCTTGAATTCTTTGACGAAAGTCGCGTTCTTGTCGCGGCTCAGGCGCTGGGCACCGCTCAGGGGGCCCTGGACCGGGCGATCGCTTATGTGAAGCAGAGAGAGCAATTCGGGAAAAAAATTGCCCAGTTCCAGGTCACCCAGCACAAGCTGGCCGACATGGCTACAAAAGTGGAACTCGCCCGTCTGATCACTTACAAGGCGGCATGGAATTTCGACCAGGGCCGTATCGATCCCAAGCTGACCTCCATGGCCAAAATGGCCGCTGCGAGAGCAGCGGTGGAGGTGGCGGACGAGGCGATCCAGCTGTTGGGCGGTTACGGTTACATGACCGAGTACGAGGTGGAACGGTTCTATAGAGACGCCAAAATTACAGAATTGTACGAAGGCACCCGGGAGATTCAGAAAAACACCATCGCCAGTTCTGTGGTGGGTAAAATCAAATAATATCTTTCCAGGGAGGAAAAGATATGGACATTATGGACATCGCCAAAAAGACCATGCTCACAGGAATCGGCCTGGCCCTGGTGGCCAAGGACGAAATGGAGGAGGTTGCAAAGGACCTTGAAAAAAAGCTGGATATGACGGAACAGGATGGCAAGAAATTCCTCAGCGACCTGCAGAAAAAATATGACGAAGCCCAAAACCACCTTGAAGACAGGGTGGAAAAAGCGGTGAAAGAGTTCATGAAAAAAGCCGATGTGGTGACCGGTGATGAACTGAAAGCGCTGAAAAAGGAGATCAGAGAACTTAAATCAGCCGTCAGCAAGGCCTCTGATTCCGGCGAATAGCACGAACCGATAGATATGCTCAGCATCCGAAAAATCGGAGTGATCGGTCGGACTTATCGGCATCTGAACCGGTATCGACAGATCCTTGCCATCTTCTTCAAATACGGATTCGAGGATCTGGTGAACCTGCTCAGAATCGATCAGTATATCGAAATCGGTCTGCAGCTCATCTCTCAAAACCGGCGCGACCGGCTGGAACGGCTGACCCGAGCCCAGAGAATCCGGATGGCGCTGGAAGAACTGGGACCCTCTTTTATCAAGCTCGGCCAGGTCCTATCCACCCGTCCCGACCTGGTTCCGGTTGAGTTTGTTAAGGAATTGTCCAAACTTCAAGACAAAGTTCCAGCCTCCCCCTATACCGACATTCAAAAAATCATTACTGCCGAACTGGGAGCACCACCGGGGGAGATTTTCGCCCACTTCGAAAAAACCCCTTTTGCTTCCGCTTCCATCGGCCAGGTGCATCTTGCCGAATTGTCCGAGGGCGACCCTGTCGCCGTAAAAGTTCAGCGGCCGGGCATACAGAAAACAATCGAAGTGGATCTGGAGATCATGCTTCACCTGGCCACCCTGATGGAGCGCCATGTGGAGGAGATGTCCCTCCATCAGCCGGTCCGGATCGTAGAAGAGTTCGCCAAAACCCTCGAAAGGGAGATCGACTACAGTTTTGAAGCCACCGCCATGGAGCGAACCGCCGGACAGTTTTTAGATGATCGCACCATCTATATCCCCAAGGTGTACCGCGAACACACCACCAGCCGGGTGATCACCATGGAATATGTGGAGGGGATCAAGGTATCCCATATCGATCAGCTAGACGCGGCCGGCCTGGACCGACGGCTGATTACCCAGCGGGGAGCGGATCTTCTCCTCAAACAGATATTCCAGTATGGGTTTTTCCATGCGGACCCCCACCCGGGAAACATCTTCGTTCTGCCTGACAACGTGATCTGTCTGATCGATTTCGGCATGACCGGTACAGTGAGCCTGCAGGTTCGGGAAGACTTCGTGGAGCTGATCGATGCGGTGGTTCACAAACAGGAATCCCGCGCCACTTTCGTGTTGCTCAAACTCACGAACCGCGAGGGTGAGCCGGACATGCGAACCCTGGAAAAAGATGTGGCGGAATTTATCGGCCAGCATCTGTTCAAACCGTTAAAGGACATCGAGCTGGGAAAACTCCTCCAGCAGCTGCTGGATACCGCGGCCATCCACCGGCTGGTCATCCCTCCGGACATCTTCGTCATGATGAAAGCGCTGGCCACCGTGGAAGGTGTGGCCCTGGCCCTGGACCCGGAGTTCGACATGATCGCCCGGGCGACGCCTTTTATCGAGCGGGTTAAACTGGAGCGATTCCATCCCAAACGAATTGCCGGAGATGCCGTGGAGCTGGCAGGGGAGCTGCTGGGACTGATGCGACAGCTCCCAAGGGATCTTCTGGAGATCGCGCGGATGATCAAGCAGCAGCGATTGTCCCTGAACCTGAAATTGAAGGGAATGGACACCATGCTGTCCGCCCACGACCAGATCAGCAACCGCATCGCCTTTTCCATCATCATTGCCGGTTTGATTATCGGGTCCTCCATCATCGTTATTTCCCAAATTCCACCCCTTATCTACGGGATCTCCCTCATCGGCATCATCGTTTTCCTGACCGCCGCCATCATGGGTATCTGGCTCCTCATCGCCATTCTGAGAAGCGGCAGGTTGTAATTCTTAGGGTTGCAAAATCGGAAAGAAAAGTGCTATTTATTACAAAATTGTATCGCCCTGTCCTGTAACCCCATACCTAAAAAGCCGACGGCCATGAAAAAAATAGAGGAAGTCACCCTCCTGTACGAGATCAGCGAGGCGCTCAACGAACATTTGGATCTGAGAAAGTCCCTATACCGGGTATTGGACATCCTTTCCACCGCAATGGAAATGGAACGGGGGACCGTGGCCATCCTGCACCCCCTGAGCAACGAAATCTCCATCGAAGTGGCCCACGGTCTATCGAGAAGCGCCATGCAGCGGGGAAAATATAAACTGGGAGAAGGCGTGACCGGCCGGGTGATCGAAACTGGAAAGGCCATCGCCATTCCAAAGATCAGCGAGGAACCGCTGTTCCTGAACCGGACCGCCTCCAGAAAAAGCAAACGACAGAAAGAGATCTCCTTTTTCTGCGTTCCCATCAAAAAGGGAAACCAGGTGATCGGCGCCCTGAGCGTAGATCGGCCCTTTGACGATACGTTCAACCTGAAAAACGGGAAAAAGCTGCTCAGCGTCATCGCCACCTTGCTGGCCCGCCACGTGATTAACTTGGAAACCATACGGATGGAAAGGGAGCGGCTGCGGGAAGAGAACAAGCGTCTCATCGGGGAACTCGAAAATAAATACCACATCACTCACATCGTCGGGAACAGCAATAAAATGCGGGAAGTGTTCCAGATGGTCTCACAGGTCTGCAAAAGCAATGCCACGGTGCTGATACGAGGCGAAAGCGGCACCGGCAAGGAACTGGTGGCCAACTCCATTCATTACAACAGCCTCCGGGCCAAAAGTCCTTTCGTGAAGGTCAACTGCGCGGCCCTGCCGGCAAACCTTATCGAAAGCGAGCTGTTCGGACATGAAAAGGGCGCCTTCACCGGCGCCATCAACAGAAAGCTGGGCAAATTCGAACTGGCCCACAAGGGAACGATATTTTTAGACGAAATCGGATCCATCAGCCTGGACGTGCAGTCCAATCTATTGCGTATCCTTCAGGAAAGGGAGTTTGAGCGGGTGGGGGGGCAGAAAACCCTTAAAACCGATGTACGGGTGATTGCCGCCACCAACAAGAACCTAGAAAAAGCCGTTGAAGATGCCTCCTTTGGGGGTGATCTGTACTACCGTCTCAACGTATTTCCCATCTATCTGCCGCCTTTGAGGGAGCGAAAAACCGACATCCTCTTGCTGGCGGATCATTTTCTCGAAAAGTACGCCGGGGAAAACGGGAAGGAGATCCGCCGATTTTCAACCCCGGCCATCGATATGCTCATGGCGTATCACTGGCCGGGCAACGTCCGTGAACTGGAAAATTGCATCGAACGGGCGGTGCTGCTCTGCGACGAGGGCGTGATCCACAGCTATCATCTGCCGCCGACATTGCAGACCGGCACGGAATCGGGTACACTGCCGTCGCTCTCCCTTGAAGATGCGGTGGCCAACCTCGAACGGGAGATGATCATCGATGCACTAAAGAACACCCGGGGGAACAGCACGGCTGCTGCCGAGCTGCTGAGAACCACCGTCCGGAAATTCAATTATAAGGCCCAAAAGCACAATGTGGACTATCGCCGGTACCGGTAGGCAAACGGGTCCGCCAATGTTGGCATCGTTATGCTCCGATGGCACGACAGGGAGGTCCGCGAAAAATAAATATGATAAACGGTACCGCCAATCGTATCAATTCTCGTGAAAGGGGATCAAATGAAGCTTAATCGCACGGTGACGTTCGTTTTGGCAGGAATGCTGCTGTTTTGCCTGGCCGGGTACGCCCCGGCTCAGGAAACGGAAAATACGAAACAGGAAGCGGCCTCGGACGCGGGCGGGGCAGAGGACGCGATGACCAAGGGTTTTCAACTCTCTCTTTTCAATCCCTGGCAGATTCACAAACCGGATGTATCCATAAAAGGTTTCAGATGGAATTTCCTCTACGGCACCAATGCCAATGTCTCGGGTTTGGACATGGGTGCGGCCAATGTGGCCACGGGCGATGTCGAAGGCCTCCAGTTCGGCATCTACAACGAAGCGGGGAACACCGCCAAGGGCGCACAGTTGGGGGTGATGAACACGGCGCAGGAATCCGAAGGCCTAATGCAGTTGGGGGTCTTCAACCATGTGACCAACATGAAGGGATACCAGTTCGGCCTGATCTACAATTCGGCTGATACGCTAGACGGAGTCCAGATCGGACTTCTCAACTTTGTTTGGAGCCGAGAATCGATGACGTTCTTTCCTCTTGTCAACGTCTCTTTTTAGGGGGAAGGCGCTAACAAATAATCAAACATCTCACGTCCTTTTGAACTGTCCCATTCCAAATAGCCGTTGCCGACGGCTACCGCCTTTCCCTCAGGATCGATGAAAAAGGTGATGGGAACCCCCCGCACTCCGTAGTTACCGGCTGCTATCGATTTGGGGTCGAGAAGGTTGATAAAAGTGAGTTTTCTACGGGCGACATAGCCGTTTACCAGTTTTTTCACCTTCTTTTCGCTGCCCCGGTCAATGGAAACCGAGACCACATCCAGTCCCTTGTTGCGGTAGAGTTGATGAATCTTTTCCAGAGAGGACCTCTCCTTATCGCAATAGGGTCACCAGGTGGCCCAGAAATTCAACATCACAAAACGCCCCTTAAACTCACCGAGGTTCCTCTTTTTCCCGTTCAGGTCGGTAAGAATGAATTCCGGTGCATCGGGCCGGTCCTTCAACTGAAATACACCCATCTTTGCAAATGGGTTTGCTTCAGCGGCAGTGGCCGGACCGGTCGGAATCAACAGAAACATCAACAACAATATAATGAGGGCAATTGTCCCGTCATATCGATGGCAGGACTTCAACTTTCTGCAGGTGTTCACATAAGCTCCTTTGATTCGTTTATTTTTTAGGGTTGCATGAAAATCGGATCTCGTTTCCGGTTTGGATATCGAATGAAATTCCGATTGAGTCCTTAAAATAGGTCCCATTGAATTCAATTTCACCCTTTTGATTCAGGATTATCGATGATTTTTCTGAAATAATCCACAATCGCCGGATCAGACCATCGTCTGGCACCGATGATCTTCTGGATGAGGATCCCGTTTCTATCCACGATAAAGCTTTCGGGTATCCCGGTGGTTCCGTACGTGTCTTTGGTGAAGCCATCTGGGTCTAGGAGAACGGGAAAGGTGAGGCGCTGCTTTCGCATAAATGGGCCCACCGCTTTTAATCCATCCCCATCGACGCTGACTGCCAGTATTTCAAACGCTTTTCCCGTTAATTCCCGATAAAGCCGTTCCATGGATGGCATCTCCTCCACACAGGGAGGGCACCAGGTGGCCCAGATATTGATGAGCACCACCTTTCCCCTGAAATCGGACAGCCGGACCGTTTTACCGTCCAGGCCGGGAAGGGAAAAATCCGGTGCCGGAAGACCCGTCTCCAAAGATGCTGGTGGAGAAAAATCAGGCCCGCGATCTTTTCGGTGAAGCGCAAACAGGATCACGATACCGATGCCGATGAGCAAAACAAGGAAAATGGCTCTGAATTTGACAGAATGGGTTTCCATTGAAAACCTTTCGGAATCCAACCACAGATTCAACTATTGGGTGGGTCGTAGATACACTTTTTTACATTGAGAAATCAAGCATGCGAATTGGCTTCTACTTCAGATATCGTCCTGCAATGCAGTACGCAGATGCCATGTTGAGGAAATGGATCACTTCCGGAAGAGAGATCCGGCCGTTGAACTCCCCAAGGTGGGGACCGGTACGGATGGGAATATCCGCCTTTCCCTGAATTGATTCAGCCAATTCTGATTTTGTGAGGTCATTTCTGGATAGAAAATTGGCAAACGCTTGGGGAGTCATGCGCTCCTGCTCACGCACCCTCAGGATCTCCACCATATGCCGATCCACCCCCATCTCCTCGATCATGCGTTCCGCCAGTTTGCCAAAAGGCATGGAAAGGCCATCCAAGGTAGTTTTTCCTGTAAATCCTTTATAATATGATTCGAAAATGCTTTTCAGCAGCTCTGTCAACACTTCAGGGTCAAAGAGGTGGCGCGCATCCGCCGGCTTGTCCGACGCGTCGAACCCAATGGCCCTGGGCTCCGCCCCCCTAAAATAGCTGCCGATCACCAGGATAAGGCTGAGCAGGTGGTCTCCGATGTAGCGATACAGTCGCTGGACACTGCCTCGAAAGGACAGCAGGTGCTCGAAATCCCGTAATCCAGAACGGGCAAAATTGGGATACCGGCAGGAGTGAAGCCACCGGTCGAGCCGGCCGCCGCGATGCCACTCGTAGAGCCCCCGGTCCCGCCGCCGAACCCTTTGCAGCCGGTTGTGAAAAAGTGGGATGGGTGCGGTATGCACGATTCCCATTCCGGTGAGATGACCAAGGAGCCGAGCGTTTTTGCTCAGGATCGCTTTGAATTCCCTTTTTTTAAGGCGATGCCCTTTCCGGTGGTCATTGGGATAGGCAAAGTAGTCGCTATGGGCAATATATCCGATCCCACAACGGGAGAGGTGGCCGTTTTGGGGAAGACCGGTTTCCTGTTGGGATTCCATCCGGAACAGATAGCCGCCCCGAACCGCTAGCGGTACTGGGATGTGAAAATGGCCCGGTGCGTTTGTTAAGCGCCCCCGAAGATATTCCATCCAGCCGGCTTCCCGGTTGATACGGCGAATCGAATCGCTGTCCGTGGCAAACTTGACCACGTAAAGCCGTTTGCCGCCTTTCAAGGGCGCCACCAAGCTTCGCCCCATCCATCGGGGAGGTGCAGCGATCACCCATCCCCGGCGTTTCACCACTTCCCCATAGCCGATCCGGGGAATGGTGCCCGGCGTTTTCACGTGAAACCGGGGGCCTTCCACTATTATGGGCAGGGAGCCCATGGCTTCGCAGGCTGCCCGGTGGACGGGTCCGTCTCCCGTTTCAACCACCTTTTTCAATGCGGAAACGGCCATTTCCTTCACACCGCTCCCGTTTCCCGAAATCACAATGGAAGACAGGGTATCGGCAACGGACCGATAAAGAAAATAGGACTGCCGGTGAGCGTCAAACCGATGATCCTCAAGCAGGTTCCGGAGCACGCCGACCGTTTTACCATTCACTATCTTTGGATGGTCCAAAACCGCTGCATGCAGCCGGCCCACAGCCAAAAAGGCCGCCTCGAGGTCGCATCTTCCGTTGCACAGAAGATGTCCCAGCTTGTCGGTTTCCATGGGCGAATACATATTTATCATCCCGGTTCCCAGGCTCTTTAAAAAGGATAGTATGACGGTTGCCGTCCTATCTTTCAACAGTCAATATCATCGGTACATTCTCCTCATCCCCGCCGAAATGCGGGACCGGAGGGATTGCCGACTTGACAGGAAAGCAAATTTTGCTGTAGGCGATTAGGGAGTTTCTCTGGTATGATAGCAATTCAGGCTGCGTCCGGTGGATGATCGACACCCGACCCGTGTATTTCGGTCCGCAGCTTTCACTTGGTATTTTCTCCAATTCGACAATCCATACGCATTCATCGACAAGGTGACCCAAGGATCTTAAGAGGCCCGTTTGAATGGACCAAATGATAGATAATCCAATACCCTCCCGAAACCGGACCGGCAATCCGGCGAAACCCCTCCGGGTACTGGGAATCTGCCTGGGTGCTTCTACGGTATCCATGGTCCAGGCCAGCTCAATGCCTGGAGACAGCGGTGTTTCGTTAAGTAATGCCGTCTTTGATGTGCAGGATCAAACCACCCTTGTCCATGAAGGGGATCCCAAACGGACCCTTTTAAATGCCCTTAAGGATCTGGATCTATCCGCTTTCGACAAAATCGCTGCCACCGGAAGACGGTTTCGGAAATTCGTCAATCTCACATCCATACCGGAACCGGCAGCCGTGGAATGGGCCTACCGGTTTGTGAAGCCTGCGGATCTGAATTGTCCGGCCATTGTTTCGGCAGGGGGTGAAACCTTTATGGCCTATCTTCTGGACAGGACAGGACACATCTCCAACGTACTCACCGGCAACAAATGTGCCTCCGGGACCGGTGAGTTTTTCCTCCAGCAGCTGCGCCGAATGGATGTGCCCATTGAGGAAGCAGCGTTGTGGGCGGCTGTGGAGCAGCCTTACCACGTATCCGGCCGATGTTCGGTTTTCTGTAAATCGGACTGCACCCATGCCACCAACAAGGGCATTCCCAAGCAAAACGTCACCGCCGGCCTGTGCAAAATGATGTCGGACAAGATACTGGAACTGGTGAGTCGGGTAGAAAAACGCCATATCATGGTGACCGGCGGAACCGTTGGTAACCAGATGATGGTCTCATACCTGAAGAATGAGATCCCGGATCTCATCATCCCTGAGTATGCATCCTGTTTTGAAGCTCTGGGGGCTGCCCTTTGGGCCGTAGAAAACGATACCCGACCCTGGCCGGGGCGCAGCAATCTGTTTTTTGCCGATGCTGCGACCTTTGACCGGTTGCCGGCACTCAAAGCATACCAGAACCGGGTCTCCTTCAAAACAATGGAAAAATCCGAGGCGCGTCCGGGAGACACCTGCATTCTTGGGTTGGATGTGGGATCCACCACCACCAAGGCCGTGCTCCTCCGCCTGTCGGATCATGCCATGGTGGGGGATATCTATCTGAGAACCAACGGGGACCCGGTGAATGCATCCAGGCGTTGCTACCGACGCATTATCGACCAGGTTCAAAAAAACACAAAGCTGTCGGAAATATCGATCATCGGTCTCGGGATATGCGGTTCCGGCCGGCAGATCGCTGGTCTTCACGCCCTCACCGACGGGGTGATCAATGAAATTATCGCTCACTCCGCGGCCGCCGTCTATTTCGATCCAAAGGTGGATACGATCTTCGAAATCGGCGGCCAGGATGCCAAATATACCTATATCAAAAACGCCGTGCCGGCCGACTACGCCATGAACGAGGCGTGCAGCGCCGGGACAGGGTCTTTTCTCGAGGAATCCGCCTTTGAAACCCTTGGCATTCAAATGGAGGATATTGCCGAAATTTCCCTGAAAGGGTCGGCTCCCCCCAATTTCAACGACCAGTGCGCAGCGTTTATCGCGTCCGACATCAAAAACGCAATCCATGAAGGGGTGGCCCGTGAGAACATCGTGGCCGGACTGGTATACTCCATCTGCATGAACTACAGCAATCGCGTCAAGGGCAATCGACCGGTAGGAGAAAAGGTCTTCATGCAAGGGGGGGTCTGTTACAACCGGGCGGTCCCTCTGGCCATGGCGGCGCTGGTGGGCAAACCCATCGTGGTGCCGCCGGAACCCGGGCTCATGGGCGCCTTCGGGGTGGCGCTGGAGATCGAAAAAAGAATTGCATCGGGTTTGATGCATAAAACAGCTTTCGATCTTCAGGAGCTGGCAGACCGGGAAGTGGTCTACGGAAAATCATTCGAGTGTTCCGGCGGCAGGGAAAAATGCGATCGGCGGTGCAAAATCCGCATGATACAAGTGGACGGCAAGAAACACCCTTTCGGTGGCGCATGCAATCGCTATTACAACCTGAGGCGAAAGATCCGTGTGGACGTTGCCCGCCTGGATCTGGTAAGAAAGCGCCAGACGCTGATTTTCAACAAGTACGGCGTAAAACCCGTATCCAATCCAAGAGACAACAACAAAAAGTCTATCGGCATCAACCGCAGTTTTCTGGTGAACACCTATTATCCCCTCTACTCCTCCTTTTTTGATGCGCTTGGGTATTCACTGGTGGTGCCGGATCATCCATCCCGTGAGGGAATCGACCGTCGGGGGGCCCCTTTCTGTTATCCGGTGGAGCTCGCCCACGGTTTTTTTCACACCCTTCTGACCATGGAGGATGCGCCGGAATACCTGTTCCTACCCCATTTCAAATCGGTGCCCTTAAGCGATGGTTCCCAACGTTCCGAGGTCTGTCCCCTGGTGCAAGGTGAAACCTACTACCTTCAGACAGCCTTTAAAAAAGAACTGGACCATCTGCGAAACCGGGGCACAAAGCTCTTGGCCCCGCTGCTGGATCTCAACGGTGGGCTGGACGCGGCTAAAAATCCCCTGCTGGAAACCGCCGCCAAAATGGGGATTGGTACCCGTGTTGCCAAAGCCGCTTTCACAAAGGCCCTTTCCCGCCAGAGAAAGTGCTTAGACAGGATGCAGGCGATGGGAAAAGAGGCCATTGCCGAACTGGAAAAAGATCCCGGGCAGATGGCGGTAGTGCTTTTTGGAAGGCCCTATAATGCCTTCGTGGAGGAGGCGCACATGGGCATCCCCCGAAAGCTGGCGTCAAGGGGCGTGGCGGTCATCCCCATCGATTTGCTGCCCATTGCCGGGGAGCATGCCAAGCGGCACATGTACTGGGGTTTGGGGCAGACTATCATAATGGCCGCAAGGTACGTCAAGTCCCACCCCCAGCTGTTCGGCACCTACATCACCAATTTTTCATGCGGTCCGGATTCTTTCGTCATCACGTATTTCAGGGACATCATGGGTCGAAAACCCTCGTTGACACTGGAATTGGACAGCCACACCGCGGATGCGGGGCTGGAAACCCGCATCGAAGCGTTTCTCGATGTGGTGTCGGCCTATCGAAACCTCACAAAAACGCGGCCGGCCAGCGAACCCAAAACCGGGTTTCAACCCGCCCGAACGGTTTTAAACAATGGCCATCCCGCTGTGGTAACGTCTGCCGGAAAGACCCTGCCCATGACCGATCCACGGGTAACGGTCCTATTCCCCTCGATGGGCAGGATCGGATCGGAAATGCTGGCCGCCCTGTTTGGTGGTTACGGTTTCAATACCGTGGCCCATCCGCCGGCGGACGAAACCATACTCAAGATCGGTCGGGCCAATACATCCTGTAAGGAGTGTCTGCCATTAATCCTGACGACCGGGACCCTGCTCAATTATATCCAGAACGGAATGCGGCCGGATGAGATCCTGATCTATTTCATGCTCACCGGTGCCGGGCCCTGTCGTTTTGGACAATACGCCGTCTTTATGGAGGATTTGATAAAAAATCGCCGCCTTCCGGATGTTGCCCTCTTCTCCCTTTCATCAGAAGATGGGTATTCCGGCTTGAACCGGGAGTTTCACAAGCGGGCATTCTGGGCCATCGTCATTTCCGATCTTCTAGAGGATATCCGTTCTGTGATCCTGACCAACGCAGTGGATAAGGAGGCCGGGCTGGCCCTGTTCGAAAATCAGCGGAAGCAGATCATGGCGGAAATCGAGATCCAGGGAAACGTAGACGCCGGCGGTTTTTATCGGCTTGAAAAAACGCTCACCCGAACCGCAAAAGCCTTGGCCGGGATCCCAATGAAACGTCCGTTAAACGAAACCCCCATTGTTTCGCTCGTCGGCGAAATTTTCGTTCGCCGGGATGGATTGTCCCGGCAGTATATCACCGAACGGTTGGCAGATAAAGGATTTGCCACGGTGTGCGCCCCCGTTGCCGAGTGGTTGAGTTACGCCGACTGGCTGGTGGACACTGGAATCAACAACGGCCATAAAACGCTCCGGGATAAGATCGCCATCAAACTGAAAAGAAGGGCCACGTCAAAATACGGCAAAAAGATCAACGCGCTGCTGGCACCATCGGGGCTGATCCTCGGCAACACCGTGAACGTACCGGCCATCATCGACAAAGCCACACCCTACATTTCTCCCAACCACTGCGGGGAGGCGATCCTCACGGTGGGCAGTGCAATATCCGAAATTGCCTCCCATTCGTGCGGTGTCATCGCCATCGGTCCGTTCGGATGCATGCCCAACCGCATGTCCGAAGCCATATTGAGCGAAGCCATGAACCGTGATGCCAAGCTGGCTTCCGAACCCGGTAATCCAGATCTTGTGGAAGTGCTGGCCGGGGAACAGGATCTGCCCTTTCTTGCCATCGAAAGCGACGGTTCCCCCTTTCCTCAGCTCATCAGCGCAAAACTGGAGGCCTTTTGCCTGCGGGCGGAACGCCTTCACAGCAAAATGCTTCAAACACATGGCCCTAAAATACGCAAAAAGTGACCATGAGGCCGAAGATCTCCTTGTTTGTCATGAACAGCGATGACGTTGAGGTCCGGCTATCCGCTGACACGATCCATTCGTTCAAAAAACCCCGTCACCTGATCCGTCTGTGGACAGAAAACGATCTGGTTTATATCACGGCAGAAACCACATAGTAGGACAACCTCAAATCTCTGAACAAGCCGCTACTATCCACTTTTGCTTTCCTGTAACAAACCGGTTACAATCGTTTCACCCAACTTAATCTCTTGACTTCCAAAAAAAATTTTTCATAGAGTATAGGTAAGATTCAAAATACGGCGTTGTTACCTGTCTTTCGCTTTGGCATTTGCACGACACGACCATCGGCAAACTGTTTTCTTGATAACGGGACCATCTCAACGCAGCGACCATAAAAATAAGTCTATCTTTTGAAAGTTGCCGTGTAATGAGATTATTCAAGGGATGTGGCGTCTTCTGTAACCCGTAGCCGTTCATCCCCAAACCTGTTTCGGCTAACAAAAGACTAGTTTGACAATCTTTTTCAACATCGAATAGTTTTCCATATCTGTTTTGTCCGTTCCGGCATACCATAGGACCTCCCTTTCGCTTTTGATCCGAAGAGGAGGTGTTTCGGCTAATTCCTGTTTGTTGACCGCACAGACGGGAGTAGTGATACCACGATAACCGCTACATTCAATAGAGGAGGAAGGAAACGATGAAGAAACGATTTCGGCCAAAAGCGATCATCACCTTAATTGTGATGACGGGTTTTATCCTAGGAAGCGTCACAACGGCGCCGGCCGCGGATGAAATGGTGATTAAAGAGCTGAAAAAGCTCATCGAAATGCAGCAGCAGCAGATCGATGCCCTCAAAAAGAGGGTGGATGAATTGAGTGCCGCCTCAACGGCAACGGCGGCTGCGCCGCAGCAGGTGGTCAAGTCCGGGAACAAGACCGCCAGTGTGCAGCTCTACGGGCATGTCAATCGCGGTGTGCTAGTGGCGGACGACGGGAATGACACCGAAGTCTACCACGTTGACAACGACAACTCGTCGACACGGGTCGGTCTGAAGGGAAAGGCCGAAGTCACAGACGATCTGACCGTGGGGACAAAGATCGAGCTTCAATTTGAGTCCAACTCCACTGCCAGCGTGAATCAGAACAACAAGCGCGGCGTAGGGGGCACCAGCTTCACCGAGCGCCATTTGGATTTCTGGATCAATTCTAAAAAGATGGGGAAACTCTCCGTTGGCCAGGGAGATACCGTATCCAATGGAAGCGCTGAGGTGGATCTATCAGGAACTGCCTTGGTTGGCTACTCCGGCGTTACCGACATGGCAGGGGGGATTTTGTTTTATGACAACAACACCCAGAGCCTGTCGAGCCTGAAAGTCGGCAGCGCCTTTTCCAACATGGATGGGTTGAGCCGGGATGATCGCCTGAGATATGATACACCAAAAATTGCAGGGTTTATGGGTTCAGCCTCATTTATCGCCGATGATGCCATCGATGTAGCACTCCGCTACAGTGGCAAATTCCCAGGTTTCAAACTCGCCGGTGCCCTGGCGTATGCATGGCCCGAAGATGCCAGAAGTTTTGACGGCCAGGTGAGCGGCTCTTTGTCCATGCTTTTGGACTGTGGGTTCAGTGCCACCTTTGCCGCAGGCGGCCGGGATTACGACACAACCGGACGAGATGACTCCAACTTCTACTACGGCAAGCTGGGATATAAGTGGAAGGCCTTTTCTGCCGGACCCACGGCCTTGTCCATTGATTACGGGGAATTTGAAGATGTAAATGCCAATGATGATGAAGGGGATTCTTTCGGCATTCAGTTCGTGCAAAAGGTGTCGGACTGGTCCACCGAATTTTATGTGGGCTACCGCTGGTATGAGCTTGAGCGCCCCGGTACCGATTTTGAAAGCATTAATGCGGTACTGACGGGTGCCCGATTCAAGTTTTAACCCATTATAGGTGTTTAGTCACCATGACACGGCAAAAAAAGTGGCTGGCCGGTATCATGATCGTCGTTATCATAACGCTTTTTTCATGTGCCGGTGCCGAAAAGTATGAGTATCGCTCAGACCGGGAGGAAGCGGAAGGCTCCGGCATATTGAGCGGCGATGACGGCTATTTTGAGATATACAAAAAAGAGTCGCCATAAATAAAAAGCGGGATCGTTCCTTTTATCGGGTAATCGATCCCGCTTTTACTTTCCAGAAATACAACTCTTTCTTCCCAAGATATAGGGCCCGGCGCACCAGCAATATCATCTCCATCCGTTACAGGGCCTCAAGATCACGATTGAAGTCATGAAAAACCGACAGAATCAGTATTCAGGGGTAGGGAGAAATATCCATCTTTTCAAAACATTGTTTCAAGGCTCCGTCAAGTGAGGTGAGCCCAGCCTCCCTGCCCGGCCCCCACAAAACCTCCCATTCAATTCTAAAAAATAAAAATTATTCAAATTCCACTAATTATTAGGCATGGGCGATAAACTCTTGCTTGCGAAAAGATGACGGCTGTGGCTATATCCTATCCCTTTGCTGAGTTTCTCGTTCTAACCGAAAACCGTGGATAAAATAAAGAAGCGGATTCGCCGAAATGCCTGCTTTTAGCGTCATTAAAAAATACTGGTTTCTGTTCGGATTGCTCGCCCTGGTATTGATCACCCTTTCCGACGGCGCCGGTATTCTGGCCCATGCGGGCCGATGGATCAAGGCCCATCACGGCCCGGACCTGGTGATCGTGCTGATTTTCCTTTTCTCCGGATTTGCCCTTTCCCCCGACCAGTTAAAGGAGGGGCTGACGGACATTACCGGAATCTTGATGGCTTCTGCGATCATATTTGTCATCGCCCCGGCTGTGGCGGCCCTGTTCGGTATCCTGCCCTTGAGTACCGGCATCCTCATCGGGCTTTTCCTGGTATCGGTCATGCCTTCAACCCTGAGCAGCGGCGTGGTGATGACCGGTGCAGCAGGGGGGAATGCGGCCCATGCCTTGGTGACGACGATATTTTCCAACAGTGTCGCGGTGTTTACGATTCCGTTTTCCCTGTCTTTTCTATTATTGATCATTGGAGAATCGGCATCCGTCACCATCGACAAGGGTGCAATCATGCTAAAGATCGCTTTTCTTGTGGTGCTGCCGCTGGCAGTGGGCATGATTGCCAAGACCGGTCTTACCTCTCTTTATCAGCGGATCGGCCGGAAATTGAGCATCGTCAACCAATGCCTCATCCTCACCATTGTGTGGATCGCACTTTCCCAGACCCGGGAGATGCTGGTGGGCAGCGGTGCCACGGTGGCGATCGTACTATTGCTGGTTTTTGTGTATCACGGCCTGCTGCTGTTATCCGGCTGGGGGTTGATCCGCTTGTTCAAGCGGGAAAAAGGCAAAAGAGAGAGCATCATGTTCATGGGGGGGCAGAAAACCCTTCCGCTGTCCGTCATCCTGCAGGTCACCCTGTTCCCCCAATACGGCATCGCGCTTCTGGTGTGTGTGCTGCACCATATCGTGCATCTGGCCATGGATGGATATCTGGTGGAGCGGTTGAAGTGATTATGTCGTTGTAGAATCCTGTAAAGACGATCCCTCTCCCAGTGACGAATTCCTGTTTCAAACGGAATTGATACTGGATACTGGCATCTGGATGCTGGACGTTTTTGACTTTCTAGTTTAAGTGATCCTGAATAACCAGTATCCAGCATCAAGTAACCAGAAACTGTTCCAAAATGACAATCTGTTAGAAAGCTTATATCTGCAATATCAAAATCAGCAGTGCTATGGTTCCATATGATACCGATAATAGGCCGCGCAGGTGCCTTCGGTGGAGACCATGCAGGGCCCGACCGGGTCCATGGGTGTACACTTCTTCTTGTAAAACGGGCATTCCGGTGGTGTCTTGACTCCCAGGAGAATCTCGCCGCAGGCGCACCCCTTTGGTTCTTCAGCTTTGGGGGCTTTAATATGGAACCGTTTGACGGCATCGAACCCGGCAAAGGCCTCTTTTAGCTTGAGGCCGCTTGTTGGGATGGTCCCGATTCCCCGCCACTCCGCGTCACCGGATTCGAAGACGATGTTGAGAATCTGCTGCGCCTTCCGGTTTCCTTCCGGTGTTACCGCCCGTCGATAAGCGTTTTCCAGCCGGGGGACGCCGCTGTGAATCTGTTCGGCCAAAATGGAGATCCCTTGCAGAATATCGGTGGGTTCGAAACCAGCCACAACGCAGGGTATCCCCGATGCCTCGAAAAAGGGCCGGTAAGCCTCGGTCCCGATAATGACGGAAACATGACCCGGCAGAATAAACCCGTCGATGTTCACCACATCGGAGGCTGTCAGTGCGGAAAGGGCCGGCGGCACGAGCTTGTGAGTGGAAATCACCGAAAAATTGCTTACCCCCGTCTCCTTCGCAGTCAGCACGGATGCGGCGATGGTGGGGGCAGTGGTTTCAAATCCCACCCCGAGAAACACCACCTGCCGGTCCGGATTGTTTCTCGCGATGTCCAGGGCATCCATCGTTGAATAAACCATCCGGATGTCGCGCCCCGCTCCTCGCTCCTTTTGAAGGGAAGAGACGGTCCCCGGCACCCGCATCAGATCCCCGAACGTGGTGATGATGACGTTCTCCGTCTTGGACAGTTCGATGAAAGCGTCGATCTCTCCCTGGGAAGTGACGCATACGGGGCATCCCGGTCCCGAAAGCAGCGTGATGGTTTCCGGCAGCACGCTCCGGATTCCACTTCTGAAGATGGACACGGTGTGGGTACCGCAAACCTCCATGAGGCGAATCTTTCGCGTGCCGGCCGCCTTGATCTTTTCAATGAGCTTTTCCGCAATTTCAGCGTCCCGATACGCTTCTAAGTGTTTCAAGGCCATGGATATTTTCCCTTGGGGGTTGAAGGTTTTGGTTTGCGGGTTTCAGGTCGCCGATGATGCCGCAGGTCTGAAACAGAAATGGCTCATCTTTTTGCCATGGCGGCGGCGGCCACAGCCTGTCCCAGAGAGAGTCCGCCGTCATTGGCGGGCACCTTCTGATGGGTGAATACGGTAAAAAGCCGCCCTTCCAGCTCGCGGATCAGCCCGGTTAAAAGCAGGTCATTTTGAAATGAGCCGCCGCTGAGCGCCACCCGTTTAAGCCCCGTGTCCCGACGGATCTGCTGGCAGAGTTCTGTAAACAGGCGGATCAGGGTGTCGTGAAAACGCGCACCAATCCACTCCACGGATTTTCCCTTTCGAACATCCTTTACCACTCCCCGGATGATCGATTTCACCGGGATGCGACAGGTACCCTCTACGGTCTCCCACCCGAATTCGTAGCCGTTTCCATTCAGTTCACCGGTTGCGGTCTCCAGCGCCATGGCCGCCTGGCCTTCGTAATGTACATGGGTCCTCAGCCCGACAATGGCGGCCACACCGTCAAAGAGCCTCCCCAGGCTGGAGGTACGGGGTGAATTGATGCCGCCCTTGATCATCTGCACCGCGGTTCGGATCTTCTCCGGAGCCACCGCTGCCGTTACCGGCAGGTCCAGATCCGCGACCCCGTCACCAAACGCCTCGTATAAGTAGCTTACCGCCATGCGCCAGGGTTCCTTGATGGCAGCAGCGCTTCCCGGCATGGCCACGCAGGAAAGATGTCCCACCCGATCAAAATGGTCCACTTCGGTCACCAGCACCTCTCCACCCCAGACGGTGCCGTCCGAGCCATATCCAGTGCCGTCGAAGGCCAGCCCGATCACCGGCCCGTCCGCCCGGTTTTCCGCCAGGCAGCTCACGATATGGGCATGGTGATGCTGAATGCGGACCAACTCCATTCCGGTCTGCGCTTCGGCGTACCGGGTGCTCAGATAGTCCGGGTGCAGGTCGCAGGCAATGATCTCCGGCCGGAAATCCAGGATCCGGCAAAGGTGCCGAACGGTCAGTTCGAGAAAGCGATAGGTCTCCAGGTTCTCCAGATCCCCGATGTGCTGACTCATGAAAGCCCGGTCCGTTTGTGTCAGACAGACCGTATTTTTCAGTTCACCACCGCAGGCCAGAACCGACGGTTGTTTCCGTTTTAAAAAAACCGGCTCCGGCACATAGCCCCTGGATCGGCGGATGAACCGCTCGGCGCCCGCAGACCGCCGGACAATGGAATCGTCGCTCCGAAGATAGATATCCCGGTTGTGGATCAGAAAAAAATCGGCAATCTCCTCCAACCGCTCAAAAGCATCCGAATTGTCGATGCAAATGGGCTCTTCGCTGATGTTCCCGCTGGTCATTACCAGGGCGGCAAACGGGTGTTCCATGAGCAGGTAGTGCAAGGGGGTGTAAGGGAGCATCACGCCGAAATAGGCGTTATCAGGAGATACGGCATCCGCCAGACCGGTGGTTGCCGATCTTTTTTTCAACAGCACGATGGGTCGCCGGCGGGAAAGAAGCAGCACCTCCTCTCCGGAACCGATGCAGGCATACCGGCGAACTGCATCCAGGTCTCGCGACATCACGGCAAAAGGTTTTTCCTCACGCCCCTTCCGACGCCGCAGCAGCTCTACGGCGCCATCGTTTGTGGCGTCCACCGCCAGATGGTATCCCCCCAACCCTTTGATAGCCACGATATGTCCCTTTTTTAACAATGCGGCCGTTTTCTCGATGGGATCCGGATCGGTTACCAGGCGGCGCCGGTTGTCAAACAGGGTGACGGCGGGACCGCAGACAGCGCAGGCATTGGGCTGGGCGTGAAACCGGCGGTTCATGGGATCGTCATATTCCGATCGGCAAGGGACGCACATCTCAAAATGCTTCATGGAGGTGGCGGGCCGGTCATAGGGGATGTCATCGATGATGGTGTAGCGGGGTCCACAGTTGGTACAGTTGATAAAGGGATATCGGTGGCGGCGATCGGCAGGATTTAAAAGCTCTTCTACGCAGTCATCACAGACGGAAACATCCGGTGAGATGAGGGTGGTGCGCCGGGCGTCGCCCCGGCTCGGAACAATGGAAAAACCGCTCACACCGGTTACAGTAGCGGCCTGAACATCAATGTGGGTGATCCGGGCAAGGGGCGGGCTCTGTTTCTCAACGCAGCTGCAGAACGTTTCGATCCCTTTTTTATCTCCCTCGACGAGAATGGTAACACCCGACGCGGTGTTTAAAACCTCCCCATTCACACCGCATTGTATCGCCAGTTGGTAGACAAAGGGACGAAATCCCACACCCTGGACGATTCCGCTGATTTCGAGCTTTTTAGCCTCCAATTCCACCCCGGCGGCATCCACTAGCTGGATTTCTGTCCCTTTTCGATGGTCATCACCGTTTCCTTGAGCAGTCTCAGGGTCTCGAGGGCACCCGCCTCATCCAGCTTCTGAATGGCAAACCCGGCATGGACAATGACATAATCCCCCACACCGGCGTCCTCAAGCAGCAGCAGGCTGGCCGTCCGCCGAACGCCGTCCACGTCGATGGTGGCAACAACGTTATCGATTCTGACAATTTTTGAGGGGATCGCAAGACACATCTTTGCAAACTCCTTTGGTGCACACGACACCCAGTCGGTCCAGTTCCGCCAGCACCATTTCAATCATGGGTTCAATTTTGGCTTCGATGGTGGGGGTCAGCTCGATGCTGAGGGTGTGGATATCCTCGGGCTCCACCCCCAGGATAACGGTTTCAGGCACTTTCTCCAGCGCGTTGCACAGGGTCAGCGCTTCGAGGAAATCCACCTGGTGAAGGGAATTTTTCGCCCGAATGCGCTCTGGAACGGCCTCCCCCTCAAGACGGTATAGATCCCCCGGGTTTCCTTTGTTCCGGACGGCATCCACCACAATGAGATGGTCGGCCCGGGAGATGATGCCCAGCAGATTGACACCCAGTACACCACCGTCCTCAACCGAGACGTTGTCAGGCATATCAAATTCATTCAATATCTTGGAGATGACCCGGATGCCGAATCCCTCGTCCGTGAACAGCAGGTTTCCGACCCCCAGGATCATCACATGTGGTTGGTTGGTCATCAGATCTTCCAAAAGCTAATATTCGTACAAAAGAACAAGGCTCACAGTCCACAACGAATCTAACTGCGGACTATGAGCCATTGTCACGCGATTTGTCAAGCTCCCCTTTGGCACCTTGATGGAGCCAAAGGGGAATTTCGTTGGTATCGAACCGGCTAGAGGGCCCGTACCTTGTAGACCTGATTCGAGTCCGGGTCGATCACATGAACCCCGCATGCAACGCAGGGATCGAATGAGTGAACGGTTCTCAATACCTCAAGCGGCCGTTTGGGATCCGCCACCGGTGTTCCAATGAGCGCTTCCTCCAGTGGTCCCAGGTTCCCCTTGGCATCCCTGGGCCCCATGTTCCAAGTGGAAGGCACGACATACTGGTAGTTCTTGATCTTCTTGTCTTGGATGTTGATCCAGTGGCCCAATGATCCCCTGGGTACGTCGTTGAGCCCGACGCCCATGGACTCGCCTTCCGGCCAATCCCATTCAGCGACGGTCTGGACATCACCACCCTTGACGTTACCCACCAACTCCATGATCCAGCCTTCCATGGCGCGACCGATGGCGACGGTTTCAAGACCTCTGGCAGCGGTACGGCCCAGTGTGGAGAACAGGGCGGTCACCGGAACGTTCAGTTTCGCCAGCGTGCTGTCTACCAGCCCCTTGACGGTTTCGTCACCCTTGGCGTAGGCCACCAGTACGCGGGTCAGCGGTCCGACCTCACACGCGGCGCCTTCATAGCGCGGGGCCTTGAACCAGGAGTATTTCCCGTCACCCGGTCTGTATTCCGGATTTTCTTTTAACGGCTTGGTCTCGCCCTTGTAGGGATGTTTGGCATCCCCCGGCTCGTACCAGGCCCGGGAGACGTCTTCGGTCACCTTGTCCTGCTGTGCCATTTTAACGCCGGCAAGGTTGCGGTTCATGATCACACCCCGAGGCATGAGCAGGCTGGCCACCTCATCCTCGCCCTGGGGGAATTCTCCCCACGCCAGGAAGTTGGAAGTGCCGCCGATGGCACCCCATTCTTTATAGAAAGAGGCCACGGCGACCAAATCCGGGATGTAAACGTTTTCGATAAACGCCTGGGCTTCTTTCCAGAGATAGAGGAATTCGGCGATGCGATCCGGCGTGAGGTCCTTCACGCAAGTAACGCCGCCCACGCACAGGGACTGCAGGTGGGGGTTCTTGGCGCCGAAAATGGCATGCATCCGGGCGACACGGGCCTGCAGTTTCAATGCCTCGATATAATGGGCCGAGGCCATGAGATTGGCTTCCGGCGGCAGCTGATAGGCGGAGTGGCCCCAATAGGCATTGGTAAAGGGACCCAACTGACCGCTGTCCACAAAGGTCTGGATCCGCTGCTGGACCTGTTTGAAGTATGCGGCACCGCCCACCTGGGCATTGCTGACGTTGTCCGCCAGGGCCGCGGTTTTCGCCGGATCGGCTTTCAATGCGCTTACGATGTCCACCCAGTCCAGGGCGTGGAGATGATAAAAATGGACGATATGGTCGTGTTGAAACTGCGCACCGTGAAGCAGGTTTCGGATCAATCGTGCGTTTTTTGGAATCTTGGCTCCCACGGCACTTTCGACTGCCCTCACCGAGGACAGATAGTGGGTGTACGTTCAGACCCCGCAGGATCGCTGAACAAACAGCGGGGCGTCACGCGGATCCCTTCCCTGCAGGATCATCTCGATGCCCCTGAACATCTGGCCTGAACTCCAGGCATTCTTGACTTTGCCCCCTTCCACTTCCACTTCGACCCGAAGGTGGCCTTCGATTCTGGTAATCGGATCAATCGTAATTCTTTTTCCCATATGATCTCCCCCTTTTGAAATAAAAAGGATTTTTGTTCAGTTCGTCTGTCCCGAATTAGATCTCTTCAAAGAACGGTGTGAATTTGTCCCAGAATTCCGGCTCACTGCAGCCGATGCAGGGATGCCCGGCTTCGATGGGCCAGCTGGTACCGTCGTTAAACTTGGCGATGGGACAGTTGTTGTAGGTTTCCGGACCCCTGCATCCCACCTTGTACAGGCAGTAACCAAGGGCCGCCTCTTCGGAACCGAAAGTTTCCACAAATTCCTCATTTTCAAAATGAGACCGTCTGGGGCATTGATCGTGAATCGATTTGCCATAAGCAAACATGGGTCTGCCCAGATCGTCCAGTTCCGGAAGTTTTCCAAGAAGGAGATAGTTGACCACCGTCCCGACGAAGTTGATGGGATTGGGCGGACAACCGGCGATATTGACCGTTTTGATGCCAAGGGCATCGCCGACGCCTTTGAAACCGCCGGGATTGGGTTTGGCAGCCTGAATGCCACCGTAGGTGGAACATGCGCCGATGCAAATGGTGGCTGCCGCCTTGCTGGTTACCTCTTTGGCAATCTCCAAAAAGGTTCTGCCGCCGACCTTTCCGTAGCCGCCTTCAAAAGCGGTTCCCACGGCCCCTTCGATCACGCAGATGAACTTGCCGGCGTATTTGCTCATGGCGGCGTGCAGGTTGTCCTCCGCCTGGTGTCCGGCGGCCGCCATGATGGTTTCATGGTATTCCACGGACAGCACTTCCAGGACCAGGTCATCCACGTAGGGGTACTGAGACCTCAGCAGGGATTCCGAGCAGCCCGTGCACTCCGCCAGGTGCAGCCAGATGACCGGCGGGCGCTGCTTCGGGGCAGCAAAGACTTCGGCCACACCCGGTATAAACGAGGACGAAAGCCCCATGGTCGCCGTAAGAAATGTGCAGTAGCGCATAAAATCCCGTCTACTGACCCCTTTCTTTTCCAGCCTTTCGTAAAACTCCTTGTGTTCCTTTTCCATTGGCACCTCCTTGATGCAGTTAGTAAGGCTCGTTATACAGATTCCCGGATAGACGGGAAATTAGCAGATAAACGCCGAACCGACCGGATCGACAGCAGGTCACTGAATTAACGCACCCACCAGACGAAAAATACGGATGAATACTTAGGTGAAATTAAAGTACTAACGAAGTGCTTATCAGCATTTCATTGATTATGCAAGCTCTGATAGGCGGCTGATAATTTAGGGCAATTTGTGTCTTTGTTTTGAAGATCGGTATGAAACGGATGTCACGGCGTGTGACCATCGAAAGGCGGGTTGAACGGAAGGACTTAGGCGGAAGGACGGCGGGCTTCTACCACCGCTTCGAGCACCTGCTCCACCGTGTAGAAATCGCTTTTAAACACGACCCTCCCATCCGGCGCGAATATCGCCAGTAGGGGAATCGTCAGGCTGCCCACCGATTCCAGTTGCCTTCTCCCCGCCGGATTGTGGCCGGTAATATCCACCTTGACCGGCACCACACCGGGATCGGAAAACAGGTCCACCATCTTCCGGTGGGTGAACACCCCCTGTTCGAGGGCTTTGCAGTTAAGGCACCACTCGGCGGTGAACACCATCACTACCGTTTGCCTCTTCTCAAGGGCCGTTTCGAATCGCACGGGGGTGTAATACACCCAGTCGATGGACGATTTGGCGGTCAGTCGAAACCCTCCAAAGACCGATCCCGACAGAATGAGGATACCCGCGAAGAGACAAACTGCACGGATTTTCTGCTTCGATGTGGCGGAAGCCGTTTTAATCATCAACCAGATGCCGGCAGCGCTACAAAAAAAAGCCACCCCCCACCAGTAGGTTTTGCCAGGGGGATCAGGGTGCGTAACCCATAGCGCACTGAGCCCGCTGCCGATAAAGTATGCTGCCGCAGCCATCATAAACAGTCCCATGACCTCTTTGAGCAACTGGCTGCCGGGACCGGTCCTGGGCAGGCTGCGGGCCATCCGGGGTGCTACCGACAGGATGAAATAAGGCATGGCCATGCCGGTGCCGATGGCGGCAAAAGTGGAAAGGGAGGTCGTCGGACTGCGGGTGGCGGCCCATGCGGCGGCGGCCCCCATAAACGGCGCGGTGCAGGGGGTGGAGAGTATGGCGGTCAATATGCCCATGGCAAACGCTCCGGGAAGGCTTTCGCGGCTGGGGTTGATGCGGTATAAAAAAGAGGGCAGCCGGGTACGGAACATCCCGAACATCCCGAAACCCATCACGGCAATCACACCTCCAATGGTGAAGGTAAACGGCGGGTATTGAAACAGCTGGTTCGTGGCGGTGAAACCGCTGATCAGGGATATCATCGCCCCCAATACCAGCCAAAAAACCAGGATTCCCAAAAACATGGAAGCCCCAAGGAGCAGGCAGCGGCGGCGGTTCTCCGCCGCTGCCTGGGACAGGCTCATGATCTTGATAGGGACAAGGGGCAGCACGCAGGGAGTAAAATTCAACAGCAGGCCGCCTGCCGCCGCAACCAGAAGCAATAACAAAAAACCGGAAACCCCCGCCGTCTCGATGGAAAACCGCCAGCCAAAGAGATCGAATCCCACCGGATCTGTCCCCTGTGCAGGGGATTGAAAAGTAAAACCGGAAAACAGGTCGTCGTTGATGGCAGATACGGGTTGGCTTCGCCCAACAACGGGGATGTTCAATATCAAACGCTTTTTCTGTGGAAACAGGCAGGTCTTATCATCACAGGCCTGATAGGATAATTCGATGGACAGGGTGCGGTTGCCGGGATCTACCTGTGTATCCACCGTCACCGGCAGGTATATAACAATCCGTTTGCTGAACAGCATCAGCTCACCGGCTGTAAAGGCCACCTTGACCGGGTGGGCTGACGGAAAAACCGGCTTTCCGATCCCCAGCCCATTGCTGGCATTCACAACGCTCAGGCCGGTGGGAAACGGTTTGAAATCCCCGCCCGGGGGAATCTGATCCTTGTCGGCATTGATGTGGAATCCGTCGCGGATGTCCACCAAAACAGCCAGCCCAAAGGTATCACCGGGGCGTGCCCCATCAACGGACCAGGCGGTGTCCACTGACACCGGATCTTTGACGGCAATCCCGCCCGATGGATTTGATAAAAGGGCCGGCAACTGCTGTGATACCGCCGGTACAGAGAACAGCAGGATCAGTAGACCCATTGATAATAAACAGATTTTAACTCTATCGCTTGACATCACTAAACTTTTCAGTCGCAGGAGGACTTCGTATCCACTGTCGCACGTGGGTAATATTTTAGACGAAATGTATAACCGGGGCCAAACCGCGTCAAGCGGTCACCCGCATACCGGGGGATCGTTACGGAATAATTTGGATCAGGGGTGTCCAGGTGTCTTTTCCAGTTGGCGTAATTCCTGAAAAAGCGTATCAAGATGGTCTGGTATTCCGTCCGCGATGAGGGCCGTTTCGGCGGCATCGCCGGAATATCTTCCCACCACGCCATCCGCCAGCTCGGACCATTCTGCCGGACGGTAGGCGGAGAAATATTGATGAACCATTTCCGGATAATCCTCCGGGATGTCTCCATCCTCGACCTTCCGTCGGAGGCCCTCGAAAAACCCTTCAACGGTGGCACGCACCACCCACGGGCCGGCCCAGACCGTCGCCCCGACCCCATCTTCCCGATCCAGCCGGTTCCGGATGGATAGATCCAGAAAAAAGATCACCAGCGCATCGAGGATCGATGCGGCATCCACCGTAACACCCCGGAGCAACGGCCCATACCGCCGTACCGTGATCAACCGCACATCCATAGCAGAATTCTTACCGGACCTTCTTACAACGAAATCACCGGCGGCATGGTGCCAGGCGGTAATCCGCTCAAAGGTTCCAGGGCGATAATAATAGGTGTGAATGGCGGCCACCTGGCGGAACAATTGCCGAGCCTGGGCTCCAGATAAGGTATAATCGCCCCGATCCGGATCCCACACCACCAGTTTTCTCTCCCCATCTGCCGATGCACCGGTAAGATGAAATTCACAAAACCCTTCCAGCCACTCTCCGATAAAAAGGGTCAATTCACGCCCCTTTCGTATGGGAACCGTGCCCAAACCGAATACCCGGGGGATATAGTTGCGATGGAAGGTCCCGTTGAGCGATTGGAGGTTTTGATGCTCCCCCCGGATCATGGACAGACCTGCCGATGAAACCGCCACATTAACCACAAAAGGAAAGGTCTTCCCACCGACCCCCATCTCCACACGCGCCGGATGGTAAAACTCGCCGTGCTTGGCCAGATAAACCGACAGGTGAGCCAACTCTTCAAGAGACACCGTTTTCCCGTTAAGCCCGCGTAGGGCCTCAAGGCAGATCCGATTTCCGTTTTGGGTCAGGAATCTTCGAACGGCGGTAAAATACTCACCATATGAGATTGTCTCATCCCCCATGGAATTGGTCCGGTGTCCCGGATCCCGCGCAAGCGGCATGGGCTGCGCCCATCGGTTGCCGTCCGGAGTGACGGGTTCATCGGACCGATCGAAAAAACATCGGATGTCGGGAAATGGCGGCATGTTGAAAAGGGTACAGATGCGTGATCACGCGGGATCTCTCTGGGTGGTATCGGGGAAGCCCGACCCGCTTATCAGCTTCCCCGACGGCGGGATGCCTATAAACCCGGTACTCTCATCCGGTCAGGACCGGATGGCCCTATGGGCTTGTCCTTGTGTAGATTACTTCTTTTCTTCGATCTCTTTTTGAATTTCAGGGGCCACTTCATATCCGAGGGACAGTGCGTTTTGGCAATGCTCGGCGGCTTTTGCATAGTTACCCTTTTCGAGGTAGGCGATGGCCAGGTTGTTATGAGCAATGGCAAAATTGGCATCCAGCTTAAGCGCCTTTTTGCTGTTTTCAATGCTCTCATCCGGCATTCCCTTCATCAGATAGGCGTTTGCAAGGTTGGCAAAACCCTGAATATACCTGAAATTGAATGCAGTGGCCCGTTTGAGGAATTTGATCGCCTCGTCGACATTTCCTTTTTGGAGGTGGACAAAACCGATATTCCCGAATCCCTCTGAAAATCCGGGGCGTGCTTTCACCGCCCGTTCGTTGAAATGGAGGCAGCCGTCCAGGTCCCCCCGGTGCAGGCAGATCCCACCAAGCAGCGCATACGCTTCGGCAAGACTGGGGCTGCATTCAATGGCCAGATGCAAGGATTCTTCGGCTTCTTCATATTTTCTCTGGCCCAACAGGCCCACCGCCAGGTTGTAGTGGGAGGTGCCGCATTCCGGATTTGATGCGATGGCCTGCCGTTGACGGGCGATATGTTCTTCCACATTCTTGGGTATATTCATTGCGATTTCCTTCGTACCGGGATGTGCGTTTACCCGGGTTTGAGTGTTAAGGGACTGATTATACTACAATATAAACCAGCTTCCTTCAGCAGTCGAGCTTTTATTGCAAATTTTAACGGTTATTATGGCAAACTGCCTGTTGTCAAGGATCTTTTTGCTTGACATATCTACAGGGTTTCTCTACCGTTTTTTCATTTATCGTTTCTATTTCATCACACACACCCAATCACCCAGGATCTTCAAAAGACAGGAGGGAAAATGAAATCCGGATGTTACACCGCGATAGTGACGCCGTTTCTGGATGGCGCCGTTGACAGCGACGGACTAGAAAGGCTCGTCGAATTTCAGATGGCGCACGGTATTACCGGTATCCTTGCCGTGGGAACCACCGGCGAGAGTCCGACCTTAAGCTGGAACGAACACATCGGTGTTATTGAAAAGGTGGCAAAAAAAACAAAGGGCAAGTGTGTGTGTATCGCAGGAACGGGCAGCAACAATACTGAAGAAACCTTGAACGGAACCCGGCACGCCGCTGAAGCAGGGGCCGATGCGGTCCTGCTGGTGGATCCATATTACAACGGTCCCAGCTCTCTGGAAATTCGCAGGGAATATGTGGCGCCTGTGGCCAGATCGTTTCCGGACATAGAGGTGATCCCCTATGTCATCCCCGGAAGAACCGGCGCCCAGCTCTTCCCTGAGGATCTGGCGATCCTGTTCGGTGAGCTCAAAAACGTCAACACCGTAAAAGAGGCCACCGGCAACCTGGACAATATGAAGCGCACCCGGGAATGTTGCGGACCCGATTATCAGATTCTATCCGGCGACGACGGGCTGACCTTTCAAATGATGACCGATCCCGATATCAAGGCGGGGGGGGTCATATCGGTCCTCTCAAACATCGCGCCGGCATCGGTTGTTCGGATGGTATCGCTGGCATCAAAAGGGGATTGGGCAGAGGCCGAAAAACTCGCCGGCGCACTGGACCCTCTTTTTAATCTGGTAACGGTTTCCACAACAGAAGAAACGCCATTCGGCAGCGTGGTCTGCAGGGCCAGAAATCCTATGGGAATCAAGACCCTGATGACCATCCTGGGGTTGCCGTCCGGGGGATGCCGGATGCCATTGGGGAAAATGTCGAAAAAGGGCTTGGACAAGGTGCTGTCCGCAGCCAGAAAAGTACACGCTGCAAATCCCGAGATCCTGACACCCGCCGGCGAACATTTTGGAGTGAACATCTCTGAACGACTGGAAAATCCTGAGAACTGGAAGGGGCTGGCCTACGAGAGCTATTAGGAGCAATCTCAAAATTGTCTTTTCGCCCAATCTCTTTGTCGGGTCTTCGTTTCAACTCCTCGAAATACAATAGTATTCCTGCGGGTTGAAACCTAGATCCTCCGCGACATTGAACGAAAATCCTAACTTTGAGATCGCTCCCGGATATCAAATCGAATTTGTCTTTTCATCTGCACCCGAACGTCCCTATCATTTGCGCCTTAATGCTAAAGCCCCTGTCGAGTTCATCGACAGGGGCTTTTTTTAAGAACAAAGGGGCCGGGTTCACCCCTCCGGTTTCTCGGGGGGTGGCTCGGATCCCGCCTGCTGGTATGGATCAGTTTCCTTGAAAAGGATGCTCTTGAGCCAGGTAACGCCGAACTTCAACAACTCAACCTCATCGGCTTTTATCTTTTCGATGGTTTCGGCATCGGTTTCGTACCGTTCCAGAAAACTGCTTTCGAATACGAACTTCCGGAACTTGTCGATATTGTAGCTGACCATGAAAAACATCTGCTTGGCCTGCTCGGTCAGCTTGATGTTGGGGGGAAAGGATCTTTTTCTCACCACCAGATCAGTCCATTCCGCATTGATTTCATCATGAATGTCCACCCCCTGGTCGGAACGCCACTCACGGACCGTCCAATTTTCCTCCTCCTCAAAGCCTTTGCAGTGGGGCTCATGGACGAAGAAATAGAAACCGTCGTCATCCGCCTCCTCCTTGTGCTGCATGGTGGCGACCCCCAAAGGGTAGTAGCGACAAGTAGTGGGACGGTCCTCATAGAGGATGCACCCATCGTCGCGCACAAAGGGGCATGACTTTTCATCGTCGTCCAGCATCTTCAGCGTAACCACCGGCAGATCGGTTTTCTCCAAGAGGTGGGGCTCGGTGTAAATGGCCAGAAACTCCTCGGAGGAAAGGTTGAGTCTGTTTTTCAACCGGATTACATCGTAGGGCGTCAGGGTGATTTTGATCCCCCTGCAGCACTTGGTGAAACAGCTGACACCGGGATGGCATTTGAATTCAAAACAACTGTCATTGCCAAGGCGAACCGGATCGATCTCCGCCTTGTTGTTTAGCTCTTCCATGGGTCCTTCCTTTCATAATATGATATGCAACGCGGCCTGTATACCCGAGGAGATGGGGGTTGTCAAATGCAGTCGGCCCGGTGGAATGGGTAAAACCGGTTGGAAAATGATGTCTCCTATGTTAGCAACGTTTAAGGAAATTACAAGTCACACGGGTACCAAAACCGGGACATGGGGGAAAGGGAAACGATGTCGGAATTTGAATTCGCAACCGCCGGCAGGATACTCTTCGGGTCCGGAACCCTGAGTCGGGTCCCGCCATACGCACAGACCCGAGGTACTCGGTATCTGCTGGTCACCGGGAAAAGCGGGACCCGGGCGGGCCGTCTGCTGGCGTTATTGGAGGATCGGAACCTGTCGGTATGTGTATTTGCGGTGGAAAGCGAACCGACACTTCAGACGGTTGAAGCTGGATTAAAGGCTGCCAAGGGGTGCCGTGCAGCGGGTGTGATCGGTATGGGCGGCGGCAGCGTCCTGGACACGGCCAAAGCAGTGGCGGCACTTATGACCAATCCGGGGGACATCTTCCGTTATCTGGAAGTGGTCGGAGAGGCGGAGCCCCTTGAAAATCCCCCTGTCTCTTGCATCGCCATCCCCACTACCGCA